>Ga0187782_10001747_pt1 | contig 15952 bp, 14 predicted proteins | sample 0715_SJ02_MP15_2_FD_132454 | JGI IMG/M metagenome (GOLD analysis project Ga0187782, IMG submission 132454) | Tropical peat soil microbial communities from peatlands in Department of Meta, Colombia - 0715_SJ02_MP15_20_MG | ecosystem: Environmental > Terrestrial > Soil > Wetlands > Peat | place...
AACGCGGCGGCCGAGGGAACTGCCGACGCCTCCACGATGGCGGTGGAAGGTTTCGACTTGAAAGACGCCGACGCCAAGACGGTGTTTGACGGCAAGATGTTGCCCGCAGGCCCCAATGTACAAAGCAGAAAAGTCGCGGAGGGGTGGGATTGCAGCAGCTATATCACGATGCACGAGATGACGACCTATGATTTTTGGGCCTGCCGCCGCACAGTGAAGGACGCCGGCGTTTACATCACGTTGGCCTGGCCACACCTGGATGGAAACCCTCCGAATTACGCCAAGCAAATGCGGTCTGCGCTGTCGGACATGCTGACCAGCGTCGCGCCGGCTCCGCCGCACTCTTAGCTGCACGATCCTGGATACGATCCTCGGAAATAGCCGACGGGAAAATCTTCGACGCCGGCCTCCTTGTCGCGGAAACTGCAGCTAGGGAACCGCTGCGTTTCTGAGCAGTCCATCCAGCGTTTCGAGCCACAGGATTTGGCTCCGGAAAACGACTCCGAAGTTGCGCGAGATGGATTCGGCCACGGCGCTGAGGTCGAGTTTGCGGCCGAGTTGCTGCTGCATCGACGTGACTGGCTTTGCGGTGATGCCGCAGGGGATGATGAGGTCGAAGAAGCTGAGGTCGGTGTTCACGTTGAGGGCGAAGCCGTGCGAGGTGACGAAGCGGGAGATGTGCACGCCGATGGCGGCAAGTTTGGCTTCGGGATGGGCGGTGGTGGCGTCCCCGGCAAACAGCAGGTTCCCATTCGACGCGCTCTCTGCGCTCGCTTGCTCAGGGCAGGCTCTCGACTTCGCTCGGAATGACACAGGGCTGGGCGGCACAGCGGTCGGATCGGTCCAAACTCCGGTGAGGCCGGGGACGCGCTTGGCGGCGATCGAGAAATCGGCGCAGGTGCGCATCAGGACTTCTTCGAGGCGGCGGACGAATTCGATTACGCCCAGTGTTTTGCGGGGAGAGGGGGAGGAGTTGGCGGCGGGCGAGGCGTCCGCCGCTGCGCGAGCGTAGCCGCGAAGATCGAAGATGGGATAGCCGACGATTTGGCCGGGGCCGTGGAAGGTGACGTCGCCGCCGCGGTCGCATTCGAAGAGTTCGACGCTGCGGGTCTTTAGGAGTTCTGCCGAAGCCACAACGTTTGCCGCTTCGGCGTTGCGCCCCAACGTGATGACGGGCGTGTGTTCGAGCAGGAGAAGGACATCGCTGATTTTCTCTTCTTTACGCAGGGCGATGAGTTGCTGCTGGAGAGCAAGGCCGGTCGCGTAGTCGATGGTGCCGAGTTGGAGGATGGAGATCAACTTCTCTTCGCCGCAGATTCGCGCAAATCAGAGTCTTCACCACGGAGGCACAGAGTCACGGAAGCCTTTTCGTTTTCTCTCTGTGACTCCGTGCCTCCGTGGTGGACTATGCATTGATGGCCATCCCGTACACGCTGTTGGAGGCATCCAGCATGGCTTCGGCCAGCGTGGGGTGGGCGTGGATGGTCCACATGAGATCTTCGACCGTTGCTTCCAACTCCATGGCGGCGACTGCTTCGGCGATCAGTTCGGTCGCCTGCGGGCCGATGATGTGGACGCCGAGAATCTCGCCGTAGTCGGCGTCGCTGACAATCTTGATGAAGCCTTCGTGCTGGCCGACGATCGAGGCGCGCGAGTTGGCGGTGAAGGGAAACTTGCCGATTTTCACGTTGTATCCGGCTTCGCGGGCCCTTGTTTCGGTGAGGCCGACGCTGCCGATTTCCGGATGACAATAAGTGCAGCCGGGAATGTGTTCGGGATTGATCGGCTTGCCGGGCTTGCCGGCAATTTTGGCGACTGCAACGAGTGCTTCCATGGCTCCGACGTGCGCGAGTTGCGGCGTGCCCAGCACGATGTCGCCCACGGCGTAGACGCCGGGTTCGGCGGTCTGCATCCAGGAATCGGTTTTGATGAATTCACGGTCGGGTTTGATTTTCGTTTTTTCGAGGCCAATGTTTTGCGTACGCGGCTTGCGGCCCACGGCGATCAGGATTTTCTCCGCCTCGATCTTCTGCTGTTTCCCGTCCACCGTAATCGTGACGGCCACGCCGGATTTCGTTTTGTCGACTTTATCGACCTTTGCGCTGGTGTGAAACGCAATCCCGCGCTTGCGGAAGACGCGAGCCAGTTCTTTCGAGACTTCTTCGTCTTCGACCGGAACGAGGCGCGGCAGCATTTCGATGATGGTCACTTCGGTGTCGAAGGAGCGATAGATCGAGGCGAATTCCACTCCGACTGCACCGGCGCCAACGATGACCAGAGACTTGGGAATCTCTTTCAGGCTGAGAATTTCAATGTTGGTAAGGATGCGGTCGTTGGCTTCGAGGCCGGGCAACATGCGGGCTTCGGAGCCGGTGGCGAGGACCACGTTCTTTGCCTTGAGATGGGTGGATTTGCCGTCGTTCGTGAGATCGACGGTGAACACTCCGTTCTGCGCGGGGCCGGTGAGCTTGCCGTAGCCCTTCACGGTGTCCACTTTGTTTTTCTTCATCAGGAATTCCAGGCCTTTGGCGTGCTTGGCCACAATCTTTCCTTTGCGTTCCTGGATGGCGGCCCAGTTGAGCCTGCGCGCGTCGATGCCTTCAATGCCGAATTCTCTTGCGTCTTTCAGGTGATCCCAAAGCTCGGCGTTGAACAGCAGTGCTTTGGTGGGAATGCAGCCAACGTGCAGGCAGGTGCCGCCGAGGAATCCGTCTTTTTCGATGAGCGCGGTTTTCAGGCCGTATTGGCCGGCGCGGATGGCGGCGGTGTATCCGGCCGGGCCGCTGCCGATGATGGCGACGTCATAAATCGTCTCGGGCAAGAAATTGCTCCTGTATAGGAAAGGATGCGAAAAGCAAACGAATGATTCTAGAACAGGGGCAGGAAAGGGACAAACTCCGTTCAGTACACACGTGCCTAGAGGTTCCACGGACAGAACACAAGGTCCCTCGACTTTGCTCGGGATGATAACGTGGCGTTATGAGCAAATAAAAGCAGCTTCGCTTACTGCGAAGCTGCCGATTTTCAGCGGAAAGAATGCTTTAGTTGCTTTCGTTGCTGGCGCGTTTCCAGCTGAGCAGCTCGCCGATAGTTGAGCTGGTGCTTGAGACCGGCTGCTTGTAGGCCTCGACTTCTGTACGCGAGGCTTCTTCGCCGACCGCGCGGATGCTGAGTCCGACTTTCTTTTCTTCCGGGCTCATCTTGATGATCTTGAAGTCATGCTCAAAACCTGGTTCAAGATGGATGGGCGCGCCGTGTTCGTCGGTCGCTTCCGACTTGTGGCAGAGGCCTTCGACGCCCTCTGCGATTTCGACGAACGCGCCGAACGCCGCCACGCGCAGCACTTTGCCATGCACCACGTCGCCGATGTGATGTGCCTGGAAGAACGACTCCCACACATCGGGCTGCAGCTGTTTAACGCCCAATGACAAGCGGCGCTTGTCGGGTTCGATCGCGAGAACGACGGCTTTGACGCGATCGCCTTTCTTCAACACTTCCGACGGGTGCTTCACGCGCTTGGTCCAGCTCAGATTGCTGACGTGGACGAGGCCATCGATGCCGTCTTCAATCTCGATGAAGGCACCAAACTCTGTCAGGTTGCGAACGCGGCCTTCGACCGTCATGCCGACCGGGAACTTTTCGTGCAGCGAATCCCAGGGATTGGCCGCGAGTTGCCGCATGCCCAGCGAAATGCGGCGTTCGCCCGGATTCACGTTGAGCACCACGCACTCCACGTGATCGCCGACATTCACCAGCTTCGAGGGATGCTTCATGCGTTTCGACCACGTCATCTCGCTGACGTGCACCAAGCCTTCAATTCCCTGCTCGAGTTCGACAAAGGCTCCGTAGTCGGTCACGCTGATCACGCGTCCCTGCACGTGCGCGCCCTCGGGGTAACGATGCTCGGCATCGAGCCAGGGATCGGGCGTAAGCTGCTTGAAGCCCAGGGAAACGCGCTGCTTGTCTTTGTCGTACTTCAGAACCTTCACTTGAATCTGATCGCCGACGTTGACCAGATCTTTGGGGTGCGTCAGCCGCCCCCACGACATGTCGGTAATGTGGAGCAAGCCGTCGAGCCCGCCGAGATCGACAAAGGCGCCGTACTCGGTGAGATTCTTGACCACTCCTGTGAGCACGGAACCTTCTTCCAGATGCTCGAGAGTTTTGGAGCGCTTCTCTGCCTGCTCGCCTTCCAGCAAGTCTTTGCGCGAAACCACAATGTTGCCGCGCTTCTTGTTGAGCTTGATCACGGCCACTTCAATCGTCTGACCCTTCATGCCATCGAGGTTGCGGATGGGGCGAAGATCGACCTGCGAACCCGGCAAGAATGCGTGGGCACCGAGAATGTCGACGGTGAGGCCGCCTTTGATGCGGTCAATCACAACTGCCCTAATGGGCTTCTTCTCGCTGTACGCCTTATCGATTTCTTCCCAGGCATGAATGCGCTGCGCCTTCTGATGGGAAAGATGGATATACCCTTCCTCGACTGCGCCCTTATCGCGCATTACGTCGATCTCGTCGCCGGGCTTGAACTTGGGCTTGCCTTCATGATCGAGAACTTCGGCCAACGCCAGCATGCCCTCGGACTTCGCGCCGATGTCGACGACCACGTGGGTTCCGGTCAGCTTGAGCACCGTTCCTTTGATGACGCGATCGTCGCTGACGGCCTCTTCCGCCTCGGTGGTAAAGGTCTCAAGTGCAGTGGCAAAGTCATCGGCGGTCGCAGCGGGCTTTTCTTCCACCGGAGGATGCGGCGCGCTTGCAGGGGCCACGGCCTCGGAGCTGGGCGCATTTTCGGAATGGCTCTGCGCGGCTGCGTGTGGTTCTGCAGGCGGCGGCTCAAGCTTGGCCGGTTCGGCCTCGGTTAGAGCCGTCGCGGCAGGAGCGGAAGGTTGGCTGGTGGTTTCGTCGACTGCGGTTTCGGTGGATGTCGCTTCGCTGATCATGGTTTCGTCGAGCAAGGTTGTGCCTCTCTGGTAACGGATGCGGGCCTGCGTTGCGGGACTGCTGGATGAGTCGTTAGGTTGTAGTGGGCCCGCCCTGGCGAGCGAGCTTAAACAATCCCAGCTGTCGGACGTTGAACAAAGAACCCGCGTCCAATGGGAACTTCTCGACTATAGCAATCGCTTGCGAGCAGTGTCAAACCCAAATCTGGCGCATGTTACAGCAGTGTTTCAAACGCGGAGTGGGGCATCGCAGTTTGAGAACGCGCGCGCATCTGCTAACCTGCCCTGCTATGGATTATCTGTGGACGCCGTGGCGCTACGCCTATGTCTCAACCACGGACAAAGCTACGGGCTGCGTCTTCTGCGAGGCTGCCCGGGAAACCGACGACGCGAAAACTCATATTGTGCACCGCGCGCAGCATTGTTACGTGATCCTCAATACGTTCCCGTACACGCCCGGACACGTGATGATCGTGCCCTACGCTCATCTCGATGAATTGCAGAAGCTGGCGAGCGACGCGGCGAACGAAATGATGGCGCTCTCGCAGCGAATGGAGTCGGTGCTGCGCGAGCTTTACCATCCCGACGGCGTGAATTTGGGCATGAATATTGGCAAGGCCGCAGGAGCGGGGATCGCCGGACACATTCACATGCACGTGCTGCCGCGCTGGGTGGCGGACGCGAATTTCGTTTCGGTGGTGGGCGAGACGCGGGTGCTGCCGGAGACGCTGGATGTGACGTGGGAGAGGATGCGGAAGATACTGGCCTAGCCTGAAACTAGGTCTTGCATCTCCCTTTCGTCGATCACCGCTACTCCCAGTTCCTTTGCCTTATCCAGTTTCGATCCTGCGTCAGTTCCTGCCACGACGTAATCTGTTTTCTTGCTGACTGAGCCGGTCACCTTTCCGCCGGCGTCTTCGATCATCTTTTTGGCTTCGTCGCGGGTGAAGTGCGCCAGAGTTCCGGTGAGAACGAACGTCTTGCCGGCGAGTTTTGTGCCACGTGCTTTCTTCTTGCCCTTGAATGCGAGACCGGCTTTTTCCAGACGAGCCACGAGTTCCCGGTTGGCCGGATTGCTGAAAAACTCGGCGATGCTCTCTGCGATGCGCGGACCGACCTCATTCACTTGTTGCAGTTCTTCCACGTTCGCGTTCGCAATCGCATACATCGATCCGAAATGTTCTGCCAGGAATTGCGCTGTGCGTTCGCCGACCATGCGGATTCCCACACCGTAGATCACGCGTTCCAGCGGCAGCTTCTTTGAGTTCTCGATTTCGTCGAGAATGTTCTGCGCCGACTTGTCGGCGAAGCGATCCAGGCTAAGCAGATCTTTTTTCGTGAGCTGGTAAATGTCGGCAACGTTTTTGACCAGGCCGCGCTCGGTGAGTTGCGTGACCAGAGCCTCGCCCATGCCGTCGATGTTCATCACGCCGCGCGAGGCGAAGTGCAGAATCGTGCCGAGGAGCTTGGCGGGACAGTTCGCGTTGACGCAGCGATAATCAACTTCCCCTTCAGTGCGCACGACTCTGGTGCCGCAGACCGGACACTTCTCGGGCGCAGGAATTTCTTCCTTGCCGCGCGGGTGATCGTCATCGTCAATGACCTTGGCAACCTTGGGGATTACATCGCCGCCGCGCTCGACCTGGACCCAGTCGCCAACTCGCACACCGAGGCGGCCGATTTCATCCATGTTGTGCAGCGTGGCGTTGCGTACGGTGGTGCCGCCAATCGAAACCGGAGCCAACTCAGCCACGGGTGTGAGTTTGCCAGTGCGTCCCACCTGCCAGCGGACGTTCTCCAGCTTGGTGATCCCGGCGCGTGCGGCGTATTTATAAGCGATCGCCCAGCGCGGGGCTTTGCCTGTAAAGCCGAGTTCGTCCTGCAATGCGGTGCGGTCGACTTTGACGACAATGCCGTCGATTTCGTACGGGAGCGAGTCGCGCTTTTCTTCCCACTGTTGAATAAACTCCCAGACCTCACTCATGGAATGGACGAGCTTGCGGTTTGGGTTGACTTTGAATCCGGCATGATCGAGCGCCGTGAGCGTCTGCCAGTGGCGGTCGAAATAGGTGCGTCCGTTGGTCAGAAGGATGTAAGGAAAGAAATCGAGCCGCCGCTGGGCTGTGACGCTGGAATCGAGTTGCCGCACTGTGCCCGCCGTGAAGTTGCGCGGATTGGCGAACGTAGTCAGACCGTTACGTTCGCGCTCTTCGTTCAGTTTTCTGAACGCAGCAGTGGGCATGAGCAGTTCGCCGCGGGTTTCAAAATCCGGCGGGATGCCGGCTTTCTTGAGTTTTCCGAGGTCGATGGAAAGCGGAATGGAATGGACCGTGCGCACGTTGAGCGTGACATCTTCGCCAACCGAACCGTCTCCCCGGGTCACGCCGCGCACCAACTTGCCCTCCTCGTAGATCAGGGCCAAAGACATGCCATCGAGTTTGAGTTCGCAGACGTAATCCACATCTTTGCGGCCGCTCAATTCATGCACGCGGCGCTCCCAATCGCGCAGTTCTTCCTCGTTGTACGTGTTGTCGAGCGACAGCATGGGCGAGGAGTGGGGAACTTTGACGAAGCCTTCGCGCGGCTTGCCGCCTACGCGCCGCGTGGGAGAATCGGGAGTAATGAGGGAAGGATGCTCAGCTTCGAGATCCTTCAGTTGCCGCATCAGACGATCGAATTTTTCGTCGCTGATCCTGGGCTGATCCAAAACGTAATACAGGTACTCGTGGTGACGAATCTCTTCGCGCAGCGCTTCGATCTTCTTCTCAAGGTCTTTGGATGAGGACATCGCAGAAGATTATATGCGGAAGAAGTTACCGCGGATGTCCGTGGCTGTGACTACTTCAAGACGTCGGTCACACCGGAAATCTGCACCCGCACGAAGCGAGGCATGTAATCGTTGGCGCACACCAGGTCCGAGGAATCGTTGGCATTCACGTTATACGAAATCAAGATGCCATTCGAATCAGTAAACTCCGAGTGCGCTTTGGCGTTGTAGGTAAACAGCGTGCCCACCTTGCATCCGTTCGCCCCAGCTTCCGGGGTGGTATAGACGGTAGTTTTATTCGACCACGGCCCTTGCGGCGAGCAGGAATACCACGTCGTCACGGCGTCCCAGAGCGGATACGGAGGATTCTGCGGATCCATCCCCGTCATCAGGTAAAACGTACTGCCGTTGTAGGCCATGGAATCGACGGAATATTCCGGCGTGACAGCCGCCGTACGGTCGCGGCTATTGTCGCGCACATGCACAACGTGCGGGTGATGTGGCTCAAGGCTGCCAAGGCGGAGGAGATCCCGGATCAACTCGATCGAACCACGGTGACTCCGGCCCAGGCTGTGAAAGGACTGGAAAGCAGTCATGCGGCTTTGAAGGGGGTGCTCCGCCGGGCGTTGGAGAGCGATGGGCGGATTCGAAGCTTCAAGCCAGACGTCGCGGCATTCCTCGGTTACCTCATGGCGCACGATGCCCATCATCGTGGGCAGATTACGATGCTTGCCCGCCAACTCGGCCACGCCTTGCCGCAGAAAGCCATGTTTGGCATGTGGGAGTGGGGTTCCCGCTGACTGCGGTTTCGCGCGCCTCAGGTACAATCCAGCTTCTAAGCTTGCACTCATGGCAGGTATGCGCAAGGCGGCGTTGCTCTACAATCCGGACTCGGGCGGCAGTGGAAAGCATCGGCGGGATTTGCAGTCCGCACTCGCCATACTCAAGCACGGCGGCGTCGAAGCTGAAATCATCCTTGCGGATTCGCGCGACCATGGCGGCGAGGAGAGCAGACGGGCGGTCGCCTCGGGCTGCGACACGGTGTTTGCCTGCGGGGGCGACGGCACGATCAATAACGTTGCACAGACGCTGGCCAATACGCCGGTTGCGCTGGCAATCCTTCCGATGGGGACAGCCAACGCGCTGGCGCACGATCTGTGTCTTCCTCTGAGTGTCGCGGCAGCCGCAAGGGCTTCGCTCTCGGCCACCACGCGCCGCATCGCCCTCGGGAAAATCACTTGCAATAGCTTGACCGGCGTTCCGGTCACGCAGTATTTCACGGTCGCAGCCGGCGTTGGAGTCGATGCTCATCTTTTTTACAAACTGCACAGCGGCTCCAAGCAGCGGATGGGCATGGCAGCTTATTACGCGAAAGCGTGGAATCTTCTGCTCACCTATTCCATGGCCCACTTCACCGCCGACTATGTCGACGGAGCTGCGACCACCCGCCGCAAAATGGACATCACCGAACTGCTGGCCGTGCGCATCCGTCAATTCGGAGGGATTGTGCGCGAGATCGCTCCCGGCGCTTCGCTGGATCGCGACGACCTGCGGCTCATCCTGTGTCGCACCAGCAGCCGCCTGGCTTACCTGGCGTATGTAGCGCGCAGCGTGCTGGGGCGTTCGTGGACCATCCCCGGCATTGAGCTGGTGTATAGCACCAGCGTTCGCTGCGACTATTCCTCTGCGGCGGACGCCCGGCGCAGAGTCTACGTGGAGGCGGATGGCGAACTGATTGGCATGCTGCCCGCGGAAATCACCGTCGTTCCCGACGCGCTAAACCTGCTGATTCCCAGGCGATGAAACGATCGTAGCGACGATGCGACTGGTGAAAATCTATCGACACGAAATAAAATACCGATCACAACTTGGAACCGCTAACTCACTTTCTTTTCGGCGCCTGCATGGGGCGCGCTGGGCTTAATCGCAAGACGGCACTTGCCACGCTCACGCTTACGCTGGCGGCGGAGGCGCCTGATCTTGACGTTCTCGGGGGCATTCACGGACCGGCTTTCGGCTTTGCCCATCACCGTGGATTTACGCATTCGTTTGCCGGCGTCCCGTTGGATGCCCTCGTGGTTGTAGGCTTCGTCTATCTGGTGTGGCGGCTTCGCGGCCGCAAGAAAAGGGACCCAAATGTTCCTGCGCGATGGGGGCTGCTTTTTCTCTATGCCTGCCTGGCCGGTTTGAGCCACATTCTTCTCGACTTTACGAACAACTACGGCGTGCGGCCGTTTTGGCCGTTCTCGGAAAAGTGGTATTCGTGGGACATCGTTTTCATCGCCGACCCGTTGCTGTGGGCGTTGCTGATTCTGGGTCTCGTCACGCCCTCGTTGTTCTCCTTGATCGATAAAGAGATTGGAGCACGGCCACGCGGGCCACGCGGGCGTCTGGCGGCCACGCTGGCCTTGCTGGGAATCGCGCTGCTGTGGGGCGTGCGGGATTACGAGCACCGCCGCGCGGTCCACGCGCTCGAAGCTCGCACTTACAATGGCGTGGATCCGCTTCGCGTCTCGGCCTATCCGCGATGGATCGATCCTTTTCACTGGGATGGCGTCGTCGAGACCCCAGCGTTTTTTGCACTGGCTCCCGTCGATTCCCTTGCCCCGGAGGTCGATCCGGAAGGTCGCCTTGAACTCCATTACAAACCGGAAGAAACTCCGGTCACTTTAGCGGCGAAGAATTCCTACGTGGGACGGGTGTTTCTGGACTGGGCGCAGTACCACATCACCGAAACAGAAACACTGGGAGGAGGCCAAGGGTTCATCGTGCATTTTCAAGATCTGCGCTTTGTTCGGATTCCGAATGCGTTGAGCGGAGGCCGGCGCAACGTGCTGGGCGCTGCTGTGAAACTGGACAAAGAACTGCACGTTGTCGGCGATGTGTTCGGCGAGGGAAAACAACGGCGGGTCGCGCCAGAACCGGGCCAGCGCTAGGTTCGTCAGCGTGTTCGCGGGGCGCATGCTGACTTGACGACAATCGCGCTAACGCACAGAATAAGAGTTCGTCGAGGTGATCATGCTTGCCTATTTATTTGTGCTGTTGGCGATCGCGGTTCGTTTCCTGCCCTTTATGGGACCGCTGAACTTTCTGCCTCATGCGTGGCACTTCACGCCGCTCGGAGCGTCGCTGCTGTTTTTCGGCGCCCGCGGATCGCGCCGGCAGATGTGGATTCCGCTGGTGTTGCTGGCGGCCACCGACGTCATCCTGACGAAATTCGTTTACGCCTACACGTTCTCCTGGGATCAGCTTGTGACCTGGGCCTGGTACGCCGGGATTCTATGGCTGGGCACGGCTCTGCGCGAGAAGGCGAGCTTCTGGCGGGTGGTTGGAGCGGCACTCACCAGTTCGGTTTCGTTTTTCCTGCTCAGTAATTTTGCGGTGTGGGCCGCCTGGAACATGTATCCGCGGACGCTTACTGGACTGATGGCTTGCTACACGGCCGCGATTCCGTTCTTCCGCGGGACCGTAGCGAGCGACTTGTTCTTCTCGCTTGCGATGTTTGGGACGCCCGTTCTGCTGCAAGCGTTGTCCGGATGGTTGCACAAGCCCGGCGGCCGCATTGCGGCGGCCTAAGCATTTCAGTCGCGCGTCCGAGTGAATGTGCCCATTAAAGAGTGCCTGGGTTCCCGGCTGCGCGCGCGGCGGATTTCTTGGATCTCCTTCGTAAGAGCCAGACAATCAAAGCAACTTCCAGGATCACGCTCAGCAGCAGAATCCAGTGCTGTTTCACCACGCCGCCGAGGTGGCCGATAATCTGCGGGCCAAACCAGAGCACCAGAGCCGACAAAACCAGAAAACGCACGAACCTGCCGGCGAAAATTGCCACCAGAAAATCGCGGAACCTCATCTCAAATACGGCTGCGGCCAGAACAAAGACCTTGAAGGGCATAGGCGGCGGCAGCATTCCGGGAAACATCAGCGCCCAAAACTCGTGCCGCTCAAACGAGCGGTGAATCTTCTGGAAGCGCTCTTCGGTAATTCGCTTGCGCAGCACTTTCTCGCCGCCCAGATATCCGACGAAGTAGAGAGGAACGCTGCCCAAGGCTGACCCAAGCGATGCCATCGCGACGTACAGCAGCATCCGCGCGCGATCCTGATACACGTAGGTGCCGACAACGAAATCCAGCGGCATACCCAGCAATGCGCTATCGGCAAATGCGATCACAAACACGCCCCAGATGCCCAACACTTTCATGAGGCCGAGAATCCACGCCGTATAGTGCGCCAGGATGTGTCCGAGAGATTTCAAAGGGAATAACTAGAGTTTACGTGATCGGCACCAGCAGTGTCAGTTGCTGAGTTTCGCGCGCGGTCAGGGATGTTCGGTGTTGCCGCTCAGCAGTTCGAGTGCATGGGGGATTAAATCAGCCACAGCTTCGAGGGATTCAACGGCGCCCACGGGACTGCCTGGCAGATTAAGAATCAGGGATGTGCCTCGTACACCGCAGATTCCCCGGCTCAGAGCCGCGAAGGCGGTCTTCTTGCTACTCTCGCTGCGCATCCGTTCGCCAACGCCGTCGAGAATTCGTTCACACACGGCCGCAGTCGCTTCAGGGGTTACATCGCGAGGTGCAACGCCGGTCCCACCCGTGGTGACGATCAGGCGGACTTCCCGCGCCAAACGGATCAACAGATTTTGAATCTGGATTGTGTCGTCGGGAACGATTTCGCGTGCCGCCACAGGGAAGTTGAGTTTCTGCAGCGCACCTGCGACAGCAGGCCCCGACCGATCTTCGCGTTTCCCGCATGCGCAGGAATCGCTCACCGTCACGACCGCCGCCGTGAACTTTGCAGCGGGGTCAGCCATCGAGAAGAACATCCTCGTCTTCGTCCCGGTCCCGCTTCGCGCGATCACCGCCAGAAGAAGCTGCTGCAGCACGCGAAACCGGAGCTGGGGCTGCCTCGGGCGCGGGCTCAGCTTCACCCGCTCCATCCCGCATGGATTCATCGAGCAACCGCAGCCCTTCCATCAGAAGACCCTGAGTATTGAGCTGAGTGGTTTGCTTGTCGGTCTTGCCCTCGAAATCCAGCTGAAAATTCCCGCCAGTCCAGCGCAGGACCTTGAACACTGCCGGGTCTCCTACCAGCGATCCATAGGTTGCGTGCTTGACCTGGCCTTCCACGAAAAATACCTCGCAGCGGTCGTTCTCGTTGGTCAGAGTCAACTGGCAGCTCTTGCGTCCCATCTCGAGCGACTGCATGAGGTCGATGACGTTCATCTGCGACAAGTTTCCACGCACGACTCCATCGGAGGGCGCGGTCTTTGCCATTTTCTCCAGCGCGATGCGATCGATCATGCGCTTGACGCGGCGGATGGCATCTTTCAAGAAAAACGGCTTCTCCAGGTAATCGTCGGCTGCATCCTGCGGCAGCAGCCGCTCGGCGATATCGGCCTTGCTGGCCATCAACACGGTGGAAAAGTGGGCAGTGGCAGGACGGCTCTTCAACTTCTCGACCAGCTGCCGGCCGTCCATTCCGGGCATGCGATAGTCGCAAACCAGCAGGTCGGGAGCTTCATCCACGGCTTTCAGCAGAGCATCGGCGGCATCGGTTGCCGATCTGACATCGGCAATCGACGACAATGCCTGCTGCAACATCCGCAGCACCATGGGATTGTCGTCCACCACCAGCAGCTTGACCTGGTCAGCCATGAATTTCTTCGATGGTTGTTATTTCCGGCGCTTGTAATCTCCGCTCTTGCCGCCGGTTTTTTGCTCCAGCACGATCTCGCGAATCTCCACGCCCTTGTCGGCCGCCTTCAGCATGTCGTAGAGAGTTAAAGCCGTGACGCTGACGGCGGTGAGAGCCTCCATTTCAACGCCGGTTTCAGCATTCGTCGCGGTTGTGGAGGTGATCGCGACGCCATTCTCGCACACGCGCACTTCCACATCAACGAACGACAGCGCAAGCGGATGGCACATGGGAATCAGTTCGGCAGTGCGTTTCGCAGCCATGATGCCGGCAATGCGCGCTACTTCCAGCGGATTGCCTTTGGGATTCTTCGGCAACGACGCGAGCACTTCCGGCTTGATGGCGACAAACCCGCTGGCCTGAGCCGTACGCTTGGTTGCAGACTTGCCGGAAACATCGACCATGCGGGCACGCCCGGCAGAATCGTAGTGGGAAAGCTTCTTGGGCATCGGCGAAGCGCGTTGCTGCAATAGCTATCTTACATGCATGAGCGCATGCAGGAGCATCGCCCCTGGACAGCCGAGGCAGCGGTCCCCATATTTTTCCGCGTCAGCGCATAAGTAATGCGACCAACTCTCCGGCCAGAATGTGATCGCGGTCTTCCGGAATCACTACATAGCAGTTGGCGCGCGCGGTTGCGGCGATGTCTCCCGATCCCTGCCAGGGGACACTCTCGACTTCGGAGTTCTCGAACTCGCCAGAGAGGATCGCCGGGAGAAATCGCTTGAGACCGGGCTTGACGCGAATCTCAGACTTCAGTCTCGCGTGAACAAACACAAGTTTGCGCGGGGACATTCCAGCCAGGGCCTCCAAGATGGGGCGGGCAAAAAGTTCGAACGTCACCATGGTGGAGACCGGATTGCCCGGCAGGCCGAAGAAATACTTCCCCGGACTCTCGCGGGCAGGAGTGCCCGCGTCACACCTTCCAAAAACGACGGGACGGCCGGGCTGAATCTTCGCCCCGGTGAAGAAAAACTCGGCTTGCATTTCCGACAGAACCTGCTCGACCAGATCGTAGCGGCCCATGGAGACACCGCCGGTCAGCACCAGCAGGTCTGTCTGCAAGCCTTCGTCAATGAGGGCGCGCAATCGTTGCGGTTCGTCGGGCGCGATGGGCAGCAGCACAGGATCGGCGCCGGCTTGTCGAATCTGCACAGCGAGAGAGTAGCTGTTCGAGTTGCGAATCTGCGTCGGGCCGGGAGCAAAGTTAATATCTACGATCTCGTCACCGGTGGTGAGCACAGCCACTCGCGGACGCCGATACACCTGCAGATGAGATCTTCCAACTGACGCGGCCAGGGCAATGGCGGCGTCATTCAAACGCTGGCCGCGATCGATTAACACCTTGCCCTCTCGGGCTTCCGCACCGCGTGGAACCACGTTCTCTCCGGCTGCCAGGCTTTTCGCAATCTCGACCTGTTTCCCGTGCTGCGAAGTGAATTCCACCATCACGACTGCATCTGCCCCGGCGGGAACCGGCGCTCCTGTCATAATCGACACAGCCTGGCCGGCGGCAAGGTGAGAGGGAATCTTGTTCGGCTGCTCGCCGGCTTTGATCTCTCCTATAACCTCGAGCCTCGCCGGAACTCTCGCCAAGTCTGCGGATCGCACTGCATAGCCATCGCGCGTGGAGCGGGGAAAGGGAGGAAGATCGCGATCGGCCACGACCGTTTCGGCCAGTACTCGGCCGGCGGCGTCCAACAGCGATGCAGATTCTATTTCGCCGGCCCGTATCTGCGCCGCCTGCTCTTCGATCACACGCCGGGCATCTGCAAAGCTCAGGACAAGCGAAGGGGCCGGCGGAACCACCATACAGAGATAATAGAAGACCTGCAATTTATGTGCGCGTGGAATGAGAGCGGAAAGACAGGTGAGCGACGGCCTGTCGCGCGCGGGTTGCCTTATTTGGCCAATTCCTGCCCGAGCATGCCGGGATTGCTGGCGAACGAGAGGGCCGTTTCGAGATCCACCACCCGCTCCTGGACCAGGTGCGCAAGTTCGCCGTCGAAATGCTGCATGCCCTCGGAGGCGCCAGCTTTCATGGCATCGAGCAAGGCATGGTCCTCGCGTTCGCCTTTTTCAATGCATTCGCAGGTGCGAGGATTTGCCTTCAAAATCTCAAACGCTGCGACCCGCCCGCTGCGATCGGCTTTCGACAGGATGCGCTGGCAAATAATGTATCGGAAGGATTTCGCGAAACGGCTACGGACGGCTTGCTGTTCGGCGGGCGAGAATGAGCTTACGATGCGATCCACAGTTTTGGCCGCGTCCATGGTGTTGAGACTCGAAAAAACGAGGTGGCCCGTTTCTGCGGCTTCGAGAACAATTTCGATGGTCTCGCGATCGCGCATTTCGCCGACCAGAATCACCTTGGGCGCCTGCCGCATCGCCGAACGAAGCGCATGGGCAAAGCTAGGCGTGTCGCTGTGGAGTTCGCGCTGGTGTATGGTCGAGCACTTGTGATTGTGGAGAAATTCGATGGGATCTTCGATGGTGATGATGTGGTAGTACCTTTCGCAATTGATGGCGTCCAGCAACACTGCCA
>Ga0187782_10001749_pt1 | contig 15933 bp, 14 predicted proteins | sample 0715_SJ02_MP15_2_FD_132454 | JGI IMG/M metagenome (GOLD analysis project Ga0187782, IMG submission 132454) | Tropical peat soil microbial communities from peatlands in Department of Meta, Colombia - 0715_SJ02_MP15_20_MG | ecosystem: Environmental > Terrestrial > Soil > Wetlands > Peat | place...
AACGGTAACGTGGTGGCGTTTCTCGAGGGGTTGCATCGCATCCGCGTGCTCGAAGTCGTTGGACTCAAGCCATTTTTGCGCGCCCGCGTCGAGGAGCAGCCCGACAGCGACGATCAGCCCGGTCCGGAATTGACCGCCCTGGTGAGGAACGTCCAGGAGCTGTTCCGGGAAGTCGTCGCGCGTTCGCCGCAGCTTTCCGATGATTTGCAAACCGAAGTGATGAATGTCGACACAGCCACCCGCCTGGCAGATTTCGTGGCCGCCACCCTGCCTTCCCTCAACACGATGGTTCGCCAGGAACTTCTGGAGACGTTTAGCGTTCGCAAGAGGCTGGAAGCATTGATCAACGAGTTGACGAAGGAAAAAGAGGTGCTGGAGCTTCGCAGCAAAATCCACGACCAAGTGCAGGAACAAGTCAGCCAGAGCCAGCGTGAGTTTCTGTTGCGCGAGCAGATGAAAGCAATTCAGAAGGAGTTGGGTGAATCCGATGACGCCCAAAGCGAGGTGGAAGAACTTCGCAAGAAGATCGAGGAGTCGGGGATGTCGGCCGAGGCCAAGAAAGAGTGCGAGCGGGAACTGAAGAGGCTCGCCAAGATGACGCCGGCATCGGCCGAGTACATGGTGTCGCGGACTTACTTGGAATGGATGACCTCGCTGCCGTGGAATAAGACGTCTGGCACGGCCGAGGAACAGATCGACATTGTGAAGGCGCAGCAGATCCTTGACGAAGATCACTATGACCTGGAAAAAGTGAAGGAGCGAATCCTGGACTACCTGGCGGTGAAAAAACTGCAGCCCGGCATGAAAGGTCCGATCCTTTGCTTCGTGGGACCTCCCGGCGTCGGCAAGACATCGCTCGGCAAATCGATCGCCCGCGCGCTCGGCCGCAAGTTCGTGCGTATTTCGCTCGGCGGAATGCACGACGAGGCCGAGATTCGCGGTCATCGACGGACCTATATCGGCGCCCTGCCTGGCCAGATCATTCAGGGAATTCGGCGCGCCGAAACGAGCGACCCCGTCCTCATGCTGGACGAAGTCGACAAGCTCGGCCGCGATTTTCGCGGCGATCCCTCGGCAGCGCTGATGGAGGTGCTCGATCCCGAGCAAAACTCAACGTTCCGCGATCACTACCTCGATGTGCCCTTCGACCTTTCGAAAGTGATCTTCGTGATGACCGCCAACTGGCTCGATCCGATTCCCGAGCCTCTGCGCGATCGCATGGAGATCCTGGAAGTGCCCGGCTACACCGAGGAAGAGAAAATTCACATCGCCAAGCGGTTCCTGCTCCCACGTCAGACCAAGGAGAACGGCTTGACGCTCGGCGAGCAGATCGAGTTCACCGACGAATCGCTCCATGATCTGATCCACCACTACACGCGAGAGGCCGGCGTACGAAACCTGGAACGCGAGATTGCCACGCTCGTGCGCAAGCAAGCCCGTCGCATCGCAGAAGGCAAAACGGACAAGCTCGTCGTCACCCTCGAGGTGATTCGAGAAGCGCTCGGTGTGCCGAAGTTCCGCTTGGAAAAGGAGGTCGAGGAGCGCGTCCAGCAGCCGGGCGTTTCCGTCGGCCTGGTGTGGACGCCGGTCGGTGGCGACATCGTCTTCATCGAGGCCAGCAAGGCGCGCGGAGGCAAGGGCTTCACCATGACGGGACACCTGGGGGAAGTGATGCAGGAGTCGATGCGCGCCGCTTTGAGCTGGGTGCGCTCGAACTCCGACCGCTACGGTATCGATGCCGACTTCTTCCGCAAGCTCGATTTGCACATTCACGTTCCGTCGGGCGCCATTCCCAAGGACGGTCCCTCGGCCGGGATCGCGATGGTCACGGCACTCGTGAGCTTGCTCACCGGGAGGCCCGTTCGCCCGCGTGTGGCCATGACCGGAGAGATTTCGCTTTCCGGCGTGGTCCTGCCGATCGGCGGCGTCAAGGAGAAGGTGCTCGGCGCCAAGCGCGCCGGCATCCGCGAGGTCATCCTGCCTTCGGAGAACGAGCCGAACGTCGGGGAGGATCTCCAGCCCGAGATGTTAGAAGGCATCCAGATCCACTTCGTGCGCCGGGTGGAGGAGGCCTTGGAAATCGCGCTGGGCAAATTCGAAAGGACCGTGCGGCCGCCGGTGGGCGGAGGTCGGCGCGGCGAGGATCGTCCGGCGGCCGGCCCCGTGCACTAAACGCGAGCCAGCAAAGCCGAAAGGCCCGGACAGGATCCGGGCGTTTTCTTTTTTGCGCCCCCACACAGCCGTGCCCATTGCAGCACGCGGCGGATTTCGGTAGAGCTAACCTTCGATGCCCTACCGCCCCCGAGAATTGGTCGTGCGTGCGCGCGAAGCGGCCACGCAGTTGCTCCAAGCCCTGGACCGCGACGAGATGGTGCCCCGCTTTCTCGATCTCTATGCGGCGCAGTACCGCCGTCCGGGCCGCGCCGACCAGCCGGCTTTCTATCGCGAACAACTGGAAAGAATTCGCCGCGAGTCTGTGCTGGCAGCGGTGATACGGATTGAGGCGGCGCTTCCCACCCGACTGAAGGTACGGGTCACGGTGCGCAGAACGAAGCACGCCGTAAAGCGGGGCAAGGGACGGAAGACAAAAGCGCGGCGCCCGGCGAAAGCGGCCCTGGAACTGGCGATTCCCTTTCTCGACCTTTTTCGCGAGGAATTCTTCGTGGCTCTGGGGCAGGCCATGGACTGGACGGACGAGGATGCTCGAGAATTCTGGCGCGACCTCGACATCTATCGCATGCTCGGCGCACGCGGTTCCTCCGCGACGCCTCGACGCAGAGCCGGCGCGGCGTCCGGCCCGTTTGTAGATCGCGTGGCGTTGCTCTTGGATCCTTCTCTGATGGAGCAGGCCCGCCGCGCCGCCGGCGCGTTCGAGCTCGAGATTCACCAGGCGGCGGACCGCGTGCTGCGGAGGGTTTTCTCCCGTCGCCGCGAAAACTAGCCCTAGCAGCCCGAAAATCCAAAAACCTGGCCTCTGAATCCTGCCCAAGCGGGGGGCGGGGGGGCCGGTTTCCGGCCGTGCTATTCTCGCAAGCCCCTTGCAGCAGAACCGCTACAAGCGAGCGGCTTTTGCTATGCTCGTCCTAATGCTGGACCTTTTCTACATCTTGGTCGTTCTTCAGATCGCCCTGGGGGCCTATTCGCTCTGGGATGGCTGGGGATGGTTCCGCATGGTGCGTCGGCGACTGGGCACGCACGCTGGATTTTACGCGCCGGTTGCCGCCGTGATCTGCCCTTGCAAGGGCACCGAGCCCGGCCTTGAGGAAAATCTCATGGCTCTTACGCGGTTCGACTATCCGAACTACGAGATCTATTTTTCTTTGGCCACCAGTCTGGACCCGGCCCTTAAGATCATCGAGCGCGTGAAGGCCGCGACCAAGCGTCCGGTGCACATCGTGATCGCCGGCCCTCCCGAGGATTGTGGGGAAAAGGTCCACAATTTGCGCAAGGCCGTGGAGTCGCTCCCGGAAAGGTTTGAAGTCATCGTATTCGTCGATTCCGACGTACGCCTACCGCGAGGTTGGCTCGGCAAGCTCACGGCTCCGCTTCAGGATCCTCAGATCGGCGCGACCACAGCGTATCGCTGGGTGATCCCCAGCCGCCGCATCGGGGAAGGAGGACTCGCGAGCGCCTTGGCCTCGGCCTGGAACGCCTCGGTGGCGACAATGCTGGGTCGCCCCCGCGAGAATTTCTGCTGGGGGGGCGGCACGGCGATTCGCCGCGCGACGTTTGAGGAGGCGCACGTCCTGGATGCCTGGAGCGGCACCGTCAGCGACGACTTCGGCTTGACCAATGCCCTGGTCGGCCTGGGCCGGTCGATCGTGTTCTGTCCCGAATGCCTCGCTCCGACGCTGCATCCCTGGACGGGAACCTCCTTGATCGAATTCACCAATCGCCAGGTCGCCATCACGCGAATCAATTCGCCGCAGCGCTGGCTTCTCGGGTCCGCCGGGCATGGGATCTATTCGCTGACCCTGGTTTACGCGGCCCTAACGATCCTGAACACGATGATCAACGGCGACCCGTGGCTTCACCTGTTGCTGATGCCGCTGATGATTGTGCTGCTGGCTGCCGGGAAGGGGGCGCTCCGTACGATCGCTGTGGGAGAAATGTTACCCGAGTGGAAGGCCCCGCTCCGCGACTGGAGTTGGGTTTGGACCGCCCTGGCGCCGGTTGTGCCCTTTTTGTTCACCTGGAATTTTATCGCCTCGCTCTTGACGAAGCGCATCCGCTGGCGCAACATCCGCTACGAACTCGTATCCCCGAATATTACGCGGGTTCTGACGCGCTAGCCCGAACCGGACGCTGTAACTTTCGCCGTCTCCGCGCGTACAACTAGAAAGCACACCCTCGCGAGAGAACCGAGGAGGATCGAGATGAGCGACGCGGCGATCGGGGCCCCGGAAGCACCCGGTGAGGTGAACGCAATCGGCCGCATTTTCGGCGTTCTTTTCAGCCCCAAGGCCACGTTTGAGGCGATTGCTCGGCGACCCACTTGGCTTGCGCCGATCATTGTTCTTACGCTGATCAGCTTCGGAATGAATGCGATGCTGGCCGCGCGGGTGGACTGGAGATCGTACATCCAGGTGCAACTGGAAAAGACGGGCCGCGCCGATCAAATCCCCAACGAGCAGGCGATGGAGCGTGTGGTCCAGATACAGAAGTACAGCCGATACGTGCGAGGGGTGATCGGGGATCTATCGGCGGCGCTGTTTGCAGCAGCGATCTATCTCGGGATCTTCAATCTCATTGTGGGCGCCGATCTGAAATTCAAATCCGTGCTTTCGGTGGTGAGTTTCACGATGATGCCCACAGCTCTCAAGGAGCTCCTCGGAATCGGCATTCTTTTTCTCAAGGATCCTACGACGATCAATCCGGACAACTTCATCGCCTCGGGCTTGGGCGCTTTTCTGGGCAACAACGTGCCGAACTGGCTCATGGTGCTCGGGATTACCATCGACGTCTTCATTTACTGGGGCATGATCCTGTCGGTGATCGGTTTTCACGCGCTGAATCCTAAGAAGATCAAAACCGGAACGGCGATCGGTGCCGTCGTCGGAGTCTACGTCGTCTCCGTCCTCCTCGCCGTCGGCCTCACGGCAGCGTTCTCCTGATACACTCGCGCGGATGGGCTTTCACTTCGAGGTTCTCGCGACCGATCCGTCCGGCGCTCGCCTGGGGCGGCTGACCACGCCGCACGGTGTCATTGAAACGCCGGTTTTCATGCCAGTCGGCACGGCTGCGACCGTGAAAGCTCAGACGCAGCAAGACCTCGAAAATCTCAACGCCCCCATCATCCTGGCCAACACCTATCATCTCTATCTGCGCCCCGGCCACGCATTGATTCAAGAGCTGGGAGGACTCCATGAGTTTATGTCCTGGCCCCGGCCGATTCTCACCGACTCGGGGGGCTACCAGGTCTTCAGCCTGAGCGAACTGCGCAAGGTCAGCGATGAAGGCGTGCGCTTTCGTTCCCACCTGGACGGTTCCGAACATTTCCTTTCGCCGGAGAAAGCGCTCGAAATTGAAATTGCCCTCGGCGCGGACATTATCATGGCGCTCGACGAATGCATCGAAGCTCCGGCCACGGAAGCCCATACACGGGAAGCGGCGGTGCGTACGGCGAACTGGGCGGCCCGCTCGCGAGACTATTTCCAGGCCCACGGAGATCCACAGCGCCAGTTGCTTTTTGGCATCGTCCAGGGAGGAACCCATGCGGAGCTGCGCCGTGAAAACGCCGACACGCTCGTCGACCTAAATTTTCCTGGATACGCGATCGGTGGGCTGGCCGTCGGCGAATCGCACGCCGTCAGCTGCGAGATGACCGAACTCGTCACCGCTCGCTTGCCAAAAGAGCGGCTGCGCTACCTGATGGGGGTCGGCAAGCCCGACGAAATTCTCGATTACGTCGAACTCGGTGTGGACATGATGGATTGCGTGCTTCCCACGCGTAGCGCGCGCCATGGCTGTTTGTTCACCTCTCACGGGAGGCTGCTGATCGGCAACGCGCGCTATGCGAACGATCCGCGCCCGCTCGACCCGGACTGTCGATGCGTTGTTTGTCGGCGCTATTCGCGCGCGTACTTGCGCCACCTGTATGCCAGCGGAGAATTTCTCGCAACCATCTTAAACACCCACCACAACCTTCACTTTTACCTTGACATGATGCGCAAAATCCGCGAGGCTATCCGTTTTGGAAATCTAGAACGATTCCGCTCTGACCTCCAGACACGCCTCACATAGGCAAACCAAGCGGGCGCTGGGTGTGGCAAGGGGAGGAGCTGCATTTTCCGGTGTGACGGTTGTTGGGGGGGCCGTCGCGATCGGCAGATTGCCCGCTCGGCGAAAAAGGCAGAAAAATGGCAGTTTCTGGCATCGGGATTCCACTCGGCTTGGCCCTTCAGGCGCCCGCACCGTCCCCTTTGGGCGGTGTGTTCGGCTTCCTTCCTATCATATTGATTATAGTGATCTTCTACGTGTTGATGATTTTGCCAGCGCAGCGCCGACAGAAAAAGGTCGCCGAAATGCTCAGGAATCTGAAGAACGGCGACAAGGTGATCACCAACGGCGGCATCTACGGCACGATCGTCGGGCTCGAGGACGATGCCGTTCAGCTGCGCATCGCCGAGCAGGTAAAAATCAAGATCTCGCGCAACGCCATCGCTGGACTCCAGGCTGAGCCCAAGGAGAGCTAGGCGGCCGGAATGAATGCGCAGCTCAAGTGGAAGTTCGTGCTGATCTTGATTGTGCTTCTTCTTTGTATCCTGGGCGTGATTGGGCTGCCCACCTCCTTTGTCCAACTAAGAAACAATATCGCCGATCGCATTCATCTGGGGCTTGATCTGAAGGGCGGTAGCCATCTGGTCCTGCAGGTGCAGCTTCAGGAAGCCATTGGGCAACACTGCGACGAGACGGTCGACGAGCTCACTAAACAGCTTCATGCCAAGAACATTGGTTTCGGCGAAATCCGTCGCGTGGACGACACGCACATTCTGGTCCGCAACATCGAATCTACCTCCACGGGCAGTTTCCGCGATCTGGTGAACAGCCAGTTCACCGATTGGACCATCGCCCCCGCGGCTGGCGAAAACAACGGCTACGAGCTCTCGATGAAGCCTTCCGTGATCGCCGACATTCGCCAGAACACCATGAATCAGACGCTTGAGACGATCACCCGCCGCATCAATGCCCTCGGTCTCACCGAGCCAACGATTGCGTTTACGGGCCGCAGCGACGACGAGATACTCGTACAGCTTCCCGGAGTCGGCGATCCCACCGCCGCGAAGGAGGTCATACGCGCCGGCGGGCAGCTACAGTTGGTCCGAGTCGTGGACGGTCCGTTCGGTTCCGAGGCCGAGGCGCTCGCGAAATACGGAGGTGTGCTGCCCCCAGGAACGGTCATTCTCCCCGGCCGGAGCGAATCAGCCGGCCCCGCGCAGACCACCGGACCGGTTTACTACGTTTTAGACAAGGTCCCGATCGTGACGGGCCAGGATCTCAGGAATGCCGACGCGGGTCCCAGCCCGGATAGTCCCGGTGGATATGAAGTGGACTTCAAGCTGTCCACCGCTGCCGCCGGCCGCTTCGGAACTTTTACCGAGCAACAGGCGGCCATCGGCGGGCGCATGGCCGTGGTGCTGGACCGGCAGGTGTATGAGGCGGCGACCATTAAGAGTCGAATCGAAGATTCCGGCCGCATCACCGGAGGTTTCAGCGAACAATCCGCACAGGATTTGGCCTTGGTGTTGCGGGCCGGTGCCCTGCCCGCCTCGATTAAGTATCTGGAAGAGCGAACGGTCGGTCCGTCCCTCGGTGCGGACTCGATTCGAGAGGGCGTGCGGGCCTCGATCGGCAGCATGATCGTGGTGATGATTTTCCTAATCATCTATTACCGGCTGAGCGGTGTTAACGCAGTGGTAGCCCTGGTGCTGAATTTGGTCATCCTGGTGGCGTTCATGGCCTACGTAGGGGCTGTCCTAACCCTGCCGGGCATCGCCGGGGTGATTTTGACGATCGGCATGGGTGTGGACTCCAACGTCCTTGTGTTTGAGCGCATCCGGGAAGAACTGCGCAACGGCAAGGCAGCTGCCCAGGCGGTGGACACGGGATTTGATCGTGCGTTTTTGACGATCATCGACACCCACGTCACAACCGTGGTGTCCGCGATCTTCCTTTTTCTGTTCGGCACAGGCCCGGTGCGAGGCTTTGCCGTCACGCTCGTGATCGGGTTGATTGCCAACGTGTTTACGTCCATCTACGTTTCACGGGCGATTTTTGACTATCACTTATCTAGGATGGATCGGCAGGCGCAGCTGAGTATTTGACTTGGCCATGATCGACCGTTTAGCGGGAACAAATCCGGGCCGTATGGTGTCAAAGAAAACGGGTAGGACTGAGTAATGGAATTCTTCCGCGGCGTCAATGTGGATTGGATGGGGAAGGTCAAGTACTTTGTCGGCCTGTCCCTGTTTCTGCTGGCCCTCGGATGGATCTCCATTTACCGCACCGTCGTCGTCAAGCACCGCACGCTCTACGGCATCGATTTCCGGGGCGGCACGCTCGTGTATGTCCGTTTTGCCGGTCCACCCCCGATCGACAAGCTGCGGAAGGGGTTGGAGCAGGCGGGGCTTCAAAACAGCACGCTTCAGGGAATCAGCGATTCTTCGAGTGTGGGCTCAAAAAACGATGTCGTCATCGGCCTGGAGCAGTCTGCCAGCGATGAATCGCTCGATGCCGGCAAGCAAAAGATTCTCGAGGTCCTCCAGGCGACCTTCGGTGGCGGCTCCGCGAGCCGGCCGGACTTCAATTCCGTTTCCACGCCCGATCTGGCCGCCGAGCTCACTCGCAAGGACCCGCTTCTGCTGGGAACGAGTGCGGGTGATCGCTACAACCAACTGGCTCAGCATCTGACGGCGGCGCGCGATTCTGACCACGGCGGCATCGTCACCAACTTCGACCAGCTGCGCGATGTGGGAGGCGTGACTCCGAGTGTGATCAACACCCTCGCGAACGACTATTCGTTGAGCAATTTCGCGGTCCGCGATGCCGAGATCGTAGGTCCCCGTGTAGGCTCCCAATTGCGGCACCAGGCCGTGTGGGCAACTCTCTATGCCCTGGGGGGCATGTTGGTGTATATTGCGTTCCGCTTTGAATGGGTGTATGGGGCCGCAGCTGTCATCGCCGTCTTCCATGACGTGTTGATCACGCTCGGTTTCTTTTCGCTTTTCCATTACGAGATTTCGCTCACGGTGATCGCGGCTTTGCTCACTTTGGTCGGATATTCGATGAATGACACGATCGTGATCTTCGATCGTGTGCGCGAAAATCTTCGGCTGATGAAGCGCGAGTCCTTTACAGAGGTCGTGAATCGCTCGATCAATCAGACGCTTTCGCGCACGATTCTAACCAGCGGATTGACCTTCCTAACGGTTTTGGTGCTGTACATCATGGGCGGAGAAGTCCTGCGTGCCTTCTCTTTTGCCATGGTGGTAGGAGTTGTGGTAGGAACGTACTCCAGTTTTGGCATCGCAGCACCCATCGTGGTGGTTTGGAACAAATATCACGGTGGGCGGCAACAAGGAATGACCGTCCGCGCCGGATCCGCAGCCGAAAAGCGCGTGGTGGCTGCCGCAAGGAGATAGCTCATGTTTGACCAACTTGTCGTGTCCAGCGCTCATGGAAGCAAGACGCACAAGCCTTGGACCGTGGCGATGTCCGCGATCGTGCAGGCGCTGATTGTAGGCATCTTGATTTTGATTCCGCTCATCTATACGGAGGCTCTACCGAAAGGATTCATGAACACGTTTCTCGTGGCCCCCGCCCCACCGCCCCCGCCTCCACCACCAGCGGCTCCGGTGAAGGCCGTCGTGAGGCCGCGGATCGTGACTCCCCAGAGGATGGTGGCCCCGACGGTGATTCCGAAGACCGTTCAGGTCATCAAGGACGAAGCTCCGGACGTCGGCGGCGTGGAGGGCGGAGTGGGTGTGCCAGGCGGCGTGCCCGGTGGCGTGCTCGGAGGAATTATCGGAAACTCCGCTCCGCCGCCCCCGCCAAGGCCCACGCAAACGCGTATCCGCGTGGGCGGCAATGTGCAGGGCGCGAAGCTGGTCCATCAGGTACAGCCGATCTATCCCCAGATCGCGAAAACGGCACACGTCTCAGGCACCGTGCTCCTGCACGCCATCATCGCGAAAGATGGCTCGATTCAGGAGCTTCAGTATGTCTCGGGACCTCCTTTGCTCATGCGGGCGGCCATGGACGCCGTGCACGAGTGGCGCTATCAGCCCACCCTGCTCAATGGTGAGCCGGTGGAGGTCGATACCACGATTCAGGTTGTGTTTACGCTCGGTGGCTAAGCAGGACCGGACCCAACCACCCAGTTCCGGTGGAGGGGACGGAAATTCCGACCGGCAGTATATGGCTGCCGAGATCGATTGGCGGTAACGGAGGAGGGTCGAAGGCTATGCTTCTGAACGCACTGTTGGTGAGTTTGCTGGTGATGTTCCAGGATCAGACCCCTGAGGTCGGCTGGGACCTGATTACGATGTGGCACAACATGGGTATTCCGGCCAAGCTCGTCGTTACGATTCTATTTATTATGTCGGCGTGGTCTGTCGGCATCATGATTGACCGGGCGCTCATGTACAGCGCCGCCCGGAAGCAATCGCGCATCTTCGTCCAGCAGGTGGCCGGTGCGCTCAAAGACAACAAGCTCGATGAGGCCATTTCGATTGCCGAGCGCAACAAGAAGAGTCACATCGCCAAGGTGGTTGCGACAGGTCTTTCGGAGTTTCAGGCGGCCTCCGCACAAGTGAGCGACGAAGAGGTCATCGAGGCGGCCCGGCGTGGCTTGGAGCGGTCGGTGGCGATCGTACACGCCGAAATGAAGCGCGGCCTCTCCGGGCTGGCGACGATCGGCTCGACGGCGCCCTTCGTGGGCCTGTTCGGCACCGTCATGGGCATCATCAACGCGTTCAAAGGCATTTCCAGCTCGAAGGTCACCGGCCTTTCCGCGGTTGCTGGCGGTATTGCCGAAGCCCTGGTCACCACCGCGCTGGGGTTGCTGGTCGCCGTGCCCGCCGTGTGGACCTTCAACTATTTTACGAACCGAGTCGAAGCGTTCGACGTTGAGATGGACAACTCCTCGATGGAGTTGATCAACTACTTCATCACTCGTCGAGGCGGAAAGAAGTAAGCGATGGCGTATAAGCCCAAAGCACCGCCGGTGATGGCCGCCCCGAATGTTATCCCGATGGCGGACATCATGCTGGTGTTGCTCATCATCTTTATGGTGATCACGCCGATGCTCCAACACGGAGCACCGGTGGATATGGCGAAGGCCGAGAATGCGGATAAGATGCCCAACGCGGACCGCGATGACGCGATTATCGTTGCGGTCACCCGCGACGGCAGACTTTTTCTGAGCCCCGGCAACAAAGAGATCGGCCTGGACGCAATTACCGACAACGTCAAGGACCTGATCACAGGCCGTCTTGACAAGACCGTTTATGTGCGCTCCGATGCGCGAGCCAAGTACGGCGACGTAGTCAAGGCGGTCGATGAAGTGCGCGCGGCTGGCGTCGAGAATATCGGTCTTTTGACCGAGAAGATTCAGAACAAAGCCGCACCGCCCCCGCCTCCTACGGGCGGCTCTGATTGAAGAAGGTGTACGGCAGCTAAGGAGTTTCTTTCATGGGAATCTCAGTCGGTGGAAGTAAAGACGGTCCCGTATCGGACCCCAACGTTGTCCCTCTGATCGACGTGCTTCTGGTGCTGATCATCATTTTCATGGTGATCACACCCAGGGTGCCAACGGGCTTGCCCACGATCGTGCCGCAGCCTCCTCCGCCCAACGAAAAGCAGCCGCCGCCGGATAACCGTACGATCGTTGTCTCCGTGCTGAATGGCGGAAAACTCATGATCAACCAAGATCAGAGCGATTGGAACACGCTGGGTAGCCGCCTGTTTGACATTTTTAAGGAACGGGCGGATAAGGTCGCTTTTGTGAAGGGGGACGATGATGTCTCGTTCGCGCAGGTGGCGCGGGCGATCGACATCATGCGCGGTGCGGGAATCGATCACGTTGGCCTCATCACCGCCAAGATCGAGGCGGGGCAGTAGGCGCGTCGCTGGCCGGGCGGGGGTGGGTTTAGGCAGCGGAGCCGTTTGCGAGGGGGACGCAGTCGGTCGGATGGGATTGAGCATCGCTCCGTCTTCGAAGTTGTCCACCTTACTGGCCAGATCGCGGTCCGATTTCTCAAGCTAAGGAGATAGGCATGCAGCGGAAGCTCCACATTTGGTTTCTCGTGGCTGTCGTTCTGACCGCATTGGCGGGGGGAGCTGGCTGCGACAAGCTGCGCGCGCGCGACCGGCTCAACAAGGGCGTGAACGCCTACAAGAGCGGACAATTTGACCAGGCCATCGAAGATTTCAAAGAGGCGAAGGAGTTGGATCCGTCGCTGACGAACGCCCAACTCTATCTTGCCACCGCGTATGCCAGCCAGTACGTTCCCGGCGCTCCGTCCCAAGAGAACATCAATAACGGCAACCAGGCGATTGCCGAGTTCAAGGCCATCTTGGACAACGATCCGAATAACCTTGCGGCCATCGATGGGATCGGCTCAATCCTTTACAACATGGGTGGAAGCCCGTTCGACGCGGCCAAACTGAACGAATCGAAGTCCTACCACGAGAAGCACATCCAGATCAAACCGGAGGATCCGGAGCCTTACTACTGGGTCGGCGTGATCGATTGGTCGCTGGCCTTCCGGGCCAATAAGGACATGCGCGACGCCTACAACCAAAAGGCCAAGAAGCCCATCAAGGAAAGCGATCCGATGCCCCCCGCCCTAGCCATGGAGTTCAGCAGCAAGTACGGCACAGTGGTTGACGATGGCATCAGCAACCTGCAAAAAGCGATGACTCTGCGCACGGAATATGACGACGCCATGGCCTATCTGAACCTGCTCTATCGCCAAAAGGCCGATATGGAAACGTCCAAAGAAGCGCGCGACACCGACCTACAGCAAGCCGACGATCTCGTCGAGAGGGTCAAGGCCATCAAGCAGAAAAAGGCCAATCTGACCCCCAGTTCATAGCTCCACGGTCCTACATACGGCGGCGGACCTTCGCGGTCCGGCGTTTTCTTTTTTGCTCCCCTCCCGGTCTCCTGCCGTAGGAGGATGGGTCAGATGAACACGGTCGGTCATTCCGTTTCTCGAAGGATTCTGGCGAGCACCGCCTTCGTCGTGGTCGCTGCAGCCGCATCAGCGCTCCTGCTTCGCGGCGGACAGACGGCTCCGTCGGCCAATCCAGAGATTCCTCGTTCCGATACGATTCAGCCGGATGAGCTGGTGAAAGAAATCGCGAGCAAAGACAAGCCGATCGTTGTGTGCGTGGCTCCGCGCTTCCTCTATGACGGCGCACACATTCCCGGGGCTCTGTTTCACGGCCCGGGCTCGACGGCCGAAGGGCTTGCGGACCTCCGGCACTGGGCACAGGGAACTGCGCGCGACCGAGCCATCGTGCTTTACTGTGGCTGCTGCCCCCTACCGCGCTGCCCCAACGTCCGTCCTGCACTTGCGCAGCTCCGCGAGATGGGCTTTACGCACTCGAAGCTGCTTTGGCTTCCGAAGGACTTCCACACGGACTGGATCGAAAAGGGCTACCCCGTCGAAAAAGGACAGTGACGAGTCGAAGTCGAACCTCACTTCTCCTGGATAGACCTGAGATAGTCGGTCAGGTTCTTGATGCGCTGCGTGACCTTGGCTTCATCGGACTTCGTCATCGCTTTAAGAATCAGTCCCCAGACCGGCATTTCCGCCGGACCGTGAGCGGGCAGCGGAACTCCATTTCGCAGCACGGACTCGACATAGGCCTCAGGAAACTTCCCATCGTGGCGCTTGGTCAGTGTCGTCAAATCGGGCGGAAGCTCGGTGAATGAGGAAGAGGTCGGTGGAGGGCCGTTGCCCTTGCCGTCGTTTCCATGGCATACGGCGCAGTTTTCCTTAAAGAACTTGGCGCCCGCTGCAACGGCAGACTTTTCCGGTTCCGGCGGCTTCTGTTGTGCTGCACTCAAGCCCACGGCGGGTGCCACCAGGACCCCCAGCGTAGCCGCACGGCCAAGGACTCGCACCAAAGAACTTCTACAGCGGAAAATGACCATATCCCCGATGAGCTGACGGTAGTGCCATCGGATGCGATTGTCAATCGAGGATTCGAAGTCAGGGCACAGCACGGGCCGGAAGCGGACAAAGGGTTTACAATGATCTGATGGATCCGGCCAGTCATCCCGCCGTCACTCTGGCTGCGCGGCGCTCGGTGGATGTGCGCTTTGCCGAGCTGATCGATAAGGTCCGCCGCAATCGCCCCGGCGATGACTTCGAACTGCTTCGGCGCGCCTACGATTTCGCCGCCGAGCAGCACAAGGCGCAAACGCGCCTTTCCGGCGAGCCTTACTTGTCTCACCCGGTCGAAGTGGCACACTCGCTGGCGGACATGAAGCTCGACGTGATCTCGCTCTGTGCGGCCCTTCTGCACGATGTCGTCGAAGATACGCGAATCCCAATTGAGAAAATTTCGGAGCAATTCGGTGTGGATGTGGGCCGGATTGTGGAAGGCGTCACAAAAATCAGCAAGCTCGATCTGCTCGCACCAGAGGACCGCCAGGCAGAGAATGTTCGCAAGATGCTGCTTGCCATGGTCAACGACGTGCGCGTCGTCATGGTCAAGCTCGCAGATCGTCTGCACAACATGCGCACGCTCGAGTATCTAGAGTCCGAGCGTCAGCAGCGTATCGCGCGGGAAACGCTGGACATCTACGCTCCCGTCGCGAACCGTCTCGGAATGGGTTTAATCCGCGGAGAGCTCGAGGACCTCGCTTTCCGCTACCTCGAGCCGGAGGCGTTCTTCGATTTGCAGAAGAAAGTCGCCAGCAAACAGAAGGTCTTCGACAAGTTCTTGACCGAAGTGCAAGAAAGCATCCGCGAGAAAATGGTCGAAAATGGCATCCCTGCGGAAGTTCAGGGACGCACCAAGCAGCTCTATTCCCTACACCTGAAAATCCAGAAGCAACAGCGCACGCTCGACCAGATCTACGACCTGCTGGCCGTCCGCGTGGTTACCGACACCGTGAAGAACTGCTACGCGGCCCTGGGCGTAATCCATCAGATTTGGCGGCCCGTTCCCGGGCGTTTCAAAGACTACATCGCCATGCCGCGCCCCAATCTCTACCAATCGCTTCACACGACGGTGATCCATTCCGGACAGACCTTCGAGGTGCAAATCCGGACCCAGGAGATGCACCGCATTGCTGAACAAGGGGTTGCCGCCCACTGGAAATACAAGGGTGGGACGGAAACCGGATCCTCGGCCGATGATCAGCGGATCGTCTGGATGCGCCACCTGATCGAATGGGTGCAGGAAATGCAGGAGCCCAGTGAGTTCCTTTCCACGCTCCGCGTCGATCTATACCCCGAAGAGGTCTACACCTTCACGCCCAAGGGGCGCGTCGTCGTTCTACCACGAGGGGCCACGCCGGTCGATTTCGCTTACGCGATTCACACTGAAGTGGGCCATCAGTGCTCGGGTTCAAAGGTAAATGGGGAGATGGTCCCGCTGCGCCACGCGCTCGCCAACGGCGACGTCGTCGAAGTCATCACCCAGAAGGGTCACACGCCTTCGCGGGATTGGCTCTCGTTTGTGCGTACGTCCCGCGCGCGCAGCAAAATTCGTCAGTGGATCAATTTGCACGAACGCGAGGAAGCCACCGATGTGGGTCGCCGCCTGCTCGAGAAGGAAGCGCGACAGGCGGGCGTCAACCTGCGGAGGATTTCGCAAGAGGAGTGGCAGCGTGTCGCTTCTGTTTATGGCGCCAGCCGAATCGACGACCTTTATGCCGGTCTTGGCTACGGCAAATGGTCGGCGCGCCAAGTG
>Ga0187782_10001750_pt1 | contig 15929 bp, 14 predicted proteins | sample 0715_SJ02_MP15_2_FD_132454 | JGI IMG/M metagenome (GOLD analysis project Ga0187782, IMG submission 132454) | Tropical peat soil microbial communities from peatlands in Department of Meta, Colombia - 0715_SJ02_MP15_20_MG | ecosystem: Environmental > Terrestrial > Soil > Wetlands > Peat | place...
CGTGGGCGGGCCTCTCGGCGTTCTTCGAGGCGAAGCGCGATCTCCTCGCGGGCCTGTTGCGCGGATCGGGATTCGAGCCCGTGCCGGCGGCGGGGACGTACTTTCTCTTGGTCGACTACGCTCGCCTGAGCCGCGCGAGCGACGTCGACTTCGCCGACCGGCTGATCCGCGAGGCCAAGGTGGCCACGATTCCGCTCTCGCCCTTCTACGCCGCACCGCCCGCGATGACGCTGCTTCGCCTGTGCATCGCCAAGCGGGACGACACCCTGAAGACGGCCGCGGAGCGCCTCTGCGGCTTCGCCGCCCGCGCCTGACGCTGCGCGCCGGCCGGGCAATGAGCGAGAGTCACCCTTAAGTCCCGAAGCGCGGCTTCGTGGACGGTAGGCTTTGCCGCTGGCGCAGGCGCGCGGCGTCCATCAGCATGCGCCCCGCCCAGCGATAGACGTTGTTCTCCTTGACGGTCCTGCGCATCAGGCTCATGCGCGCTCGGCGCTCCTCGCGGCTCATGTGGATTGCCATCTCGATCGCCTCGGCGGTCTCGTTCACGTCGAACGGATTGACGAGTACCGCTTCGGCCAGCTCCCGCGACGCACCGGCGAAAGTGCTCAGGATCAGCACACCATCCTCGTCGTCGCGCGCCGCGACGAACTCCTTCGCCACCAAGTTCATGCCGTCGTGCAGGCTGTTGACCAGACAGAAGTCCGCGGCGCGGTACAGCTCGAAGACGCGCTGGGGCTCCTGATGCTCGTCGATGAGCCAGATCGGCCGCCAGCTCTCGTCCGCGAACTTGGCGTTGATGCGCTGCACCTCGCTGTAAGTGTGCTCCTGCAGCATGCGGTAGGCCGGCAGCTGCTCGCGTGAGGGCGATGCGACCTGCAGCAGCGTCACCCGGCGGCGATGGCGGGGATTCTTCTCGAGGAGCGCTTCGAGCGCCTGAAACCGCTCGAGGATCCCCTTGGTGAAATCCCAGCGCTCGACGCCGAGCCCGATCACCACGTCGGGGCCGAGGGCGTAGCGCGCGCGCACCGCCGCGCGGCAGGCGGCGACATCGGGTAGCGCGTTGAGCCAGCGGGGCGGCCATTCGATCGATATCGGGTAGGCGGCGATCCGACACACGCGGCCTTTCAGCGTCACGGTCATGTGCTCGTGATCGATCTGGGCTTCCAGGAAGCGGTCCACGGTATCGAGAAAATTCTGGCAGTGATAGCGGGTGTGAAACCCGAGGATATCGGCGGACAGCATGTGAACGAGCATATCGCGCTTCCAGGGACACACCCCGAAGGTCTCGGAATTCGGCCAGGGAATGTGCCAGAACAGCGCGATGGTCGCGCTCGGTATCTTGGATCTGACGAGTCTCGGCAAGAGGGCGAAATGAAAGTCCTGGATCAGAACCACGGGACTGTCGCTCGCCGCCTCCGCGCGGACCACTTCCGCGAACTTGGCATTGACCTGTTCATAGGCGAGCCAGTCGCTCGGCCTGAACGCCGGTCGCACGTACGCGAGATGACACAGCGGCCACAGTCCCTCGTTGGAGAAGCCGTAATAGTATCCGCGCTGTTCCTCCTCGCTGAGCCATACGCGGCGCAAGGTATAGGCCGGGTTGTCCGGTGGAACACGAATGTGATCGAATCGATCCACCGTGTCACGGTCCGCATTGCCCGCGCCGTGCGCGATCCACACTCCCGAGCAGGCGCGCATGACGGGCTCGAGCGCCGTGACCATGCCGCTCGCCGGCACTTGCACCACGGGGCGCCGATCCGTGTCGAACTGATGCACGTAGGGCTCGCGATTCGAGACGATGATCACCTGCGCCGAATCGAGGTGATCGCGAACCACCTGCCGCAAGGCCTGAGGTGTCCAGTTCTCGCGAAAGTCGATCTCCAATCGCTGCTTTTCCTCGACTTCCGCCAGCACCTGCCGGATCTGGGTGAGGAGCGGGAGCGAGGCACGCGGCGATTGGGCGTTGTCGAGAAAGCGCTTGCCGCGGATGTCGCCGATCAGCATGTTGACCCAGCGACGCAGCTGCAGCCACGCGACCAGGACCACGAACAGCGCAAGCAGCAGCACCGAGATGCCGATGAAGACCAGGGTGAAATCTCGCGCGGTCCGCTGCCGGCGGTCGACGAAGCTCAAGTCATACAGCATGATCACGCGAAAAGGCGTCGGTTGAGCGGCGTCGAAATCGAACCGCGAGACCTGCACCGAGCCGGAGGGCAGCTGCACGATTCGCGAGGAGAATGCTGCCGACTTGCCGCTCGCCTCGCAGCCGATCGCCTTGGGCGTCCGATCGGTCTTCGCGATGAGGGTCCCATCCGGCCGGCACACCAGTGCCCCGAGCAAGCGCTCGTCGCCCGTCAATTTCGTCAGATAGTTGCGTAGCCGCGCCTCGCTCCCTTGGCCGATGAGCTCTGCGATCGGCTCCTCGGCGCTGTGCATGAGGAGCTGCGCGCGCAGCTCCACGTCGGCGCTGAACCATTCGGCGAGCAGGCGCTGGATATAAGGCAACCCGAAGTACGCGACGACGCAGGAGGCCAGGGCCACCGGCAGCACGAAACGCAACATCACCGAGCGAAACACCGCGCCTCCCTGGGCCCCGCGTGCGAGAGCACGTCGAGCAACAAAATACCTAAATTTTCTGGGCGAGTCTCGCGTCATGGACGACGCAGGAGGCGTGTAAAAATTACACCTGTCCGTGGGAGGCGACGATTGGCCAAGGGCGGCTCTCTTCGCTATGTTGCCTCGGATGAGCAATCCCTTGCCCGCGCCATCGCGCGAGTGGTGCTTGTTTCTCGACGTCGACGGCACGTTGCTCGAGCTGGCCGCCACCCCCTCGGGCGTCGTCGTGGACCAGGAGCTCAAGGCGCTGCTCGCCGCCATCGCGGAGCGCTTGAGCGGCGCGGTCGCCCTCGTGAGTGGGCGCAGCATCGAGCGGCTCGACCAGCTGTTTGCGCCACTGCGGCTCCCGGTCGCCGGGCTCCATGGCGTCGAGCGGCGCGACGCATCGGGCGCGATCCTGCGCACCAATTACGCGGATCCACTGCTTCATGTCGCGCGAGTGCAGCTCGCGGCCTTCGTTGCCACGCACCCGGGCACCTTGCTCGAGGACAAGGGGCGGTCGCTCGCGCTGCACTTTCGCCTTGCCCCCGAGCTCGAGGCGGACGCTCGTGGCGCCGTCGAGGCCGCCGCCCGCTCGATGGCTCCCTCCTATCACGTCCAAGAGGGCAAGAAGGTGTTCGAGATCAAGCCGAGCGGATTCAGCAAGGCGAGCGCGATCGAGGAGTTCCTGCGCGAGCCGCCGTTCTCGGGAAGGATCCCGGTGTTCGCTGGGGACGACCTCACCGATCAAGCGGCATTTCGCGCAGTGGAGTCGCTCGGCGGCATTGCCATCGCGGTGGGCGATCGCCTCGAGGCCGCATGGCGACTCGAGAATCCGCAGGCGGTGAGGCGCTGGCTCGCCGCAATCGCCGCCCTTGCCTAGCGCGGCCCTGAAACACCAGGGCGCAGGTCTGAGGCCCTAGCGCGGCTCCGAAGCGCCCTCAGTCGCGGATTTGTCCGCTGCCCCGCACCACGTACTTGTAGCTCGTGAGCTGCTCAACGCCCACGGGACCGCGCGCGTGAAATTTGTCCGTGCTGATGCCGATCTCCGCACCCATCCCGAACTCGCCGCCGTCGGCGAATTGAGTCGATGCGTTATGCAGCACGATGGCGCTGTCGACCCGCGTGAGGAAGCGCTCGGCCGCGGCGGCATCCGCGGTCACGATGCAATCGGTGTGCTGCGAGCCGTAGCGGCGAATATGCGCGATGGCATCGTCTAGGTCCTCTACCACGCGCACCGCGATGATCGCATCGAGATATTCCGCATACCAGTCCTCCTCGGTCGCCGATTTCACCCGCTCATCGACTCGCGCCGTCGCCTCGTCGCCGCGGACTTCACAGCCCGCATCGAGCAGCATGGCAACCAAGGGCCGCAAGTGCGTCGGCGCACAGGCTCGATCGACCAGCAGCGTCTCCGCGGCCCCGCAAATGCCCGTGCGGCGCATCTTGGCGTTGCGCACGATGGCGAGCGCCATGTCGAGCTGCGCGGCGCGGTGGACGAACACGTGACAAACGCCTTCCAGATGGCCGATCACCGGCACACGCGCTTCCGCCTGCACGCGCGCGACGAGATTCTTGCCGCCGCGCGGAACGATGACGTCGATGTACTCGCGCATCTCCGAAAGCATGTAGCCAACCGCCGCCCGGTCGGTCGTCGGCACCAACTGGATGCAGGCCTCCGGCAGCGCGGCGACCTTCAGGCCCTCGACGAGGCACGCATGAATTGCCGCATTCGAGCGTGCGCTTTCCGACCCCCCACGAAGAATGACGGCGTTGCCGGATTTGAGACACAGCCCGCCCGCATCCGCCGTGACATTGGGGCGGCTCTCGTAAATGATTCCAATTACCCCAAGGGGCACCCGCCGGCGCTGGATCCGCATGCCGTTCGGCCGGCTCCACTCGGCGAGTACGGTACCGATCGGGTCGGGGAGCCGAGCGATGTCCTCGAGGGCGCGAGCGATCGCCTCGATGCGTTGGTCATCGAGCTTCAAGCGGTCGAGTAGGGCGCCGCTCGTCCCCTGCATCGCCGCCTCGCGCATGTCACGCTCGTTCGCTGCCTGGACCCTGGGACGATCCGCTCGCAGAGCCGTCGCCGCGGCCACGAGCGCGCGGTTCTTCTGATCGGTCGAAGCGAGCTCGAGGAGCGAGGCGGCCTCACGCGCTGCACGGCCCATGGATTGCATGACGGGCGCCACCATCACGGCGCCCTCATGAGGACGAGATCATCACGGTGCACGATCTCCTCGCGCCCGCGAAACCCGAGCACTCGCTCGATCTCGGCAGACTGGCGGCCGAGGATGCGCGCTGCATCGCTGTCCGAATAGGCGCAGATGCCGCGTGCCACCTCGACCCCGTCGGGGCCGACGATGCTCACCGTATCGCCGCGCTCGAAACGCCCCAGCGCGCGCGTCACGCCCGCCGGCAGGAGGCTCTTGCCTTGCAGGAGCGCCCGCACCGCTCCCTCGTCCACGGTGATCGCCCCGGCGGGTTTTAGGGTTCCCGCAATCCATTGCTTGCGCATGGCCATCGGCGTCGAGGACGGGACGAACCAGGTGCAGCGAGCGCCCTCCTCGATGCGCTTCAGCGGGTGCTGGTGAGTGCCCTTGGCGATGCACAAATGACAGCCCGCACCGACCGCGATCTTGGCTGCGGCAATCTTGGTTTGCATGCCGCCCGAGCCCATGCCGCTGGTCGAGCCCGACGCCATGGCCTCGATGGCGGGGGTGATGTCGAGCACGCGGGAGACGAACTCGGCCGTCGGATCCTCGTGCGGGTTCGCGGTGTAAAGCCCGTCGATGTCCGACAGCAGCACCAGGCAATCGGCACCGATCATCTGTGCGACCCGTGCCGCCAGCCGGTCGTTGTCGCCGTAACGAATCTCGGCGGTCGCAACCGTGTCGTTCTCGTTGATGACCGGCACGGAACCCAGGGCGAGCAAGGTGTTCAGGGTCCCCCGAGCGTTCAAATATCGACGGCGCTGTTCGGTATCCCCCAAGGTGAGGAGGATTTGCGCCACCGTGATCTCATGGGCTTCCAGGAGCTCTTTGTAGGCATGTGCAAGACGAATTTGCCCCACGGCGGCCGCGGCCTGGCTCTCCTCGAGTTTGAGCCTGCCTGCCGGGAGCCCAAGATGGCGGCGACCGAGCGCGATGGCGCCCGAGGAGACCAGGATGATCTCCTGACCGCGCCTGCGAAATGCGGCCACATCCGCCGCAAAGCTCTCGAGCCACGTGCGATTGAGCCGCCCCTTGTCGTCGTCGACCAGCAAGGAGGAGCCGACTTTGACGACCACGCGCTTGGCGTCGATCATGCGCCGGGCGCTCAATTTTCGCTCCGCGAGGTTCATGCACGCACAATTTTGCCATTTACTTGGGAGAGCAGCCTCCCCTAATATTCGCCCTGACCGGCCAGGGCAGCTTTCACGAGAAGGACGAATCGTCAGTGGCTAGAGAATACGAGCCGACCGTCGGACAGTGGTACGAGGACTTGGAGAACGACGAGACGTTCCAGGTGCTTCGCGTGGATGAGGATCGGGAGATCGTGGAGATTCAGCATCTCGACGGCGACATCGAGGAGCTCGACGTCGATGACTGGGCGGAGCTCGACCTGGAGCTTTCCGAGGAGCCCGAAGGCTGGTCGGGCTCGCGGGCGGAGCGCGATGAGGACGAAGACGAGGAGACGGACGAGGACTGGGAGGACGAAGACGACGAGGATGAGGACGACCTCGATGAGGAGGACGACGAGGACCGCGACGAGTACTGAAGCGGCACGCCCGTGAGGCGCCCGCCGCCGCTCACGCTCCTGCGCTAGCCGCCCGACACCTCGGGCACCCGCCTCTCACACCCGCTCGAGCCAAGCGTGACGGTCGGGCGCTTCTCCCTGTTGAATGGCCACGAGCTGTGCCCGCAATGCACGGGTGTGTGGACCGACATCGCCTCCCGCCACCCGGTGCTCCGTCCCGCGATAGATGAGTGTGCCGACGCCGGCGAGGACCGCTGCCGTGCCCGATAGAGCCGCTTCTCCCGATTTCACCCACTCGAGCATTTCGGTCACGTCGAAGAGCCGTTCGGACACCTTGAACCCCCGATCGCGCGCGAGCACGAGGAGCGAATCACGCGTCACACCGTGCAAGAAAGTGCTATCCAGCTCGCGTGTCATGAGCTCCGCGTCGCGAATCAGAAGGAAATTGGCTGCGCCCGTCTCCTGGACCTGCCCGCCCGGACAGAAGAGCACTTGGTCGACCTGGTATTGCGCACGCGCACGGAGCGTCGGACCCATCGCGGCGGCATAGTTGCCGCCGGTCTTGACCATGCCCATCTGCGCAGCCGAGCGGGTGTTCTGGTCATCCACCAAGATGCGCAGCGGCTTCATGCCGCCCGCGAAGTAATCCCACACCGGGCTCGCCAGGACCATGAGCAGCGCCTCGCTCGCGGGCGTCGCGGCCGCGCCGATGTTGGGCGTCGTTCCGAACAGGATCGGCCGCAGATAAAGGGCGCCCGGGGCTTCTGGAACCGCATCCCGGCAGCGCGCGATCACCGAGCGGATCATCTGCGCGAGCTGTGCCGCATCCGGTTCGGGCAACACCAGCGCTCGTGCGCTCTGTCGCATCCGCTGAATGTGCCGATCCATGCGGAAGGTGTGAATCGAGCCGTCGGCGTGTCGAAACGCCTTGAATCCTTCGAAGCAGGTGCTCGCGTAGTGCAGGACGTGGGCGGCCGGGGAGAGCTCGATCGCCGCCACCGGCTTCAAGTCGGCCTCGCTCCAGCGACCGTCTCGGTAGGTGGCCGTCGCCATGTGAGAAGCGAGCACGGTGCCGAATGCGGGGCGCGCGGGTTGCGTGGTGGTTTGTGCAGTGGCTCTTTGGGGCTGTGCAGTCATGGGTTCACCTTGGAATGAAAATCATTGCCGGATGCTCGAGCAGCTCTTTCAGCGCTTGAATCATGGCAGCGGCATCATAACCGTCCACGAAGCGGTGATCGAATGAGGACGACAGGTTCATGATCCGCCGCACCGCCACCGCGCCTTGAAGCACGACCGCCCGGTCGACCGCCTTGTTGAGCCCGATGATGGCGACCTCGGGGGCATTGATGATGGGCGTGGAGGCGATGCCGCCGAGCTTCCCGAGACTCGTGATGGTGATTGTCGAGCCGACCAGTTCCTCACGTGTGGCCTTGTTGGCGCGTGCTCGCTCGGTCACGCGGCGGATCTCTGCGGCGAGCGCCCACAGACCGAGCGCCTGGGCATTGCGTACCACCGGCACCTTGAGGCCTTCGGGCGTCTGGGTCGCGATACCGACATGCGCCGCCCGGTGTCGGATGAGCACACCGCGCGCCGCGTCGTAGAGCACATTGCATTGCGGAAAGGACTCGAGCACACGCGTGAGTGCGGTCACGATCAAGGGCAGGTAGGTCAGGGTCGGCGCGCCCTTGGCCAATTTGGAATTGAGATGGGCCCTGAGCGCCTCGAGCTCCGTGACATCCACCTCTTCCACGTAGGAAAAGTGGGGAATCGTCCGTTTGGCCTCGCTCATGCGCTCGGCAATCAGGCGACGCAGGCCGATGACTTTGGTCTCCGACGTTTCCGCGGGAACCTCCACCCGCTGCGCGGGCGCTGCACGACTCATCCCCGCACCACCCGCCCCCGAGGTGGCGCCTGCCGCGCTTGCCGTCACCGTGCTTTCGGCCGCCGCCAACAAGTCCTCCCGCACGATGCGCCCGCCCGGTCCCGTACCGACGACGGTCGACAAGTCGATACCCGCCTCGCGCGCGCGCCGCCGGTTCGCCGGAGAGGTCATGATGCGCGCCGCAGCGCCGGCGACGGGGACCGCGCCGCCCGCGGATGGTGCAGGTGCCAGGCTCGCCGCAGCAGATCGCGCCGGTTCGCTCGCGGCGCCGGGCGCGGGAGAGGCCGGCGCGGCTGCGGCCGCGCCGGCACCCGTTTCGAACACGATGAGCGGCGAGCCCACGGCGACTTTGTCGCCGGGGGCACCGGTGATGGAGATCACTCGTCCGCTCACCGGCGCGGGCACTTCCACGGAGGCCTTGTCGGTCATCACTTCCACGATGACCTCGTCCTCCTTCACGACGGCGCCGGGCGCGGTATGCCAGGCCACGATCTCGGCCTCGACGGTGCCCTCGCCCAAATCCGGCATCTTGAATACGAACTGGCTCATGCCGACTCCATGACGGCCTCGATGGCCGTTGCCACCCGCGCTTGACCGGGAAAGTATTCCCACTCGAACGCGTGAGGATAGGGTGTGTCCCAGCCCGCGACGCGCTGGATCGGGGCCTCCAGCTGCCAGAAGCACTCTTCCTGCACGATCGAGAGGATCTCGGCGCCGAATCCGGAGAAGCGCGTGGCCTCGTGCGCCACCACGCACCGCCCGGTCCTCTTCACCGAGCTTACGATGGTATCGACGTCGAGGGGGATGAGCGATCGCAGATCGATGACCTCGGCGTCCACTCCGAGGGATGCCGCAGCCGCGAGCGCGACGAACACCATGGTCCCGTAGGTAAGGATGGTGAGCTGCGAGCCGCTGCGCACGACATCCGCCAGCCCGAGCGGCACCGTGTAATGTCCTTCGGGCACTTGCCCCTTGGCGTGCGTGCTCCACGGCACGGCGGGCTTTGCGGGATCGCCGTCGAAGGGGCCGTTATACAGGCGCTTCGGCTCGAAAAAGATCACCGGGTCGTCGTCCTCGATGGCGGTGATCAGCAGGCCCTTTGCATCGTAGGGGTTCGAGGGCATCAGCACCTTGAGGCCGCTCACGTGAGTAAAGATCCCCTCGGGACTTTGCGAGTGCGTCTGACCGCCGCGGATCCCCCCGCCACAGGGCGTGCGGATGGTGACCGGCGCGAAGAATTCGCCGGCGCTGCGATAGCGCAGGCGTGCGAGCTCGCTCACGATCTGATCGAAGCCGGGGTAGATGTAATCCGCGAATTGAATCTCAGCGACGGGGCGCAGGCCGTTCACGGCCATGCCGATCGCGGTGGCCACGATACCCCCCTCGGCAATCGGGGTGTCGAGCACGCGATGCTCGCCGTACTTGCGCTGCAGGCCTTCGGTGGTGCGGAACACGCCGCCGAAATATCCGATATCCTCACCCATGAGCACGACCGACGGGTCGCGGCCGAGCATGATGTCCATTGCCGAGTTGAGCGCCTGAATCATGTTCATGTTGGCCATGGTCAGCGAGGCTCCTTGCGCGCCCGCTCGCGCTCGGCGCGCAGCTGCGCGCGCTGACGCACGAGATGCCTCGGCATCTCCTTGAACACATCCTCGAACATGAGGTCGGGGTCGAGTTTCGGGCCCTCGCTCATCGTGCCGAAGGACACCGCTTCCTGCCAGCTCGCGCCGACCAAGGCATCGAGCTCCGCGGTGAGCCCTCGATGACGCTCCTCCGACCATTCGCCGAGCTTGATCAGATGCTGCTTGAGCCGATCGATCGGATCACCCAGCGGCCAATGCATCTGATCGTCCTTGGCGCGATAGCGGGCCGGGTCGTCGCTGGTCGAGTGCGCGGCGGCCCGGTAGGTGACGAGCTCGATCAAGGTGGGCCCGGCGCCCGTGCGTGAGCGCTGCGCGGCCCACTGCGTGACCGCATAGACCGCGAGGAAGTCGTTGCCGTCGACCCGAATGCCCGCGATACCGTAGCCCGGGCCGCGTGCCGCGAACGAGCGCTGCTCACCGCCCGCGTAGCCCTGAAATGTCGAGATCGCCCACTGGTTGTTCACCACGTTCAAGATGACCGGTGCCTGATATACCGCGGCGAAGAGCAGAGCATGGTGAAAGTCAGCCTCGGCGCTCGAGCCCTCGCCGATCCAACTCGCGGCGACGTGATCTTCGCCCTTGAGCGCCGCCGCCATCGCCCAGCCGACGGCTTGCGGAAACTGCGTCGCAAGATTCCCGGAGATCGAGAAGAGGTTCCCGGCCTTCGAGTGATACATCACGGGGAGCTGTCGTCCCTTGCACATGTCGCGCGTATTCGATAGGAGCTGGCACATGAGATCGACGAGCGCCATGCCGCGCGCGATGTGCAAACCCTGATTGCGGTAGGAAGGAAACAGCATGTCGCCGGGCTTGAGCGCCATGCACGCCGCAACCGACACCGCTTCCTCGCCGAGCGAGCGCATGTAGAAGGAGATCTTTCCGGCCCGTTGCGTGCGCTGCATTCGGTCGTCGAACAGGCGCGTGAGCAGCATGTGCCGCAGGCCGACCTGCAGCTCCTCCGGATCGAGATGCGGATGCCACGGGCCGACCGCCTCGTGCGCATCGTTGAGCACGCGCACCATGTCGGTTGCGAGCGAGCTCAGGTCGCGCACGCGCGCGTTCACGTCCGGCCGGGCCACCGCCCCTGCGGGCGAGAGCTGCACGTAGCTGAAGTCGGGTTTCTCGCCGGGGCGGGCGGGTGGCCGCGGCAAATGCAAGCGGGAGCGTTTGTTCATGGGCGTAAGTTACGCCGAATGCCGGCTCGCGTTGTATTCATTAAGCACACGCGTGATAATTCGGTATATTTCTTTCGACTTGCCGGATAAAATGGAAAGCTCATTCCAAAAGGCGACGATCGATCGACTGGACCTGCGCTTGCTCGATATTTTACAGCGGCGCGGCGCCTTGTCGGTCGCAGAGGTGGCCGCAGAGGCTCGCATATCGACGACGACCTGCTGGAGGCGCATCCAGCAACTCGAGCAGTCCGGCGTCATCAAGGGCCGCATCGCGCTCCTTGATCGCAACGCCTTGGGCCTCGACCTCACCATCTTCGCGCACGTCAAGCTCGCGACCACCGGACGCGATGCCTTGGGCGAGTTCGAGGCGGCGATCCGCGATCGCGCCGAGGTGCTCGAGTGCTACACGCTCACCGGAGAATGGGATTTTCTTCTGAAGATCGTCACCCGAAACATCAAAGCCTACGAAGCGTTTTATCTCGACTATTTGTCGCGGATCCCCTGCGTGCGCTCGGTCAATTCATCGGTCGCGGTCACCGTCATCAAGGAATCGACGGCGCTGCCGCTCGGAGTCGATCGCGAGCCTGCCTGAGCCGCTCACGCGCACCCGCGGCGCGGCTCACCGGCTGTCCGGCAAGAGCACCGTGGCACCGATCGTACGGCGGCTTGCCAAGGCGCGATGCGCCTCGGCCGCATCCCGCAGCGGCAAGCGCTGACCCACGTGTGCCTTGATCTCGCCGGAAGCCAGGCGCGCGAACAAGTCCGATGCCCGCGCGCGCAATTCCTCGCGCTTCTTGATGTAGTCGAACAGGGTCGGGCGCGTGGCGTAGAGCGACCCGCCGCCGGCGAGGTCGGCGAGGGTGAACTCCGTGATCGGTCCGGACGATTGCCCGAACGTCACGAACATGCCGCGCGGCTTCAGGGCCTTGAGCGAACCGCGCCAGGTATCCTTGCCGACCGAGTCGTAGACGACGTCGCACCCCTGCGGCGCGAGTTCTCGGACCCGAGCAGCGAAATCGCCGTTCGAGGTGTCGATCACGTGCGCGTAGCCGTTGGCTCGCGCGGCGGCAACCTTGACGGCGGAGCCGACCGTGCCGATGGCGCTCGCGCCGAGCGCCTTCAACCACTGGCCGAGGAGAAGCCCCACGCCTCCCGCTGCCGCATGCACGAGCACGGTATCGCCGGCCTTGACGGGATAACAGGATGCGACGAGATACTGTGCCGTGAGTCCCTTCAGCATGACGGATGCGGCGACGTCGAACTCGATGGAGCTCGGCAGCTTCACGAGACGCTCGGCCGGCACGACTCGCCGGGTGCGATAGCCCCCGACCGGCAAGGTGTAGGCCACCCGGTCGCCGACCGCGAGATCGCCGACCCCGGGTCCCACCTCCTCGACCACCCCGGCCGCCTCGGCGCCCGGAATCAGGGGGCTCGAGGGCCAGGGATACAAGCCGGTGCGAAAATAGATGTCGAGGAAATTGACGCCGATCGCGCGCTGCACGATGCGCGCCTCCCCGGGCCCCGGAGCCTGGGAGTCGAGCGCCGCCCACTCGAGCACCTCGGGCCCACCTGGAGTTCGCACGACGATTCCCATATCGCTCATGTGGCGGTCCTTTTCACTGCGCGCTCGGCGAAGCGTCGGATGCGAGCGCACCCTTCCGCGAGCGTCGCCTCATCGGTCGCGAAGCACAGTCGCACGCAGCTCGCCGTTCCCTTGCCGAACGCGCCACCGTCGAGCACCGACACTCCCTCCGAATCGTATAGCTCGCTCATGAAATCGTACCCCGACAAGCCGCTCCCGCGCACATCGATCAGCATGAACATGCCCGCCTCCGGAACGAAACAGCGAATCTCCCGTACTCGTTCGAGCTGGGCGAGCACGAAGTCGCGCCGGCTCGCGCAGAACTCGCGCATGCGCGACTCCGCGGCGGAGGCGATGCCGAGGGCGGTCAGGGCGGCTTCCTGCACGAACCCCGGCAACCCGTAGAGCATGCAAATAGCGAGCGCTTCGGCGTGCACGATCAAGGGTTTGGGACCCACCATCCAGCCTGCTCGCCAGCCGGGCATCGCGTGCGACTTGGACAGGCTCCCGATCGTGATCACTTGCCCGGGAAGTTTCACGGCGAGGCTCGGTACGCGGCCCCCGGGGGCGAGCCCGGCGTACACCTCATCGACGACTACCCAGAGCGAGTGCCGCTCGGCCAGCTCGCCGATCACGGCAAGCTCGGCGGCGCTCATGATCACCCCGCTCGGATTGTTGGGCGTCGCGAAGAAGATCGCGCGGGTGCGCGGCGTGATCGCCGCCTCGAGCGCCTTGAGGTCCGGTCGAAAGTCCGATGCGGCGGGCGCCGGTATGCGCACCATGCGCGCGCCGGAGACCTCGATCGTCGCAGGATAGGTGGGATAGAGCGGCTCGAATGCAATGACCTCATCGCCCGGACCGGCGATGCACAGCGATGCGGCAAACAGCGCATTCTGCGCTCCGGCAAGAAAGATCGCGTTGGCCGCATCGACCGCCTGGCCGTTGCGCTCGCGGTGCGAGCGGGCGATCGCCTGGCGCAGCCGCTCGCGGCCCGGAACCGGCGTGTAATGTGTATCGCCCGCACGCAGCGTCTCGACCGCCCGCTCGACCACCGCCCGTGGCGTGTCGAGATCAGGATCGCCGACGCTCAAGATGATGACGTCCTCGCCGCGATCGAGCGCGGCCGAGGCTGTATAGTGCACGTCCCACGCATCGGCGCCCTCGCCGCCGATGCGCTCCACGAGATTCGAATATTTCATCCGCGCAATCCTTCCCTCAATGGCCGGGGCTCGCCGCACCGTTGCCCGGCCGAGCCTCCATCCTAGCGCGGTTTTTCACCGAACGTTCAACAAGAATGCCCCCGGGCCGCCGGGCCTCGTGCGCTTCCCGATGCGCCGGGGCGCGCGCTGCTCGAAATTTTTCTGCTGTGTCGCTTTTCCGGCATGATGGACCGGTGCCCTACGGGCAGCCGATGAGCTCGAGGCGCTCAAGCAGCGCTGAGGCCTTCGGGCACGGCCGCGGCCACGGGAATGGCTCAGATAGGCTCGCAGGTTTCAGGCTTGCTATCATTGCAGCGTGAGAACTACAACCAGGGGAGACCGCATGATGAGATCGATTCGCTGGGCGCTCGCCGCCGCTGCTTTCGTGACCTTGCCTGCACTCGCCGCCGAACAGATCGTCGTGGTCGAACGGCCGGTGGGCGAGACGACGCTCCATCTCGGCGCCAACAAAACGGATGCGGTCGGCGACACCCTCGTGTTCGCCAACAAGGTGTACGACGCAACCAACAAGACGGAAGTCGGATCCGATCAGGGGTACTGTGTGCGGACCGTGGTGGGCAAGAGTTGGGAGTGCTTCTGGACGTTGATCCTGAAGGCCGGACAGATCACCGTCGAGGGACCCTTCAACGATACGGGTGACTCGCTCCTCACGGTCACGGGCGGCACCGGCAAGTATGCTGGCGCGAAGGGCAGCATGAAGCTCCATGCGCGCGATGCAAAGCCGCCCGGGTTCGATTTCACCTACGACCTGATCTAGTGCCCTACACCGCCGCCGAAGCGCTCCGCTGCAGAAAGGACTTCCCGGCGCTGCAACGATCCCGAGAGGGTCCTGAGCTCGCATTCCTGGACGGCCCGGGCGGCAGCCAGGTGCCCTCCGCGGTCATCGAGGCGATCGCGGATTGCTACGCCGCCTGCAACGTGAACACGCACGGCAATTTCCCGCCGTCGCGCGAGGTGGACCGGCGCATGGAGCGCGCGCGCGCGGTGGTGGCCGCATTCCTGGGCGCACCGTCCGCCGAGGCGATCTCCTTCGGTCAGAACATGACCACGCTCAACTTTGCCTTGAGCCGGGCGATCGGCCGAACTCTCGCGCCGGGGGACGAGGTGCTCATCACCGAGCTCGATCACGAGGCGAACCGCGGGCCGTGGCTGGCTCTCGAGGAGCGCGGGATCGTGGTGCGGGAAGTGCGCCTGCTGGAATCCGGCGTATTGGACAGCGAGGACATGATCGCCAAGATCGCGCCGCGCACGAGGGTTTTCGCTCTCGGCGCTTCCTCGAATGCCCTCGGGACGGTGAATGACATTGCCCTCGCGAGGCGCCTGACGCGCGAGGTGGGAGCGCTGCTGGTGGTCGATGCCGTGCATTACGCGCCGCACTTCCCGATCGACGTGCGCGCGATGGATGTGGATTTTCTCCTCTGCTCGGCCTACAAGTTCTACGGGCCACACGTCGGGGTACTCTATTCGAAGCCCGGAGCGCTCGATGGCCTGCCGACCGACCGACTACGCGTGCAGGATCCGGCACCGCCCTACCGCATCGAGACCGGCACCCTGAACCACCCCGCCATCGACGGCGTGCGAGCGGCGATCGAGTACCTCGCGGGCTTCGGGAGCGGCGCGACGCTGCGCGAGCGTATCGTCTCGGCCATGACCGACATTTCCGCGTACGAGCACGGATTGGCTCGATCCTACTATGAGGGCGTGCGACGTATACCCGGTGTGCGTGTCTTCGGCCCGGGCTTTGCTTCTCGTGCTCGTGCGCCCACCGTATCGATCACCCTCGCCGAGCGTACGGCGGGTGCGGTCGCCGAGGCGCTCGGCGCGCAGGGAATCTGCGTGTGGGACGGCCATTTCTACGCCGCGCGCGCCATCGAGGTGCTCGGGCTTGCCGAGCGTGGCGGGCTGTTGCGCACCGGAGTCTCGATGTACTCCACCGAGGGCGAGATCGAGCGGCTGCTCGCCGCGATCGAGCGGCTGTCGTAACTCTCCAAAGCTAGGTGCCGCGCGAGAGCGGGCGCTGCGCGCCGCGACCGCAGCGTGGAGGCGCAGCCCGGGCGAGCGCTGCCCACCGGGCCGCAGTTGAACTTC
>Ga0187782_10001751_pt1 | contig 15926 bp, 14 predicted proteins | sample 0715_SJ02_MP15_2_FD_132454 | JGI IMG/M metagenome (GOLD analysis project Ga0187782, IMG submission 132454) | Tropical peat soil microbial communities from peatlands in Department of Meta, Colombia - 0715_SJ02_MP15_20_MG | ecosystem: Environmental > Terrestrial > Soil > Wetlands > Peat | place...
GAAACCACCGCCGGAAAGCGCCAACCTCCACCAAAGCAGTCCAGTTTCATCCAGGCTGAGAGAAAAAACCACAGGACTGCGGTTCCCGCCAGAAACGGCAGCAATGCCTCGGTTGTAGTCCGATTTGCCGGATCCCAAACGTGATCATAACGCAGAGCTACGGTCCCGACAAAAGCAGCAAAGCACCAGGCCAAATCCGCTAACAGAATCCAGCGACTAACTGCGTGCACTTTCATAGAATGTTTGCACCTAACACGGCTCACGGCCTCAATCACAGGCGGCAGCCGCAATTGTTTCAGCGCAGCGAGAAATTCTCCGCCGTATAACGGTGAACAACGCATGCGCTGCACACAAATGCAGGTCTTCAATGATCTGCATGTTGTCGCAAGGCACAATCATACACTGATCGCACAGTTCCCTCATCTTGCCACCTTGGAAGCCGGTCAGTCCCACTGTGATAGCGCCAGCTCCGCGAGCCACTTTTAAGGCGCGCAAAATGTTAGGCGAGTTACCGCTTCCACTGATCGCAAATGCGATATCATCGCGGCCAATCAGGTTGGCTAATTGCTCCGCAAATATATCTTCATATTTCGAATCATTCGCCCAAGCGGTCATGAGGGGTACATTGTCCGTCAACGCCAGCACGCGAAGACGCTTTCCGTTTCCGTTCACAGTCCCCTTGCCCAGATCGCAAGCTAAATGGGAAGCTAAGGCTGCGCTCCCGCCGTTCCCGAAGATATAGATCATCTGGTCATTCTCATAGGCACGGAGAACGGTCTCGGCGATCTGGTTAATAATCCCGAAGGGAAGCTTGTCGATGGTTCGAGACAGATGGTGAAAATATCCATTTACGTCGGGAATCTCGCTCATAAGCACTCCTGAGTTCTAAGGCTTTGTGACCAAATAGCTCATGCTGCGACGATGTAAGTTATCTGAATACGAACGCAGAATTCTTCCTCCTGCAGCCGATACCGTGGCTGCTATGTCTTCCGAAGGCAAAGATATGGTGCGCATGGGATCCAGACGCAGCTTGTTGTAAATGAAATCTGGCGGCACGCCCAATCTTCTGAAGAGTGAATAAAGCCTCCGCCGTGGTTGGATTGCATAACGCAGGCTCAACTTATATGGCATTTGGAACACGACAATTCCGTTAGGTCTTACCAATCTCACGAACTCCGCAATGTAACGTCTTGCCACTTCTCCGGTCGGCTGATGTTGGAGGACTATACTGGAGTAGATGAAATCAAAGAAATTGTCTTGGAACAGCTTCAAGTCATCGGTTTGATTGAGGAGAAACGTGCAGTCCCGCACATATCCCCTTGCTAATCTGACCATTTCTTCTGAAATGTCCACCCCGTAGACCTGACCAAAATAGCAGCGAAGCGACTTGGAAAGCCTGCCCGCTCCGCAGCCAAAATCAAGCGCTCTCCCGTTGTCGCCAGCGCTCAATCCGCAGGACCTCATAAGAGCGCCGATCTCAGCCTGCCCAGAAGCGAAAAAATCAGCCACATCCCATTTGCCGAACTGTTTGCTCTTTTCGGACAGTATCCCCCATAGCGGATCGAGGCGGGCTAAGTCTTCCCACTCGCGTTGGGGGGCGGCAACCACCGAGGTGGGCGTAACCAGATGTTGTCCTACACCCATGCCTAACAACTTGAACACACTTCGCGCTAGAGTTCGATTTGAGTTGCCTGTCACCTTTTCAAACATTAATTAAGCTTCCCTAGATCTTGACTCTTGCCGTTCAAACTGGGGCCAGCGTTGGCCTTTCACAAGACCGCAACCGGCTCTTCGCGGCCGACTATTTCACGGTAAAGGTCCAGGGTCTTGATCGCTGCGCTTCTCCAGGAAAACCCCTTCACGCGTGCAAGCCCTTTTTCAACAAGTGCAACGCGCAGACGTGGGTTGCAGAGAACGGACCGCAGTGCCCCAACGAGCGAATCAACGTCCTCCAGATCGATCAACAACGCCGCGTCTCCGACGATTTCCGGCAAGGAACCCCGATTGGACACAATCACAGGGCATCCGCAAGCCATGGCTTCCAGCGGCGGGAACCCGAAGCCTTCGTAGATCGAAGGCAAAACAAACGCCTCCGCCAAGTTGTACAAGCCAATCAGGTCCTCACGAGGAACAAAACCGGTCACTATCACGCTGGTGCCTGCCTCAGCTAAACAGCGATCGAGCGCGTCCAACTTCCAGCCCTTACGACCCGCAATGACCAACCCTATCCTTAGCTGGGTGGCCTCACAAAAACGCCGGTATGCTTCAATGAGGAAGGGCAGGTTCTTGCGTGGTTCCAGCGTGCCCACCATCAAGAGAAATCGCTCCGGCAAGCCGTAGCGCTGGCGGACTGCATTCAAGAAATCCCGACTGTCAACCCTGCTGAAGACGCCATCGACACCTTCGGAGATTACCTTCACCTTGCTTTCCGGTACTCGCACGGCTTCAACAATGTCACGCTTAGCCTTGTCCGATCCCGTGATGATAGCCTTACTGCGACGTGCGCTCCGTTCACCCAAGTTGCGGAAATAAAGCCGCCCCTTCCAGTTCATTGTCTCCGGGTACAGCCAGGCTGTCGCATCATGCAGCGTCCAGATAAAAGGTCTGAAGCAGGCCAGGGGCGGCGGAAAAGCGGGAAAATGGATCAAATCCAGCGGGAGCGTGTTGCACAGAGCGGCCATGACTAACTGCTTACTAATCACTTCTTCGCGGACGGGAACTACGATAGTTCGGAATTTCCCCTCGAGCTCTCCAAAAGCCGTGTGTACCTGGCCGGTAAAAAACAACGTATAGCTATTATGATCATCGAGACTTAGCAGGTGGCGCGCCAGTTCTATGGCATAAACAAAAACTCCGGTGGATGGCCTCCATAGACCTGTAAGATCAATCCCGATTCGCAGCCTTCGTCGGGCGCACATGTCGGTGTTGCTCGAACTGCGAACGGAAACCTTTTCCCTCTCCCAAGAAGTGGACTCCGGCATAGTCGTAACCCTGCCGAAGGTGCTTAAGGACCGAGCCACAAACTTTGTATTCGAAAGACTGGTCACAATAGCCATTTCACTGCTATCAAGAAGAAGGAGATTACGCTGGTTTCGCTTCAACCGACAGTGCTCAGGACGATCCCTGCGCTCCTCATGTCGGCATATGCATCCGGAATTCCCCGGGGAATTCCGCCCACGCTGTCAACCCAATCCATGAAGTCGTCCATGATGACCGAAAGTTGACGCCGGGGTTTCCAGCCCAAGGATGTCAGCTTCGCGATGCTCGATACGCTGTGCCGGTTGTCGCCGCGCCGGTATTCGCCGCAAACTTGGAAATCCACTAACAAAGAGAGCTTTTGACAAACCGCATTCGCATAATCCAACACGGTGGTGGGCTGGCCGCTTCCCACGTTGAAGGCTTGAAAATTAGCGCCGTCATTTTCGAGAACCAACATATTGGCATCCACCACGTCTTGCACGTGCACGAAATCTCGCGTTTGACGGCCATCTTCGTAAATAATGAGCGGTTGATGTTGAAGGGCGCGACTGAAGAAAATCCGGCAAATCCCCGAATAATGGTTGTAAAGCGATTGGCGTGGGCCCTGGGTAATGGAATATCGAAGCGCAACTGTGGGAATTCCATGCAACCAGCCCAGGCCCAGCGCGATCTTCTCTTCCGCCAGCTTGGAAACGGCATACTGATTGTAGGGGTTCGTGTGTTCCTCCCGCATGAGCAAAGTCCGAGCTTGCTGGCCGCAGCGAGGACAGGTGATTTCCCATTCTGTTCGTGCAAGTTGTTGCTGCGATCGTGGAACTGGCAGGAAGAAACCGTGTTCGGCACACTCGTATTGCCCTTCACCATACACCGCCTGGGAAGATGCCACAATTACCTTCTTCACCGGCAGGCTGTGCTTGACGATAAGTTCGAATATGAGGGCAGTACCTACAGCGTTTACTTGCAGGAAGCGGGAAAAATCAGGCATGTAGTCCTGGTGGGCGGCTTGATGGGAAATAACGTCTACGTCTCGCAGGGCGCGACGGAGAACTACCCGATCGGTTATGCTTCCCTGGATCAACTCGACATCCGCCGGCAAGTAAGCAGGACGTCCGTATGGGTGTACCTTGGGCTCGAGATTGTCCAAGACTCGAACCTGAAACCCTTCTCGTAAGAAGCGATCGACGAGGTGTGAACCGATGAATCCGGCACCTCCCGTGATTAACACTCTTGGCATTCGGGCCTCCGTGTGTAACGCAGATCAGCAACAAGGACGCGTCTACTGACCTGAACCAACAAACACCTCGCGAACAGTTTGCAAAAGAATCTTCAAATCTAATCTCAACGACCAATGGCGAATGTATTCCAGGTCTAACCCGACCCATTCGTCGAAGTTGCTTACCCGGTTCCTGCCACTGACCTGCCAAAGGCAGGTCAGGCCCGGCGTCACCGCTAGCTTCTGCTTTTGATACTCGCTGAAACATGAGTACTCTGTGAGCAGCGGGGGCCGCGGACCGACCAAACTCATATCACCTTTCAACACGCTGTAAAGCTGCGGCAGCTCATCCAGACTGTATCGCCTCATCCACGCTCCAACCCGGGTGATTCGCGGATCGTTGGTCAGCTTGAAAACAGGCCCCTTCATCTCGTTGAACTGTTCGAGGTCGGCCTTGAGTTCATCGGCGTTAGCTACCATCGAACGAAATTTGTAGGAGACAAAGGGCCGCCCTCCCTTGCCGACCACACACCACCGGTAGAACACAGGTCCGCGAGATGTGAGCTTCACCATTAGCGCCAAGAACAGAAAGAGGGGAGAAAGTAACAAAAGTGCCAAGGCCGCCACGACCATGTCCAACAGACGCTTAATGATTAACCTGAGACGCAAACGCATGTAGAAAGGAAAATCTTTCGTTGTTTCGGCGGAGCTCAGCCCTAGTTCTTGCCTTGTAACTTTCTTGTCTTTCCATCAGAGGGATACATCGTCATTCGGAGGCTCCCGCCTTAAACCGCCGCCGCTGCCGGAGCGTTTCCGAAACGACGATCGGGAGAAACCTAAAATCCCTCCAAAGGTATCTCTTGGCGAGTCGCTTCGGATCATGCCACAACCGGAAAGCCCACTCCAGGCCTACGGCCGTCATCCACTTTGGCGGCAGGGGGAATTTGCCGGCGAGGAGATCAAACGCGTAGCCAACCCCCATCGAGACAGGAACATTGATACGAGTCAGGTTCTTGCTGAGCCATTTCTCTTGCTTCGGGGCTCCGAACGCAACGAACAAGGCTTGCGGCTTGGCGACGCGCACGGCTTCCACGCATTCTTCGCTGGCATCGCCGCTCAACTCGAATCCAACGGGTGGAGCAAAGGTGCCAGCTATCTGGAGGCCTGGAAACGTGGCGGTCAGTGCTTGCGCGGCAGTTTCGGGAATACCAGGCTCGCCTCCCAGCAGGAAAATGCGATAGCCTTCTTTGGCCGCCACACGACAGAAATCCAGCAGTAAGAGGCGACCACCGACATTTTCTGGCAAAGGGCGTCCGATCAAACGGGACGTATACACAACCCCCATGCCATCAGCCACGGAAAGCGATGAGCGATTGATGGTCTCGCGAAAAGCTGGGTCCAGCTCGCACTGCACAATATGGTCGACATTTGGCGTACACACCAAATGGGATCCACCTTGCTCTACAAATCCGGTCATGCATTCCAATGCCTGCCGCCGGTTGATTACATCAAACCGGACCCCGCCTATGTAGATAGCTCTTTTCTCGTGAGTGCGTGTTCCACGCGTGCGCAGCTCGGCGTGCTCCAGCGTGGAACTCTGCGATCCGGACAAAGCGCCTGCTGCGACCTTCATGTTCTTAGTGAGCCAGACCCGGGCCAATGACAACGTTCCCCAACGGCGCTCGGCGCCTCAGTTGGACCGGCTCTTCGCCCGGGTTCGTCTTTAGTAAAAGATAGCGGCTAAGGCCAAACCCCACAACGTACCACACGGAAATAAATTCGGTGAACGCAAAGGGATATTGAGAAAAGTGCATCACCACGAGCATCCCCACAGAGATGCCCTGCACGAAGACTCCAAGGGGATCGGGCTGGGACCCTTTACCGAACTGCCGGTACAATGCAAAGCAGAACCAGAGAAAGCTCCCATAGGCCACGAGGCCGAAAAATTCCAGAAGGTAAGCATAGCCAATTTCTGGGATTTGCCGCACCTCCGATCTGGTTCCTTTCCCCAGAATATTGCCCGGGTCGGAAAATCCACGAGTGTAGAAATACAATAAGCCCTCTGCATGGAATGTGTCTGCATTTTCGGCAGATGGTGAGAGATTGGACACAGTGTCCACAGCAAACTGGGTCATTGGGGGCCACAAAAGGACAACCGCGAGCAATGCGCTTCCGACACTCAGAAGGAGCTTATAATGGCGTCGCCGAACTAGAACGCACGTGCCGACAACCGCGGCGAAAACCCAGCCTGATCGGCTTAGACTGCACAACATAGCAGCTCCACTCATCAGCAGCATCAGCACAGACGCCGGAGTCTTGGGAAAGTAGAACGATAGCAGAAGCACTGGGACGGCCATCTGAAAACTTAGGGTGAGGGCGTCGCCGAAGGTTCCAACGGCACGAAGGGAGGCAAAGTCTGCGAATGCTTCCGCCCTTGCCCCCATTGTTGCCGATCCTGGTACGCCTGTGTCAAAATCCTGCTCATTTTCCGTGTCACCCTTTATTTCGCGGTTGTATTCCGCTATATTCGCATGTTCCAGCCAGAAGTCGCGGGGAGCCAGAACAAAAATCGCTACCGCCACCACTGCGAGAACCGCCAGAACATACGTCATATTTCGGAGAAATCGTTTCCCGAACTCCGGATGCAGGGCCGTCAACGTCATGACGACGATAAGAATCTCAAGGGGAAAACAAATCATCTTCATTTTGATCAACCCTGAGCCCCACTCATCGCCAAGAAAAACAGCACCCACCAGGAAGCGGAAAGCACAGTAGAAAGTGAGCACAAGCAGTGGCGTCATCGGAAGTGGCCAGGGTCTACGAAAGCGCGTGAGCAACAGAACCGCAGACCAAGCAAAAAGTTCGAGCAGGAGAATATCCTTGAAGAGGAACAGTCCATACGCCGGTTCTTTTCCAACATAGTGATTGGTGTACAGGAACGGGACGACAAAGTGATGCAGGTAGGTGGCCAGGAAAAGCACGTACAGAGAACGTTGTCGGAGAATCACAACCGCCAGCGTCGCCACAAAAGCCATGACTACGACGTAAAACACCATAGGGTACACAACAAGTTCCTTGCTTATCGAAGTTCGTTGCTAATTCAGGGGACTGCCAATCGTGCTAGTAGCATTCGCCGACCTACGATAGACAATGTAGGCGCTACCGGACGCATTGTGCACACCGCCAGCTACGTTAAGATCATCTCGTAACTCAGCATTGCTGACGCTAATGCGTTTGCTGCTGCCATCGACCGTAAGCCCGTAGCACTGCGTCTTCCTTGCTTGGTTGTCATAGGCTTGAATTCCGTTTACGACCACGTCTTGTGAGGCCCCTACATATAGCCCGCTGGGGAAGGTAGAGCAGGGGCTGTGACCTTGATTGTTGTTAAAGGTCTGCAGGTTATTGATTGTTACACCTTGACAAAACAGAACAACCGCCCCAGCGCCTTTGTTGTTGCGACTAACGACGTTCTTGAAGGAGATCTGCCGGAGAAAGTTCCCGGTCGCCAAAGGTCCCGAGCAGCGTATCCCGGCACTCGATGAACTATCGGCCACCACGCCATCCACCGTGACGTTGGCAACACTCTTCGCAGTGTTCGTATTTAATACCCGGACAACGGCTGAATCGTTGTTCCCCGACACCCCGGTTCCAGTGACGTTAGTGATCTTAATGTCGTCGACCGGGTCATCATCCGTTATAAACCTCGCCACATCGACACAGAATGCTATTCGGCCATCGCAGGTAACGTGGTCGACTTGCACATGAGAGGTTTGCCGAAGCAGCACGCACTGGTTTCCGATAGCACCAGGACCACAATGGATTCCACTGATAGTTCCGGTCGTATTGTCGTACTCGATACCGTCGTCCTTGGCCGCCTCCACCGTCACATTCGAGATATTGATTCTCTGATTGCTTTGGCCGGGCGTTCCAGTGTGGTTGTAATTGCCATCGAGAAAGATACAGCCGACCGTCGTAGTCGGTGACCCGGCGCACCGCACCCCGTTGATGTTTACATCCGTACTCGCTAGAGTGGGAGTGCCTCCCACCCAATTAAAAACCACCATGGCTGGGCCACCAGCACCGGGATGGCTGCTGGCATTCTCAAAGGTCAGATTCTGCGCGTCAAAGTTAGATACGCCCCACAGCGACAATTCGCCGTGCGTAGAACCTGTAAAACTGAGGTTGTCGACGCTGGAGTGTGCGGCGTTCATGAATGTAACCGTATGGCTCTGTTTGCTGCTGGCGTTGGCCTGCGCGTTGTTAAGCGTGAGCGGTCCGGTCAAATGAACGTCTGAAACACTGGTGATGGAAATCAGATCACCGACGAGGCTCGCGGTTGCGACGATGCTTGCCCCGTTTCCGCGGACCGTACATTTCGACGGGACCGTGATGGTTGACGAGACAGAATAAGTCGTATTCCCCGCAAGGGCTGCAGTCCCAGGCTTTGCGCCATTGCACGACTTGTTGATAAGAACCTGCAGGGATGCGTCGGTTACCGGATTTTCAGTGGCGACGGGATGGCCGACGTTGGTGGCTACGGCAGCGAGAGCGGCTAGCTTCAACTCCTGGTTTACCTGCACTAAAAGCTGCCTTGCTCGCTCGGCGTGTCCCTGCATATCGTAATTGTTGTCCTTCTGGGCTTGTAAGATAGCATCGCTGGCAAGGATTACCTGGGATTGCGCATCTGCCAGATTGGGATGCACTCTCTTGTCAATGTCTTGTACTGGCGTGTCAGTGTTCTGCACCGGCGCCTGAGCCAGGGTCACGCTTGAGCAGAACAAGGTTGCACTAAGAACGGTGCTGATCAATGAGCTTTTTCGCGTCATGAGCCTTGCCTTCCTTTGGGTTACAGAAAAATGTAGAAGTCTCCAACTCAACGTGTTCCTCTTGCGCGCTCGATAACGCTTTCCCCAATTGAAATGGAGCCGACTTGATCGATTGACATCTCGAGCAGTCTCTGCGACATCGCATAGGTCAGACGTGTAGCCCAGCAGGGCATATTCTCGCATTGCTAGTATCGCAGTTCGCCCGATCGCCTCCAGGCTAACCCGAAGAGCCTCCCCAATTCGCAGCCTTACGTGGAAGGAAAGCCCTAAGGCAGAGCCCGCACCATTTTGGAGTATGCCCGGAAGCGCCATTGTAGATAGAGGTGTCGCAACACTCTCAGGGAAGCTCGTGCGCCAAGCATCGCGCGGAGCGCCGACCGAGTGCCCGGCAATTTTTGTATGACCGTGCGTGCCGGCCGGATGATCACGGCCCCCCGCGTCCATTTGCATTCATTCAAGAACAGCTTTGCGGCCTCTTCCGCTTCGTCCCATCTCCCACGAGTTATAGATCGAATCACACCCCGCATGATCAGGCCCTTCTTCAACCAACAGTTGAGAGTTTCGGCCGCCTCTTGCCGTGCTGCTTGGGGAATGCTTTGATCGCTGACTAGCTTTTGAGCCATCCGCGGGAAACAAGGCCAGACACCATCGAGGCATGACGCCGATGTCGCCGTATCCTTGTGGATGAGCAGAATGCCACCGGGCTGCCTGGAAACCACGACTGGGAAACGCGCCGTCACTTGCAATTCGAAATCCAGGTCGGAAGGCGGGGTAGTAGTTTCGTCAAGGCCGATCCCCCGTAACACGTCCCGACGTATTAACAAGCCCGGCAAATCTGGGTTCCCGTGACGCAGAATGGAAAGCATGCCGTCCGGAGGCAAAAGCAGACCCTCGGGCCAGTGCAGGATCGGCGCGTCGAGAGCCAACCCGGTATCACTCATCCGAACCGTGGCGAGGATCGACATCGCGGCTTCTGGGTATCGCTGAAACCCTGCAAGAGCCGTCTCGAAAAACCGAGGGAGCATCACATCATCATCCGAAAGAAAGGAGAAGAAGGGTGTCTCCACCCGGTTGGCACCGTCCACGAAATTGGCGAACATCCCAATGTTATTAGCCCGACACACATACTGAATTCGAAAATCTATTCTGCGGAACTCTTCGACTACCTCTGCGGTCTCGTCGCCGGAGGCATTGTCGTAGATACAAACGCGGAAGTTGGTAAAGGTTTGGCTCAGGACGCTCCGTATCGCACGGCGCAGGGTTTTCGGCCTACGAAATGTGGGAATAACAGTCGTAATTAGAGGTTCAGACATGGTTGCGGTCGCGCTCACGTACGATGCTTTGCAAAACTCTGCTCGCAGCTAAGCCTGTAAGAATCTCGCGTAGGACCGGAAACGCCACTGCAGACTGGGATTTCGTACAGCCTTCAGCCAGGTCCTCAGGGCAAGTGGCACCCGGAAAAGCCTGCGTGCACCCGGTACACTTTGGCAAATAGAGGTGGCACTACGTATGGCTCTTGCGATACGTGCTCGTCCGAATTCCCGCTCCAGCAGATCCGCTGCCCTTTCCGCGTTTGCCCACTCGCCATCACTAATGGAGCGGAAGCCGCCGCGCATGACCAACTCTCCCTTCATCCACGCGGTTAGTTTTTGCGTAGCCAGCTCCATCACTGGCACGGGAAGGTTCATCTTGCGGAGCTTGTTGATGACTCGCGGTATCGGCCAGATCCACTCGGGTCCAACGGTTTTAACAGTAAAAGAGCCGGGGTGCACAACCTGGATTGCACCGGGTTGCTGGGAAACTACGATGGGCAGACGCGAAGCCACACGCAAGTCGAAATCCACTTCTTCGATGGGGAACGTAGTGTCATCGAATCCACCGAAATCACGCCAGACGTCGCTGCGAATCAACATGGCTTGCAGGCCAGGATTGCCGTGATGCAGGGTAGCTAGCATACCTTTCGGGGGCATTAAAAGGCCTTCCGGCCAGTGGAGGATATTCGCGGGAAAAACGAAGCCACTGGGGCTCATGGAAATCGTAGCCAAAATGGAGAGCGCGGCTTCCGGGTACCGGTGAAATCCCGCCAGGGCCGACTCGAAAAAATTCGGAAGCATGATGTCATCATCGGGAAGAAACGAAAAAAAAGGAGTTTTCACGTGGTCGGCGCCATCCACGAAGGTGGCCGTCATGCCGACATTGCTGGTATGGCACACGTACTCCACGCGGGAATCTTTTCTCTGGAATTCCTCCACCACGGCCGCTGTCTCGTCGCCAGATGCATCATCGTAGACGCAGACTCGGAAATCGGCGAAAGTCTGGTTCAGAACACTGGTAATCGCGCGGCGCAACATGGCGGGCCGCCGATATGTGAGCACCACTGCGGTAATGACAGGCTCGGACATAGCTATGAGTTAGGGCTTGTATAGCGGAGAACTCTACCGGTCATCCTGCCTTGCCAACCAATTAAACCCTCGCGCAACTCGTTTCCCATCGCCAGATAAGCAGCGTAAAGGTACACGGCCGAGGCCAGAGCGTACGCCGCGGCGAGCGCAGTGATGGAAGTCTGGCCCATCAGCACCAAAATCAACCAGGCGGCACCGTAGGTTAACAACGCCAGCGCGAAGATCTTGAGCACATGCATGTACCAATCACGGGGAGCCATCCCGATACATTCAGAGGCCCAGCGGCGACCGCCATAACTATACGCATAAAGGTAGTAGAGGACGAAAGAAAGACTTGCACCGGTTAATCCCCACTTCCAAATCAGGACACCGGTTACCAGCGGGACGAAAAGGAATGCGTATAAGAGTTGTCTTAAGCTGATATCGGGACGGTCTACAGCCACCGAGAGTATGGCGGGGACGTTCAATGTTCCGTTCATGTAAAAGCCCAGACAAAGCAATGAAGTTGGCAGCAGCAGAGTCTGTGCGGACTGAGCATTAAACAGGAAGGTATACAGTGGCCGGGCGGCGAAAATGACAGCCGCAAATGCAGGCACCAGGCTGTAACAAACTAGGTCCTGGAGACGACGGTACTCGCGGGTGAGCCCGGTTCTATCGCGCGATTGGAACAATGCCGAAAGGTTGGGGAAGGCAGCCTGAATCACCGCGGCGGGAATCATGGTCACGCGGGTGACCATGGTTTGTGCAACTCCATAAAAGCCCATCAATCCTACTGGCATGAACCTGCTGACCAGAACCTTGTCGCATTCCATCTGAATTGTCGCCAACACCGAATAAGCCCCCATCTGGGAGGTAAATGAAACATTCCGCCGTACTGCCTCGCGAGAAAACCCAGGGAAAAAGGCACGCCAGGGGAAAAACCGCACCGCGATGAACAGATAGGCAAGGATGCTCAGGACCAGAGCTACCAGATAGCAGTAGCCGATCTCGACCAATCCTCCGCCGCGAGTCACAATTAGAATGGTTCCGCCCTGGCGCAGGGCCGTACTACCTGCATCAATGATGTTGTTGAATTCCATGCGCTCAACCCCACGCAGCAGATTTGAATAAAGCGAGCGGGGCAACATCAGGAGCAAACTCAGTGCCAGCAGCCGAAGTGCGTGCACGGCTACGGTGGGATCAAGCGTTCTCAGAGTAATCCAACGATGAACTACCCAAGGAACCGTAAACCAGACGACCAGACCCAAGCCGGCGTAGCTGAACCAATAAAAGAGCACGCTGGTGCGAGTTAGCTGAATTACGTACTCCCGGTCGGTGGCGATATGACGGGACACTTCCCGTATGAGGGTGGAACTGATGCCGAGATCAAGCACTTGAACGAGTACATTATTTGTAGCTATCGCAAAATAGAGAATGCCCAGGACCTCATCACCGAGCTGGCGGAACACCAGGCGGGTTCCCCAGAAGGTGAGGGCCACGATCAGCGTCTGCCCGACCAAGTTGTACAGGATATTCTTTGATACCTTTGACATTTAGGTCCAGCTAAGTCACTGCCGCGCTGCTGCCGGAGGCCGCCCCGCGAAGCCCCCTTACCTGGGAACATGGACCGGCTTCATATCTGCCACCATCCCGACGATCGTTTCTAGATCGGCCATTTGATCCATCTGGTCGGGCGAGAATTTCACCCCGAACTCCTCCTCCAGCGCGAGGACCAGATTCAGGTGTCCGGTCGAATCCCACTGTTCGATGGTCTTGGGCGAGGACGCCGGCGTCAACGCGTCCGGTCTGACGTCAAACAATTCGGCAACAATGAGGTAAATGCGATTTTCTAAACTTTGTGCAGGCATGTGCTTGTCACAGAACAGCGAATCCAGTCGGGACAGTCAATCTGTCCTCTGGACAAATCGAATTCCCACAAGGTCTCGCCGTTCGGCTGAGTGCTGACAGCTTCAAAACCATGCGAGGAGTAGAAGTTCTTTGACGGAGCGTTCTTTCTTGTTGGAACAAACCAGCCGCTGAGGCGGCGGGAACCCTGTTGCAGGGCCTCCTGCGCCAAATAACTCAAGAAGGCAGTCTCGATGGTACGTCCGATTACGCGGCAACTGAGCAGGAGATTATCGATTTCCAGGTTGTCGCCGAACTTCCGGGTCATGGCGACGCCCACGACTCCGCTGTCACCAAATTTATCGGAAGCCCTGAGGCAGTAAACATTCCACTCCGGAAGCTCCATCAGTTCGGCAATTTGCTGTTCCGTGTATCTTCGAGTCGTTAGGTTGAACTGGTTCGTCTTTTGCGTCAACTGTGCGACCCGCTTGAGCGAGTCGGCATCCACAGGCCCGATTTCCACGCACATCTCAAGGGAACGATAGAACTCGTCCAGCGAAGGAGCTTGCTCGGCCAGCCCCTTTCGCTGCCTCTCTTCGGCATAGTAACGTGACCGTTCCAGGTCCTCAGCGGAAAGGTTTAACCTCTCGAAAGCCGGGCACTCTCGTAGCGCCGTACTGAACTCCATCGGATCCTTGGGCAGATCGATAACGCAAACTTCCGGCAGTTGCCTTCCCACTTGTGCGCGTTCCTGAGGCGAGTCATCCAGGAAGCCCAAGGCGCCAATCCCAATGCTCAGCTCTGCGGCGATTTCGCGGAGATTTTGGGCCTTATCGTTCCAGTTGATCCGCATCGCAGCAAAGTGACGGGGACGCAGCAGCATGTGAGAATGCTTCTCCAACGCTTCCAGGGCATCGTCGGAGTTGTTCTTGCTGCAGATCGCAAGAATGATACCCCGGTGGTAGAGGTCCAGAATGGCACGCTGGAGATTCAAAAATGCGGCTCCGGGATATTCGGGCCCCAGTTGAATGCCGCTCAGCCCATCTTCCCCGATGACTCCACCCCATAAGGTATTGTCGAGATCGACGACCAGCGCTTTGCATGTCCTTCCGGCCAGCGGAACGAGAAAGCGCACGTACTCCGCCGCCAGGTAACCGAGGCAGTCCGCGGAAATCGGCATTCGGGCCGAGAGCCACTTCCGCTCGTCGCGCCAGTGCAACTGTCCGTGGCGGCTCACGAGCGCATCGTAGTCGAGAACATAAACTCCCGGGGTTTGGTTCGCAATCTTTACGATCGCATGATTGATCCGCCGGATCGCCTGGGCTTGGCCGGTCTCAGACTGCGCATCGAGGACGCCAGAAGCGGCGACGCTGGGAATTTCGAGATTGTGCACAATGAGGTGCGCACGATGATAGTGCCGGAATGAGCGAATCAAATCCGCCATGCTGGCCTCTGCTGCCTTCACTTTCTCGTCCACAGCAGCGGCATCGAGCTCCACGTATCGGTACCACAAATCAGGAACCAGGTCCTGCACCTGTATCGCAAGTATCACGATCTGGGGATCAAACTGGTACATCTGACTGCGTGGGTCGAGAACCTCTTGGGAATAAGCGTTGAAGTCGGAAAGCCGGACGGAAAGTCGCAGGCCATTCAGTGCCGCTGCCGCGCGCAGTAATGGCATCGCGGGCTCCAAAGTAAAAGAACGGAGAAAGGCGACCCTGACATCCGTGCAGGTGGAACTGAGAGCCTCGACTTCGAAACAACGGAGGATAAAATGAGCAGTCGCCGCATTAGGAGAGATCAAGAGAAGGCGGCGCATTTGCGTACTGGCCGCGTACCAGTCACCTGTCGCCAGGCTGCTCGCAATCGAAGCACGAATCTGCTCTGTCATCTCTCCAGGTACTCGATGAGCATTCTCTTGCGGGTGTACACCCAAGCAATGCGTCGCCCGGAAAAGGCCACGGCGGGCAGTGGAGGTTTGGCGGTCACATCGCCGCGCATTCGCGCTTCTTCCAGCTCCGCGTCCAGGTGGGAGACCTCGAAGCAAACGTGGTGAATGCCGCCTCCTCGGCGGAGAAAACTATGCACCGGCGAATCGTCGGCCGCGGGCTCCACTAGCTCGAACATGGGCTGCTCTCCATTGAGTTTCACGAATGTCACGCGCACCTTCTGGAGCGGATCGAAGAAGACGGCACCATCCCATGTGCCAGCGATTGATCCGGCGAAGTCCGCTACCGTCTCGCTGATAGAACGGGTAACGTAGCCAACGTGGTGCAACTTCCTCGTGGGCATTGCAGCAACGCGGTCAGTTCGGGCGGTCGAACTCATAGTCACCCTTCATAATGCAAAAGTCGGAGCGCGCTGCCCTCGCTTGCAGATCCATGCCGCGAATCCACCAGGCTGAATTGAGTCGGTTCCGCGCGTGATCGAGCGGCTGAAACAGGTGCGGGCACCAATAACGTTCCCCTCCGCTGTCGCACGCATCGATGAAACCGCAGGTCAGGACTTGGTCGAGATAAGTCCGATGCGTGCAAAAGAAGTCGATGGCGGTCGCTCCTTGCTTGAGCGCTACTTGCACCACGCCGTTTACCAGATCAGGAATCGCTTCCGGTTCTGCGACTAAATCTACGAGTCGAATGATCTGCTGCTCGGAGTCCTTGATCTGTTCGATTCGGTAGACGA
>Ga0187782_10001752_pt1 | contig 15924 bp, 16 predicted proteins | sample 0715_SJ02_MP15_2_FD_132454 | JGI IMG/M metagenome (GOLD analysis project Ga0187782, IMG submission 132454) | Tropical peat soil microbial communities from peatlands in Department of Meta, Colombia - 0715_SJ02_MP15_20_MG | ecosystem: Environmental > Terrestrial > Soil > Wetlands > Peat | place...
CCACGGATCGAATCTACGCTTCGAATCCATGCTCGGAGTACATGTTCCTGGACGATACGGCCTGCAATTTGGCTTCGCTCAACCTGCTGAAGTTCCTCGGTCCCAATGGGCAGTTCGATACCGAGGCGTTCCGGCACGCCGTGGACATCACCATTACGGCGCAGGAGATCCTGGTCGATAACGCGAGCTATCCCACCGAGAAAATCGCGCGAAATTCGCACGATTACCGCCCGCTGGGCATCGGTTACGCCAACCTCGGAGCGCTGCTGATGTCGCTGGCGCTGCCGTACGATTCTGACGGCGGCCGGGATTTCTGTGGCGCCGTTACGGCCCTGATGACGGGCGAATCCTATGCGCAATCGGCGCGCCTTGCCGAGCGCCTGGGGCCTTTCGGCGGCTATCCGCGCAACCGTGAACCCATGCTCGAAGTGATCCGCATGCATCGGGATGCGCTGCGCCCGCTCAAGGAAGAGAACGTGCAACCGTCGCTGTTGCGGGCTGCGCGGGAGTCATGGGACACGGCGCTCGGGCTCGGCGAGAAGTTCGGCTACAGGAATTCGCAGGTTTCCGTTCTTGCACCGACGGGCACGATCGGCTTCATGATGGACTGCGACACGACAGGCATCGAGCCCGATCTCGCGCTCATCAAGCAGAAGCGGCTCGTCGGCGGCGGCGTGATCAAGATCGTCAACAATACCGTGCCGCAGGCGCTGATGCGGCTCGGCTATATGCCGGAGAGCGTGGCTAGGATCGTCGATGCCATCGACGCGCAAGGCACGATCGAAGGTGCTCCAGCGCTCAAGCCGGAGCATCTTGCTGTATTCGATTGCTCGCTCACGCCGATGGGTGGCGGCCGCTCCATTTCCTGGCGCGGCCATCTTCGCATGATGGCAGCGGCGCAACCGTTCCTTTCTGGCGCGATCAGCAAGACCATCAACATGCCAGAGGAGTCCACGGCGGAAGACATCATGGAGGCTTACACCGAGTCGTGGAAGCTCGGACTGAAGGCCGTAGCGATCTATCGCGACAATTCGAAGCGGGCGCAGCCTCTGTCGGCAGCCGGCAAGAAGGAAGAGGAAAAAGCTGCCGCTCCGCCAGCCCCCGCTCCGATCGTTACCCCCGTGACGCTCTCGTCTGAAGGCCAGGCTCCGCAGCAACAGGACCTTTTCCCCGGCACGAAGCGCCGCAAGCTGCCGGCCGAGCGCAACTCCATCACGCACAAGTTTTCCGTCGGCGGCCACGAGGGCTATATCACCGTCGGGATGTACGAAGACGGACAGCCCGGCGAAATCTTTATCAAGATGGCAAAAGAAGGCTCGACACTGTCCGGCATCATGGACGCCTTCGCGCTCTCTGTATCGATCTCGTTGCAGTACGGCGTGCCGCTTCGCGCGCTGGTCGACAAGTTCGTGAACTCGCGCTTTGAGCCGTCCGGCTACACGGGGAATCCGAGGATCCGCTACGCCAAGTCCGTGGTCGACTACATCGGAAGATGGCTCGGCGGAAAATTCATCTCGCCGGATTATCTGGATCACGATAGCGGGACCATCGAGGAAGCCGGAGAGACCGCCAAGGCTCCCGCTCTCCATGCAGCGGCTGCGAAGCTGGCCGAGGTCGAAGCCACCACACGGCCTCGCCCGCTCAGCGACGACGCACCTTACTGCTCAGAGTGTGGCATGCTGATGACGCCCAACGGCAGTTGCTACAAGTGCTCGAACTGCGGCTCGACCTCTGGTTGCAGCTGAAATGAGCAAAAAAATAGGGGGCCCACCCGGACCCCCTGTTTGCTCTACCCCCAGAATTCCGGTTTCGGCGCGACGAAACCGGCCCACCCCGGGATAAGAGACAGCCGGACAACCAATTGCACGCACAGGGCCACCTGTCCCACATTTCCAGAAGATGTTATCTCCTTGTCGGGCAGCTAGTTAGCTGGGCGGTCTCCGAGCCATTTTGTAACGAATCCAGTTTCTGAGAACCCCAGCCGTGATTTTCTATGTTGTTTGGAAGAATCCCGCTGACCTACGCGCCGATCGAGGCACGGAGCGCCGAGGCGAGCGCGTCGGTCCAGCGACCGACATCTTCTTCGCGCTCGGCTTCCACCATCACGCGTGCCAGCGGCTCCGTTCCCGAATAGCGCAGGACCACGCGGCCGGAACTGCCCAAAGCCCGCGCGGCCTCTCCGAGCAGGCGGCTGATCTCGGGCAGGGAATCAATGGGCGGCTTTGACTTCACGCGCACGTTGACGATCTTCTGCGGATAAATCTCTAGGTCTGCGACCAATTCATCGAGGGGGCCTGCGATCGAAACCAGCGAGGACATCTTAACGGCTGTCAGCATGCCGTCACCGGTGGTCGCATCGTCGAGAAACAGAATGTGCCCGGACTGCTCTCCGCCGAGGTTCGCACCAATTTGCTGCATCTGTTCGAGAACGTAGCGGTCACCCACGGCCGCGCGGGCCAGCCGAAGCCCGGATTTCTCCAGTGCCCGTTCCAAACCCAGGTTGGCCATCGTGGTGCCAACAATCACGTTGCCCCTTAGCCGCCCAGTGGATTTAAGGTATCGCCCGAGGGTCAGAAGCACGCCGTCGCCGTCCACTAGTTTGCCCGAGCGACTCGCAAAAATCGCGCGGTCGGCATCCCCGTCAAAGGACACGCCCAGCTCAGCCCTTGTCTCCACGACGCGCTTCTGCATGCCTTCGGGATATAGGGATCCGCCCCCCGCGTTGATGTTCCGCCCGTCGGGTCGGTCGTTGATGGCCACGACGCTTGCCCCGAGCGAGCGGAAAAGCTCTGGAGCGAGTTTGCTCGCCGCGCCATTGGCGCAATCGAGCACGATCTTCATGCCCGCGATTCTTGCGCCGGGAAGTGCGGCGTTGCGAAGCCCGGCAAGGTAGTCCTCCCAAAGTTTGGGGTCGCCATCGCGACCGACCGCAGGGGCGGCTGACCCCGTCGCGGGTGGCAGTCCGTTGGATGAAAGAATGACGTGCTCGAGATCCGCTTCGACGGAATCCGGAAATTTCATTCCCGACGACGAAATTAGCTTCACGCCATTGTCGTGGTAGGGATTGTGCGAGGCGGAAATCACAACGCCCGCGGAAAAGCCTTCGCGATTCACCAGCCAGGCCACGCCGGGCGTGGTCAGCACACCAGCGCCAATGGCCTCCGCCCCCGCTGCGGTCAAACCACTCGCAATCCGCTCTACCAGGTGTGGCCCTGACTCCCGCGTATCCCTACCTATCAGAACGCGCGGCACGGTCTGCTCTGGCTTTTCCAAGAGCAGATACTTGCCGAGCGCGAAACCGACGCGGTCTAGCGTTTCGTCATCGAGTGGATACTCGCCAGGGACGCCACGGATGCCGTCGGTCCCGAATAGTTGTTTCGGCATGGGAGTCAGATCCAGTGTTGCGGTCGAGCGATCAAGTCATTTTATCATCGCGCCGAAAAGGCAGAGCCGCTGCGGTCGGTGAAAAGCACCGGAGTGTTACCTGCGAGGGAACCCACGGCCGCTCCCTGTCGTGCCACCGGAGGGCGTGTGCTATCGTAGGCCCATGCCGGTAGACGAATCCCAGGTCTCAGCCCGGAGCACGGCAAGTGCGCGCATCATTGCAGCTGGAATCGTGATCGCGTTCTGCTATTGGGCGTCGATGGTGATCGTGACGGTGCTCGCCGCCGTTTTGATGGCTTATTTCCTCGACCCGGTCGTCGGTTGGCTCGAACGACTTCGCATTCCTCGCGCGCTGGGTTCGCTGCTCATGGTTTTGTTCACCTTGGCCGTGTTTGCTGTCTTCGGCTGGCTGCTCGTGGAACGTGCCGACCAATTCGGCCAGGACTGGCCGAAGTACCGTGCACCGTTGCGCGCGGCTACCGCCGCAATTGAATCCCGAATGACGGCCCTCGAGCAGCATGTTTCCGAAATCGAGCCGGCCGAGAAGTCAGGCCGGCAGGTCGTGACCGTCACTGAATCGCATCCCTTTCGCAGCCTCCTCGTTGGCAGGCTCGGTTCACTCTCTGAGTTTGTGCTCGCCGCAACCTTCATGCCGTTCCTCGTTTTTTTCATGCTGGCAGCCAAGCGCCAGGTGTGGCACGCCACGATGCAGCTGTTTCCGGCCAACCAGCGCACGCAGGTTCGTGACACGCTGGCTGACGTTACGCAGGTGTTGCGCAGCTATCTGATGGGCACCGCACTGGTGGGATTGGTTCTGGTGGTGGCGAGCTGGCTCTTCTTCTGGTTTCTGGGTCTGGACTTCCCGTTCCTCACGGGGCTCGTTTCCGGCCTTTGCAACTTGGTTCCATACCTTGGTGCGGTCATGGCTTGGGTTCCGCCGTTGCTGATCGGCCTGAAGCAATATCACTCCGTCGGACCCTTTGTGGGCATCTTCGCCGTGCTCACGTTCTTTCACATCGTCACGGCCAACCTGCTGATCCCGGCACTGGTGGGATGGCGAGTGCGGCTCAATGCGATGGCCCTTACCGTCGCGCTGCTTTTCTGGGGATGGATCTGGGGGCCGATGGGGCTGATTCTGGCTATTCCTGTGACAGCGGTGATCAAGGTGATTTGCGACCACGTGGAAAGACTGCAGCCGGTCGGTCGCTGGCTCAGCGCCTAATGCCTCCTCAGTGATCTGAATGCAATGCTTCGATCGTTCGCATCAATTCCTCCGACACGCAAGTTTGCTGAAACAAACGAATCGCTGCGACTCCCGCCGCGCCGGCCCGGAGGCATTCCCCGGCATTGCGCCCGTCCACACCTCCGATTGCGAGCACCGGGATTTCAACCGCCTGGCACACCTCCGCAAGCCTTCGAACCCCTTGCGGCGGCCCAAAGGGCCTCTTCGAAGGAGTGTCGAATACAGGCCCGAAGAAAACATAGCTCGCGCCGGCGCTCTCCGCCTCGCGCGCCCGCTCGAGACTATGACACGAGACTCCGATCAGCCAATTCGGAGGAGCCTGGCCTGCGCGGCACCAGCGGACGACTTCGGGCACGGGCAAGGACTCCCCTGCTAGGTGGACGCCGGCCGCTCCGGCAGCGAGCGCCACATCGACGCGATCATTCATGACAACCCGCACGTCCGCGGTGCGGGTCTCCGCCGCTGCGCTGACGGCTCGACACGCTAGAGAAAGTAGATCTCGCGCCGAAAGATCCCGTTCCCGAATCTGCACCCAGTCAACGCCTGCCGCCATGGTTTGTCGGATTTTGGACAGCAGACGAATAATTCGAGTTGCGGCAATGTCTTCGGCGCCGAGCGACTCCCTGTCTGTTACATAACAGACGATCGGCTTTCCGGTCTTTTCAGCTGCGCTTGGCAACGGAGGATGTCCCGTGACGGAACGTTTCGAGCGACAGCAAAACATTCATGAATCCCAGTCCCGAAACAGCGCCGCGCAAATAGGCGTTCCTCAAAAAGATCCCGAGCGAGGGATACTGATATAGATAGTAGTTGGCATCCCAAAAATTCGACCACGGCACCAAAATCAGCGCCAGCCCGAATCCAATCCAGAGCAGGAGAAGCGGCACACGCAGAATACGCCTCATCGTGGAGCTAGGATTATGGGAGATTCTTTCCGGCGTAGCAACTGTCAGAAAACCTAGTGTTTCTGAAGCGTTGCGATGCGGTCGGCTACGTCGCGGTAGTCGATATTCATGGCGTAGACTTGGCGGAAACTGTCAAGAGCGGCATCGGCTTCGCCGGCCAGATCGAATGCGACGCCCAGATCGTAGCGCAGCGCCAGAACCGTCTCGTGGTCGAGCTTCGGCAACTCGAGCGCCCGCTGATACCACAGCGCAGCGATTTTTGGCTCGCTCTTGTCCATGAATGAAAGCGCGAGGAGCGTCGCGCAATTCATGGCATAGGGGAAGGGCCTGCCCTTTTGAACCGCTTTCGCGACCTTCTGGAACTCGCCGATGGCTTCGTCTAGCAGGCCCATCTCGCGATAGGCGATGCCCAAGTTGTAGTGGGTTTCGAGGTCTTCTTCTTCGTCTTCGTTCATTTCGCCCAGTTCGTGTCGGAATTCCTGGAAGACCTCAGCCAATTCGTTCAGGCTGGCAGCCGACAACTGGGGAACGGCTTCCTCCACAGGCGCAGGGGCCTGGGAAGTGGGCACCTCTTCCACTGCAGGGGGCAGGGACGACGGGGGTGGCGTTGGCTCTGGTGCGCTGTGCTCGGCCCCAGGCGCCTCCATGCCTTCAATCTCCGCGGCGAGCTGACTGAGGAAGTCTTCCGTCGTGGCCAGGCCGCTGTGACCTTCTGCGGCAGTCGGCTCAGGGTTCAACTCGAGCTCAAATTCTGGACTTTCTACAGCAACAGGCTCCTCCGCAGGCGATTCTGGCTCGGGCTCTTCGTCGAATTCCAAGGTGGGCTCGGCCGCCACTGGCTCGGGGATGTCGACGGCTTCTTCCATGGGCTCGGCTGTTTCCTCGCTTTGTGCCGCCTCTGCTTCCGCAGCGACAACCTCCGCCGCGGGCGATTCCGGCTCGGGCGCTTCCGGTTCGTGTGCCTCGACCGGAGCCGGAGAAACGGGTGCGGGTTCTTCGATTACAGCCGTAGGGGCAGGCTCGGCAACCTCCTGAACCATAGCCTCCCACTCGTCAGAGAGATCCACTTCGGTCGGGACCGCTGGGGGGGCTGCGATCGGTGCCGGCGGCGGGGCTGTTGGAGCGGACACCGCCGCCGAGGCTTGTGAATCGGCTGGTGCGGGCTCAGGCGGCGTCACTGGGATTTCGAACTCGATCGATCCGGCCGGGGCTGTCTCCGTAGCCGGTGCGACCTCCGCCTCCACGACCGGCGCCGCCGAAACAGACTCCGCCACGGTCGGTGCTGCCACTGCTGCGGGAGGAGGTGGTGTCGCAGGAGCTGCCGCCAGCTCCTCCTCCGTGAGTCCGGCCGCTTTTTGGAACCTCTGGCGAAGTTCCGCGAAACGCTCCGCGTTGATGGTGTCCGAGCGTTTGAGGTAAATCTGTTCGAGCTGCGCTGCGAGTTCCGCTGTACGCCGCTCGTTGACGGCTCCCAGGCATAAATCGAGCAGACGTTCAAGCGTCGGAGTGTGGCGCGGTGCTCGCTGCAGAACGCTTTCCAGAAGCTGCGTGGCTTTCTGCGTCAGCCCGTAGCTGGAGAAGAGGTCCACATCGGTGAGCGCTTGAGCAATATAGCGCTGCGTCTCTTCGTCCAACGCTTCTTCCGCCGCCGCGGCCGGTGCCGTCGATGCCGGGGGGGTGCTGGGTTCGGCGGCGGGAGGCTGTTCACGCGAGATCACATCGGCCACAGTCGGCTGTGGCTCCGATCGATCGGGGGGTGCAGGCTGTCCGTTGCTTCGCGCGCGCAATTGCTCGAGCTTCGCGAGCAAGCGCTCGTCGCCTTTGTTCCTCTCCACCAGCTCCTGCATCAGCTCTTCCGCGCGGGGAAAATTGCCAGTTCCAGCATAGAGATCGACGAGCTTGCTGAGCGCCGTGGTGAGCTGGAAAGGATCGCTGGTATGCCGCGCGAAGTCGGCCAGCATTTCTAAGGGGTCGGTATCCTCGGGAAGCTTTTCAATAACGCTGGAAAGCAGCTTCACAAACTTGTCGTGTTCGCTGGTCTCGATCAAAGGTTCGCGCAGCTCGCGCAGCAGTGCCAGCGCCTCCTTCGCGCGGCCCGTTTCGATCGCCCATTCCGAGACTTTCTGTAGCAGCACGGAATGAGAACTTCCGCGAATCAACTGGTTCCGCCCGCGGTCCGCAGCCTTGTCAAACTGCCCAGCCGTAAGTTGCAGATCGACGAGCAGGTGGGTCACTTCTGCGCCCGCATCGGCTTCGGGGTGCTCTTCGAGGAGGGCGATCGCAGCCGCAGCCTTGTTGGTCCGAGCGAGGATTCTGGCCTTCAGCAGCGTCGCCGCCGGATGGCTACCATCCACGGCGAGCGCGCGTTCGACCAACTTGTGGGCCTCGTCGTCCTCCCCGCGCTCGTACAGGCGGTTTGCGTAGTTGTAATAGACCTGGGCTGCTTCTTTCTTCTGGCCCATGACGTTGTACAGCTCCGCAAGGCGCATCTGCACGCGCGGATTGTCGGGCTCGACATCGAGCAACCGCTGCAGCACCTCGACCGCCTTGGGAGCGCGGTTGGCCTTCAGGTGAGCTTCGGCAATCTGCAGGAACAGTGGCCGCGCCTCGCTCAGTACGCCCTGCTGGACGTAGAGGTCGGCCAACCGCTCGAGCGGCGCAAGTTCTGCCGGTGCCAGCTTGGCAATCTTCTTGTAGATTGCGATGGCCTTACTGTTGAAGCCGTCACTGAGGTAGACCTGCGCGAGCCGCTCGAAATATTCGACCGCTGGCCCCATGTCTCCCTGGCGGGCGAAAAGATCGCCCACAGTCATTAATGTGGCTTGGTCCTTGGGATCATGCCGCAGGATTTGCTGGTATTCACCGATGGCCTGAGCGACTTTGCCCTGGTTGAGGAACTTCAGAGCGCTCTCAAGCGCCTTCGTTTTGTTAAAGGCCATGGATGCTTTTCTAGGCGGTCCCGGAGTGAGCAGTACCTACGGACCACACCCGCGACTCGAATTGGAAGGTTAGCACGCGCGGAAAACAGGGGTCTATCGAGCGCATCCCGGCTGGTGACGAACGGGATAACAGGGAGGCTCGGCTAGAGAATCCTGCGCGGCCAGAGACGGGATGCTGTCTGGCTATATCTTTACTTCACTGATCTGCACGATGGGCTGGACATTGGTGTAATTGGGGATATCGGCCATGATCTCTGGCGCGTGCGCCGTGAAAGCTGTCTGGAACCCCTCGACCGAGTCGAACAGGAGGTGTCCCATGGCAACATAGGTCATGGCCGTACCCGGCGCCCCTCCCGAAAGCCCCTGCTCGACGCCGATACCCTTGACGGCAGAGCCCATCTTTTGTCTAACCATCGGAAGGTGCTTCTCGAGGTAGTAGGCCATGTCGAATTTGCATCCGCCTTGATAAGGATAGAACACGCTGACCTTGATCACCGTAGCCTCCTTGTCAGTTCCTGGGAATACGTGGTGGACGCCGCCCTATTCTGCCCTGCTGGAAAAGCCCTCCAAAGGGAACATGGTCTGTTCTGCCGTGATGGACCAGCAGCGCGCTTCGCGCACCGGAGCATAAGAAAACCGGTGCAGCGGGCTCGGCCCCCATCGCCGCAGGGCCTCGAGATGATCCGGGGTGCTGTAGCCTTTGTTGTGTGCCAGGCCGTATTGCGGATAGAGCTCGTCGAGCTCCTCCATGCGCCGGTCGCGCTCGACCTTCGCCAGAATCGAAGCGGCGGCGATTGAAACGGACCGGGCATCACCGTGAACAAGCGCCTTCTGCTCAATCGGCAGATCCAGCTCCAACGCATCCAGAAGGAGGAAGTCGGGCAGGGGCTGAAGCTGCGAAAGGGCCGCGACCATGGCTTGCCGGCTGGCCTGGTAGATGTTCCAGGCGTCGATACGGCTCGCGTCGATTTCCGCCACGGCCCACGCTAAGGCGTGTTCGCGGATGCGTTCGGAGAGCTCGCTGCGGCGCTCGGCCGTCAATTTTTTCGAATCATCGAGACCGACAATTCGCCGGCGCGGGTTGAGCACTACCGCTCCCGCTACTACGGGCCCAAACAGGGCACCGCGCCCCGCCTCGTCGAGTCCGGCGATGCGCAGCCAACCGCGTCGGCGCGCCTCGCGCTCGTGCCTTGCCGAGCAGAGCCGTCCCATCGCCACGGATTCTAGCACAGGGTTTGAGCAGTCCGTGGGAAGGAGTCCACAACAAGGGGCCAGAAGTAGACGGGTTCTACAAGAAAGTTGCGCCGGAAGTCGGCTTACTCTTTGGCGGCCCCTGCGCCTACCACCTCGGGCGTTTCGGCGCGCTTGATGCGTGCGGCCTTGCCCTTGCGCGTGCGCAGATAATTTAGCTTCGCGCGTCGCACGCGGCCCTGACGCACCACCTCGATGGAGCTGATCATCGGCGAATGCACGGGGAAAATCCGCTCCACCCCGATGCCGAAGCTGACGCGTCGGACCGTGAAGCTTTCGCCCAGCAGTTCTCCGCGCCGCCCCATCACCACGCCCTCAAACGGCTGGATGCGCTCTTTGTCGCCCTCGCCTTCTTTCAGACGCACGTGAACACGAACCGTGTCGCCGGGGCGAAATTCCGGAAGGTCTTTGCGCAGCTGTGACTCCTGCACCTTTGCGATGATCGGTTTCATGGCTCTTTTTCCAGGCAGACCCGCTTAGGTGGGGCCAGCACACCGCGTTTAACCTACCAAGTATAGCGAATTCGCTATCTCCTGCCTACGGGAAAGTGCATGTCGATTGGTTCCCACGAGTGTTTTTCGAGACCGTTAGTTTCCCCAAGCCGAATGCATCCCGAAGGGCACCGGCCAGGAGAGTCCTTCGATGGCCCGAATTTTGCCGTTCTCGATCTTGAACAGTTGCGGCGCCAGGAACGTGATCGGCCGACGCAGTTCGGCGGGTACCTCCACCACACCGATTCCCCGAACCGCGACGGACTTGGCGTCGCCTTCGTTGTCCAGAAAAGCAAGATTCAGCACCAGGCCCTGCTTTTCATCGACGACCAGCGGTCGCACATCCCGAGCCTTCCAAAGTGCGCTGAAAAATCCCCGATCTATCTCTTGGGCGCAATTGCCGCTGAAAAGATGAAACTGTGGCTGCGCTCGATCGACGACCGGCCCGTCGGGATTGTGCGTGGCCATCATGCCATTCTCTCTTCGCGAGCACTCAGCGTCGACGGGCGCAAGCGAGCCTTGACTCCGACGAAACGCATCGAAATATCCGTTCGTCGCGCCCACCAGCCGTTCGCGACTTTCCGCTGACGGGATGGGACCTAGCAGCACGGGGCTCGGCTCGGTGAATTGCCTGGCGTCCAACTCGTCGATCAAGCGAGGCGTCATGACTCCCGCCGTGTTCATGCCGAGCCCGCCCTCCGGTCGCTTTTCCTCTCGTACGGTGATGAGCTCAATCTCGCTGATGCGGTGCTCCTGCACCTTCATCCGCAGCGCCACCATGCCCAGCAACAGACCGGCGTCTTCGTTGATGTCCCCGTAATACCCGGCCTGCCCGGTTGACGGATCCGCAAGATAGACGCGGTAAGTCCCCCGCCCGGAGAACGTCTTCCAGATGCCTTCGCCCGGCTTCACGGTTTGCTCGTTTTCGGTGTATTTCACATCTGGCGCGAGGGCGATGTTGGAGGGGTAGCGTGAAAGCATCGCGTCAAAATACTTGTCAAGGAAAGCGTACAAGCAATCGCGGTTGCATTCGCCGGGCGAGCTGGCGGCGGGCGGAGCGGCCCGAAGTACGAGCGATTTTCCTTCGTCGGCAGCGCTCCTGTCGAACCGAGCCGCACCGAAAAGGGCGACGAACGCCACCGCGACAATCGAACCCCACACGTATGTGCGCACGGTCATGCTTTCTCTACCTTTCAAAAGGCCGGCCCCATCTGGAAAGGAATCTCATACATGGTCATTTCGATGAGCCGAATGCTTCCCTTCTCGATCCGATACGCTTCATTGGACTGGTTTGTGCGCGGCGTCATGAAATACGCCGGCACCTTCCAAACGCGACCGTCCGTCAAACGCACTTCGGTCACGGTCCCATCAAAATCGAGATACGCAGAAGCCAGCACCGCGCCTCGCTCCACATCCGTCACCAAGAAACGGCGATGGCGGCATCCCGTCGTGAAGCCGAGAAACCCCAACTTGTATTGCGCCGTGCAGTCCAACATGGTGAAGTCGCTAATGTCGGTATCGGAGTGGCCGTAATTCTGTGGCCGCGGCTGGTTGGTGGTTCGGGCGCCATCCTCGGTCCGATTGCAATCGCCGGTAAACGCATAGATCCCCTGGCCGTCATTGCGCTCGAGTCCTTCGTAATACATGTAGGCTGCTTGATCGAGCGCGGCCCGCGACTCGCGCTGGTCTAACGGAATCGGAGAAAGCCAGAGGGGATCGGGGGCGCCCAGTTTTTCATAGGCTGCGGCCCCATGGGGATCGTGGGCTACGAACTGCTCAACCTCGGTGATCCGCCGGCCTTCCACCTTGAGTCGCACGATCAAAATCACACCCAAGCCGTTTTCGTAGGCGACCGTGATTAGTCCTACGTCGCCTCGCTCCGGATCGGCGAAGTAGTGCCGGTACTTGCCGAGCCCGCTTGCCGTCGCCCACATGGCCTGCCCGAGCTTCAGGGGCACGTTGTCCTGCGCGTATTTCACAGCGGGCGCAAAAAGCGCTCGCGAAGGATCGTGCGCCACCATCGCCTCGAGATAGGTGCTCGCAATTCCCTCGAGACAAGTCCGGTCACATGGCTCCTTTTCTGTTTGGGCCGGTAGGGGCCGCACCGCGGCGAATAGCAATAAGGCGGTTGCCAGCCAGATGTTGGTGGACCCCCGGGAACCTTGCTTGATCAATTTCGTCTCTCCTTTCAGAATCCAGCCCATGTGCGAAGCAGAAGAGATTCGGGTGGGCTCAATTTGGTTCGGACGAATCTGAAATCGTTTCCGTCGCTCCCCGAAGGAGATCAGGCCGATTGCGTTGCGTCTTTTCCAGCGCCTTCTGGCGTCGCCAGCGGCGAATCTGCTCGTGGTCTCCACTGATCAGCACGTTGGGTACGTCCCACCCGCGATACGACGGCGGCCGTGTATAGTGCGGATAGTCAAGAATCGCTTGTTTCTCCCGGCTGGCAAAGGAAACCTCGCCGTTTCCCATGTCCGGCTCGCGTTGACTGAACGATTCGTTCCGAGCGGAATCTTCATTTCCGAGCGCGCCGGGAACCAACCTTGTCACGGTGTCGAGGATCATGGCGGCCGGAAGCTCCCCGCCCGAAAGCACGAAATCCCCAATCGAAATTTCGTCGGTCGCGAGATGCTCGGCCACCCGCTCATCCACTCCTTCGTAGCGCCCACAAATCAGCACGATTTGAGCGAGTTTTGCAAATTTCTGCGCCGTCTGCTGACGAAACAGTCGTCCCGCTGCCGACAGCAGCACAATGGCCGTCCCTCGATTGCCGCTTCCCGAGGTTTCTCCCACGAGCGAGTCCACGGCTTCGAAGATGGGTTCCGGCTTCATCACCATTCCCTCGCCGCCACCAAAAGGCCGGTCGTCGACGGTGCGATGGCGATCGTGCGTGAAGTCGCGCAGGTCGTGCACGCGTGTTTCGATGAGCTGCGCCTGGCGGGCGCGCCGCACGATCCCGTAATCGAGCGGTCCGCTGAAGAATTCCGGAAAGATCGTGACGATATCAAATCGCATCAATTCGTCGTCCCAAATCCTTGCGCGCACTTCCTTGCCGGAGCGTTCTTCCGACCACACCATTTCGTTGTGCGAGACGGAAAAGCCGACCGCAACCACGGCGGCACATCCGAGACTCCGTGCCCTCAAAACCGCGTTCAGTCTACGCTACTGGCGGGTGCTTAGGAACCAACGTTCAAATCGCGAAGGCCTTCGGGGAGAATGACTTCGATCCGGCGCGCCCCTGTATCGATGCGCACACAAATCTCCTGAGCGAGCGGGATGAGCACTTCACCCTGCGGCGAATCGACTGCCAGGATGGGCGTTCCCGCCACATCCTCACCGGTGAACTGAACCTCGCGCACGCGTCCCAGGGCGGTGCCTGTTTCCCACACTTCACAACCCATCAGATCGCTGACGTAGTAACTGCCACCGGGAAGGGGCATGCGATTGGAAAAGGGAATCTGTATTTCGAGTCCCGTCAGCTTTTTGGCGTCCGAGATCGAGTTGGAATTCTCGAAATGAAAAATGGCCTGGCCCCCGCGGCTCCGGCTCAACCAGCAGGAACGTACCCCCACCGCTCGGGGCGGCGAGTGACCGTCCCACAAAGACGCTGCCGTCAGCGTGGTAACACGGTTGGGGAAGTCGGTGAGGATTTCAGCGGCCACCTCGCCGTGCCGCCCGTGCGGGCGCAGAACACGCGCGATGGTAACTCCTGAGGGATCTTCCGTGGTCACTTATTCGAGAATTTCCAGGGTGTAACGCTTCTTGAGTTTCATCCCTGCCGCACCGAGTAGCGTTCGAATTGACTTCGCGGTACGCCCTTGTCGTCCGATTACCTTCCCGAGGTCTTCGGGATGAACCCTTAATTCCAGAACAGTCACCTGCTCGCCATCAACTGACCTGACCAGAACTTGGTCCGGATGATCTACGAGAGCTTTCGCAATGGCCTCCACTAGGTCCTTCATCTGATTTCCCCCACTTGAGCTTGCTCAGCGAAAAACAGCACGAGCGTGTATCGGAGCTATGGCTGGGGGCCCTCGGAGTAGGACGCGTCAGGCGGGCTTAGGGTTGCGTATCAGGCTGCGGACGGTTTCGCTCGGTTGGGCGCCTTTGCCGATCCAATACTGCACGCGCTCACTATTCAGCTGAACGGCCGCCGGTTTCTTCTGGGGATTGTACGTCCCTACAATTTCGACAAAACGGCCGTTACGCGGCCGCGTCTTTTCGGTGACCACCACGCGGTAAAACGGATGCTTCTTCTTGCCAATTCTGGCGAGCCGTATCATTAACACGCCGAATTCCTCCTCATTTTCATTCACCCAGTATAGCGGACCCACCCGCGATTCACCAATCGCAAACTGTCCGGGGTTGAAGCTATCATGTGGCTGGTAGGGAAGATATGCCCGACCTTTTGATCCATCCAGCGGTGCGCGGCCATCTGCCCAGGCTCACCGAAATCTACAACTATTACGTCATCCACACGCCGGTCACTTTCGACATCGAGCCCTATACCGTCGAGCAGCGAGAGAATTGGTTCGCCCAATTCGCGGTGTCGGGGCGCTATCGGCTCCTCGTGGCCGTGCGAAATGGCTTTGTTCTTGGCTATGCGGGCACGACCCGCTTCCGGCCCAAAGCTGCTTACGAGACGACCGTGGAAACGACCATCTACTGCGCACCAGAAGCCGTCGGCCAAGGAACGGGCTCGCGTCTCTACGCGGCGCTGTTCGAGTCGCTGAAGGGGGAAGACATTCGCAGGTTTGTTGCGGGATACACGCTGCCGAATCCCGCGAGCGCCGCACTGCACGAGCGCTTTGGTTTCCAACGCGTGGGAGTTTTCACCGAGAACGGTCGAAAATTTGGGCGCTATTGGGACGTCGTCTGGAACGAGCGCTCCGCGCTTGGGAAGTGACCGCGGTCGGCGGTTAGCGAAGCAGCCAGAGGGGCAGAGCAGCCTCTGTGCACTGCTCGATCATCTGCTGGTCACGCGCCGAGAAAGCATGGACCTGCTCGCTCTCGACGTCCAACGTTCCGATCACGCGTGTTTCGCCCGGGGCGAACACCGGCACGATGATTTCCGAAAGCGTGCTGGCAAACGCGGTCAGATAGCGCGGATCGTTTCGCACGTCACCGACGACGATGGTTCGCTTTTCGCGAATCGCCGCGGCGGTCAGCCCTTCGCTTACCGGAAACGTCGGATGCTCGGGCGCGCTCGGGCCGCTCCACGCTACGATCGATACATTCTCCAGGCCCACGTCGTAAACGCCCACCCAGCGGTAGTTGCCGAGCCTTCTGACCAGCTCGGCGAGACGCTTGGCCCGCCCGGCGCGGTCGCCGCCGCTCGCTGCCGTCGAGCGAATCTGATTGAGCGTGTTGTCCATCACAATCGGCACGGTTTTCCCCTACTTGAGTCCGGCAAACTTGCCGAGGCCGCGCATCTTCATTTTTGCCATGCTGCCATACTGCTTCATCATGCGACGCATGTCCGCGTACTGCTTCAGGACTTGATTGACTTCTTGCACCGAAGTGCCGCTGCCACGGGCGATGCGTTTGCGGCGCTTGCCGTCGATGATGCGGTCGTTGGCACGTTCGGCGGCGGTCATGGAGTTAATGATCGCTTCGGTCCTCTTCAATTGGCTCTCGTCGATTTGTGCGTCTTTGGGGATGTTCGCGAAAGGTCCGACCTTCGGGAGCATTCCCATCAACTGCTCGACGGA
>Ga0187782_10001753_pt1 | contig 15917 bp, 15 predicted proteins | sample 0715_SJ02_MP15_2_FD_132454 | JGI IMG/M metagenome (GOLD analysis project Ga0187782, IMG submission 132454) | Tropical peat soil microbial communities from peatlands in Department of Meta, Colombia - 0715_SJ02_MP15_20_MG | ecosystem: Environmental > Terrestrial > Soil > Wetlands > Peat | place...
GTGAGGACTACGCCGCGTACCGTGACCAGGGTGGCTATCGCCCACTCGCGGCCGCCGACGAACTACTCGACGAAGTGGAACGCAGCGGATTGCTCGGCCGCGGCGGCGCGGCCTTTCCGATGGCGGTGAAGCTGCGGGCGGTCCGCGATAACGGAATACGCGGCAATGTCAACACCGTCGTCGTCGCGAACGGCGAAGAGGGAGAACCGGCTTCGATCAAGGACCGATGGCTGCTGCGTCACCGGCCGCATTTGATTCTCGATGGGCTGCGGTTGGCGGCGGCGATCGTGGCGGCCGGCCACACGCACGTCTACGTCTCCGACCTCCAGGCGGCTCGCAGCGTGGAAGCCGCGCTGAACGAACTCGACGCCGGTGCGCTCGGCGGCATCAGGGTGGCCGTAAGGACGGTCGCTCCCGGATACATCGCGGGGGAAGAGACCGCCGCCGTCCGCGCGCTCAATGGCGGCCCGGTCAAGCCGACGGACAAACCGCCCCGCCCGTTCGAAGTGGGTGTGGGCGGGCGTCCCACCCTGGTGAGCAATGTCGAGACCCTGGCCAGCCTGCCGTACATCCAGCAACACGGCTCGGCGGCTTTTCGCGCCCAAGGCACCCCGCAGTCGCCGGGCACTCTCCTGGTGACCATCACCGGCGCCGACCGACCGCCGGGCCTCTATGAGGTGCCGTACGGCTTGCGGATCACCGAACTGCTTGCGCTGCATGGTGTTCCCGCCGACCGCGTGCAGGGAGCATTGATGAGCGGCTACTTCGCCGGCCTGCTCAACCGCGAGGTGCTCGATGCCACCGTCGATCACGAAACGTTTCGCGGGCTCGGCAGCGGGCTGGGATGCGGTGCGATTTCGTTGATTACCGACGATTGTCCGGTGGCGGTGGCCGCGTCGGTGCTGGCCTACTTCGACCGCGAGAACGCTGGGCAGTGCGGCTCGTGTTTCAACGGGACTGCGGCGATGGCCGCCGTTGCCGGAGCGTTGCGTGACGGCGTCGCCACAGACGAGGATCTGGCTCGGTTGCGCCGCTGGTCGGTGGTGCTGCGCGGCCGCGGCGCTTGCGCGACACTGGACGCCGCCACCAATATCGCGGCCAGTCTGCTCGACCAGTTCCCGGACCAGGTACAGCATCATCTCGACAATGCTTGCCAGACATGCCAACTCGGCACCTTTCAGGCTGACCGTCCCTACCAGGTGGAGGCGGTGACGCCGGCATGAAAATCCGTCTCGACCGCACCGTGTGCGACGGCTTCGGCATCTGCGCCAAGCTTGCGCCCGGCTACTTCTCCCTCGACGATTGGGGATATGCATCCCTAATCGGGGACGGCGCCGTCGCCGAACAGGACCGCGACGCGGTCATGAACGCGCTGATGGACTGCCCGGTGCACGCCATCATGGAGCTGGATGAACGCAGACCGGACGACGTTCTGCCGCCGTCAAGCGGCGACGAGGATCCTGCCGCGCACCTCAAGATCGAGGCCAATGAAGCGGAGTGGGGTTTCACGCGTTGACGCAGAACACCGGACGTCCGCTGCCCCTGGTCACCGACGAGAACGAATTCTTTTGGAGCTCAGGCGCCGACGGCACGCTGCGGCTGCAGGGATGCGCCGACTGTTCCGCGCTCATCCATCCGCCGGCACCGATCTGCCGGTACTGCCGCTCGCACCATCTGGAGGTGCGGCCGGTGTCGGGTCGCGCGACCTTGGCCGGGTTCACCGTCAATCACCGGTTCAGCCTGCCCGGGTTACCCGCGCCGTACGTCGTCGCCCAGGTCGCGATCGCTGAGGATCCGCGGGTCCGGTTGACCACCAACATCATCGAGTGCGACCCCGAGCAACTTCAGCTCGGCCAGCAAGTCGAGGTTGTCTTCGAGCAGATCGAGGACGTGTGGCTGCCGTTGTTTCGTCCTATTGAAGACACCCAGCCCGCTGCGCTGCCAATCGACGAAATCGCCCCGGAACGCTTCGGTGAGTACGTCCGACCGATGCTCACGCCGGAGAAGTTCGAAGACAAGGTGGCGCTGACCGGGATCGGCATGTCGGAGATCGGGCGCAGGTTGATGGTGCCGCCGCTGTCGCTGACGGTGGCCGCATGCGAGGCGGCGATCGCCGATGCCGGCTTGACACTCGACGACATCGACGGCTTGTCGACCTACCCCGGCGGGGGCAACCTCGGCGGGTTCGGCGAGGGCGGAGTCACCGCGCTGGAGGCCGCGCTGGGCATCCGGCCGACGTGGCACAACGGTGGGATCGAAACATTCGGCCCGGGTGGATCGGTGATCGCGGCAATGCTGGCCATCGCCGGCGGGCTGGCCCGGCACGTGCTGTGTTTCCGGACGCTGTGGGAAGCCACCTTCAACGAGCTGATGAAGCAGGGCAAGATCGTTCCGTCGACGGGCCGCAGTGCCGGCTGGCTGATGCCGTTCGGCGCCACCTCGGCGGCTCATACGTTGGCGCAGAACGCGCAACGCCACTTCCACCGCTACGGGACGACGAAAGAGACGCTGGGCTGGATTGCGTTGAACCAGCGCGCCAACGCCGAACTCAACCCGTCGGCGGTTTACCGGTCTCCGATGACGATGGACGACTATCTGAACGCACGCCCCATCACCACCCCGTTCGGGCTTTACGACTGTGATGTCCCGTGCGACGGAGCGATCGCCGTCATCGTCTCGGCCGTCGACGCCGCCCGCGACATGGCCAAGCCGCCGGTGCTGGTGGAGGCGGTCGGCACCCAGATCATCGAGCGAATCGACTGGGACCAAAGCACATTGACCCACGAGCCGCAGGTGCTCGGCCAATCCGCGCACCTGTGGTCGCGCACCTCGCTGCGGCCGGAGGATGTCGACGTCGCCGAGCTCTACGACGGGTTCACCATGAACTGCCTGTCCTGGATCGAAGCGCTGGGGTTCTGCCGAATCGGCGAAGCCAAAGAATTCCTGGACGGCGGTAAGAACATCGCCCGCGACGGCCAGCTGCCGCTCAACACGCACGGCGGTCAGCTGTCGCACGGCCGAACCCATGGCATGGGTCTGCTGCATGAAGCCGTCAGCCAGCTGCGCGGTGAAGCCGGTCCGCGGCAGGTCGCCGATGCTCGCGTCGGCGTGGTCAGCAGCGGCGGCCTGACGCCCAGCGGCGTGCTGCTGCTGCGGGCCGAGACATGACCGTGCAGCCCAGGGTGGTGATCGCCGACGGCGTGCCGATGTCCGCGCTCGTCGCCGAAGCCCCGAACCCGCGCGCGGTGATCGTGGCGATCCACGGCGGAGGCACCACCGCGCTGTATTTCGACTGTCCTGGTCACCCCGAGTCGTCATTTCTGAGAGCCGGTGTTGCGCAAGGATTTACCGTAGTTGCCCTCGACCGGCCCGGTTACGGCAGCTCCGCTCCCTACCCGGAGGCGATGTCGCACCCTGAGCAGCGCGTGCAACTTGCTTATTCGGCGGTCGGTCGCATTCTCGGTGAGAAGCCGCGCGGCGCCGGTGTGTTCTTGCTGGGCCATTCCGGCGGATGCGAACTGACGATGCGGATGGCAGCCGACGAACGCGGTAGTGATCTGCTGGGTATCGAATTGGCGGGCACCGGCCGCCATTACCACCCGGCGGCCCGCGACGTCCTGAAGGCGGCTACCCGGGACCACCGCCCGGCCGGACTTCGTGAGCTACTTTGGCACCCAACGGATCTCTATCCGCCCGAGGTGCTCAGCGGGGCAACGGTCTATCCCGGAGCTCCGGCCTACGAGGACCAGATGGTGTCCAACTGGGCCCGCCAGGACTTTGCGGCACTTGCCCCCGCCGTGCGCGTCCCGGTGCAGTTCAGCGTCGCGGAGCACGAGAGAGTTTGGCAGAACGATGCTTCGGCGATGGCTGAGATCGCGGAGCTGTTCTCCAGCGCGCCACGGTTCGTCGTCCATCAGCAGTCCGGGGCCGGACACAACATCAGCCTCGGACACACCGCATCGGCCTACCACTCGACGGTTCTGGCGTTCGCCGAAGAATGCGTCGTCGCGCGTAAAAGTCCGGATTTGGAGGCCGGTTGATGCACGTCGGATTCATTGGCTTGGGCAGTCAGGGCGGCCCGATGGCGAGGCGGATCGTCGAAGCAGGCTTCCCGACGACGTTGTGGGCCCGCCGACCGGAGTCACTCGGACCGTTCGCCGAAACCGGGGCCAAGGTAGCCGGGTCAGCGGCGGAACTCGCGGCCAGTAGCGATCTCGTCTGCCTCTGCGTGGTCGGAGATGCCGACGTCGAGGAGATCACCGGTGGCGAGAACGGAGTGCTGGCCGGCCTCAAGCCGGGCGGCGTGATAGCCATCCACAGCACCGTCCACCCCAGGACATGCCATGAGCTCGCGAAGAGGGCTGGTGCGCAAGGTGTCTCGGTTATCGACGCGCCGGTCAGCGGTGGCGCTCCGGCGGTGGCGGAGCATCGTCTACTGGTGATGGTCGGGGGTGACGCCGACGTGGTCGAGCGCTGCCGCCCGGTGTTCGAGACCTACGCCAACCCGATCGTGCATCTGGGCGATCTAGGCTCCGGACAAACCACCAAGCTGTTGAACAACCTGCTGTTCACCGCCAACCTGGGAACGGCAGCCACCGCGTTGGCGCTTGGCGAGGCGCTCGGCGTCCTGCCGGACCGGCTCACCGATGTCATCTCGCGTGGCAGCGGGAACAGCTTCGCGCTCAACGCTCTTGGCGGTGATACTGGCGGTTTGGACCGGCTTGCCGGGCTTGCCGGAACACTGCTGCAGAAGGACGTCCGCTTGGTCGCCGACCTCGCCGATGCCGCCGACGTCCCCGGTGGGGCTGTGCTCGACACGGCCGACGCCACGCTGACTCTGATGGAACACCCACGGTGAGAATCGGATTCATCGGCGCGGGACGGATGGGACGTCCCATGGTAGTCCGCCTCGTCGACGCCGGCCACGACGTCGCGGTGCTGGGCCGTTCCGCCGAGAAACGTTCTGCAATAGCCCAGTTAGGCGCCACCGCGGCCGCCGACATCGCGGACGTGACCGCCGGCGCCGACGTCGTGGTGATCTGCGTGTTCACCGACGAACAGGTGCGGCAGATCTGCTTGGAGAACGGCCTGCTGGCGACGATGTCGCCGGGCTCTGCGCTGGTGGTGCACACCACGGGAAGTCCCCGCACGGTGGAGGCCATCGCCGTGCGCGGGGCACCGCATGACGTCGACGTCATTGATGCGCCGGTCAGCGGAGGCCCGCACAACGCCGCGGCCGGTGCCCTGACGCTGTTCGTCGGCGGCACCGAGGAGGCGGTAACGCGTGTACGCCCGGTGTTGGGCTGCTACGGCGATCCGATCCTGCACGTCGGCCCGCTGGGCGCGGGGCAGAAGGTGAAGCTGGTCAACAATGCGTTGTTCGCAGCGCAGATCGGATTGCTCTCCGGCGCCGTCAAGCTGGGCGCGCGGCTCGGCGTGCCCGAATCCACGCTGCTCACCGCGCTTCGGCACGGCAGCGCGGCGAGTCGCGTGTTGGACATCGTCGCGGCGGGCGGATCCGTGGCGTCCTTCGTCGACACGGCTGGCGAATTCGTCGGCAAAGACATTGCGGTGGTCAGGAGTATCGCCGCCGAACTGGGCAGCGACCTTGGCGTGCTCGACGACGTCGTCGGCGCGGCCATAAGGGTATGAGATGAGGTCTTTTCGGTCCGCGACGAACCGTCTACCGTTAGCGTTACAGTCGAGCATTCCGTCGTAAAGGTCTAAGCCGCTCACTGGGCGGTGAGGAGGGTGCAGTGACCAAGCCAAAGGTCGTCTTTGATCCGTTCTCTGAAGAGTATTTCACCAACCCGTTCGAGATCTATCGACGCATGCGTGAGGATGCACCGCTCTACTACGACGAGAAAGAGGACTTCTACGCGCTGACCCGACACGAGGACGTGGCCGCCGCGCTCAAGGACCATGAGACCTTTTCCTCAAGCCGTGGCTGCGACCTGGCGATGGTGCGCAGAGGCATCACTCCCGAGCAGAGGTCGATCATTTTCATGGACCCGCCGGAGCACCGCCACATGCGCAGCCTGCTCAACAAGGCCTTCACGCCGCGAGCCATTCAATCGCAGCACGACACGGTCGTCGAGGTCGTCGACAAATACCTGAGCGCGGCCGATCCCAACCAGTTCGATGTCGTGCAGGACTTCTCCGGGCCGTTCCCCGTCGAAGTCATCACCACGATGGCCGGAGTGCCGGAGGAGTACCGCCAGCAGGTGCGGCACTGGATCGACACCAGCCTGCACCGGGAACCGGGGCAAATCGAACTCAGCGAAGCTGGCATGCAGGCCAACATCGACACCGCGATGTACTACTACGGCTTGGTGCAGGAGCGGCGGGCCGACCCGCAGGATGACATGATCAGCCGGTTGATCGCTGCCGAGATCCCCACCGACGACGGCAAATTGCGCCGCCTCGACGACATCGAGATCTGCAGTTTCGCGACGTTGCTCGGCGGCGCCGGTGCGGAGACCGTCACCAAGTTGATCGGCAGCGCGGCGGTGCTCTTCGCCCGCAACCCAGACCAGTGGGAGAAGCTATTCGACGATCGCAGCAAGATACCGGGCGCCGTCGAAGAATTGTTGCGCTACGAGGGACCGGTCCAGTACAACGTCCGCTACACCATGAAAGAGGCACACGTCAGCGGTGGCACGATTCCCGCCGGCAAGCCGGTGTTCTTGATGAAGGCCGCGGCGAACCGAGACCCCGATGCCTTCACCGACGCCGACACATTCGACATCGAGCGCGATCAGACCGAGGCGCAGCACCTCGGTCTCGGATACGGGATTCACAGTTGCCTGGGCGCGGCGCTGGCCCGGATGGAGAGCAGGATCGCATTGGAGAAGCTGCTCGACTTCATGCCCCGCTACGAGGTGAATTGGGAGGGCTGCAAACGAGTCACCATGCAGAATGTCGCGGGCTGGCTAAACGTACCGGTGAAGGTGTTGCGATGAGGTGGATTGAGTGACGAAGAAGATCGAAGTCGACTGGGATCTGTGCGAAAGCAACGGGGTATGTATGGGCATCATCCCGGAGGTGTTCCGGCTCGAGGATGACGACACGCTGACCGTGCTGCAGGAGGACGTCACGCCGGAGAACGAAGAGCGAGTGCGCGACGCCGTCCGGCAATGCCCGCGGCAGGCGATTTCAATCGTCGAATAACGGTTTTGTCGGGTCTATTGACCTGCAACTGACGTTCGAGATCGGCGATGCGCTTCTCAGGGTCGTCTTGGTCCATTCGAATGATGGTCTCCCCCCAAACTACGGCTGCGGGAATTGTCGGACCCCGGTGGCATAGTCGAATATATGTTCGAAGATCGGTCGTCGCCCGCGGCGTTGCTACACCAGCTTAGGGCGGCATCGCGAGCGGAGAATCAGGCGGCTGGGCAGCGGTTAGCTGTGATCGGAGAGCTAGATTCGTTGCGCCTGCGTCAGCTTGGTGAGCGTGAAACATGGTGCACCGACACACAGGAGGCGGTGACTATCGAGGTAGCCGCAGTGCTGTGCATCACTCAGGCGCGAGCAGCGAGCTATCTGTACTACTCGCGGGCGATGCGTACCCGGCTGCCGCGCGTGGGGGCGTTGCTGCTGGCCGGGGATATCGACTACCGGATGTTCCAAACACTCGTCTATCGGACAGATTTGATCACCGACGTTGAGGTTATGGCCGCCGTCGATGCCCAATTGGCATTGCGGGCGTCGCGGTGGCCGTCGATGACCCGCGGCGGGTTGGCAGCCCAGGTGGATCAGATCGTGGCCCGTGTCGATCGCGATGCAGTGCGGCGCCGACGTGAGCAGCAGGCCGATCGGGAAATCGCTATTTGGGACACCGGCGACGGCTTGACGGAGGTGTTTGGCAGGCTGTTGACGCCCGATGCTCACGCGGTCGATGCCCGCTTGGATGCGTTGGCGGCCACGGTGTGTGCCGAGGATCCGCGCACCCGTAAGCAGCGCCGCGCCGACGCGTTAGGCGCGCTAGCGGCTGGAGCCGACCGGCTGGCCTGCCGCTGCGGACTTTCACACTGCCCGGCGGCAGCGGAGCCGGTGCCGGCTGCGGTGGTCATTCACGTTGTCGCTGAGGCGGCTACGGTCAAGGGCACCGGACAGACGCCCGGTTCGCTGATCGGCACCGACGGACTAATCCCGGCCGAGGTGGTGGCTCAACTGGCCCGATCAGCAACGCCGCGTCCGCTGACGCATCCCTCCGACGCCCAGCCGGAGGCCGGCTGTCGGGCGTCCGAAGCCTTGGCTGACTTCGTTCGCTGCCGGGATTTGACCTGCCGGTTCCCCGGCTGCGATCGGCCCGCGCTGCGCTGCGACATCGACCACACCATCGCCTTCGCCGACGGTGGCCGTACGCACGCGTCGAACCTCAAATGCCTTTGCCGCCTTCATCATTTGATCAAGACATTCTGGGGCTGGTCTGACACACAGCTGCCGGACGGCAGCCTGATCTGGACATCGCCGTCCGGAGCCAGCTACATCACCACTCCGGGCAGTGCCCTGCTGTTCCCCTCCCTGTGCGCGCCCACCGGCTCGCTGTCCCCGCCCGACGCGCAGCCCATCCGGCAGGGCTGTGAAGGCCGCGCTGCGATGATGCCCACGCGCCGACGTACCCGCGCGCAAAACCGTGCGGCACGCATCACCGCCGAGCGCCGGCACAATCAGCGCTTTCAACTGCGGGAACAGCACCTCGAACGACTACGGATAATCGCCAATGACGAGCCGCCGCCCTTTTAGTGAAATTGTTGCGGCTCAGCCGAACCCGAGCAACCAAGCTTGGCATGCATCTGACCGTCGACCCCGCTGCTCGCCACGGCGTCACGGTTGGGATAGCTGCGGCAGGCGCGTCTAGATAGCGACACAGGACGGTGGCGAGGGTATCTTCCCCTTCATGCCGCTCCACTACGTCGACCCGCATAAGAAGCACACTCGCTGGTATTCAGCCTTCGAAAGCTTCATTCGTTCGCGATCGGGAGAATTGTCTGCCCGTCACATTTTTTCTCACATCGACCCGTGGTTGTATCGCGCAACTGGCGGCCGCTATCCAGCGTTACTAGGTGTGCTGTCTACCGCGCCGCTGATGACGACTGGCGCAAAGTCGGGCCAGCCGCGAGAACATCAGGTCAACTACTTCCACGATGGCGCCGACGCGATCGTGATTGCATCAAATTACGGCGGACCGAAGCACCCGCAGTGGTACTACAACCTCAAAGCGCACCCTGCATGCGATCTAGGCGACGAGAAATTTCTGGCAACCGAGGTCACCGACGCAGACGAGCACGCACACCTCTATGAACTTGCGGAGCAGGTCTACGCCGGTTGGGGCGACTACCGCCGGAAAACAGAATCCATCGGCCGCCATATCCCCATCTTTCGGCTCACGCCACGCTAGCGGCATCGACTGCGACGCGTCGTGCGCCGACGGCAGTATGACCGCTGCCCTTTAGTAAAGCCGTTGTGGCTCAGCCGAATCCGGAGATGATCACCACGTTGGAGTCGGCGGCGGCTTGGCGCAGTTTGGCTGCCTTCTGGTAGGCCTCGGACTCGTACCAGGCGCGGGCCGCGTCCACCGACTCGAATTCCAGCACAACGGTCTGGTCGCCATGCCAAGCGCCTTCGATGACCTTCGGTGCGGTATCCACCGCCAGAATGTTGATCCCGCTCATCGCGGCTCCGGCAGCCCGACCGTAAGCCTTCATACCTTCCGGGTCGTTGATGGCCTCGGTGAGGATGACGTATCCCTTTGGCATAGTGGAGTGAATCTCCTTCTGGTCAGCGTTCGGCGATGGCCTGTTCGGGGCAACAATCGATGGCCTCTCGGGTAGCCGCCTCGAATTCCGTTGGGACGTCAGATGCTATCGCCTCGGCGTAGCCATCGTCGGTCAGGTTGAACACGTCCGGGCAGAGCGTGACGCACACGCCGTGACCGCGACAGCGCTGGTCGTCGACCCAGACTTTCATGCTGGCGTGAATTCCAGGTGCAGCTCGGTTAGGCCGCGCAGGATGTAGGTCGGAACGTATTGGTAGCGACGGTCATTCGCGGGCCCGTGAGCGTGCTCGTTGATCCGGATGTCGGCTGTGCGGTCCAGCAGCCGCTCGATTGCCACCCGCGTTTCGGCGCGCGCCAGTGGCGCGCCGGGACAGCTGTGGATGCCTCGCCCGAATGAAATGTGCTGGCGGGCGTTTTTCCGTGCCGGATCAAACGTGGCGGGTTCTTCGAACCGCCGCGGATCGCGGTTGGCGGCGGCCTGCACAACCATCACCGTTGTGCCTGCGGGCAGGTCGACCCCACCCACGTTGACCGGCACCCGGTTCATCCGGAAGTCGCCCTTGACCGGGCTCTCGATGCGAAGCGACTCTTCGATGAAGTTGGGGATCAGGCTGCGGTCCTTGCGCAACTGCGCCTGCATGTCCGGCCGCTCCCCGATGGTCTGTAACGCCGCACCCAGCAGCCGCACGGTGGTCTCCTGGCCTGCCGAGAAGACGTTGCTGGCGACCCGGGCAACGTCTTCGACCTCCGGTATCGAGCCGTCGGGGTAGGCGGCGGTCGCGAGGCCGGTCAGCACGTCGTCGCGGGGCTCACGGCGGCGGTCCCGGACATAGTCGGAGAAAAGACCGTAGAGGAATTCCAGCGGACTGTGCGCCAGTGCTTCCTTGCCGGTGCCCCCGATGCCGCCACCCGAGTGCTGGCGGATGCCTTTGATGAACTTGTCGCGATCTTCCATGGGCACGCCCAGCAGGTCGGCGATGACCAGCAGGGTGAACGGTCCGGCGAAGCCCTTGATGAATTCGCCGTGCCCTGGCGCCAAAAAGGTGTCGAGTGCCTGGTCGGCGAGCACCCACATGGCGTCCTCGTTCTCCTTGAGGCGCTTCGGGGTGATCAGCCGCATCAGCAGGGAGCGGTGGTTGGTGTGGGTCGGCGGATCAAGCGTGGGCAGCTGGTCGCTGAACGGCAGCTTGTCGCGATGTTGCTCGATCAGCTCGGTGACGTCGTCGCCCTCGATCGGCACCGGAAAGCCGGGAAACGGGCCGGTCACCGAGATGCACGAGGACCACGTCTCGGCGTCGTTGAGCACGGCGCAGGCCTCGTCCCAGCCGGTCACCATGGTGACCCCGTGGTGGTTTTCCCGGGTGACCGGGCACTGCTGCCGCAGCGCCTCGTAGTAGGGGTACGGGTCCTCGACGAGTCGCTGGTCACGGAAGAAATCCATTTCGGTGAAGTCGTTCACCATCTCCTGCTCCGTTCGGCAATCTCGACTAGCGAGAACGTCCCTCTCAGCTATGAGTATCAGATTTCCACAGAGCATGCCGCGACGTCAACGCAGCGCGGGGTCGCGGCTCAGCTGGCCGGAATGAGGTCGGCCTCGACCGACGGGAAGGCCATCACCCGGCTGCGGAACGTCTCGACCAGCCCGATCGAATCCCGCGGCATCGCAGCGGCCGCCAGGGCCTGCGCTTTGAACGCCTGGGCCGCGGCGCTCAGCCGGTGCTGGACCAAGCCGACGCTGTCGTCCAGCTCGGCGGGCCACGTCTCGCCCCACAAGGTGACTTCGGTGGCGCCCTGGTCGAGCGCCTGTACGACGCCCTGCCGCACGCGAGAATCGCAGCCGAAAAGGTCCGCCGCAGCCGCCAGGGTCTGCGGAGGCGGCCGGTGCCCTGCTGTCGCCAGTGCATATTCCAGATCGACGATCTGAGCGCCGAGGATCTGCAGCGGTCGTTCGTCAGGATGGTCGGCGACCAGCACGGTGACATCCCATCCGGCCATCGCCCGGTCGAACAGCCAACCACCGGCGAACTTCACCACATCGGCAACGTCCGCGGCGACCACATCGAGCCGGTATCTCATGCCGAGCTCGGCGGTGCCATGTCCCGAGCCAACGACTCCGAGTACTCCTTGAAGACCTCGGTCAGCGGTATCGAAGGATTGAGCAACCATGTGGTCTCCATTCCGGTGATGAAGGCAAGGATCTGCACCGCCTTGACCGTGACATCTATATCCATGCGATACCGGCCGGCCTGCTGACCTCGCCGGATGAGCTCGGTGACGATGTCGACTGCACCCTGGTATCTGTAGACGATGCGGTCGTGCAGCGGAGCGTCGGGATCGATGTTCTCCGCCAACAGCACGGTGAACGTTCCCACCAGCTCAGGTGACCGATAAAACCGATCGGCGACCGCGGCGATTTCCGAGATCAGATCGCCGGCCCGATCCGCGTGCGCCTCGTCATCGGCGTCGCGGACGTCGAGCACCGCGTGCAAAAGCTGTTCCTTGGATTCGAAGTGATGCAGCAGGCCGGCGGGGCTGACGCCGGCCTCGCCGGCGATCTGGGCCAGCGTCGTATTGCGCCACCCGTTGCGGGTCAACAGCCGCTGCGCAACGGCCAGGATCCGCTGCTTGCGGTCCTCGCCCTTGGCCAGCAGCGTGTCGTACGGCCGTGTGTCAGGCACCGGACCCCTTCGTCCAACCAACCTAGTGAAGACACAGTAGGTTGGTTTGAGCCGATGTGACAAGGGTCTCGGGCAACCGTTTTTTCGACCGCCGTCACTGTCCGAGCGATTTGGCGATGCAACACCCGTCTAAGCGGCGCGGGACTTTCGATCCCGCGAACCACGAGGGCGATGAGTTTGCACTCCCTTTGCGGTAGCTACCGTTACCGGTCCCCGGCAATGGCATCACCGTTAGCCTTAATCAGCTGCGGCACAACGGAAACGCCCCCGGCCGCCCCTGGAAAGACCGGCACAATAACGACCGCGACGGCAGACATCCTCGCCCGCCCCCCGCGGAGTCCCGCCGGCGCCTCACCCGCGGCCGATCCCCCCGATGCGGCCGCCGGCGGGGTGCGGTAGACACCCAAACCGCCCAAGAATTAGGCGGCACAACCGGTGGTCAGGGACCCAGATGACCAGCAGCGCTGTAGCTCTTGTCTTCGCGGCTCTGCTGGTTCTCCCCGACAGCATTGTTCTCGTATGTGACCTCGACACCACCGATGCCGTGAGCGGGATCGTAGTTCACCACGAGCGGCGGCGTCTTGCCACCCTCCTCAATCAGATCAACCGTTGGTGGGGGCGGCACACGCGGCTGAGGCGGAGCAGCCTCCGGCGGAGCCGGCGTTTCGGCGAACTTCTGCGTTGTGGCACCAACCGTCGGTGGCCCGGACGGCTGCATCGATGGGGGCCGAGGCCGGTTCGGTGCCTTGACGGGCTCGCCGTCTACGTCGGTCAGCATCGGACGTTCGGGCGCTCTCGGGGCCACCGGAACCTTCGGCGGAACCGGGGGAGCGCCTGGCACCTTCACTCTAGGCACCGCCGATGCGGGTGCTTTCACCCTGGGACCCCGAGCGGTGTCGACGACCCTGGGTGGCGCTGGCATCTGCGGTCTGCGCACCTCCGGCGGCCATGCCGTCGGGACGCCCACTCTGTGTCGCCTGTCCCGCCAACGGCGCCGGGCGAGTGCCAGCAAGCCGGCCAGAAGAGCAGGTATGCCGAGGCCGATCACCAGAGGCCACCACTTGAAGCCCTTAGCCGTCGGCGCATAGGCGGCAGGTGGGTTCACAGTGACGTTGGGGGTGGGCACGGCGGCGGTCCCTTCTGCAGTCGGCGTTGCGGGCTTGAATCCCGGAATGGACGCGGCGAGTGCCGGCGGCACCGTCGCCAGGCCGGCACTGTCGGACCAGCGAATCTCAGTTCCCTGGGGTCCGACGAATTTAGCAACGCTGACCCCGTTGACCTCGGTCATGTCCGCGCTCGGATATCCGAACGGGCCCCTGGTGGCGCCACTTGCGCGCCAGGCATCGAGCAACCTGCCCTTGATCACGGAGGCGCCCATCGCCGGTGTCCAATAGATTGCCGCACCGCCGGGCCCGGAGAAGTCGTTGAACCGGCCCACGTCGTCACCGACGGCGCTCTCGTTGTTGACCGGGAATCCGATGCCGCTGTCTGGGCCTCCTAGGGACCGGAACTTCCCCAGAATCTTGCCGTACATCACCTTGGCGTCCGTCTGCGGCGAGTAGAAGATCGCGCCGCCGCTGTAGTCCTGCCGGGCGCCGCCCTGGACGTCGACGGCCTCACCGATCGGCGTACCCAGCAGCCCGGAAGCTCCGCCGAAATCGGCGTAGCGGTGATTGATCGCGTCGATGGCCTCCGCGGAGGGATCCGCCGAAGCCATGGGGGAGCCCATGAGCAGGCCCATCCCCAACACAGCCACGCCTCCAACGGTGCAGATAAGCCTGCAACGGCGGCGCAGTCGATGGGTCGGTGTGCTGGTGGGCTGTCGTGTTGGTGACACCACAAACTCCTTGGTCCGAGAACAACAAGAACAACAAGAGGAGGAGTCAGCTGGGCTGGCGGTTCCCCGGTCTCGGGATGGCCGGGGAACCGCCCAGCAGGTCACCGCGGTGGGTGCTTCTCCCGGTCGTCCGCGCGCTCATGTCGCGGTCGCTGCTCGTACGTGGGCTCGACCACACGTCCGCTGCGAAACTCCGCCGACTCATCACCGGCGATGTCGTCTTCGGGGTGCCGATCGGTTGAGCGTTCCACCCACTCGGTCTCGCGGATGCCGCCCTTCTCGAGGAACCTAGCCTTGACCTCGGAGGCCTTGCCCGTGGCCTCGTGGGTCACGGTCCTGACCGATTCCTGGCTCTCGACGACAGTCTCAACCGGCCGTTCCACGAACTTGTGAACGATGACCGGCTTCTCCACCACGACCTCGACGACCTTCTCGACCGGCTTCTCGACGATCTTCTCGACCTCGCGGTACACCGGCTTCTCGACGATCTTCTCGACCACGGTCTCGACCGGCTTCTCGACGATCCGCTCCTGGATGTGCTTGACCGCCTTCTCGATCACCTTCTCCACGAGAATCGGTGTCTGGACCATCTTTTCAAGCACTCGCTCGACCGGCCGCTCGACCACCTTCTCGACGATCTTCGGTCGCTCGACGACCTTCTCCACGGAATGGTCGATGGGCTTGTCGATGACCTTCTCGACGATGTTGGGCTTCTCGACGGTTCGCTCGATGACCCGGTCGACGGGCCTGTCGATGACCTTCTCGACGATGTTCGGTCGCTCGACGACCTTCTCGACGACCCGGTCGACGGGCCTGTCGATGACCTTCTCGATCACGTTCGGCTTCTCGACCACGCGCTGGACCACACGATCGACAAGCTTGTCGATGACCTTCTCGATCACGTTGGGCTTCTCGACGATCTTCTCGACGACCCGGTCGACGGGCCTGTCGATGACCTTCTCGATCACGTTCGGCTTCTCGACCACGCGCTGGACCACACGATCGACAACCTTCTCCACCGGTTTCTCGACGATCTTCTCGACGACAACCTCGCGAGGCACCTCGACGACCTTGACCACCGGCTTCTCGACCACGACCTCGACGACCTTCTCGACCGGCTTCTCGACGGTCTTGTAGACGATCTTCTCGACCGGTATCTCGATCACTTTCTCGACGATCTTCTCGACCGGCTTCTCGACGACGCGTTCGACGATCTTGTCGACGGGCTTCTCCACGGCCCGTTCAACGATCCGCTCAACTGGTATCTCGACGACCTTGTCCACGACGTTGACGACCGGCTTCTCGATCAGTCGTTCCACCGTGACGGGCTTGTTCACCACGTTGTCGCGAATGTTGACGATCAGATTTTCTACCAGGCGCTGGACTTCGGCGGGGCGCTCTTGGACGTTGTCGACAACCGTCACCACCAACTTCTCCACCAGGCGCTGCACGTCGACGGGCCGGTCGGCGATCTTGTCGACGATGTTGACCACCGGACGCTCGACCAGCCGCGGGATGTCCACCGGCTTGTCTTTCACGTTGTCGACGATGTTGACCACCGGATGCTCGACCAGCCGCGGGATGTCCACCGGCTTGTCTTTCACGTTGTCGACGATGTTGA
>Ga0187782_10001754_pt1 | contig 15917 bp, 14 predicted proteins | sample 0715_SJ02_MP15_2_FD_132454 | JGI IMG/M metagenome (GOLD analysis project Ga0187782, IMG submission 132454) | Tropical peat soil microbial communities from peatlands in Department of Meta, Colombia - 0715_SJ02_MP15_20_MG | ecosystem: Environmental > Terrestrial > Soil > Wetlands > Peat | place...
ATGAGATTGAGGATCTGTATCACGTGAAGCAAGCAGTGTAGCAGCTCCGAAACTATGGAAACCACCAGGGTTGCCAAAGAACACGAAGTAACTTCCGGGGCGGTGCCGGCGGTCGAGGCCATGTCCTGGAAGCTGGCTGGTGGTGTGATCGAACTCGCTTTGCATCGCGCGCCTTGCAATGAGCTGGGCTCGGTGTCACTGGCCGAGCTCGAGAAGTTCGCCACGTTCCTGCAACGCCATCAGCATGAAGCCCACGCGCTGATCATTCACAGCGGGATGCCGGCCGGGTTTTGCGCCGGGGCCGATTTGCGTGAGCTCTACGAGCGCTCGCAATCCATGGAGAAGATCGCCGCGCTGCGCGGAGTGCGCGATTTTCTGGAGCGCATTCATCGCGTGCTCAACCTGATTGATGCTGCTCCTCTGACTACAATCGCCGCGGTTCATGGAGTAACCTTTGGCGGCGGATTCGAGCTCGCGTTGGCTTGCGATCTGATCATTGCCGACAAGATGGCGCGCTTCTGTTTCCCGGAATTGCGCCTGGGCTTGATCCCCGGATTCGGCGGGATTCCGCGCCTGAAGCGGGATCTGGGAAATGCCGTGGTGAGAGATTTGTTGCTGACCGGGCGCAGCGTCAACGTGACCAAGGCGCAACAGGTAGGGCTGGTGAGCCAGGTTGTCGGCGAGGGCGAAGCCTTGCCTGCGGCACGGGCGACCGCGGCGCAGCTGGGAAAATTCGATCGCGCCACCGCGGTTGCGGCCAAGCGCTTTATCAAGCCGATTCCGCACGACGAGCTGCGGCACGAGATTGATACATTCTGCGAACTGTTTGCCCGTCCGGCGGTGCAGGCCGGGCTGCGCAAATTCGTCGAGAGTACAGACGCACAGCCGTATCTGCCGTAGCTAGTCCTGAGTCGCGAGTAGAAATGAGTACCGAGTAGCTAGGAAAGCAGATTCCTCGCGGCTGAAGCCGTTCGGAGTGACAAGCATTGGAAATTAAGGAAATATGCCTATAGCTGAACAGACTTTGGACGAAATTATGAATCTTGCGGCGGCGCACTTCAAAGTCCCGCGCGAGAAGCTGCGCCCCGACGACGACTTTTTCAAAACGCTGGGTATTAACAGCTTGCAGACGCTCGATCTGCTCACCAAACTGGAGAACCACTTCCGCGTCGAGCTTCCGGACTACGAGTTGCAGGGCGTTTCCGACTTCCGCACGCTGGCGGGCAGGATTCAGGCCCGGCTGTGAGAATCAATTCACCACAGAGACACAGAGGCACGGAGAAGAGCAATTGCGATGGATTTTAGTGTGACTGACTTTCGCCCCAGCGAGAGAAGCGAATTCGTCGCCGCTCCTCGGGTTCGGCCAGGATGACATCGATTTATCATTACGGTCCTTGCGCCGGAATGATTCTCCAGTCAGGCGTAACCGATTCATTAACATGTTTTTCTCCGTGTCTCTGTGCCTCTGTGGTGAAATAACTCTTTAATGCTCGATCTCCAGAAATATAGCTGCCTGGGCGCTGCCTTGCGGGATGCTCTCGATCAGTTCGCCACGGAGACCTGTTTGATCGAGGCCGACCGCGAACGCGAGAAGACGCGGCTCACCTACTCCGATTTCAAGGAAATCAGCCGGCCTCTGGCGCGGGCGATCGAAGACGCCGACTTCAAAGCGGGGGACCGCGCGGCCATTCTGATGACCAATCAGTCGAAGTGGCTGATTTCCGCCTATGTCATTTTGTACTGCGGCGGGGTGATCGTTCCTCTCGACTACAAGTTAACCGCCGCCGAACACCTGCAACTGCTGGCTCATTCGCAGGCAAAACTGCTCATCGTCGAGTACCACCTGTGGCGGGCGATCACGCAATTGCCCGAGTTTCCCAACCTCAAGACGAAGCTGGTGCTGGTGACGGAGGCGCCGCTCGGCGCCGACCTGGCGGGCGCTTTCCGCTGGGAGAATTTCAAGCGCAAAGGTGCACCCGATTTTGTCATGCGCCAGCGCGAGCACGTCGCCTGCATCGTCTATTCCTCGGGAACGGGCGGGCGTGCCAAAGGCTGCGTGCTGACGCACGAAAATTATCTCGAGCAGTGCCGGGCGCTGACTGCCTGGTATCCGTTTTGGCCGGGGGTGCGCTACCTCAGCATTCTGCCGACCAATCACGCGATTGATTTCATGGTGGGCTTCATCGGGCCGTTTGTGTGCGGGGCGTGTGTCGTGCATCTGCGAACCCTGCGTCCGGAGTTTGTGCGCGATGCCTTCGTGCGTTACCGCATCACCTATGTATCGCTGGTGCCGATGATCGTGAAGAACCTGGAGCGCGGCCTGCGAGCGAAGTTCGAGGAGTTGCCGGGATGGAAGCGGTTTATGTTGAAGCGCATGATCGCGCTCAACCGGATGCTGACCCGCAGCCGGCCGCGAGTGAAACTGAGCCGGTTTTTGTTGCCGCAAGTGCATCGCGCGTTCGGCGGCGAGCTGCTGGCGCTGATCACGGGTGGGGCGTTCATGGAACCCTCCACCATGCAGTTTTTTTATGACCTGGGCATTCCAGTGGCGAACGGATACGGGCTGACCGAGGCGGGAACGGCCCTGACATTGAATGATCTGAAACCGTTTCGCGCCGATACCGTGGGCAAGCCGCTTCCCGGAGTGGAGATGCGCATCGTGCACCCGAATGACGAAGGCATTGGCGAGGTTGCCGCGCACAGTAAGACGGTGATGTCGCACTATCTCGACGATCCCGAGTTGACGATGGAGACCATCGTCGACGGCTGGCTGCTGACCGGCGATCTCGGCCGGTTCGATAAGAGCGGGCATTTGCAGCTTTTCGGGCGCAAGAAAAACATGATCGTCACCGAGGGCGGGAAGAACATTTATCCCGAGGACATTGAGACAGTATTCGACGGCTTGCCGGTGAAAGAGTATTGCGTGTTTGCGGCCAACTACATCTGGCCGCAGAAGGAACTCGGCCCTGAGATGCTGGTGATCGCTCTGCGCCTCGAACCGAATCAGCCTTTCGACGGCAAGATTCTGGACGAAATTGTGGCGCGTAACCGGCGGCTACAGGATTTCAAACGCGTCGGCGGGTACGTGATCTGGGAGAAAGATTTTCCGCGGACGGCCTCGATGAAGATCAAGCGCCAGCTGCTGGCGGAGGAGATGAGCAAGACTCTGGAGCGGGGAGCGGTGGTGGCGCTGTGAGTAGGCAGCAGCCGTTTCTCGCCATTGTGAATCCTGTGGCGGGAGGAGGAAGAGGCCGGAAGCTGCTGGCTCCGGCGCTGGAGCGGCTGCGGGCTGGCGGCGTTTCGATTGACGTGGCTGAGAGCCAGGCTGCTGGCGACGCCACACGAATGGCGCGTGAGGCCTATGCGCAAGGTCGTCGGAACTTCATTGCCGTCGGTGGCGATGGAACGTCGTACGAAGTGGTAAACGGATTATTCCCTGAGGCAACCGAGGGCGACCGCCCGACACTCGGATTTCTCCCGCTGGGCACGGGCAACTCCTTTCTGCGGGATTTCAGCGACCGGGGTGTCGAACATGCCATCGATTCCCTGATTGCGGAACGAAGGCACCCGTGCGACGTGCTGCGGCTGCGGCATCGCGGTGGAACTCTCTATTACATCAACTTGTTGAGCCTTGGCTTTGCCGCCGACGTGGCGGCGCTGCGGACCCGGCGTTTCAGCCACTACGGAGAACTGGGGTATGTGATTTCGATTTTTCTGCGCCTGGCCAGATTGCAGAGACGTCCCTTCCCGGTTCGCCTGCATGGAGAGAAGGAATTCGACCGCCGCCGCTGTTTGTTTCTCAGCTTCAGCAACAGCAAATTCACCGGAGGAACGATGATGATCGCGCCCAAGGCTGAAATAAATAGCGGCCTCATCGAATACGTGCGCTGGGGACCGATCGGCAGGGCGGGGCTGATTCGCAATCTGCCGCGGCTTTATGACGGCACCCACATTGGGCACCCGCTGGCCCAGCGAAAAGCGGTGAAGCGGGTGGAGTTTGAACTGGATGCCCCCGCGGACGTCATGGTCGATGGAGAAGTTCTCACCTTGCACTGCGAAGAGCTGGATGTGCTCCCCGCGGCGTTAGACGTGGTGGTGTGAGCGCATGATATAAAAAATGAGTTATGTCTGAAGAACGCAGAAAAAAGCAGCAAGCTCGTGTGGCGCAACCCGAGCCTTTTTCCTTGTCACGCAAGCATCTGACGTGGGGCGGAATCGTCGTGGCCGTTCTCATGGTCTACGGCGCCTGGTGGTATTACAGCAGTCATCGCTACGACGATTTTGCCAAGTGCCTGACTTCAAAACAGGCAAAGATGTATGGGGCATACTGGTGCCCGCATTGCGCCGACCAGAAGGAAATGTTCGGGAGATCCTTTCAGTACGTGAACTATGTGGAATGCGCCATTAAAGGATCGCGCGAACTAACGGCGGCATGCAGGGCAGCGAACGTGCAACATTTTCCCAGTTGGCAGTTCGGCAACGGCCCACTGGTGGAGGCGGTTTTTCCTCTGCAAGAGTTAAGCGACAAAACCGGGTGCCCCCTGCCGTGAGCACCGGCCCAGCTAGCAGAAACAATCGCATACTGTTCGCGGTCATCGCAGTTCTGTCCCTGGCGGGCGTGGTTGTGTCGGCGGTCTCACTGCAACGGCATTATGCAAAATCGGCGACGCAGTTTTGCGAAATTGGAGAGAAATTCAACTGCGACATCGTCAATCGCAGCGAGTATTCGACCGTGATGGGAATCCCGGTCGCCGGGATTGGAGTCGCAGGATACGGCGTGCTGCTGGCGCTGGCGACGGTTTATCGCTCTCGCTCGGAAACGCCGTTGCGCTTGCTGATAGCGGCCGTGCTGGGTTTGGCCTTTGCCCTCTATTTAACTTACGTCGAGGCTTACGTCCTGGATACCTGGTGCATCCTGTGTCTGAGTTCGTTGGCGATGATCGCGGCGATCACAATGCTGGCGGGGGTGGTGAAGGCGAAAGCTTAGTTGAGGGACAAAAAGCAGATTCCTCACCCGCGCTGCACGCGGGTTCGGAACGACATCATCCCGTACCACGCTACAAATATTCGTCGGATGGCAAAACTCCAGAAAATCAGAGATGGAAACGCGACCGCTGAAATTGTGCGGGCCACGGGAGCCACCGGCGATTTGCGAATCCACCAGTTCCCCAGCCGTATCTTCCGCAACGCGCGCCGCCTGCGGGTATGGCTGCCTCCCGGATATGACGATGCCGCCAACGCAGACAGGCACTACCCTGTTTTTTATTTGAATGATGGCCAGAACCTGTTCGAAGCCGCGACTTCCTTCACGGGAATTGAGTGGCAGGTGGATGAGACCGCCGATCGCCTGATTCGCGAGCATAAAGTGCCGCCCCTGATGATTGTGGGCATCGACAACACCGGCAAAGACCGTATTCGCGAATATATGCCGCACCGCTCCCTGCATCCCGTGATGTTGCGTGTGCAGGGGCGCCGTTATCCGGATTTTCTGATGAAGGAAGTGATGCCCTTTGTCGGGCAGCACTACCGCGCGGCGACCGGGCCGGAGAACACGGGACTGGGCGGCTCATCGCTGGGTGCGCTGGTCGCACTCTATACCGTGATTGCGCGCCCGGGAGAGTTTGGCCGTTTGTTACTTGAAAGTCCGTCGCTGTGGGCGTCGAACCGGCAACTGATTAAAGACAGCCGGCCGGTAAGAATCTGGCCGGAGCGAATTTTTTTGAGTGTGGGAACGGCCGAGGCTGGCGTGGCAGCGCGGAGCCGCTCCGTGGTCAACGATGTGCGTGAACTGGCTGCGATCATGCGGCGAGCGGTGCTCAGCGAAAAACGGCTGCGGCTGGTGGTCAAAGAAGGCGCCGGGCACAGCGAGGCGGCGTGGGCCGAAAGATTTCCCGAGGCGTTGCGGTTTTTGTTTGGAGAATAGAACGGCATAGAACCGCTCAGGAAACGCTCAAATTGCCGCGGCCGGTCTGCCCGTGTAACCCCGTGCTCCCCGTGGTTCGCCAATCACGCTATGCCGTCCCCGCGCGGAGTTTGGGCTGAGCCCGTCGAAAGCACCGCCGTTCCTCCGCGATGGTTCTCGCCTAAACGCCATATCCAAAACAAAGCCGCGGCCATCGCGGGAACGGAAAGCTGGAAATGGGTCCAGCGGGCAAGCGGGCCAAGGAGGGGCAGCACGAAAGCCAAATAGAGCGCAAGCTCCAGGTGAGACGTGTATGCGGACTGCGGCTGCGCAACGATGCAGTTTGCCAACAGCAGAAATGCCGGCGCGAGGAGGACGAGATCGTAAACCGTGAGATGCGGCGCGAGCAGAACCGTCGAGAGAAGTAGAGCCGAATACCGCAATGCCAGTGGCATAGCGCTGCGCCAGCAGCCGACAGTCAGGGCCGCCACCAAGAGCGCCGTGGCGATAAAAAGTGCGAGAGACGCCACCGGCCAGGGGATGAGCATGCTCCAGAAAGTGCGCAGGCAGTGCGTTTGATAGAGACGTGGCTCTAACAGGGGAAGCTGGCCGGCCAGGCCATATAAAACCCGTGCCCACATACGCATCGGAGCCGTTCCGTAATATCCCCAACCTGCGGCCAATTGCGCCGCAGCTGAAAGCAGCGCCCCCGCCACCAATCTCCAGTTAAGCGTCACAACAAAAACGATTACCGCTGCAAGTGCCAGCTGCGGCTTGAAGATCAGACATCCGATCGCAACCCCGGCCAGAAATTCACGTTGAGCACGAAACGCGAAGAAGGCGAGTGTGAAGCAAACGAGCGCCAGAGCCGAAGTTTGTCCCCAAAGCAGGAGGTGCCAAAAAGCAGGGAAGGCTGCGGCCGCGATCACTACCGTCGATTTGTAATCATGCAGGTTGGGGCAGGCGCGCCAGATTGCATATACGCAAGCGGCGTAAAGCAGGGAATTGAAGACCAGCCAAACCGTCAATGCCGCCGCGTAGGGGAGCCGGGCAAGAGGCGTGAAGAATATCGACACCTGCGGCGGATAGAGCGGCAGGTAACGGATTCCCGCGGCTTGGGGAACGCGTCGAGCCGCCAGCGCAGATTGCGCCTGCATGTCATAGAGATCAGCGCCATTGTGTTCGAGGGCGAGCAAGCCGAGCGTATAGAGATGCAAAAAATCTGTGCCCTTGAGGTTGCCGCTGCGGTCGCGCAAGCCGGGCGCGGTCACGTTCCAGAAAAATACAGACCACAGGCAGAGCGCGAGGATGATGCCATGCGCGCGCAGGCGCCGCGCTGTAAGCCACGAGGCCATATCGAATCTCATGCGCGGGCAATGATACTGGATTTACGATTCCCTATCCCGCACTTCTCGTGCCGCGCTCCGCCGCGCCGCGAGGAGCATAGCAAACAGAATCGGCAGGAACGGGACCGCCATGGACGGAAACAAGGGAGTCTGGCGGGTCGAATTGATTGCCGGTGGAAAGAGCAAAAAAGCGGCGGACATAATCCACGGCAAACTCACGCCGGCAACAAAGGCGGCTCTCCATGGGCGCGACAGCTTATCCCAGTCACGCACAATCATGAATACGGGCAAAATCAGCAGAACCTGGTTGAAGGGAGGCAGCAACGGCAACACAATGACGGAAACCAGCAGTGACGCCGAGAGGCCGGAGATAAATTGCGGCGATTGCTCGCCGGACTTTCGATTCTTCCAGGCGACGAACAGAAAACCGGCAACAATTACGACTCCTGCGATCATGCCAAAGCTATTTCCCAGAAAGATCCCGAGGAAAGATGGGAACCCGGCATACTTGGAGTAAGCCGCCAGGCCCGCGAAAAAATATCCAATCCAACCGGGCAACAGGAGTTCTCCGGCAGCGACCAGGGCTCCCAGGGTTAACCCGAAACCGGCGACGAAATTCCATCGCCGTCGCAGGTCACCCATCGACCAGATCAAGAAAAAAACCAGCGGCAACAGTACCATCTGGGGCTTGATGGTGGAGAAAGCCAGCAAGGCCCCGGCAGTGCCCAGGCGGTTGGCGCGAATGCACCAGACGCTCGCGGTCAGAAGAAAAGCCGCCACAAGGCCTAACTGTCGCAAACGCAGGCCTTGCACAATGGGCGGGCTGGCGAGAACGAACAGGATCAAAGCAGCAACCGCCATCCACGGCAGCCGCCACTCGAGGATTTGCAGGCAAAGAAGGATATTGGCTAGCATCAGGAGGGCCAGCACCACCACCGCCCGGCGTTGCAAATTGGCGAAATCGGCATGCACGGTGGGAGCCAGCAGAAAAACCACGTAAATCGGGTAAGCGAAACGCTGTTCGTCGACGATCGTCCCCTTCGATTGCGTATAAGTTTGTTCAATGGCGTGCCCATAAAACCCGACCTGAATCTCATGGCTGACTTCGGGCCCATAAGGATTGAGTTTGTATAAAAGAAGGCCGCGCGTCCCCACCCAACGAGGATAGAGATCACCCATTTGGGCCTTGACTTTGCCTTGTCCGACGTTGAAGTAATACTCCCATGGTGTCAGCACACTTGACACGTAAAACCAGGTGACCGCACTGGCGAGCACGCCTAGCAAGAGCCAGAACCGGGTTCTCACTTACTCATCTCCGACCACTTTCTGGCATTCCCACACCCTCGCTAAGAAATGATTCAGTTGGGTACTTTATCAAGATCGCCCACGCGGAGTAAGCGCAAGTAAAAATTCCCGGATTCCTTCTCGCACGGATAGATCAGATATATCGGTACATCACGCGGCTGGATAACATAAGTACCGTTCGCTACAGCATCGGGGTCGGCGAAGTCATCCAACACGATTCCATTGTTGGGCCGGGCGCGGATGCGAAACTGCCGCGACGAAGGCTCATAGTTCGCGTAGCTGAAGCAATGACCGATGCATGCGCGGTCAAGATCGTGGTAGACGCACAATGCACGCAACGACCGATCCTGAAGGAAGCTGATGACCCGCGATTCTTGAGGGACCTGGCTTACGACCGCGTCCAGCCGATCTTCTATGAGGTTCAACTTCCGGTCATCGGCATAGAGAAGCCCAAAGAACAAGGCTGCGACTAAAGGCAGCGCCGCCTTGAAAAACCGCGGAACCGGTTCTGCCGCAAGAACACAGCACATCATCAGTCCCGCCGCCAACGAGAGCCGGTCGGTGACACTGCTGAAGGGAAGTGCAAATCGCGGAAAAAACAGTCGATCGGGAATGAGAACAACAGCGGCGGCATTCAGCAGCCAAAGCTGAAATGAGATCGTCGAAACCAGACGTGCCACGCCAATGCGCTTGATCAACGTGCGCAGCGCATTCAGCCAAATGAAAAGCAGGGCAGCGAACGGAGCGATGTACTTCGAACCAAAAAGCTCCAACTCGTTTGCTCCGGTGATGAAGAAGGCCTGATGCAGAGACCAGGCATAGCGGAACTTATACGTAAGAATGCAGCGAACGATGATGAGCGCGGCGAATCCCAAAATCGGCAACACTAATGGCTGCCGTGGCTCGATACTCTGAGCGAGCGCAATGTAGGCAGCCATGCCGGCGGCCCACACGACGGGAAAAGGATGGGCGGTCCACGCCAGCATCAAAAGCGGCACGGCCAGGAAGCGAATCATCCACCGCTGATTCCAGAAGATCGCCAGATACCACAGGCACAGGCCCAGGGAAAGATAAAAGTTGAAAAATCCCATGTGCAAGATGAATCCGTAGGCGAGCATCGCAACACAGGGCGCGGCCAGCCACCAGTTCCTGCCGGCGATGCGAAAGGTGAGTATCACCGCTCCCCATCCAAAGATAAGGACTGAGACTGCCACGGAGATCCGTTGTGCAAGATCTTCTCCGGCGTGTGTGAACAACCGCTCCAGCATCAGGTCGAAGAGGATGTTGTTGGTTTGGGGAGAAATCCAAAGCCCGGGCGCGGCGCCCTGCCGAATGCGGGACGCCAGCCAGGCGTTATAGACATGGCTAGAGAGATCGGCGGATTGGATGCGCGACTGCCAGAAGCAGGGAATGAGCAACAGGATGGAGAATGCCGCAACCGTGAGCCAGGTTGGAAAGGTGCGATGATTGGCGGGGTTGGTTTGATCCGTGGTCACAGGGAACGAGTGGATTCCCATTCCGCCGCGAGGGCAACGCAACTACCTTCCGGCGGCTTCCTGGTTGGCGATTTTTTCGAACAATCCGTCAACCACCTGGATCATCTCATCATCCACAAGCCGGTTGCGGGAAACGGCGTCGGCCAAGGGAATGGAGGTGATCTTGTTGCCGCGCAGCGCGGTCATGCATCCGAATTCGCCGCGGTGCACCATGTCGATAGCGCCCAGGCCATAGCGCGTGGCCAGCACACGGTCAAACGCGCTGGGAGAGCCGCCCCGCTGGATGTGTCCGAGCACCACCGCCCGGGTTTCGTAGCCGGTGCGCTTTTCGATTTCGCGGGCGAGAATGTTGGCCACGCCGCCCAGCCTGACGTGGCCGAACTCGTCCTTGCCCATGTCTTGCAGCACGGGAGCGCCCTGACCCTCGGAGGAAAACTTCGCGCCCTCAGCGACCACCACGATCGAGAAATATCGTCCGCGTTCGTGGCGTTGCCGGATGGAATCGGCAACTTTGTCGACATCAAATGGCCGCTCGGGAATAAGAATCACATCCGCCCCGCCGGCGATGCCGCTGTACAGGGCGATCCAGCCGGCGTCGCGGCCCATGACCTCCACCACCATCACGCGGTTATGAGCTTCTGCCGTGGTGTGCACGCGGTCAAGGGCCTCGCACACAATGTTGCAAGCCGTATCGAATCCGAAGGTGTAGTCGGTGCCGCCAAGATCGTTGTCGATAGTTTTGGGGACTCCGATCACCTTGGCGCCGCGTTCGTGGAGTCTTTGAGCAACGGAAAGAGTGTCGTCGCCCCCAATGGCGATCAAGGCCTGGATCTGATTGTTCTCCAGCGCCGACAGACAGCGGTCAATTCCGCCGGGACGCTTCGCAGGATTGGTTCGGGAAGTCCGTAGAATTGTGCCGCCCCGCGGCAGGATGCCCGCCACCGAATCCAGATCGAGGGGCGTGCTCAGATTCTCCATCAACCCCCGCCAACCTTCGAGGAAGCCTATGAATTCGTCGTCATAGGTGAAAATTCCCTTGCGTACGACTGCGCGGATGACGGCATTGAGGCCCGGACAATCGCCTCCGCCCGTCAACATGCCAATCTTCATGGTTCGTTTCCTCGATGTATTCGGACGACGACGTTGTGATGCGCCTAGCTGCGGCCAGCACAGCAGCCGATTCGAAGCGCGGGATCAGCGGCGCTCCGCTCCAACAAGGTTATCACTAAAGGCAGGCATTTCGGGATGGCGGTCCGGCTTTGGGTAGTGTCCTAACAGTGCAGTATTAGGACACTACCCGGCTTTGAAACGGAGCTTACCCTCACCGTTCCAGAATTTCCCTATAGGCATTCAAGGCGACTTTCTTGGGCTGGGCGGAGAGCAGGACATCGTAGCTGCGCGTCGTGCTGCCGGCGATCCCCACCTGGCCAATACGAACCATGCCCTTGCCAAAGTCGGCGAATATCGGAACCAGCATGGCGAAGTGGTCGTCGACGTCGCTCTGGGTGACAGTCATATGCAACTTGATCTTGCCGCCGTCGGCCGCGGATGTCTGATACTCGAAGTGGTAGCGCGGCACTTCGGTCCCATAAACCCACTCGTCAAAAAACCAGTCCAGGCGTCCATTGCGGTGCAAATCCATCATCCTGGTCATGTGTTTTTCCGCCACCGACTTGAATGACTCGGTGGTTGCCGGACGGTCGCGATGACGCTCCACAAACTCATGCATCATGGCTATGAACGCGTTATCTTTTTCATCCGCATCCCACATGATCGAGCGCAGCATCTCCAGCACATAAGCTCCTTTTGGATAGGTCACGTTCTGGTAGGCATCGTTGGTGCGCGGCGAAACCAGGCGCAGTCCCAACCAGAGCGGGCCGGCATCGTTGGGGGCAACGCCATATAAATTCTTTTCCAGAACGCGATGGCGCAGACGATCCCAGAACTCGGTATAGTCCTTGCGCCAGTCGCCCGCCATCGCGTTCTGCATAAACAAGCCGGCGGAAAATTCCGCAAAACCTTCCGACAGCCATTGATCGTGGTACGAGGCCCAACCAACGGCATGGCCCCACCATTGGTGGGCAACCTCGTGGGGTGTGACCTCTTGCACGAAACCAGTGAACTTGTTGTTGATTCGCCCGAACAGCAACCAGCGCTGCGTCGAGTCGGTATAAGCGGAAATCGGCAGGTAGATCAGATTGGGCCAGGATTGCCCAAAATTAAAGTTGGGCTGCTCGGTGATGGAAATATCTTCGTAAGGAATCTTACCGAAATAGTGGCTGCACAACTGCAACTGGGCGCGAGTCTGCTCCAGCGCATAATTGGTCATGGCGTGGGGCGCCAGAGTCTTCAAAGCAGAGAAGCGAAGAAGATTGTTGGGCAGTTCGCGCAAGTAATAGCCGGAGATTCGGTAATTGGTGATGTCATCGGTGATGTCCACCCGCTGGTATTCGCCATAGTTGAATCCGGCAACCGCCACCGGGATCGGTGTGACCCAGTGGCTGACCGCGAGCTCGTCTTCGATCGAATCCGATTGCAGCTTGCCCACGCTGATAACTTTGTATTTCTTTGGCACCTTGAAGGTCAGGTCATAAAGCGCCTTTTCACCGAAGCCGTTCAGATTGGGATACCAGGAGGTACGGGCGGCAACGTAGAAACTGCCTTCGCCCGCCTCCGACAGAACCCTGTCGCCCGCGTATTCGACGGTAATCGAGTGGTCCTTTCCGAGCGGCGGGGCTTCGGGAAGGATGGTGTAAAACGAGCCATCCTCCTTGCGGCTTTCCTGAATGAAATAAAGATTTCGTCCCCCCTCGTCGAAGACCCGGGTCACGCGTAGATTTGGCAGCAGGCCGAATTTGAGCACTCTCTCACCTGCGATCAGCGGCTCGAAGCGGATGTTGGCGCTCGCGAACAGGCGCCCGTTTTTGGCAATCACGGTTTCGATGCGGTAGGCGTGCGTGGCAAACAGTCGGCGGTCCTCCGCGGAATTTGCCGTCCGGTTCATGTATTCCGCCTTCAAATGCGCGAGATACCAGATGCCGTCGTCCAGTCCCATTCCTTCAGGATCGTAGTTGATCAGGCCCACTTCTTCGGGAGAGTCGAGTTGCGGGATTGCGCCCACACGATGGCGTAGAAAGAAACGCAGGTCCTTATGCTTTTTGCCGCGGAGATAGGCATTGAAAAATGCCGGATGCAACGGGTTGTAGACGGCGGCCATCAGATCGGCGTCCACGTTGTCCATCGTCTCGCCATGCAGCAAATGCTCGGAAAAGCCCACCGCGGGCTCCTGGCGCTTGCGCATCTTTTCGCGCCAATGTTCGAAAGTCTCCGCCGCTGCGGAGGCCGGTTCGGTCCGTTCCCCCAACCCGGGGAGTAATTTCAACCGGCCTTCCCCTGTGAAGCGAAAAACCGCCTCCGTGATTTCCTCGTTGACCTCTTCCGCCCCGATGCGGCGGTGGAGTTCGCGGGCGTCGATGGGCAGCGCCGGTTTGAGAGTGAACTGCGCCTCGCCGAGGAAAACTGCGCCCGTGACAATTCCATTGACCGGCTTCAGCCACGTCAGCGTGCCCCGCTCAAAGCGGAAAGTGCCTACATCCAGTGTCAGTGTGAAGTTGTCGAAACGGAATGTGTCGCCCAGGCTGAGATCGCGGAGCTGGCGGTAAACCGGGTCGGAGTTAGCAAATGCCAGATTCTTGCCGGGGACGGCGATGGTGACCTTTTCCTCGGCAATGGCCAGCGTGAGTTGCAACACCACCGCCGTTTTCAAGTCCACGCTTCGGGTCAGAGGCGCGAAGCCATCCCGGGTTACCTGCAATGTGTATTTTCCCGGCTTAAGGTCAGGAGACGTGAACATGCCCAGCCCGTCAGACTCCAGCACGATCGCTTGCGTCAGATCGCCGCCGCTGATTTCGATGCGCGCGCCGGCAATCACCGCGCCGGAGGGATCGAGAACCGTACCCGAGATGGTTTGCGCGAAAAGTGAGACGGGCGCGGCCAGGAAGATTATGACGAATGCACGCGAGAACCGGCAAAGGCGATGGGCTGGGGGGACCGTGGCGCGGCGATACATCATGGAGAAATCATAGCAACTTTGTCTCTGAAGGCGTGGCTCGGTGGCTCAGTATGAGATCATCGACGGTTTTCATGGGATGGCTTTTATTCGATGGCGTCATCCTGAGCGGAGCCGCTTTTCAGGCGGAGCGAAGGATCTCCTAGCATGCGCTCTTCGGGCCCACCCTCTAGTCCAAGCGGAGGAAGATCCTTCGGCCCGCTGGTCAAAACGCGGGCCTTCAGGATGACGCCCCTTGTGCCTAAGCTGACGCAGGGCCGCACAATTTCGCCATCTCTTTTTGTGAAGCGAGCACGATCGGGCACTTTGCCGGCGTTCGCCTCCGCGTTACACTGCACTCACATGCGAGTTCTGGGAATCGACTGCGGCGGGGAGTACACCGGTTACGGGGTAGTCGAGATGCTCTCCGGAGGCGAATTGGTGTGCCTGACTTGCGGGGCCATACGGCTTTCGCCGCGCCAACCGCTGGCGCGCCGGCTGGCCCGCATTTATGACGAGCTCGGCGCGTTGATCGGCCGGCATCATCCCGATGAAGTGGCGATTGAAGAAATCTTCTATGCGCTGAATGTGAAGTCGGCGCTGAAACTGGGCCAGGTTCGCGGCGTGGCCATGCTGGCCGCCGCCGCGGCGGGGCTGGAGGTTGCAGAGTATTCGCCCTTGAGCATCAAATCATCTGTAGTGGGGTACGGGCGGGCTGAAAAAGAGCAGGTGCAGCACATGGTGATGCGCCTGCTGCGCTTGCCAGAGCCTCCCGAACCGATGGATGCCTCGGATGCTCTGGCCATCGCCATCTGCCACCTGCACACCGCAGGGACACTCGCCAGGCAAAAGGTAGCGGCACGATGAGATTGCGGTTTGCCATTGCGCTCAGCCTGCTTGCTGGCCTGTTGGCGCCGGTCATGGCACAGCAATCCAGCAATGCGAGTGGCGAACCCCTGCCCACGGTGACCTTTACCCTCGATTTCCCCAAGTCAAACCCGGAACATTACATGATCACCGTCGATTCCGCCGGACACGCGCGCTATGAATGTGCAGGCACCGTCGCGGACGATTCCGATCCCCAGACCTACAAAGCGGAATTCGAGATCTCGGCGGAAAACCGCAACCGCATTTTCGATTGGGTGAAACAGGCGAAGTATTTTTCCGGCAAGGTCGATTCAGGCAACAAGGTGGCTTTCACCGGCGAGAAGCAGTTGAGCTATCAGGATAGCCAGCGCTCCAATACGGCTCGTTACAACTATTCGAATCTGGAGCCGGTGCAGCAACTCACCGAGCTTTTCCAGAAGATCGCGGCGACGCAGGACTACGGCCACCGTCTGGCTTACTACCATCGCTACCAGAAACTGGCGCTCGATGAGCAACTGAAGCAGATGGAAGCCCAGGCCCTCAATCACGAACTCAGCGAAATCCACAGCGTAGCACGAATTTTGCAGGCAATCGTCGACGATTCCTCCGTCCTCAACGTGGTGCGCGGCCGCGCCAAGGAACTGCTCGACATGAAGTACGATGGCGCCCCGTGGCGCTGAGAACAGGCAGCCTTGGAGTCACTTTCCTTGTCGTCTCGTGTTCTAATGTCGTTCCGTGTTCTAATAATGACAGGCAGGTTCCTTCCGGGAGGTCTTTATGCCCACGCCCCGACTTCACTCAATTTTCCTGACAATTTTGATCATGGCCTTATTCACGCTGCCCGCCGCGGCCGATTCCCAGGCGCGCATCGTTCGCCTGAGCGACGTGCAGGGATTGGTGCAGATCAATAAAAACTCAGGACTGGGATTCGAAAACGCCTTCCTCAATCTCCC
>Ga0187782_10001755_pt1 | contig 15916 bp, 9 predicted proteins | sample 0715_SJ02_MP15_2_FD_132454 | JGI IMG/M metagenome (GOLD analysis project Ga0187782, IMG submission 132454) | Tropical peat soil microbial communities from peatlands in Department of Meta, Colombia - 0715_SJ02_MP15_20_MG | ecosystem: Environmental > Terrestrial > Soil > Wetlands > Peat | place...
ACCACCAAAAACAAGAAGAAGCACTCCGAACGCATGGAGACCAAAAAGTTTTGCCGTACGTGCCGCAAGCACACGGATCACAAAGAAGCCAAATGACGATCCGATGAGGATCGTCATCCTGAGGCGCGCGTTCTTTGCGCGACGAAGGATCTCAGGTCGGTTTTCAGGGACTGTGCCACGGGCGGAACTGGGAGTGCGGGCTGGAGCCGGACAAAGAAGATCGAGCTCATCGAAAGGGCGGCGGGCAAACCGTTCTCCTAGACAGGGAGCGCAGAACCCTTCGCCACCAAGACGGGCTCACGGTTAAGGGGAGTCGTCCAACGGTCAGGACTCCGGTCTCCAAAACCGGGTATGGGGGTTCGAATCCCTCCTCCCCTGCCAGAAATTTCGGAAGGACACGAACCGGGCGTTCGTGCAGGTGACAAGCTTATGGCCACGCGGGCGGTGAAAATGAATGACGAATCTCACGGCGGATCCAATCTTCCGCTCGTCAACAAGGTAACCGGCTCCATCCAGGACACTCGCGACTTTCTCCACGATGTTCGCGTGGAAATGAAACAGGTGACTTGGCCCAATCGCGAGGACGTGATCTCCACTACCGGTGTGGTCATCGCCACTGTCGCGTTCTTCGGGGTTTTCCTGGCCATTGTCGAATGGCTGGCACAAAAGGGTCTGGACCAACTGCTCCATTATTTTCACGTCTAAGGGCGAAACGACTTATGTCAATGCAGTGGTACATCATTCACACCTACTCCGGCTTCGAAAAGAAGGTTAAGGAAAGCCTGGAAAGCCGTGTCGCTGCTTTCAACCTTCAAGACAAGATCGGCCGCGTGCTGATCCCCACCGAAGAGGTTATGGAAGTCCGCGGCGGCAAGAAAACCGTCGCCTCGCGCATGTCTTATCCCGGTTACGTCCTCGTTGAGATGGATCTCGACGAGAACACTTGGCACATTGTCCGCAACACTCCGCGGGTTACCGGCTTCGTCGGTTCCGCTACCGCGCCGCCGCCCCTCTCGGATTCCGAAGTGGACGCCATCATCAACCGCGTGCACACCCCGGTGGACCGTCCCAAGCCCAAGGTGGTTTTCGAGCGCAACGAGCAGGTTCGCATCGTCGACGGTCCCTTCGCCAACTTCAATGGCGTGGTCGAAGAAGTCGACAACGACCACAGCCGCCTGAAGGTTTCCGTCACCATTTTCGGGCGTTCCACTCCGGTCGAGCTGGATTTCGCCAGCGTCGAGAAGCTTGGTTGATTGCTGGACCCGTGGGTCCCAGCGAAAAAAGAATTTACGGATGAGGTAAACGAAAAATGCCGCCAAAGAAAGTACAAACCACCATTAAGTTGCAATTGCCGGCCGGCAAAGCCACCCCGGCTCCGCCCGTGGGTACTGCTCTCGGCCCTCACGGCGTCAACATCATGGATTTTTGCAAGCAGTTCAACGCCAAAACCCAAAAAGAGCCCGACGGAATGATCTTCCCGGTGCTGGTCACCATTTATACCGACCGCTCCTTCACGTTCATCCTCAAAACTCCGCCCGCTTCCGTACTCTTGCTTCGCGCGGCCGGAATCGCCAAAGGCTCCGCTGAGCCCAATCGCAACAAAGTCGGCAAGGTCACCAAAAAGCAAGTCGTGGAAATTGCTAAAACCAAGCTTGTCGATCTCAACACCACCAATCTCGACTCCGCGGTGCGCACCGTTATGGGTACCGCACGCAACATGGGTCTGGAAGTCGTGGAAGCCTAGGGAGTCACAGGCGCTCGGGATCGCAGAGGCCGCATCATGAAGAAGTCAGGCAAACACGTTCAGAACGCTCGCAAGTTGGTCGAACCGCGTCCCTACAAGCTCGCGGAAGCCGCCGAGCTCATCAAGAAAACGCACCACACCAAGTTCAACGAAACCGTCGAACTGGCCCTCAATCTCGGCGTGGACCCCAAACACTCCGACCAGGTCGTTCGCGGCACCGTGGTTCTTCCCAATGGTTTGGGCAAGACCGTCCGCGTTCTGGTTCTCGCCGGTGGAGATAAGCAGCGCGAAGCCACCGAAGCCGGCGCCGAATTCGTTGGCGGCGATGACATGGTCCAGAAAATCATGGAAGGTTGGACCGATTTCGATGCCGTCATCGCCACCCCGGACATGATGCGTTCCGTCGGTAAGCTCGGTAAGGTGCTCGGCCCCCGCGGCCTGATGCCCAATCCGAAAACCGGCACTGTAACCCCAGACGTCACTAAAGCCATCAAAGAGACTAAGGCCGGCAAAGTCGAATTTCGCGTTGACAAGGCCGGCATCGTCCATTGTCCCGTTGGCAAAATCAGTTTTGACTCGTCCAAGTTGGCGGAAAACGCCCGTGCGTTGATCGCCGCGGTTCTCAAGGCAAAACCCTCCGCGGCTAAGGGCAAGTACGTCAAGCGCATCACTCTGACGTCCACCATGGGCCCGGGCATTAACGTAGACCTGGCGGAGGCGGAAACTCTGGCCACTGCCGCTTAGCATGGCACAACAGGCGGAGCGACATTATGAAGAAGAAAAGCGAAAAACAGCAGGATTTAGACAAACTGAAGACCGAGCTCGGGAAGGTTTCCACCATCATTCTGACCACTTTCCAGGGCATTACCGTTGAAGAAGACACCAAGCTGCGCCGTGCGGTTCAGGCCGCGGGTGGCAAGTACCAAGTCGTGAAAAATACCATCGCCGAACGCGCTGGCTCTGGCACTCCTGCCGAAGGCGTGCTCAAGAACCTCACCGGCACCAATTCGATTGCTTATACCGCCACCGACCCGGTGGCTCTCGCCAAGGCTTTGACCAAGATCGCCAAGGATGTTCCGGCGTTTCAGTTCAAGTCCGGCGTGGTCGAGGGCCGGGTGATCTCCATCAGCGAGATTAAGCAGCTGGCCGAGATGCCTTCCAGGGAGGAACTGCTCAGCAAGATCATGTTCCTGCTCAACGCGCCAGCTCAGCGCATCGCTACGGCGCTCAACGCTCTGCCCCGCAATCTGGCGGTTACCGTCAGCGAAGCGGTCAAGGCCAACAAGTTTAGTTCGTAGGGCTCGGGGGGCTAAGCGGGCCCGGCCCGCCGCGGTCCACGGTTTTGAATTTTGATTTACAAATTTGAGAGGAGAACTAGCAGTCATGGCGAAAGTCGATACGATCCTGGAAGAAATCAAGGGCCTGACGCTTCTTGAGGCGTCGGATCTGGTCAAGAAGATGGAAGAAGCCTTCGGCGTGTCCGCGGCTGCAGCCACGGTTGTGGCTGCTAGCGGTGGCGCCGGCGCCGGTGCTGCTGCGGCTCCCGCCGAGGAGAAGACGGAATTCACCGTCGTTCTCACCGATGTGGGCGGCAACAAGATCAACGTCATCAAAGCGGTTCGCGAGGTCACCAGCCTCGGCTTGAAAGAAGCCAAGGATCTCGTCGACGGCGCTCCCAAAACCGTTAAGGAAGGCGTCAGCAAGGACGAGGCCGCCACCATCAAGAAGAAGTTCGAAGACGCGGGCGCCAAGGTCGAGATCAAGTAATGGGCTGCCGGCCAATCATCTTGGCCGGCCTTCCGGGGTCTGGGCTTCACAATCGGCGCCGCCGGGGCGGGCTGCGCCAGGGGAATTCAGTACGAACGCTACGGCCGGTTTTGTCTACAACTCGTCGGGTCCTTCCGGGACCTTCACTAAACCTGTGCATCGCGGCTCCGGGCAAGCCGCGCGGCATCGCGCTTTAGTGTCTTTTCTGTCTTTTCTGTACCCTGCCCAAAAGGGAATGAGGTAAATCAGGCATGTCCAATAGCAACCAGCATGTTCGGGAACGCCAGCGATTGGATTTCGCGAAGATCCAAGGATCCATTCAGATCCCCAACCTGATCGAAGTCCAGAAGAAGTCCTATCAGCGCTTTTTGCAGATGGATCTTCTTCCCAGCGAGCGTGAGGACGGCGGTCTTCAGTCGGTCTTCACTTCCGTCTTTCCCATCCGCGACTTCCGCGAAATGTCGCAACTCGAATTCGTGGACTACTCCATCGGCAACTGGGAGTGTAAGTGTGGCAACCTCAAGGGTCTTCATCACCTTCGCGCCACTTGCCGCAATTGCGGCGCCTCCGTGGTCACCAATCCTTATCAGACCGGCGACGTGGTCTGTCAGAAGTGCGGCACCTTCAACAAGAACACCCCCACTTTCTGCAATAAGTGCGGCGACCCCGTTGCCATGCAGCTCAAATATGACGTGAACGAGTGCCAAGAGCGCGGCATGACCTACTCCGCCCCTCTCAAGGTCACCATCCGTCTCACCATCTACGACAAGGATCCCGACACCGGCGCTAAAACCATTCGCGACATCAAGGAGCAGGAAGTCTTCTACGGCGATATCCCGCTCATGACCGATAACGGCACCTTCATCATCAACGGCACCGAGCGCGTCATTGTCAGCCAGCTGCACCGTTCCCCCGGCGTCTTCTTCGAAAGCGCCAACAACCGTACCTACTTCCTTGGCAAGATCATTCCCTATCGCGGGTCCTGGGTTGAGTTCGAATATGACACCAAAAACGTTCTTTACGTTCGCATCGATCGCAAGCGCAAGTTCCTCGGCTCCATCTTCCTTCGCGCTTTGGGCATGAAGTCCAATGAGGAAATCCTTCGCACCTTCTATCAGGTCGAACGTATCTCCTTGCGCGATAAGGAGCTGTTCTGGAACGTTTCGCCCGGTATTGTGGATCGCAAGCTCACTCACGAAATCCGCAATCCCAAAAGCGAAGAAGTCATCGTCGGCGCCCACAAGCGCATCACCGAAACCCTTTTCAAGGAACTCATCAAGGCTAAAATCTCTCAGGTTCGCGCGGCTCTTCCTGACCTGGAAGGTGCCTACAGCGTCGCCGATGTGGTCAATCGTCAGACCGGCGAGGTCCTTCTCGAGTCCAACAAGCCTCTGACCGCCGATCTTTGGCAAGCTTTTGCCGAAGCCGGCATCACCGAAATCGATGTGTTCTTCCCGGAGCGCGATGACATCGGTGTGGTCCTGTCGCGCACTTTGGACAAGGACGCCATTCGCTCCTCCAAGGAAGCCCTGATCGAAATCTATCGCAAGCTGCGTCCCGGGGATCCTCCGACACTCGAGACCGCCACCAACCTGTTCCGCGGTATGTTCTTCGATCCCCGCAAGTACGATTTCAGCCGCGTTGGCCGTCTCAAGTTCAACATCAAGCTCGGCCTCGATACCCCGCTCGACAATCGCACCCTCGACACCACCGACTTCGTCGCGGCCATCAAGTATCTCTTCAAGCTGCGCAAAAACATCGGCGTCGTCGACGACATCGACCATCTCGGCAACCGCCGTGTTCGCGCCGTTGGCGAGCTGCTCGAAAACCAGTTCCGCATCGGCTTGGTCCGCATGGAGCGCGCCATCAAGGAAAAGATGAGCGTGTACCAGGAAATGTCCACCGCCATGCCTCACGACTTGGTTAACGCTAAGCCGGTCATGGCCGCCATCCGTGAATTCTTCGGCAGTTCCCAGCTCAGCCAATTCATGGACCAGACCAACCCGCTCAGCGAAATTACTCACAAGCGCCGCCTGTCCGCTCTTGGTCCGGGTGGATTGTCCCGTGAGCGCGCTGGCTTCGAAGTCCGCGACGTTCACCCCACGCACTACGGCCGCATCTGCCCCATCGAGACGCCGGAGGGTCCGAACATCGGTCTCATCTCCTCGCTAAGCTGTTTTGCTCGCATCAACGACTACGGCTTCATCGAGTCCCCGTACCGCCGCGTCAAAGGTGGCCGCATTGTTGACTACGTCCAGATCGTCAATGCCGGCGACAGTGAGTTCAAGGCTGGCGACATCGTCGAAGCCGATCGCGTCGAGGAACTCAACGAAGAGCTCAAGCGCCATAAGGTTGTTTGTGAACCTTACTGCTTCTACCTCTCCGCTTGGGAGGAAGACAAATACGTCATCGCTCAGGCCAACGTGGCTCTCGACGACAAGCTGCGTATCACCACCGAACTGGTGAACTGCCGTCAGGCCGGTAACTTCGTCCTCAAGCATCGCGATGAAGTGGATTACGTTGACGTCTCCCCGAAGCAGCTCGTTTCGGTGGCCGCCAGCTTGATTCCATTCCTCGAGAACGACGACGCCAACCGCGCCTTGATGGGATCCAACATGCAGCGCCAGGCCGTTCCGCTTATCCGCGGCGAATCGCCTCTGGTAGGCACCGGCATGGAGCGGGTTACTGCTCGCGATTCCGGCGCCGTCGTCCTCTGCAAGCGCGACGGCATCGTTGACCAGGTGGACTCCGAGCGTATCATCGTTCGCGTCGAAAGCGACCACTCCGGCGTGCTCAGCCGCGAAGTCGGCGCTGATATCTACACCCTCACCAAGTTCAAGCGCTCCAACCAGAACACTTGCATCAACCAGAAGCCTCTGGTCCGCGTTGGCGATCGCGTCAAGACTGGTCAAGTGCTCGCCGACGGCCCCTGCACCGACCGCGGTGAACTCGGTCTTGGCCGCAACGTGCTCGTGGCCTTCGTGCCCTGGCGCGGCTACAACTTCGAAGACGCCATCCTGGTCAGCGAAAAGCTCGTCAAGGACGACTACTACACTTCGATTCACATCGAGGAGTACGAAATCGAAGCTCGCGACACCAAGCTCGGTCCCGAAGAAGTCACTCGCGACATCCCCAACATCAGCGAGTCCTTCCTTCGCAACCTCGACGAAAGCGGCGTCATCCGCATCGGCGCGGTGGTCAAGCCCGGCGACATCCTGGTCGGCAAGGTTACTCCCAAGGGCGAGACCACACTCACTCCCGAAGAGAAACTTCTCCGCGCCATCTTTGGCGAGAAAGCCGGCGATGTTCGCGACGCTTCGCTCTACTGCCCCCCGGGCATTGAGGGCACCATCGTTGACGTCAAGATCTTCACCCGCAAGGGCGGCGAAAAGGACGAACGCCACAAGGCCATTGAAGCCGCTCAGGTGTTCAAGCTCGAAAAGAACCTCGCCGACGAGATCCGCATCCTCACCGACGAGCGCCTCAAGCGTCTCGAGGATTTGCTCGGCGGCAAGGTTCTACAAGCCGACTTGCACGACGAAAAGACCAATAAGCGCCTGCTCAACAAGGGCACCGAGTTGACCCGCGACTTGATCGAAAAAGTCTCCACCCGCAACCTCAAGCGTCTCAAGCTCAACGAGCGCGATCCCCTGCTCATCGAGAAGATCGAAGAAATCGAAGAAATGACTTCCCGTCAGATCGATGTGCTGCGCAAGATCACCGATGAGCGCAAGGAGAAACTGAAGAAGGGTGACGAGCTTCCTCCGGGCGTCATCAAACTCGTCAAGGTCTACATCGCCATGAAGCGCAAGCTCTCCATCGGCGACAAAATGGCCGGCCGCCACGGCAATAAAGGTGTGATCGCCCGCGTCGTTCCTGAAGAAGACATGCCCTATCTCCCCGACGGCACTCCCGTGGAAATCGTTTTGAATCCACTCGGCGTTCCTTCGCGTATGAACGTCGGTCAGATTCTGGAAACGCACCTCGGTTGGGCTTCCAAGGAACTGGGCAACAGCCTCAAGCGTGTGTTGAGCAAGGAAACCAAGGCCGAAGCTCTTCGCCGTTGGTTCCGCGAAGTCTTCTCCGATACCGCCATCTGGAAAGTTCTTCAGAAGGCCTCCGACGACGAGCTGCTCGAATACGCCGAAGGTTTCCGCGATGGCATTCCCTTCGCCACACCGGTATTCGACGGCGCGCGCGAACCGGAAATCCGCCACTTGCTGGAAGTCGCGGGCTTGCCCAATGCCGGCAAGATCAACCTCTTCGACGGCATGACCGGCGAGCAGTTCGATCAGCCCATCACCGTGGGCTACATCTACATGCTCAAGCTCTCTCACTTGGTCGACGACAAGATCCACGCCCGTTCCATCGGCCCGTACTCGCTTATCACCCAGCAGCCTCTCGGTGGTAAGGCGCAGTTCGGTGGTCAGCGCTTCGGCGAAATGGAAGTGTGGGCCTTGGAAGCTTACGGCGCCGCGCACATCTTGCAGGAGTTGCTCACCGCTAAGTCCGACGATGTCTATGGCCGCGCCAAGATTTACGAGGCCATCGTCAAAGGCGAGCCGGGTATTGAGCCCGGCGTGCCTGAGTCCTTCAACGTGCTCGTACGCGAGCTGCAGTCTCTGTGCCTCGACGTCGAGTTGATGAAGCGTCAGAAGCCACCGGTTGAGAAAGCGGCCGATTAACAGTTGTAGGGGCACGGTATACCGTGCCCGAAAAGGACGACAGAATTCGCAGTAACCACATTGGGTTCCAGCCGCCTTGGTCAGCCTCGAAGCTGACCGGGGCGCGTCCCCGGTGAAAGCCGGGGAGGGAGGAAATCACCTTGTATCGCAGCAGCCCTTATGATCGCGCCAGTTTGATTGCCGATTTCGATTCCATCCGCATCAGCCTGGCCAGTCCGGAAAAAATCCGTTCCTGGTCTCACGGTGAGGTCACCAAGCCCGAGACCATCAACTACCGCACGTTCAAGCCTGAGCGTGACGGCCTGTTTTGCGCCAAAATCTTTGGTCCGGTCACCGACTGGGAATGCCTCTGCGGCAAGTACAAGCGCATGAAGCACCGCGGCGTGATCTGCGATAAGTGCGGCGTGGAAGTCACTCTCAGCAAGGTTCGCCGCGAGCGTCTTGGCCACATCGAACTGGCGTCCCCCTGCTCTCACGTCTGGTTCTTTAAAGGCCTGCCCAGCCGCATCGGCTACTTGCTGGATATTTCCATGCGCGACCTCGAGCGCATCCTCTACTTCGAAGCCTTTGTCGTCGTCGATCAGGGCGAAGTCGGGGTCCTGAAAGAGCGCCAGGTCCTTCAAGAAGAGGAATACCGCAAGCTCACCGCCGAATTTCCCGGCCAGTTCACCGCCAAGATGGGCGCCGAAGCCATTAAGGAACTGCTGCGCCGCGTCGATGTCGAGAAGCTTGCCGACGATCTCCGCGACAAGATGAAGGCTGACCCCTCGCTCCAGAAGCGCATCAAGTACGCCAAGCGCCTTAAGGTCCTCGAGGCCTTCCGCAAGAGCGGCAACAAGCCCGAGTGGATGATCCTCGACGTGATCCCGGTTCTTCCCCCGGAACTGCGTCCCCTTGTGCCTCTCGACGGCGGCCGCTTCGCCACCTCCGATCTCAACGACCTGTATCGCCGCGTCATCAACCGCAACAATCGCCTCAAGAAGCTCATGGAACTCCGCGCTCCGGACGTCATCGTCCGCAACGAAAAGCGCATGCTCCAGGAAGCGGTCGATGCTCTCTTCGACAATGGCCGCCGCGGTCGCGTTCTGCGTGGCACCAACAACCGCCCCCTCAAGTCTCTCAGCGACACCCTCAAGGGCAAGCAAGGCCGTTTCCGCCAGAACCTGCTCGGCAAGCGCGTCGACTACTCCGGCCGTTCCGTCATCGTGGTTGGCCCGGAGCTGAAACTCAATCAGTGCGGCTTGCCCAAGAAAATGGCCCTCGAGCTCTTCAAGCCTTTCATCTACCACAAGCTCGAAGCCCAGGGGCACTGCACCACCATCAAGCAAGCTAAGGAAATGGTCGAGCAGCAGGAAGCCGTCGTATGGGACATCCTTGAGGATGTCATCCGCGAGCATCCCGTGCTGCTCAATCGCGCTCCCACCTTGCACCGTCTCGGCATTCAGGCTTTCGAGCCCACCCTGGTCGAAGGCAAAGCCATCCGCATTCACCCGCTCGTTTGCACCGCTTTCAACGCGGACTTCGACGGCGACCAAATGGCTGTGCACATCCCGCTCTCTCCGGAATCCCAGGTCGAAGCGGCCGTGCTCATGCTCAGCTCCCGCAACATTCTCTCTCCCGCTCACGGTCTGCCTCTCGCCGTTCCGTCCCAGGACATGGTTCTGGGCATCTACTACCTCACCAAAAGCAAGCCCGGCGCCAAGGGCGAGGGCCGCGTATTCGGCTCAGCCGAAGATGTTGTCCTGGCTCTCGAGGCCGGCGAGGTCGAATTGCTCACCCCCATTCGCCTGCGTTACACCGGCGAAGTCATCGACCTGATCACCGCCTTCGACTCGCAAGACGTCACTCATACCGAGCCGGTCAAGATGGAGCGTCAATTCATCCAGACCACCGTCGGTCGCGTCATCTTCAATTCCCATTTGCCCAGGCAGATGCCCTACATCAACGGCTTGCTCAAGAAAAAGGGCATTCAGCAGCTGGTCTACTACGCCTACTTGCGCTTTGGCCTCGAGGCCACTGTCGAGCTCCTCGATCACCTCAAGGCCCTCGGTTTTGCCTATGCTACTCGCTCCGGCATTTCCATCGGCATCGACGACATGCTTATCCCCAGCGACAAGTATCGTCTCGTCGAAACCGCTGAGAAGGAAGTCGTCAAGGTTCAGCAGCAATACCTCGACGGCGCCATCACCAACGGCGAGCGTTACAACAAGGTCATCGCCATCTGGGGCGACGTCACCGAAAAAGTGGCCGACGAGATGTTCAAGGCCCTCGAAGGCCAGGATCGCGAAGGCAACATCAACCCCGTTTACATCATGGCCGACTCCGGCGCTCGCGGTTCCAAGCAGCAGATTCGCCAGCTTTCCGGTATGCGCGGCTTGATGGCCAAGCCTTCCGGCGAAGTCATCGAGACCCCCATCACTTCTAACTTCCGCGAAGGTCTCACCGTGTTGCAGTACTTCATCTCCACTCACGGTGCCCGTAAGGGTCTCGCCGATACCGCGCTCAAGACCGCCGACTCCGGTTACCTCACCCGCCGTCTCGTTGACGTGGCCCAGGACGTCATCATCAACGAAAACGACTGCGGCACCAGCGACGGCATCTACGTCGAGCCCATTATCGAAGCCGGCGTGGAAGTCGAGCCTCTGCGCGATCGCGTCGTTGGCCGCGTCAGCCTCGAGCGCATCAAAGACTTCGAAGGTAACGTCATCATCGAGGTCAACCAGGAAATCACCGAGGAACTGGCCAACGCCATTCAGGCTGCCGGTATCGAGCGCGTTCGCATTCGGTCCGTGCTCACCTGCGAGTCCCGTCGGGGGGTCTGCGCCCTGTGCTACGGCCGCAACCTCGCCACCGGTCGCATGGTCGAACTCGGCGAAGCCGTCGGCGTTATCGCCGCCCAGTCCATCGGTGAGCCGGGCACCCAGCTCACCATGCGCACCTTCCATATCGGAGGCGCGGCTACTCGTGTCAGCGAGCGTTCCACTCTCGAAGCCAAGAACACCGGTACTGTCAAATTTGTCGACCTTCGTCACGTCGAAGGCCGCGGCGGCGCTCGCATCGCCATGAATCGTTCCGGTCTCATCGCTATCCTCGATGAAAAGGGCCGCGAGAAGGAACGCTATCATGTGGTCTATGGCGCCCGGCTCCGCGTCAACGACGGCGACGAGGTCCAGCACGGCCAGATCCTCGCCGAATGGGACCCCTTCACCTTCTCCATCCTCACCGAAACCGCAGGGTCCGTGAAGTTTGACGACCTGCGCCCGGGTCTAACCATCGAAGAACAGGTCGACGAGGTCACCGGTCTGTCTCAGCTGGTCGTCACGCTTCCTCCGGGCGACGAAAAGCATCAGCCCGCCATCCTCGTTCGCGATTCTTCCGGCAAGGTCCGCAAAAAGTACCTCATGCCTTCCCGTGCCCACTTGATGGTCCAGGATGGCGATGAGGTCCAGGCCGGCGACGTCCTCGCCAAGATCCCCCGCGAAACCACCAAGACCAAGGACATCACCGGTGGTCTCCCCCGCGTCGTCGAACTCTTCGAAACTCGCAAGCCCAAGGACCCTGCCGTCATTTCCGAAATCGACGGCACCGTTCGCTACGGCGAAATCGCCAAGGGCATGCGCAAAATCTACGTCGAGAGCGAAGATGGCAAGACCTCTAAGGAATATGCCATCCCCCGCGGCGTCCACATCAACGTTCAGGAAGGTGAGCACGTCCGCGCCGGTGAAGCTCTGATCGACGGCCCGCTCAACCTACACGACCTGCTCGCCGTTCTCGGTGAAAAGTACACGCAGGCCTACCTCGTCAACGCCATTCAGGAGGTCTACCGCCTGCAGGGCGTCAACATCAACGACAAGCACATCGAGACCATTTCTCGTCAGATGATGCGCTGGGTCAAGGTCGAAGACGTCGGCGATACCGTGTTCCTCCTCGAGGAGCAGGTCGATAAGTTCCGCTTCCGCGAAGAGAACGATCGTGTGATCGCCGAAGGGGGGCGTCCCGCTACGGGCCGTCCGCTCCTCCTCGGTATCACCAAGGCGTCTCTCTCGACCGACTCCTTCATCTCCGCCGCCAGCTTCCAGGAGACCACTCGTGTTCTCACCGAAGCGGCGGTCGCCGGAAAGGTCGATTACCTTCGTGGCCTGAAGGAGAACGTCATCATGGGTCGGCTCATCCCTGCGGGCACCGGGCTCGAGCACTATCGCAGTATCCAGTTGCTTACTGAAATGCCTGCTCCTGCTCCTGTCGAGGAACTTCCCGAAGCTGCGGAATTCGCCGCCGAAGACGCTGCCGGTCTGGAGTTTCTGGGAGGTGGCAAGGACGAAGAAACCGAAGCCGACGCCGCCACCGAGGGTCAAGACTAATCATCGCCTCCGCTGGGGCGCGCTACATCGTGCCCCTATAGCAATAGGAAACGCCTCGGGCCATAACCCGAGGCGTTTCTCTTTCTTCTCCCTTTGAACTTACAACTTAAAACTTCCTACTCCCCAGCCGTCCTTTCGTACAGGTAAACCTCAGGAACTCCCTCCCCCTGTGCTTCTTGCCGCCTGTTTATCCCCCTTCTTATGATGGAACAGGGCTTTTTGCGCCTGAGTCCGTAGCTTCGATTATTCGCCTGGCTCATGAACCCGGAACTACATCCCTCTGACCAGCCCCAGCCGTCCTCGGCCGCGGGACCCGCTCCTTCCATTAGCAGTCGTTTGCTCACTTACGAAAAACATCAACAGGAACTGTGGCGCCTCACCTTTTTCCTGTTGTTCATCGTCTCCTCCGTTTTTGCCTGGTTTTCTTGGGACACCGTGCGCTCCACTCATTTCCGCATGGAAGCCCTGCCCTTCGGCTTGATCGTCCTTGTTCTTCTTTTGGGCGTCTATGTCTGGAAAAAGTCCCAGGAAATCGCCGAACTCCGCGGTTTGGTCCGCGGCTTGGATGAGCGCGGCTCCTCTCCGCCTAGCGATCGTGCCCTGGAAAATCTCTTCCAGATGATTTCCAAGTCCCAGCAGGGGTTCCGCGACCTCATCGATTCCTTCGACGACATTCTGCTGGCCCTGAGCCTCGACGGCGAGATTCGCGCCGCCAACCGCAGCTTCGCCGATTTCGTCGGCCAATCGTTTCAGCACTTCATCGGCCTGCCCCTCAGCCAGTTTGTCACCGACGAGAGCGCCACCTCCGATCAACAACTGAAAGCCGGAATGAATCGTTTTCTGGAGCGCCGCATCTGGTCTGGCGTTGTCCACATCCGCCTGAAACAGACCGGTGCGGCGTTCTTCTTTGATTGCGTCGCCCACGCCATGGTTCGCGACGATAAGGTCCATGGCCTCACCGTCCTCGCCCGCGATATCACTTCCCAGCGGCGCAGCGAAGCTCGCTTCACCCAGCTCTTCGAAACCATCCAGGAAGGCATCTACATCATCACTCCCGACGACAAGATCCTCGAGGTCAATCCCGCTCTCGTCCAGATGCTCGGCTACGATTCCAGGGAAGAGCTGCTTAGCAAGAAGGTCAGCGACGTCTTTGTCGATCCGCAGCAGCGCTCCATCCTTGCTCGTGAGGTCACCCGCCAGCCCACTCCTCAAGGCAAAGAGATCACCCTCTGCCGCAAAGATGGCCAGCCCATCATTTGCCTGAACACCGCTTCCGCCGTCCGCGACACCGGCGGCAAGATTGTCCGCTATCAAGGCGCTCTTGCCGATGTCACCGAACGCCGCGAAATCGAAAAGCGCTTGTATCAGCAGCAGGAGTTCGCGCGCCGCCTGATCGACTCTTTCCCCGATCTCATTTTCGTGGTCGACGCCAACCGCCACTACACCTTCGTCAGCCCCAAAGTCGAGGAGGTCCTCGGCTACAAGCCCCAGGAACTGGTCGGCACCGTTTTCGGCGAACGCGCTCACCTCGAAGAGCGCGGCGCCCTCCTGGCCTTACTCGACGATCTGCTGCAAGGTCAGCGCAATTTTGGCTCCATCGAATTTCGCGTCCGCCACCAACAGGGCGAATGGCGCCGGTTGCGCTGCCACTTCAGTCCTCTCTTCGACGTAAACGGCAAGATTGAAGGCGTAGTCGTCTCTGGCCGCGACATCACCGAAGTGAAGCGGCTCGAAGAGCAACTCATCCAGGCCGAAAAACTCGCCGCCATGGGACAGATGCTCGCCGGCGTCGCTCACGAACTCAACAATCCCCTCACCGCTATTCTTGGCGCCAGCGAACTTCTCCGCGATCGCGCCGGTGCCGATGAACACACCAAGCGCCAACTCGAAATGACTCATCGCCAGGCTCGCCGCGCCGCTCGCATCGTCCAAAACCTTCTCGAATTCTCCCGCCCCGCCTCTCCTCAGAAGAAGGCCCTCGACCTTAACGCCGTCGTTGATCGCACTCTGCAACTCCACGAGCATTCTCTTCGCCGCAACTCCATTCAAGTCGACTTCCATCCCGCTCCCGGTATTCCCTCTACCATCGGCGATGCCAACCAACTCATCCAGGTGTTCCTCAATCTGGTCAGCAACGCCGAACAGTCCATCCGCGAAGTTCGCCCTTCCGGCCGCATCCAGATTCGCCTTGGCCAAAAAGGCCCTCGTATTTTCGCCACCGTTCAGGACGACGGCACCGGCATCCGGCCGGAAGTCCTCGCCAAGATTTTCGACCCCTTCTTCACCACCAAGCGCCCCGGGGGCGGCACCGGTCTGGGTCTCAGCATCTGCATGTCCATCGTCCGCGAGCATGGTGGCGACATCGAGGTCGAGTCGCTACCCGCAGGCGGCGCTGCCTTCACCGTTTTTCTCCCGGCCATTGGCGTCGCAGCCCCCGGTCATCCCGCCCACGAATTGGATTCCTCCGGCTCTGGCGAGATGATGGCTCCCACCCTGGACTTGCTCAAGAACCGCTCCATTCTCGTGGTCGACGACGAAGAAAGCATTCGCGGGCTGCTTTCCGAAGGCCTTACCAGTCACGGCCTGCATGTGGACTGCGCCAAAACCGCCGAAGAAGCCCTTGCCTTGGTGCTTCACACCAAATACGACGCCATTCTCTGCGACTTGAATCTCGCCGGCACCGGCCCCAACGCCGACGGCTACAGCGTCGCCCAGCGCCTCAAGATTGCTGCCGGCGCCAACAAGCCCGAGCTCATCTATATGTCCGGCGAAGTCCTCGAAGAAGGCGAAGGCTCCAGCGCCACCAACAGTTACCGTCGTCTCCAGAAACCTTTTCGCGTCTCCGACGTCCTCAACACCCTCATGGTCGTCCTCTCCCGCGTCCCCGTCGCTTCTTCCAAGCATTAGCTACTCATGTGCCACAGCCATTCTTGGCTGTGCAGCAGCGCATTCATCCTGCCGCTTGCGGTGTTGTTTGTGTACTGTCTCTGCTTTTAGGTTGTGTAGTGGCCGGTTGCCTTGAACTTGCTCTTGTTCTCGCCTCCACAGTCCATGCAAAGAGAGCACCCGTCATTCTGAGCGGAGTCCGCGAAGCGAAGACCTCCGCCTCTTTTCGCGTACTTTGCGAAAAGAATCTCTCTTCGCTTGTCTCCCGGCGCTCCGCATCGTCGCTCTCCAGCCGCTTCCCCACTCACCCTGACCCTGTGAGGCTGTTCTGTCTTGTGTAGTGGCCGGTCTTCAGACCGGCGTTTCTGTTTTGCGCCTTTGCTCTTCGCTGAGCTTCGAAGGGCTTGCGCTGACGCAGGAAGCCACCGGCGTTTTTGCTTTTCCGCCTCAATCCTGCACAGAAAATTACGGAT
>Ga0187782_10001760_pt1 | contig 15898 bp, 27 predicted proteins | sample 0715_SJ02_MP15_2_FD_132454 | JGI IMG/M metagenome (GOLD analysis project Ga0187782, IMG submission 132454) | Tropical peat soil microbial communities from peatlands in Department of Meta, Colombia - 0715_SJ02_MP15_20_MG | ecosystem: Environmental > Terrestrial > Soil > Wetlands > Peat | place...
GCTTGGTAAGGTGTCCAAAAAGAACAATACCGTGAGATTCATGGGAGCGATCAAAGCTAGTGTATTGCGCGAGCCAGTACTTGATCTGATTACAGCAACTCAGACGATTATCGTTGAACCGGATGTTCACTTTCGAGAAAAGCAAAGCAAGGGTCCGCGCGGCTCGGCCCGCGGAAAGGGTCCGCGCGGTCCGCGAGATCGCGGAACCAAGTTCCGCATTCACATGAGAGATCTTCACAAACTCTGGATCACAGTATCGGACCTTGAATTCGATGACGTTGGAAGGGCCAAATGGGTTCGCAGAGCGCCTCTTAGTCCATCAGGAGTTTCTCCGACGTCGGCTACTGCTATACCATCATCAGTCTCTAAGTCACCTCAGCACGTTATTTCGGCACCGCTTCATCCTTCTGCGCCGTCGGTACCTCGGCGTGTTCACTAACGAGGCAACTGCCATGAACGACAACGGCTGGGAACTAGAGAAGTCCTTCGAAGTCGGTAACGCGATCGTCGAGGTGAATCGCTTCGATTCGTACGAGCCGCGCTACTCTATGCGCATCGGCTGGAAGCAGGGCCAACGAGTCGGCGCCTGGTTTCCATTCGACGAAGAGAACATGGAAACCAACTACTACGATGATGTTTGCGAGGCAGTAGCACAAGCAGAGAGCTACATCGCTGAACAGATCGAGCTTCAGCTCAAAGGGATCATCGATGACACGCAGAAGCAACGCGAACGCGCTGTAGAAAAGCGCAAGCGGCACGAGCAAAACGTGGAGCGTCGCCGTGAGGAGAACCGCCAAAGGACTGCCAGGTCCAAGACGAATGGGCGCTGAAGATGTCCTTCGCGCACGGCTATAGCAGCTTCGAAACGCTACACGTGAAGATTCTCCGGCCCGACGCCAAGGTTCCTACGCGAGCTACGCCGAGATCAGCTGGCCTTGATCTGTATGCATGGATCGTCGACGACAGCGCCTTTTCTCCGGGCTCAGTAATTGTTCCTAGTCGCGGCCAGACTACCGTGCTTACAGGTGTTGCTGTAAAAATCCCAGCTGGACACGTCGGGCTCTGCTGTCCACGCAGCGGGCTGGCACGAAATTTCGGCATCACCGTCCTGAACGCACCGGGCGTGATCGATGAGGACTATACGGGCGAGATGGCTGTCATCCTCGTCAACCATCGCTTAGGGGATTACCACGTAAAACACGGCGAACGCATCGCACAACTCGTGATCGTGCCTGTCGCGTACGCGTCTATCGAAATCGTTACCGAGCTGCCAGTCACAGAGCGCGGTGCTAGCGGGTTTGGAAGCAGCGGTAAGTAACGTGCGCTGGCGGCACTTCTATTACCCTAGCGCGCTAGTTGCGTGCAAAGGCAACATGGACGCACTGGACGCGCCTGAGTTGACTGGCATGCGAAGCGAAGTGACATGTCCCGACTGTCTGACACAGCTCGCCAAGGACCGAGAGATCTGCCAGCGGTGCCGAGGGCTTGCTGTAGGACATTTTTCTTGCACTCTGGGCTGTGTCTTGTGCTTGAGTCCGCACTGTTGTGATCCAGGAGGGACTCGGTGACAACCACAACACAGAAGATAGGTCGTGTTTCCAAACTTGCCGACATCAAAGGTCTCATGGAGTACCGATTCGTGCCAAAGGACTGGGCACCGCCGCTAGTGCAGCTTGCCTGGTACGAGTTCGATCCCATTCGACATGCCGATGAGTATCAAAGGTGGCGCGAGGACATCGAGGCCAGGAGCGACCGGCTGCGAGTTCTCAATCCCGAGGCTGTTTGGAACTACGAGGTCGCTTGGTTCAAAGATGGGCAGCCTGTCTACACTGCACGAATTGACTATGATCCGATAGAGCGGCCTATGCTCATCGCTGTAGGAGGATTTGCTTGCTGAGACATCGATATGAAGCGTGAGTTCAACGGCCACGAGGTCGCGTTCTTAATGGGATGGTCCGAGGACAGAAAGCGAGACTTTGTCCTTGCCAGCGAGAAGCTAGGGCGTCGAGACGACGGCTATGAGTATAGCCGCGTGGTCATCAAGCATCCCGACGGCAAACTCTATCAGTTTGAAGTCGCTTACGACACGGAGCACGGCATCACGCCGTGTACTGATGATCCCGATGAGATGACCGAAGCGATCGAGGTCGAGCCCGTTGAGACCGTCACGATCACATACCGGCCCGTGAAAGCTAAGTAGCCATGCACCGCATTTCGTGGCTTGCGGCTTATGCGCATTGGGTTGTCACTGAACTTATCCCTGCACTGCAACGCGCTGGAAAACTCTAGTAGCTGATTGGAGCGTAAAGTGAAGTCGACGATCGATGTCCAAGTAACCTATCCTGACGTTAGTGTGACCGGTGAGATCGCTGCATGGCTCGTCAGCCAACTGAAGGGATCAGAGACTCGACTGACCGTTCTGAGCTGGGCCGTGCCGACCACGTTCGTGGCAGTTACTGCCGGTGACTTTGAATCTACCGAAGACGCTCTCGGAGTTGGTTACACGCTACGAGAGACGCTCAACACGTTCTGGAGTCGATTTCACATCGCACAACGACGACTACGGTGGCGTGAAGGTGTCGTCGAGATCATCGATCGAGACGTCGCGATTTCGCCATCTCCACAAGCCCTTGAGGCGCTACGTCAAGACACAGAATTCAAGGCGCGCTATGAAGCTAACTTCAAGCAGTACGTTCCGATGATCGCGAAGACGCGTTTCGACAAAGAAGATCTAGCCAGAGGGTTAGGACTGGCTGTTGGTCAGCGTTTTGCGGCCGAGCTAGCACTGTCGCTATGCGCATCCGACGAAGATGCAGCTTGCGCACTTGCGATCGCCGTCGCAGAAGTCGAAAAGAACCGCGCGCTGCAGGCACAGTTCGATGCCGAGTATCCACATTGGGCTGTCAAGCGAGAGAAGAAGACGTCATGAACGAGCCGTGCATCGTGTGTCTTGGAGTAAGCACCGGCACAGAGCTATGTGAGCTTCACCGTGAAGGTGGATGGCCAGCGGTCGTTGCTACCAAGGACGCTGAGTTGGCCAAACTGCGCGTAGAGAACGAGCGTCTCACAGACAAAATCGCTGCCCTTGAAGAAACACGTGCTCACTCATGTACGTGCGATCACGGCGAAGGTGGTCGACCGCTACACCAGCACGACAAGGATTGTCCGGTTCGAGTGAACTTGCGAAAGCGGATCGCACCAGCGCTTGCGATGTCACGTCTGGCAGCAGCACTTGAAAGCGGCGACGAAAACGAGGAGCTACGGGCGGCTTTGCGTGAAGCGTGCGACGTAGTCGAAGAGTTCTACGACCCATGTGCATTGCCATGTGGCGAAGATACTGACGAGGTACCGAACCTAGTCATGAAGTGGCGTGAGTTGGCTGGCGAGGCTGCGAAAGAGATCATCCATGAAACCTGAGCAATATGATTTCGGCGCTCGCTACGGCGGACGCCTCGTTCAAATCGAGGTGTACTGCAATACCGATGAGGATCCCGACAAGATCGCCAAGCGTGTTCAACGTGCGGCGCGTGGGATCAAACTCAATGCAGCAGTTGTGCGGGTTGGGCTCTACGAAGGCGAGAAGGCTAAAGAGATGTGGGACTTGATCGCGCAGTGGGCTGCGCAAACGCACGCAGATCCGAATGCGAAGCCAATCGATTTTAGTAAGGACGATTGAGGAGAAGCCATGCACAAGAACATTCTCGACAGCGGCGCCAAGCTCATGGTCGTCGACGATATGAATCCCGAAGACGTTGCCATGTTGCAAGCACTCTATTCACGCAGCGCAGAGAGTGCTGAGACACATCTCGACAAGGTCAAAGCGACCGGTTCGGGCAAGTTCATGTCGCAGTTCTACGTGAACTACGGCCACAAGAGCATCGCCGACACCGGCAGTACAACGATGTTCATCGAGGACGTTAGCCTGCTAGCAGCCAAGGCCGTCCAAGACTGGCCGCTGTACAGCGGTCAAGAGACCTCGACGCGCTATATCGATATGTCCAAGCGACACATCATCGATCCCGTGGGCACATCGGAGTCCAGATCGATTCTCGATGCGTGGATGAACTTCTACAGAACCAACCAAGAGCGCGTGCAAAGCATCCTCGTACGGCGCTATCCGAAGCGTCCTGATGAGAAAGACGAGACCTACACACGTGCGATCAAGGCACGCACGTTCGATGTCCTGCGCGGCTTTCTCCCTGCAGGCATCACGACACAGCTCTCATGGCACACGAATCTCCGCCAAGCGGGCGATCATCTTGTCGGACTTGCGCAACATCCATCCGCCGAGATCGCAGATGTCGCACGTGGTCTACAAACACTACTCGCAGCGCAATACCCGTCGAGCGGCTTCGATCGTCACATCGCAACAGTAAGCGGCGTTGGTGCGAAAGAGGGTGATGCTTCACGCACAGAATGGGAAGCGAAGTATGCACGGGACTTCGCGTACCCAGTCACTGGACGGCTTCACGATACACGGATGGTGATGCAGCAGCATGCAGGCTTCATAGCGGGAACGCGATGGATCGAAGCGCTGAAAACCCGCCCACGCGGCTGCGTACTGCCGCACTTCATGACCGACTTCGGACAGTTCACTTTCACCTTCCTGCTCGATTTCGGCTCGTTTCGCGACATCCAACGGCACCGCAACGGTGTATGCCGTATGCCGCTACTCGATACGTCTTACGGTTTCGAGCCGTGGTATCTCGAACAACTCGGCGATCCCGATAACGATAACGTGGGCGGTCTGCGCGATGAGGCTGTCAAGCTCATTCACGAGCTTTCGCCACGCATCATGAAGCTGACGTCCGATGAGGTTGTGCGTCAGTATTACACGGCACTCGGTTACCGCGTGGCATGTCAAGTGGCGTACGCACTCCCGGCATTGGTCTACGTGATGGAGCTGCGATCTGGTAAAACTATCCACCCGACGTTGCGGCGTCAGATCCATGTGATGGTTCGGCTCTTTCAGCAACACTATCCAGAGATCGCGTTACACGTCGATCTCGATCCTGACGACTGGGACGTGCGACGTGGAGATCAAACGATCACCAAGAAGAGCTAGAGAGACATGGCGGATCAAAAGCCCGTAAAGCCAACCAAGCGAGCTAAGCGTACGCTGCGCCAAGTAGCGTCTTTGCCTCAACTGTACAAAGACCGACGAAACGGCGGTGCTTTTGAGGCAGAGCCAAAGCAAACAAGGCCTGCCAAACCAACAAAGCGATCTTCATCCGCGCCTCCGTGCGACTTTCGGATCCTGTTCGCAATCACTCGCGAGAATCTGGAACACGCGATCAAGCACGCTTCGCGTAATGAAGCTCGCGCATTGTCGAGTTACTTGCTCGGCAATGGTCTGGAGCTAATGGGCAAGCTCGGTGGGTTCAATCCCAACGAAGCAAAGCTCATCATCCCTGATAGCCCGACTGATGAACTGATACATGCCATTGAAGCGCACGCACGTTACGAGGACCTGGCCTTCCCAGAAGTCGTCGATATGTTGGTCCAACATCTGAACGCGAATAGTCAACGTTGGAATTGAAAGCCCGAGCACCGTCGGGTGATCTCGGTGAAAGGCTAAGACGTGGCCAAGCTCTACTTCCGCTACGGTACGGTGTGCTCGGCCAAGACTCTTAACCTACTCGCAGTCGCGCACAATTACGAGGCGCAGGGCAAGCACGTTATCGTCATGAAGCCCAAGCTCGACACACGCTTCGGCGAGGGTGTAGTTGCGTCACGTGCAGGCCTCTCAGCTAAGGCACACGTACTACTCGACAGTGCCAAGCTTCCACCGATCGCGAGCGATACGTCATGTGTACTAGTCGACGAGGCGCAGTTTCTGTGGCCAGAGGCGATCGATCACTTACATGCCGTTGCACATAGTGACGGTGTTCCCGTCATCTGCTACGGCCTACGCACTGACTTCCGGCGTCAGTTGTTTGCAGCATCCAAGCGCTTGCTTGAGCTGGCTGACAGCATCGAGGAGGTCAAGACGACCTGCTACTACTGCAACCGCAAGGCGACGTTCAATCAGCGTCTCGTGCCGGGTGAAGCGCAGGTGGCACTCGGTGGCGATGACGTGTATCGGCCAGTGTGTGCGGAGCACTATCCAAAAGAAAGGGATGCGCGCTATGACTGCTGAACGGCCTCGTGGATGGACAGTATTGGGATCAGGGCCGATGGCCGATGCGGTACGCGCTGAGCTTGAACGCGACCCTGATCGCTACGCGCCAGAAACCTGGAGTATCGATCCGGTCGGACACTGTCCGTGCTGCGACAAGGACGTCTTTGGCTGTAAGACGCGACACACGAGCTGGGAAGAAGGCTTCGCGACGCGCGATAATGTCGTGCACCCGAAGTGCAACGCAGAGACCGCGCTACCGGATCCAAACGGCACTGTACCAGGGTGCTGCTGCGTGGCGCCGAACTGGGGCCCAAAACATCGACGCGCGAAGCGATCGAAATCGCGAACAAGGCGACGTTCAAAACGAACATGAGGTCGCATAAATGACTCGCAAAGAAGCTGACATCTTGAACATCCGATCTGATCGGCGGGATAACCTTGACATCTCCCGTGACACTGGACGCGATGATGAACCGATTGCGGTTTTCCTCTTCACGCCGGATATGGCCGACACATCTGATCATCACCATATTCCGCTCAGCATTGAGCAGTGTCAGGCGCTCCATACTTGGTTAGGTCGTTTCCTCGCAGACAACACGCCGGTGCACTATGAATGACAGTGACAAGGCCCGCGAACTTCTTGAGGAAGAAGTCGTACGCGATCGTCTGATTGCGGTATCCGAGGCGTTGGTGCGTATCGATGTCGCAATCGAACAGCTAACTGCCGCGCATAACGTTTTGTCCTGGGCGATGCCTCACAATAGCGATGAAACGCGCATCGTAGACCAAGCCAACGAGCGGGCCCGCATGGCACGTGAACAACTGCGATCGGTGCAATCGAATATTCGAGTACACAAAGTCAGGCAACGTGCATGATCACCTACGCCGAACGTCGATGCTTTCAAAGCATACATACCAAACTCTTTCGTCACGCCCGAAAGTACGTCACACGAATTCCAGACTACTGGGGAAACGAACTACGTTGCCACGAGCTAGCACGTGCGGTGCACGCGGTCCTTCACGAGCTTCACGAGCCTGGATACAAACTTGAGGTCGTCGACGGTCGTTGTGGACCTGTCGAACATTCCTGGCTGAGTTGGTCAGACGGTGTAATCCTCGACGTGTATGCACCAGGTCGGTTACCCGCCGTACAACTCGTCGATCCATTAGTGGGCGCGTATCGACCTGGAACACCGAGGCAAGACATTAAGCAGTCGATCGTTAACCAGCTTGTTTTCGAGATACGAGGCAAGTGATGGTGTGCTTTTACGCGACGTCTCCTAGCGGCTGCTTCAACCCCAACTGTTATGCCTGTCATTCACCGCTCAGGCCCGCAAACCTACGCCTGCTGGCACAGAACCTCGCGACCGCGGCGACATTGTGTCGGGCTTGGCAACTAGGCGACGTCATGGACGGACCGTCAAAGTGGGCGCCTGGATGCGGGATGGAGGCACCGTGACGCGCACGAAGAAGCTTCGAGTGTTACGCGACGTATACGCAGTTATCCCGAACGCGAACTGCAAGGGACTGTGTACAGACGCATGCTCGACTGTACCGGTGTTCGACATCGAACTACGTCAACTCGAAGAAGTAGCAGGACGATCGCTTCCTACCATGACGCTGCCTGGTGATGCCGTCGCTCTTGGCACGGACGTCGGCGCAACGTGCCCGCTACTCGTGATGAACCGCTGCTCGGTGTACGAACACCGACCGCTCATTTGTCGCGCATTCGGTGCCGTCGTCGGCATGAAGTGCCCGTTTGGTTGCGAACCAGATCGTGTGATGTCAACCGATGAGATGCAGCGCCACGTCACGACCGTTGGAGCACTCTGAGAGTGGTAATCTGTGCCTCCTGACATCAAAACATTGCCTCGTATATTATCTAACGCTGCGCTAGAGTATGCGAAGCGTGGTTGGCGAGTCATTCCATTACATCACGTGCGTGAGTACGGAGAATCACCTGTATGTTCTTGCATCAGACGGCATGAATGTTTGGCCATAGCTAAACACCCGAGAATCTCAGGGTGGCGGCACGTCGGCACGACGGATCAGAAGCTCATTTCGCTGTGGTGGAAAGCTTGGCCGCTAGCAAATGTTGGCGTGCTCATGGGCGGCGAGGCACGGCTCATCACCATCGATATCGACGGCGCCGAGGGATGGGCTTCGCTGGAGAAGCTCAAAGAGAGCCATGGTGAGATGCCGATTACCCTCACGCAGACTACTGGACGTCCAGATGGCGGTGAACATCGGTTGTTTCGCGTACCGCAAGCGCTCGGCGACACGGACTACATTCGTAACCGCATCCGCATTGCAGATGGTATCGACGTGCGATCCGAAGGCGGCCTTATTGTCGCAACGCCGTCCGTACACTACACGGGCGTCTCCTATCGTTGGCGGGATCCGAACGTAGCCATTGCTGATCTGCCACAGTGGTTCTTCAAGCTCGCGACGTCGGCGCGGAGTCGGCAGGCGCTGACGCCCAACGGTACACGCCCACCTGAAGAACAACTGCCACCGCGCGCAGATCGTATCAAGTGGGCTCGTGAAGCACTTCACAAAGAAGCCGAACCCGCAATCTCTGGTCACGGCGGGTCTAATGCTTGTTTACGAGCGGTAATATTGATCATCCGCGGATACTGTTTGTTACCAGAAGATGCGTTTGATCTATTGTGGCAAGAGTACAACCCTACTTGCATACCGCCGTGGTCTGTAGAAGAGCTGCAGCATAAGATCGACAGTGTAGAACACCACACGAACGACGTTCCTTGGCGCTACAAAATGTCGACCGTGGGCGGCTCTATCATTGATGCGCTCATACGAGAGGGCCGTGCAGCGCTGACAGATGCGGCTGCAATGAGCAACGCAACGCCAGAGACGTCGCCCGCACCCATCGCCGAACTAAAGACGATCATCGAAAACGACGAAGACGAGTGAGGTATTTTTATGAGTGAGGCATTGAGACTGGTGATTATTGAGAGCCCGTTTGCGGGCGATGTAGCCCGCAACCTACGCTATTTGCGTGCGTGTATGCGCGATTGCTTGCTTCGAGGCGAAGCGCCGTACGCGTCACACGCGCTCTACACGCAACCTGGCGTGCTCGACGACGGCAAAGCTGAAGATCGAGATCTGGGCATACAAGCTGGTTGTATGTGGCGTGAAATGGCAGATGCAACCGTGGTCTATACGGACCTCGGCATCACGTCTGGCATGCAGCACGGAATCGATAATGCGCAGAAGCTTGACGCGAAGTACAGCGCCGATTTCGTGCAGAACCTCAACGTACCGACGGTTCATCCCATCGAGTACCGGCAACTCGGTCTCGACTGGGAAGCCAAAGCAACCGAACTCGAAGCGACGTTTAAGACGAGATGGCCGTGATTGACTGCGAGGTCGAACAGGCTTGGATGCTCCTGAAAGGATCGAACGAAACGGCTCGGGAGCATGAGCTTGCCAGCCATCTTCATCAGGCGCTGACAGATCGCGACGTTCTTATTGGGCGGCGTGACGAGTTGCTCGCGCTTTGCGCTAAGCTCAGTCGTGAAACGCCCTACGCAAGCGAACTAGAGGAGTGCCGATCAGCGCGTGCAGCGCTGATCGCTGAAGTGGGTACATTGCGTGCAGAGCTAGCTGAGATGCGCGAGAAGCTTGAATGGGAGAGCGATGTCAATCGAGCACTACTTGAAAGCCAAGAACGTCTGGCTGTCGAGATGCGCATCTGGCGGGATGCTGCAATGGGAGTCAAGCAATGAGCCGTCCGCACCCACTGTGTTTGCCATACGCTGCACCTGAGTTTGTCGAACGCATACGCGCTGGCCGTATCAAGATCTTGGGCGTCTTTCGACTCGACGAGAAGCGCAAAAAGTGGCACGAGCACAAGGGCATTAAACCTAGCTACGCATTCATTACCGTTTACAGAGAGAATCGAGCAAAACGCGGCAAGCCCAAATGGTCGATTGATCACGACGCAATCGTTTCAATTGCCGACTGTTCCTGCACACGGTACCTGGATTGTCCGCTCGCACTCGCTATGGAGTACGCGAGCGAGACGCTTTTCTGTAACGCTGTCAGTGTCGAACGCGTACCTACGCTGTCGGCGAAGAAGCCTGTCAAGCGGAAGAAGTAGATGCCGATCTGGGTTCGAGGTGTTGCGACTTGCGATGGCATCGGCTGTAAACGAGTCGCTACTGTAGAAGGCGCATACAGCCATCGAATGGACACTGAAATCTACTGGTACTTGCCCAAAGGGTGGCTCCTCTTCGAGCGCGGTCAAAATGCGACGCGCGTGTACTGTAGTTGGGACTGCCACAAAGGTCCAGGATCACCTGATCGAACGGGCAATGGTCTTCCAGCCGCGTCTGCGCACGAGTTCAACGCCCGGACTATCCACAAGTTGACTGAGCTACTGCAAGCTAGGGTCAATGTCTCAGCTGACGATCTCCTAGCCGCCTTCGAGATGGTGCTGCTCGCATGGCGTAGAAGAGGTCAACGGCCGTGAGTACATCGAGGTTTCCTCACGCAACACCTATCATCTACATCTGGGTCAATCGCGACGGGTCAACGACACGTTGGTACAGGCTAGACGAGCACGACACTAGTCGACAAATCCTCACGCATCCCGAACCACCTGTGATTGCCGCCATCGATCACGAGAGCCACAAGTGCCAAATCAAGATCTGGTGGTCGCGCAATCAACCGCACGTCGAGTTGGCGTTCTCTGCAGCGCAACAGAAGTATGGCACATGGGACCATGTAGCTATGGACAACTGCGTACCGAATGAGCTGGCTGAGTGTGTACTCGACGAGGAGATGTATGCAGCGATCGATGCTGTGTCAATGCTCCCAGACCAACGCTTCGCCGAAAGCCAAGCGATCCTGCTTTTGATCCGTCGCGCGAAACGTGATGACTTGGCCGACGAGGTCCAGCGTCGGACGGTGGCGGCAGCGATGCCACGCAGCTTCTGACTTGTTGACAGGGCACCACGTGGCCGCTAAAGTCGCTCTTCACGCTTGCTTTGCTGGATTGGGCGAAGACACATGTTGGTAGCGTTTACGGGCCACAGGCCATCGAAACTTGGTACAGACACGCATTCGGGTTACATCGATAACCCGCTACGTGCGTGGATTCGCGATGAGCTGCGCAAGATCCTGCGTGTGCTACGGCCGCTCTACGGCATCAGTGGTATGGCGCTCGGCGTTGATCAGATCGCGGCCGAGGTATGCCTTGATCTAGGGATACCGTTCATTGCAGCTGTGCCATTCAAGGGCCAAGAACATGTATGGCACGCCGACGCACAGAAGAAATATCACGAGCTACTCTCGAAGGCACACGAGGTCATTGTGGTATCCGAAGGCGTGTACGAGCGCTGGAAACTCATCGCCAGGAATCAATTCATGGTGGACCACTCCAACAAGCTGATCGCGGTATGGGATGGATCCGAAGGTGGTACCAGCTCGACGATCGAATACGCACTACATACGGGACGCATACACGACATCGTGCGCGTGAATCCGAACGACTATCGAGATCTGGTGGGAGCGGCTTCGTGACCGATGACTTCAAGCCCGATTGGACTTCGCCGCCAGGCGAGACCATCCGGGACATTCTCGACAGTAGGCAGTCGACACCGTATGCGCTCGCGCAGCGCATCGGGCTTTCGTTCGATCAGATGAAAGGGCTCCTTGCAGGCAGCGTTGCACTCACTCCATCGATTGCCGCTGCGCTCGAACGTGAACTAGGCGTCACAGCATCGTTTTGGCTCAAGCGCGAGCGGCATTATCGCGAGGAGCTGCTGCGCCTCAAGCACCCGCACGCAGTTCGCTACGAGCTACCAAATGGTGGCGGTGTGTTGCTCGAACCGGTCTGCGCACTTTGTGGCGATCCGATGCGCAGTGTTGCGGACCTAATGACGATCACCGATCAGCGGCTACGTCCGCATGACTGGCATCGAGGCGGCATCAAATGCTCGGTCTGCGACCGCAGTTTCTGTGCCGACCCATGTTACAGCGTCCACTTAAGCGCACGCGATCGCTTCGATTCCGACGAAGCTATAGCAGCACATCAACAAACTCCGCTGTACGCTCAAGAGGTCGAGCAGGCCACTCAGATGATGCTCGGTCTCTTGGGTGACAAGCTGCCGAAGCCTGACAAAACGCACAAGGTAGCCGGTCGACGTTGGCGACGCAGGCCGAAAAAGCCGTGAGACCGCCACTGTCTGTGATCGACGAAGCGATCGCTGTCGCGCAAGGTTCTCCATGTCGTAAATCGCGCCGAGGCGTGGTTGCGTTCGATGACGACGCGCAGATTTTGGGTCGTGGCTATAACGGACCGCCGGGCGTCTTTCGTTGCGATGGTTCAGATGCGTGCCGACGTGACTGCGCCAAGCGGTGCGTGCACGCTGAAATGCGCGCCCTTCGAGGCCTGCAGTCACCACACCGAAACAAGCTAGACCTAATCCACGTCGAGATCGACGAACAGAGCCGCTTGTGTATCGCTACCGGCGGGCCATCGTGCTGGCAATGCTCGCGCGAGATTCTCGAAACACGCATGCGCGGCATTTGGCTCTACGAGGCAATCGACACGTGGCGCTGGTACTCGGCCGAGCACTTTCACCGTACGACGCTCGAAAATTGTGGAGTGCACGTGTGACGACGGCAGCTAAGGCGTCGCCAGCACTTCACGAGGTAGTGCGCTCGCCGCATTCGCCACACCGAAAGTTAACTATGAACAACGACGACGACGAGCTGGATACCTCCGAGGACGCCAAGATTGTAGCTGAAGGGCTGCAATTCCATGGTGCTACCCTCGACGACGCCCGTGCTCACGTCCGCGAGTTCATGCGTACAGGTGTCCGGTGTCCCTGCTGCGGACAGTACTGCCGCATCTACAAGCGCAAGATGCACGCAACGATGGCGCTTGCGCTCGTGATGATCTATCACTGGTTTCGGCAAAACCCGAACGCTGGCTGGTTGCACGTGCCGGCGTTTTTGGTGAAGGTGAAGCGCGACTCGACGATTGCCGGTGGAGACGCAGCCAAGCTTCGTTTTTGGGGTGTCATCGAGCGTGCACCTGGCGAGCGTGATGATGGTAGCGATCGCATAGGACGCTATCGGATTACGGAGATCGGCCGGCAGTTCGTGGAGGGTAAGATCGCTATCCCGCGATATGTGTTTTTGTACAATCAGTCGCTGTTGAGAGTGAGTGAAGAAATGACCACGATCCGAGAGGCGCTCGGCGACCGTTTCAGCTATGAAGCGCTTATGAAGAGCTGAAGCCTATGCGCGAGCAAGTCTGCTTCGAGCACCATATGCACGACGAGTCGTGCTTCACCGATCCTGAAGAGAACCTGCGCAAGCACCGCGAATGGTGCCGCCAGCAGTGCAAACAGGGTTGGCCACAGCCTGGTTGGAGCAAGCCCGAGCTAGCGCCGCGTCAACATGCGCCTATCAAGATCGACGAGTCTTGGCTCTACTGTCCGCTTTGTGGAAGGAGAGTTAGATAGCGATGCGTAAGCGGCTCCGACGACGACTCGCGGAGAAAATCCGCGAGCTGAACCTGCCAACGAAGCTCTATCGCGGCAGCAAGTTTCAGTTCTACCGGCGTTTCTCATCGAGATGGATTCGCGAGCTACTCGACAAGCTCGAACTATGTACGCCTGGAACTGTCGTTGAGGACTGTGACTACTTCAATCACGTTGTGAAAGGTTTTCGACCTGACGAGACGTTTCAGCACTCGAACCGTGCTTGGTACGGCCGCGGGCGCGGTTACTTCTTCGACTTCGACCAAGTCGAGTTCGAAGATGGCCGCTGGTCATGTGGATGTCCTGCAAGCCCGTGTCCGCCGTCTACGAGGGAGGACATCGAGCAAGGCTATCTGACGTGGTGCCGTGAGAAAGACGTCGAGAACGCGATCGACTCCTTCACGAAGAAGCCGTATCCCGAGGTTGTGCGGCGACGGTATCGTACGTTGGTGGTTGGCGGGCACATCGTCGACGCTCGTGGTGTGATGCTGCCCGAGTTTGCGTCGGAGCAGACATGAACGCCCTAGGATGGTTCATCGGGACGACCAGCAACCGTCATAGCTTCTTTGCGAAGTTAAGCTATCGTTCAATTCGACCGGAAAATTCGAAGGTAACTATCTGAAAATATGCAGCAAGTGACCTAGTAGGGAACTCTTGATTCGTGTCCTGATAGTCACCTTACGGTCACCACACATTCTGCCCGCCAAGCTGACAAACGATTCTGTTCGATCGCAGCTTGACAACCCGATCACGCTCGTGTGATAGGTCAGACAAGCGAAGAGCCGCTTAGGGAGAAACCGTGGAATTATCTGCCGAGCCTGCGCAAGTCGACACTACGACGGGAGAGCCGTTAGAGTCTGATGTAAGCGAAAAGAAAGGGAAAAAGCGTAAGAGCAAGAGCAAGCTCGTGATGCTGCCCGTTCCCGTGCTACCGCACGACAAAGCAGTTCGAGATTTCCTCGAACTCAACTTCGCTAAGCCACAAGCATTTTATGGTGATATGACCGCTCCGTTAGCGAGCTTTCTTTACCATGAAGTGAACACACGAAACCGTGGCATTGTCATCAAAGCTGAGGCGGCTTACGAGGCTGATATCCATAGCGAATTATGGATCGGCCCAACACCGGATGCTATCGGGATTGCTTTCATCCGTGGTGATGAAATAGACTATCTCGGCAACCTCGATCGAACACCAGGGTTACCGACCGGATCCAACGGAAAATTACTTCGCGATCCGTCTGGTAAGTTTGTACGGGCAACATCAGGATCGCGAATCGCGTTGATCAACGGCCAACATCGCGCTGCAGCCTTTGCGCGAGCGGAAGCAACCTTTCCGGTGCTCTTCGCCATCGGTTTGCCGCTAGCTGCGCGCAGCGTCACTGATCAAAATCAAGGCCGTAAAAGTGCAGAAGAAATGCACATGGAAGGCATTTCTGAGCCACGACGTTCGGACGCCCTTGTGCGCGCACTAGACGCCCTTCAACAACGGATGTCGCGGAAGCTGTCGCCGCCGTTCATCGCGCAGTACATCGACGAATGGCGTAGCGAGATTGCTTGGTCGCTCAAAGCAGTACCGGCCAACCGCGTTACCGGAACGCCACAGATCGCTGCGGCATTCGCGTATGTCTACCGCGCTACGGCTAATGATCCAGCAGCTCGGGACCGCCTGATTCAAGCTGCAGAGGCTTTGCGTACCGGCGCAAAACTGGCTGAAGATTCTCCGATGAAAATCTTCCGTGACTACTGCAACAAGCGCCTCCAGAAGAGTGTGAAGTGGCCACGGCGTCCTACATGGGTGCTATCGCTTCAAACGCTGAACGCACTTGCGCTCGAAGTCACTGAGAAGGTGATGACGCCTCGCAAGCATCCTGGACCGTTCTCAGAAGCCAATGACGGATTCGACTTCTTCCTTGGATCTGTTGCCGGGCGCGACTTGCTGATCGGATCAGAAGGCGACCCTGCAACCAGTAGCTGATGAACGCGTCAGCGGCTTGGCCGACCCTATGCAAAGCGCGGCGTAGGCTACGTGATGGCGAACAGTCGAGCGCGACGTAGGCTACGCGATGGCGGCTGCTCGGCCTGCGCACCACGCACTGCGAGCGCAACGGCAACGCGATGGCGGCTGCTCGGCCTGCGCACCACGCACTGCGAGCGCAACGGCAACGCGATGGCGGCTGCGCGGCCTGCGCACCACGCACTGCGAGCGCAACGGCAACGCGATGGCGGCTGCGCGGCCTGCGCACCACGCACTGCGAGCGCA
>Ga0187782_10001761_pt1 | contig 15898 bp, 9 predicted proteins | sample 0715_SJ02_MP15_2_FD_132454 | JGI IMG/M metagenome (GOLD analysis project Ga0187782, IMG submission 132454) | Tropical peat soil microbial communities from peatlands in Department of Meta, Colombia - 0715_SJ02_MP15_20_MG | ecosystem: Environmental > Terrestrial > Soil > Wetlands > Peat | place...
GGTCGCCCCACATCTCGATGCGATAGGCCTGATCTTCGTAGGTGGGATAGATTTCGATGGTGTCCCCGCGCACGCGAAAGGTGCCGCGCCGCAGGTCCTCGCTGCGGTCGTACTGCACGTCGACAAAGCGGCGCAGCATGGCTTCGCGCGAAATCTGCATGCCCTTTTCGAGCATCACGAGCATGCCGTAATACGCTTCCGGCGAGCCCAGGCCGTAGATGCAGGAAACGGAAGCGACAATCACGACGTCGCGGCGTTCGAACAGCGAGCGGGTGGCGCTCATGCGCAATTTGTCGAGCTCGTCGTTAATCGTAGCCTCTTTGTCGATATACAAATCCGCCGAGGGCACATACGCTTCCGGCTGGTAGAAATCGTAGTAGCTGACGAAGTACTCGACGGCGTTTTCGGGGAAGAAGCCTTTGAACTCGTGGTAAAGCTGTGCCGCAAGGGTTTTGTTGTGTGCCATGACGAGGGCCGGGCGGTTAGCCTCGGCAATGACCTTGGCCATCGTGAAGGTTTTGCCGGAGCCGGTTACGCCAAGCAGCACTTGGTCTTTGTCGCCAGCTTCCAGACCGCGCGAAAGCTGGTCGATGGCCGCGGGCTGATCGCCGCGTGGCTGGTACGTGCTATGCAGCTTAAAATCCATTCGGGCGTTCTCCAGTGTGTTTTTCAGCGTCCGGCGAAACCCACATTATAGCGCGGTTGATAATTTTCTGATGCGTGGCCAACCTGGAGACTATCGCGCGGAGAGTTTTTGCAACGCCGAGCCACCGCCGGTGGCGCCAGAGAGAATTGTGAATTCCTGTCCGCTATAGCATACGGGCATACCATTGGCATCGTCCGTCCCGACGTAGTCCCAAAGAATTCGACCGTCCAGGGGATCAACGATACGGGCCACAAGAGACGTGCGGGAGTCATCTTTTGGATCGGGCAGGTGAAAACTAAAGGCCAGGCGACCAGCAGCATAAAACATCATCGGCAGGATATCCACGGCCGGCTTGACCAGTTCGAAGCTGCGCATCACTTCGCCGGTGGAGGAAATGACCCAAATCTTTGGTTTGGGTGCGTCGCGCACCAGATAGATGGTTCCGTCCTCGGCTACAGCCAACTCGGTCACGCCGGGAACGAGACTACCGGGAGCAGGCTGTTCTTTCTTGCGCGAATCGAAATCAGGGATTTTCACGTCCCCAGGCAACTCGATCTCTTTGAGCAATACGCCCCGTGAGTCAAAGATTGCAGTAAGCGGTCTGGAGCTCTGCCGAACGTCTTTTCCAAACATTTCGGTTGAATGCAGCACGCCCGAGAGCAGAAACATCCCCGAAGGCATCGCAGCCAGGAGCGTCGGCGACATTTGCGAGTCAATCCGCGTTAGCGTAGCCGAGTTATCCGCAGCGATCTGGATCACCGCCAGAAACGAGTTCTTGTTTTTCGTTGCGATCCAGCCGAGTTCGAGAACTGTGCCGTCTCGTGCGATGGCAAAATCACTTATTTGGAATTCCGCGCCAGCCTGCAGCTCCGGCAGGTCTGGCACATCGACTTTTGTGATGCGCTGGCCATCCGCCGAAATGCGAGCGATGGGTGCAAGGAGCGGATGTCCCTTGGGCAGGAACGGGCGCATGTAAACGTTGCCCTCCGCATCGCAGCGTATGGGGCCGATCGCGGCGAAGGTGCCCGGGAAATTCGCAACTGGGATTTTTTCGCCTGCTTTTAGTTCGATTTGGGGAATCGGGTTAGGGGTCGATTGAGGATGCGCGCCACTCGGAAGCAGCAATGCCAGGCCGATCGCCAAAGTGGCCCCGGACGCAGATGGGTACTTCTTCACGGGCCGGCCCTCCGCCGGAGGTGCATCTAATGGCTCGTGTAACACCTTGTACTTGTTTTGTCAAAGACTGCTTGTGATGGTTTCCGGCGGCCAACGGTCGGTCCGCATCGCCTCGCGTCGTACCATAGGTCAAGCAGAAGGCGGTCCCTACAAATGCGGCGCGAGAGCGGTGTCGAAGTGGCTGGTTACTTGGATTTCGTAGTGGACCTGGTTGGAGTCGTCGGCTTTGGCGATGGTCACGCTCATGGACTGCTGCAAATCCTCCGTGGCGCGTACCAGCAAACCAGTTTGCAGCGAGATGTAAGCCACGGTTTCGTTCGTGCCTTTCGTGGTGCCCGAGGTTTTCAGTTGGCGGATGCGGTAGTCCTCCGGGGTTGTGTCCTTTGGATTGGATTTTTGCTTGAGCGTGGAGGCGATGAGGAACACGGCGCACTGCTGGTCAGCAAGAACCGGGCATTTGTCATTTTCGACGTAGGTAATCTCGCGTTCCCAAACCAGATCGGCGATCGGCGCAGGTGTTTTCTCAAGCTCCTCCGACTTCCACTTTTCTCCGGGTCTGACACCGGCGGGAGGCAGCGTCCACTCAAAGGCGAATTGCGCGGCCCAGAATTGCCAAAGCAGAAGCTGCTCGGGTTCGAGAGCATCTAGGCCTTCGGCGCTGGTGATACTACCGTCGGGGCCGATCGTGAACCTGACTCGCGGCGTCTTGGATGCGGTGTTTTCTGGAGTGTTTGCGCTAGGCGGTTCCAGAACGGTTTCCCCAGCCACCACGAGTTTATGGTCTACAAGCCGCGAATCCTGCACTGAAAGCCTTAGCGCGGTCGAAAGGTCCTGACGTGTTTGGCCGGGCCGCAGCATGGTAGCGACGTTGCTTTTTGTTTCCACATGGCGGTCGAGGCGCGCGTGGCTTTCGTAGAGCAGAGTTTGCCCATTGTGGAGTTGCGGCAGGAGCACGACACGCTCTTTGTGTTCGCCGGCGGCCGCAGCCAAGAGCAACGCTCCCGCCAGGGGCAGCACGTACAACAGCCGCTTCCAAACGCCTTTCCAACCACTGAGGTAGGCAAACATTTGCAAAAAACTGATCAGGGCCGCGTTGTTTCGTCGGCGACGCCTTGCACTGCGGCCTTGGGTGTTTCCAGCGGGCCGCTCAGGCTTAACCCGCGGGATGCCTGCACAATTTTCGACCCGCGTTTATTCCCTCCGGCCACACCCGGCAGGAACGTCACCTGGCCGCTCATGTCAAACCCCAATGTGCCGGAGAGCTGCGTGCGCGCCTGCGGCCCATCCAACTGAATCCCTTCGAATCTGACCTGCTGATCTGCAATTTCGAATTTCCCTTCTCCGCTCTTCCATTGCGAGGTGCCCGCGCGCGCCACACCGGATTCGGAGCTGGCACGTACATCCCAGCCACGCAACTCGATTTTGCTCAGCTTTAAGTTCCCCTCTCCAGACAGTTGCCGCAGCAGTTCCTCCCGGCCGACTCCACCTGTGCTGAGTTGAATGGTGCCCGAAGCGGTGCCGCCCCAGCGTTCCGCCCAGCGCGATGGCCAAGGGAGTTGCGCGAGGTTGGCCCGGTCCACCTCTGCGGTCACTTCGTAATGAGGAACGGGCGAAAATGCCGCAGTGACCTGACCCTGCACGTTGCCACCGGCCCATTGCGCGTCGGCGCTAGTGACCTGCAATTGCAAATTGTGGAATTGCACGTGGGCGCGAGCCTTGACCAGCTTGATTTTTTCAATACTGAGAGTGTCCGCGGTCAATTCTCCTTGTGCCGAGACGCGACGCAAAAGCTCGCTGGCCTTACTGCTCGCCGCTGTTTCGCCCAAGAGCGAAGTCATCAGCCGCTGCACCCAGTTGGGACGCGCGCGCGGGCCGAACCAGCGGTCGAGCTCGACGGCATCCAGGCGGTCCGCATGAAGCTGAAAACGCCAGTCGTTCTCCGTCGCGTTGCTCACTTCCTCAGCTTCGGAAATTGTGCCGGACCAAGTAGCCCCAAACGCTTCCGCTTTGCCGATGGTTGCGGACCGCCGGCCATCCTTCCATTCGAGGCGGGAGTCGTCGATTTTCAGCGGCTGATTGAGGCCCACCATCGCCAAGCGTGATTTTGTGAGTTCCACCGAACCGCTGCGCTGCGCTTCCTGCACATGGTTTCCCCAGGTCCATGCCAGGAAGCCGTTCGCCGCGCCGTTATATTCCCATCCCTGATCCAGACGGCGGCCAAACGCCGACGTTAGCCTGAAGAAGCGCGTGGCATCCGCCAACCGCAAATTGAGCTTCAGATTTCCTTGACGCGCGAGGGAATCGTGCTCCAGATCAAATTCCAAGGAATCTTCCGGCACGGGCGTGGCACGCGCTTTGGCCGCCTGCAGCGGCGCAGTGTCGTCCCCTAACTTCACGCGGAGTCCCATCATGGAGAATCTGCCGTTTTTCACGGAAGCGTGAAACGAATCGATGCGCGACTCCTTGAGTCCCGGTACGGACAAACTGCCGGCTTTTCCTTCGATCGAGCCTTCCTCCCAATGCAATGGCCATCCGCCGAGCGAAAGATTCCCGCCGAGCGAATCGTTTATCGCCACCTGCTCCGCGATTCCCGGCCGAAACGCGCGGCACCAGGCCAGCAGATCCTCTGCTTGAATCGCCATGCTTTTGAACTGAACTCGCCAGTTCTCGGGACTCGAGGTCTGGAAAACCGCGCTTCCCCTCAGATTCGAGCGGGGTAACTCCACGCGCAGATCGTCCGCACGGGCCTCGTCTTTCGCGGGACTCCACGCGCCTTGCACGTTCAGGTTGACTCGCGGATTATCGCTGCGCTCCGTCAGGTCCCAGCGGTGGACTTGGATGGCGCGCGCCTGTAGTTGAAAACGCCACTCGCTTGCGCCTGAGATCTCCGCGGCGTGCGTCGTGCCCACGCTGGCGTTTCCGTCCAGAGCCAATTCGCCGCGCACGCCCGAATCGTCTCCGGTCACGAGCCGAAACAGATCCGCCAGAGATGCTTTTCCCCAATGGACCTGGATTTGGGCGGGCTGCAGCCGGGCGGAGGTTCCAGCCACGTCGCCGACGACATACAAAGTACCCGCCGATTGCAGGGCCACACCGCTACGCCAGGGCTGGGCCTCGAGTCGCAACTGCCAGCGTCCTGGAGAGAGTTGCTCGACTCTCCCCGAAACATTGACAAAAGCAAATGGGCGCTTTTCGTCGCCCATTTTGAAATTGATCCGGCCGTCTTCAAACTCGATGGTTTGCAAATGATGCGTGGATTCCGCGGGTTTTTGCGGGCCGACTGGTGTGGAGGCGCCCGCGAGTTTCGGACGCGCCGGAGGCAACCAGCCTGCCAGGTTCCAGCGCCCCTCGGAGTTTCGCACCAGGATCAGGCTAGGCCTCGCGAAGGAGATGGTGCCGAACTGAAAGCGCCCGCCGAGGAGTCCCGTCCAACGCAGGCCTGCGGTCATGCGTTCGGCGCGCAAGAAATACTCCTTGCCGAACGCGGGATCTTCGCCGATGGTCACGGCGTCCATTTCCAGCTCGGGCATGGGCAATAGGTGGATGGAGAAGCCCGCAACCTGAACGGTTCGTCCGAAAGCGCTCTCCAGCCGCGCGGTCAAGAACCCGCGCATGCGTCGCGTTTTGACAAGCAAAGATGCGCCCACCTGCAGGGCGATCACCACCGCGAAGATCAGCAGCGCAATACCGCCGTATTTTCGTGCGCGAGTCATGCCCATCCGATTTTATGGCAATTGGGAGCGAAAGTGGTGCCCACCCTCCGCGGCAGCTTGGCAGTTTGCCAGAAAAAAGCAGATTCCTCGGGCCTGCCTGCCTCAGGCAGGCAACACCGCCCTCGGAATGACGCTCGGACGCGTTTCTGCAAGGCGTGTTAGTGAACGGTGTGGAGCATACGGCTCCAGCGGGTTCGCGCGGGGAGATGCATCAGGGTATCAAAAATGCCCACGATTCTTTGCGCGAAGGAGCTGTCGCCGTAATCCGCGCTGCTGGCGTCGATGGACCAGTAAATCAGGAACGGCCGGCCCATGATGGCGCCACGATCGACAAAACCCCAGTAGCGGCTGTCCAGGCTGTGGTCGCGATTGTCGCCCATAGCGAAGTATTTGCCCGGAGGTACCACCAACTCGTCGCCTTGAATGTATTTTCGAATCTCGTGGGACCATTCGGGCTGCACTTGCGCCAGATACATCTGGTTGCCCACGGGAGGGAAAGTGTAGTTGAGCGGGTCGTAGGCCGAAGCGGGATCGTGCACCACATAGGGCTCGTTGAGCATGTCGCCGTTGACGTAGACTTGCTGGTCCACGATTTTCACGTGATCGCCGGGCAAGCCAATCACGCGCTTCACGAAGTGCGGATGATCTTGATACGGGTACTTGAAGACAATGATGTCGCCGCGTTGGAGGGCCCGGTAGGGCAGGAATTTGTCGTACCACGCGCCACGCCCGCCAAAAATGAATTTGTTTACCAGCAGGTGATCGCCGACCAGGAGGGTGCGTTCCATGGATTGGGACGGAATCTTGAACGCCTGCACTACGAAACTGGTGCCGAACAGCGCGAGGATCACGGTTACCAGCAGTGATTCCAGATACTCGGAGAGTGTCGTCTGACTCGTATAGGCGTGCGGCTCCTCTTCCGCTTCCGGCTTTGCCGGGGGTGCCACGGCCTCGGGCGTGTTGGCCGTTTCTACAGTCGCCGCGCTTTCCGGGGCGAGGGTCTCATCCGGCATTGGGTCCTACCTCTTCCTCTTCCTTGGCCTTTAGGTCACGCCGTTGGAGTTTCTCGAGCGCGCGCCGCGCGGCCTTCTGCTCGGCTTCCTTCTTGGTGCTGCCCTCGGCAGTCGAAAGACAAGAACCTTTCACCCATACTTCCACCAGAAACGTCTTCTGATGGTCGGGGCCGCTTTCCCCAGCCAGGCGATACTCGGCGAGTTGCCCACCCTTGCCCTGCAGGAATTCCTGCAAGGCGCTTTTGCGGTCGGACTCCGCGATGCGGTCGCCGTCTTCGCTCACCTGCAAGAATACCGTTTTCTTCAGGAGTTCGCGCGCCGGGTCGAGCCCTCCATCCAGATAAACGGCTGCCACCACGGCTTCGAAGGCGTCCGCAAGCAACGCCGGCTTATCGCGTCCGCCGGTTTTTTCTTCGCCGCGGCCAAGCCGCAAGTGTTCGCCTAAACCCAAGCCTCGCGCGGCAGCTTCCAACGAATGGGCGTTTACGATTCGCGCGCGGCTCTTAGAAAGCTGCCCTTCCGCCCAATCCGGGAAGTGGTTGAGGAGGAACTCGCTGCTGAGCAGCTCAAGAACCGCGTCGCCCAGAAACTCCAGGCGCTCATTGTCCTGCACCTCCGAGGCGGCGTAGGAGATTTCCTCGCCGCGTGCGGTGCGGAGTTCGGGAACCGCGGAACTGTGCGTGAGCGCGCGGTCCAACAGGCGCGGGTCGCGAAACTCATACCCGAGCCTTTCCATCAAGCGCTCATCTTCACTGCCGACCATGGGTCCCCTGTTTCCCGCTGCGTGCCGGCACGGCTACTGCCTACTTCGGCATGCTGAGCTGCGTCGCTGCCAGCTTTTTCGCTTCTTCGATGTTTTGTGTGCAGGTAGCTTTCATCCCGCTAGGAAGCGCGGCGCATTTCGTGAATGCCGTGACCGCATCCTCAAAATGCGAAGTTTTTTCGTTCGCAATACCGAGCACGTAGTAATTCACAGGGTCGGGATTCAGCGGGTCGGCCTTCACGGCATTCTCCAAATTCGGAATCGCGTCGCTGAATTTGCCGCGGCGGAAGGCCACCAGACCCAGCCCACTGTATGCCATACCTGCGGTCTCGCTCTTCAATTGCTGAAACCTGTCATCGGCCATGTCCTGGGGCTTCTGGATCGTTGGCAAAAGGTCCAGAGCCTTCTGGCAGAATTTCTCGGCCTTCTCCAGCCGCTGCAGCTTCAATTCCTCGGGCGTGCTGGCGTTCATCGCGCGCGGCAGCGTGCTCCCGACGACCGCGAGCGTTTGCGGATCGTTGGGGAAGAGCGCAAGCTGCTTGTCGGCTGCCGCTTCCATCTTGTCTACTTCGCCCTTGCGAAAATACGAGCGCACCTGCCAGTTATAAACTTCGGCAAGATAGCGGCTCTGCGGATATTTCTGCACGAAAGTCTCCGCTAATGTGTCTTTCTTGGCGGGATCCTGCTCGTCGCGAAACGCTTTTACCTCCGCGTCTTCTTCCGCGTTTACCGGCGGGGGTGAGGATTCCAGGGTTAATGGCGCAACTTGCGGATTGTTTGGGTTTGGTTGTTGTTGGCCGGGTTGTTGCTGGCCGGACTGCTGTTGCTGCGTCGCTTGCGCCAACGCCATCGAGGCGCTAAACGCTGTCGCCGTAAGCGCAAGCACGAGTCTCATGATCTGCCTGCCATGCTTTTTCATGCCGAATTTCTCCTTTGTGGCTCAGGGCCGCTCGGACGGCTTCCTCAATGCCAGGTCTCCCAGCCCTTTTTGAGCTGCCTGTTGTGCTTGGGGAGGAGCGCCCTGGAGCGCAAGCACGGCCTGGTATTCAGTCTTCGCTCGCTCTAACTGCCCTTCATCTTCAAAAATCCTAGCGAGGTACACGTGGGACCACGCCATCACCAAGGGGTCTTGTGAAGCGGCGTGTTCCCCGGTCGTTAGTCTCTCGAAAACCTCTTTGGCTTTCTCGGCGTCGTGATCCAGCACCGCCACCATGCCCAGGCCGTACCACGCGCGCGGCTGGTCCGGATACTTAGCCAGGACACTCAAGAACGATGTCTCGGCCGCGCGGGAATTTTTCTCCGCCAGATGCTTCTCCCCTTCGGTGAGCGCGGCAATTGCGCCAGGATCGTCAGGTAAGTTGCTAATGGCCCGCGCGCGCCTGCGCGCCGAAGCTTCGTTGGCCAATTCCTTGCCCTGCTCTGCGCTTTGCTCCGGGGCGAAGGGAACCGCGGAGACCCGCGCCGTTTCGGTCTTCACATCGATCGCGCGTACCAGGTCCGGAAAATAGTCCGGAAGGCTGGGTTCTGCCTTTTCGTATTCGCCGAGACCCTGGAAGATCGGCCGCACCATCGTGTACCCGTCTATATCGTTCTCCTGCAGCGCCGCCTCCCGCTCGCTCGGGGAAAATCTTTTCAGCTTAATCTCCACGGCCCGCACCGTGCATTCCCCGAACCACGAGAAAAAGTCGTCCTTCAGGTCCGGGGAAAGCCGGGGAGCCTTAGCGGCGACCTCGTAAGCCGGCCGTTTCACGATCACGACATGCGAATACTGGAGCGGCAAGGTATCCAGCAGAAAGTGAAGATAAGCGTGGCGCACCACGTCGGCTGGAATCTCCTCACTCCCACTTAAGACAATCACGTAGTGATCGCCGAAGTTGCGGACGTTGGTGATGCGTCCCACGAGCGGCTCGACGATGATGGTAAACGTCCGCGGCTGCGTCGGGTCCACCACTTCACGCGTGTATGAACTGGCAACGAACAGGATCTGAGACACCGGATCATGCAACCGTTCGATCTCCTTGTCGTAGAGCGGCTGCACCCCTAGCCAAAGCGAGTGGATATTCTGTTCGGTGTAATAGTTGGCGAGAACTTCGCTGAATCCTTCCAGGTCCAGCACTTCCGGCGGCAATTCTTCGCGCCGCAAAACCGGCTGGAATTTCGGCGCCGGTCCGGACACGAGTCCGAACCACACAAAGCGCGAGAGCATGGCTCCGGGGTCGCGGAATTGGTGCCCGCGGTAGAATTCCTTTAAGGCATCCACCGCCGGCCCTTTTTGGTGCCCCAGGCGCTCGCGCATTTGCGCCCGGTAGGTCGTAAAGCTGTCCGGGCTGACGTCGCTTTCGTATCCCGCGGCGTACAGCGCGCACATGGTGGTGAACATCGCTTCGCTGACATCGATGGTGGAAGCGGTGGCGGGCGCACGCCGAAACCTTTGGCGTGGCGGAGCTTGCGCCGGACTGATCGCGGCGCATACTCCCAGCGCCGCCAAAATTACACCAAGCTTGTCGCGGGTTCTCAGAGGCATCCCTTCGTTTAGCTGGCGCGACGTTCCCCTGTGGTTGAGGGCCCAGGCAGGCTCATGAGGCTTGGATGTCGGTATCAGGAGTTGATACGGACATTCAGGAATCACGCCGCCGCTGCCTTTAGTCAATGTACAGGTGCCTTCCCATTGAGTCAAGGAAACCCCTGTGGCGAGCGGCTGGCGCTTCCTTCCTCAAGTGGATGGCTTGCGGGCTTGTATCGTTGTCCACACCAGGCGGTGGTTAACCGCTTGTCGGGCATTTGGGCACTTGGGTTTCTTCACGAAAAGATGGTGGCGATACAAGCAATCCACTTTCCGCAGCAGCACTATCCTTTGGCAATTCCTGAAGCACGACTCCCAAATTCCGAAAAAGCATCTACAATTTCGCCGCTACGTCAATAAGCGCGATGGGAGGGAGAAAAATACGTGCCCTTGAGTTACGTGGTCCACAAGGATCGGCAATTAGTAATCAGTACCGGGTCAGGGCGTGTGACTTGCGCTGAGATCCGGGCCCGCCAGGACGAAATCGAGAGCGATCCCGATTTCAACCCGGAGTTCAATCAGCTCGTAGACTTGAGAGCGGTGACGGCCTTGGACGTGTCAGTGGGCGAGTTCACGACACTCGCGAGACGCCAGGTCTTTTCTTCCAAGTCCCGGCGCGCCTTTGTTGCTGTCGACCCCGCCATCTTCGGGATGGGGCGATTGTGGGAAGCCCACACCGAACTCTCTCAGGACACATCACAAATCCACGTATTCTATGACCTTGCTCCCGCCTTGGAGTGGCTCGGGAAAACATTCCTGGGCTACTTTAGCTAGGCGCGAGCTTACGGTAGCTGCTGACTGCGCACATCGTTGACTTCGCCAAGAGTGAAACATAGGATGCGAGGTAAAGGGGAAGGAGGAAGGGGCTCTTCCCAGTGGCGAACGAAGTTTCCGATCACGATCCGCTGATCGGCCAGGTGCTAGGTCATTACCATGTCATCTTGAAAATTGGCAGCTGCGGCACGGGTGTGCCTTGCTGCGCCCACGACGAACACCTCCATCTAAACGATTCTATCGGGACCTACAGCAGCGAGGAATCCGCACGCGTGCTGGGATGGAAGCCACCAATAAAAGATGCTGGAAGCCTGGATCCTCCCGGCAGGGGATTTTATTCTGGCGAGTTGGGGCCGAGGTGAAGCCATGCGCAAACAGACAGTTTTCCTCTCGGGAGCGGCCGCTTTCTTGTTTGGGCTGATTGCCCCGGCAGTTTGGGCCCAAAACACGGTGCAAACCATTGGCGGCGGTGGGCCTAACAATCTCCCCGCGCTGAAGTCGAGCATGGGTGAACCCACTGCTGTTGCCCTCGATGCCGCAGGTAACCTCTACATCGCCGATGGCTATTCCCAGAGGGTGTTCCGAGTAGATACCACCGGAAACGTCACCGTCTTCGCGGGCAACGGCTCCTCCGGCGACGGTAGCCCAGCCATCAACGCCGGCCTTGCGATTCCTAGCGGCTTGGCCGTGGATCGCTCTGGCAATATCTTCATCGCCGAGCAAGGCGGCTGCAGGATTACCGAGGTCTCCGCCCAGACCGGTAACATTTCTACCGTCGCGGGCTCGGACCAGTGTTGGTACTCCGGCGATGGCGGACCCGCCACCAGCGCCACACTGAATCAACCCTCAGGCGTGGCTGTGGACACGTTCGGGAACATCTTCATTGCGGATACCGGCAACTGCCTGGTTCGCGAGGTTTCCGGGTCCACTGGTGTCATCACTACCGTGGCGGGGACGCCACCAGATATTAACGGGTTGTTACACTGCGGGTACACGGGAGACGGCGTTTTGGCGACGAGCACCCAGCTTACTTTCCCCGGCGGCGTGGCCGTGGATGGTTCAGGGAACATCTTGATCGCAGACACCGGCAGTTGCGAGATTCGCGAGGTTTCTGCCTCCACCGGCATTATCTCCGACGTGGCTGGAACGCCGGTAACACCATCGGGGTGTTCTGGATACTCAGGGGACGGCGGCCTGGCCACCAGCGCCTCTCTCAACGGTCCCCTGGCCGTAACCGTGGATAGTTCGGGGGACATTTTCATCGCGGACACCAACAATTACGTGATTCGCAGAATCTCCGCTGCTACGGGAATTATTACCACTGTGGCCGGGAACGGCACCGAAGGCTACTCCGGCGATGGGACTTCAGCCACCAGCGCCCAGCTCAAACAGCCCTTTGACCTAGCTGTGGACAGCTCGGGGGACATCTTCATCGCGGATTACGACAACTCCGTGGTCCGCGAAGTTTCTGCCGCTACTGGCAACATCTCCACCTTCGCGGGCGTGGCCGTTCCTGATCCGTACCAGGTGGGCCAAATGATCGGCTTCCCCGCGTATTGCGGCGATGGCTACCCCGCCACGGATGCGGAATTCGGCAATCGAATGGGCGGTCCGTGGGCTGCAGGTCTGGCTACGGACAGCTCTGGGAACGTGTTCCTTGCGGATACGGGCAACAGCGCCATCCGCGAAATCTCCGCCACCACAGGAATCATCACCACTGTGGCCGGAAACGGCTTCGCCGGCTACTCCGGTGACGGCGGCCCTGCAACCAGCGCTGAACTCTTTGCTCCCAGGGATGTGGCTGTGGACGGCTCGGGGAACCTGTTTATCGTGGATAGCGGCAATTGTGTGATCCGCGAGATTTCGGCCTCGACTGGCATCATCTCCACCGTGGCGGGGACGCCACCGGACAGTTCCGGCAATTATTATTGCGGATACTCGGGCGATGGCGGGCCGGCCACCAGCGCCGAACTATATCCCATCGATTTGTTGATGCCCGCAGGAGGCGTAGCCGTGGATAGTTCCGGCAACCTCTTCATCGCTGACAGCGGAAATAATATTATTCGCGAGGTTTCCGCATCCACGGGAATTATCAACACCGTCGCCGGAATCCCGTGCGAAGACTTCTGCTACGTCGGCGGCGGCGATGGCGGCCCAGCCACGAGCGCGACGCTCTTTACTCCTTACGGTGTAGCTGTGGATGGCTCTGGAAACATCTACATCGCGGACACCTACGACTTCGTGATTCGCGAAGTGATGGCAGTCAACGGCAATATCTATACCGTCGCCGGCAACATGGCTTTGAGCCAGGGCTTTTCCGGTGACGGTGGCTCCGCCACCTCAGCCCAGCTTCGCTCCACCTACGGCGTGCTCCTCGATCCCGCAGGCAATCTCTTCATCCCCGACCCCGGAAATTGCGTGATTCGTGAGGTTTCCGCCTCGACAGGTATTATCTCTACGGTGGCGGGGACGCCGCAGGACAGTGCCGACTATTATTCTTGCGGATATTGGGGCGACGGCGGCCCAGCGTTGAGCGCCGGCTTTGATTTTCCAGGGGCCGTCGCGTCAGACCCTTCCGAGGACCTGGTGGTGCTGGACAACGTCCGGGTTCGCACTGTGGCGGGCCTAGTGCAGGGGCCCGCAGCTGGCGCCGTTGCTTTTCCGAGCCCGTTGGCGTTCTCCACTGTGCAACTGGGGACGTCCAACACGCTTACCGCAATGCTCAGCGATCGAGGCTCCTTGACAACGAACGTCTCCACGGTGACCATCTCCGGCGCGAATGCGTCCGACTTTTCAGAGACGGATAATTGTGCCGGAGGTTCCTTAGCCGCAGGTGGCGGCTCGTGCACGGTCAACGTCAAATTCACCCCGTCAATCGCCGCTGCGGAGAGCGCGCTGCTCACCATCACCGACACTGCCGGCACGCAAACCGTTAACCTCTCGGGCGTGGGCGCAAATTTCCTGGTAGTGGCTCCCAGCCCTCTGGTGTTCCCGAGCGAACCGCTGGGGACGTCCAATTCGCTTGCCGTAACGCTCAGCGATGAAGCGGCCTTAGCAACGAACGTTTCCGCGGTGGCCATCTCCGGCGCGAATGCGTCCGACTTCTCCGAAACGGGCAACTGCGTCGGCGCTTATTTATGGGCGGTTGGCAACTCCTGCACGGTCGACGTGAAATTCACCCCTTCCATCACTGGTGCGGAGAGCGCGTTGCTCACGATCAGCGGCACTTTCGGCGCGCTAACCGTTAACCTCTCGGGTGCTGGCATGGATTTCTCGGTAGGGGCCGCTCCCGGCGGCTCGCTAACGTCCACTGTCACCCAAGGCCAAACGGCGACGTACTCGTTGCAGGTGAGCGCCATCGGCGGAATGTCCGCTAGCGATGCAGTGAGCGTCACCGTCACGTGCTCTGGAGCCGCGCCTGAAACCGCTTGTGTGGTGCCTGCGTCGATTGCGGCCACCGTGGCGACTCCAGGCGCATTTACCGTGTCCGTCACCACCACCGCTCCGACGCAGTCCGGGATCCCGCTCGCGGGAGGTCCAAGGATCCGCAATCCGGTGACAGTTCTGGTCTTCGGCATGGCCCTGCTGCTGTTGGCCTTCGGGCTCTGCGTCCGGATGCACTTTTCGGAAAGACATTGGCGTTCGCCCGCCTACCAGACGGGCTTGGCTTGGCTGGCGTTCGCGGGCCCCATGGTGCTCGCCATCGTCCTGATGGGTTGCGCGGGAGGCGGCAGCGGCTCGCCGCCGCCTCTGTCGGGGGGCACGCCAACTGGAACCTACACACTTACGCTGAAAAGCACGGCGGGAAGCGTGAGCCATACCACCAGCCTCACGTTAGTTGTAAACGCCCTGCAGTAGCTGATGGAAGCACGGCTAATCGCGGGCAAAGACCCTGAAATGCAGCTTCGGAAACTTCATACAAACGCGCCACGCTTTCATTTTCTGGTTCCTCAGAACGAAGCGGGGATCGCCAACCCCCAAGTCTGCTTGGCAAGCCTAGAACCTGTTTTGGCGCTTGCGTAGTTTCTTCGCGCTGGGGGAGATGCTTAGGTCCTTCGGGCTGCGCGAACTTCGTTGGTTGCGGCACTGAGCGCGTGCCAGATGCGGTCGAGCCATTCGCGGTGCTCCGGCTTCATCAGCACGGAGCGCAGGCAGGTCAGGGTGGTTCGGTCCTGCTTCATCGCGCCGAGGCTGTCGGCAAAGAACTCCACGGGAAGTTCGGCCACGGCAAGATGCAGATTCCGCCGCGCGGCTGCGTCGAAGATCTGTCGTGAAAGCTCAGACGACTTGCTCACGGATTCTGCGCGCGGGGCGAACACCACGATGTCGAGTTCGGGGGCAAAGGCGGCGACAAAACGAGTGTCAGCCGCGACGCGCTGGTGAAATTCCAAGGCGGCCTCCCGGCAGTGCTCGAGTCCTTGGGCAAATTCTCCGCCTTTCGCTAAAGGCAACAGCTTCTGGGTGGCCCACAACGCCACTGCGGCCGCTCCGGGACGCGAGCACTCCAGGCTGATCTCGCCGAGATGAAGTTCTTTCGAGCTGAAATAGGTATACGGTGAGTCATGCTTATAAAAACGGCCCACGGCGGGGTCGCGGAACACCACGCAGCCGCAACCATAAGGCTGCAAACCATGTTTGTGCGGATCGATGACCAGGGAATCGGCGTGGCGGATAGCCTCAAAGGCTCGGCGTGCTTCGTCTGCAAGGTTCCTTGCCAAGACGAAATAGCCTCCATACGCTGCGTCGCAGTGCACACGGAAGCCATACTTTTCGCGCAACTCAAGAATGTCTGGCAGGGGATCGACCGAGCCCGTAGCGGTTGTGCCCATGGTGACCACCACGGTCCCGACATCACCGCGAGCCAGCTGCGTTTTCAGAGCCGCAAGGTCCATTCGCGCGCGCACATCGCAAGCAATAGACTCAAACTTCAATTGCAGCACGGCGCTGATCCGCCGATGCGTGTAGTGCGCTTGTTCGCTGGCAACAACGGCTTTCCCCGGGGCTAGTTGACCAGCCACCCAGAGTGCTTCCAGGTTGGCCATGGTGCCGCCGCTTGCGAGATGCCCGAGATGCTCGCTCCAACCGAACATTCCAGCGATCTCCGCGACACCTTCTTTTTCCATCGCGGAAGAAGCGCGCCCTCCATCCAGCGCGTGATTGTTGGGATTGATCCACTGCGCCAATGCGTAAGCCAGCCGAGCGACGGGATGCGGCGGCTTGAGCATCTGCCCGGCATACATGGGATGAAAA
>Ga0187782_10001762_pt1 | contig 15891 bp, 14 predicted proteins | sample 0715_SJ02_MP15_2_FD_132454 | JGI IMG/M metagenome (GOLD analysis project Ga0187782, IMG submission 132454) | Tropical peat soil microbial communities from peatlands in Department of Meta, Colombia - 0715_SJ02_MP15_20_MG | ecosystem: Environmental > Terrestrial > Soil > Wetlands > Peat | place...
ACCAAAATACTGAGCTTATTGGAACTCATGAGTTGTGCTCCTGCGATATTGGGAATGCGTTCGATTCCGCTTTGGCGGGTGCGTTCATTTCGCGCCCTCTGGGCGGGCCAGCGCCGCCAACGCGGTGGGGGCGATGGTGTTTCGCTGCAGCGCCGCCTCCTTGTTTGCCGCCATGCCAAAAGCGACCGCCATCAGCTGGCTGTAAAAGACCACGGGGATTTGAAACTTCGTTCCCCACTTGCGATTGATGGCCGCCTGGTACATCTCGACATTGGTCTGGCACAGCGGGCAAGGCGTCGAGATCACATCGGCGCCAGCTTCCTGCGCCTCGCTAAGAATCGTCTTGATAAGGGGCAGTGTCCGATCAGGGCTCATCACGGCGACCGAGGCGCCGCAGCACGAGGTCTTGTTGGAAAACGCTAGCGCCTCGGCGCCGCAGGCGCGAGTGAAATCGTCAAGAAAGGTCGGTTCGTCTGTAGCGTCAAACTTGCCACCGCCCTCGGTACCAGCGAAGGGGCGCACGGTTTGACAGCCGACGTAGCCGGCGACCTTAAGGCCCGTGAGTGGATTGGTTACTTGCGAGGCGATGCGATCGATGCCTACGTCGTTCACCAGAACCTCGCAGATGTGGCGCACGCGCAAGTCGGCGTCGTAGGAAAGCTTTGCCTCGCGCAGCGCAGTGTTGATTTGCGTGCGCGTCTTGACATCGGCCTTGATCTTTTCGGCGCCACTGTGCGTGTTCAGGTAACACGCGGCGCATCCCGTGACCACGTCGCGCGTGCCCTTTTGCTGGGCTTTGGCCAGGGTTCGGCCGGTCAACGCGAGGTTTGGTTTTTGGCAGCCGCCGATATGCCCAACCGAGGCGCCACAACAGTTCCAGTCGTCGATCTCATCGAGTTCAATTCCCACCTTAGGCAACACAGCGCGAAGCGATTCGTCCAGATGGCGCGCGCTGCCCTGCGAGGAGCAACCCGGGTAGTAGGTGAGTGTTTTGGCTTCGCTCATCGCACGGCTCCTTTATTCGCCCAATTCCAATTCGCGTGCCTTCGCCAATATGGCCTTGAGCCCCCGCCGGTCTTTGATCCGGCGTGGCATGCCCATATGCATGCGTCCCGTGCGGATCATGCCGACGGCGATCGAAAGATTCTCCAGGGCGCGCCGCAAGCCCTCCTTGAGCCCGAAAGTGAAGTAGTAACGGGCCGTGATCAGGCGCTCGTCGGTTCGACCGTAAAACCGCGCCGACCACCAGAAGGAGCGCGCAAAATTCACATTCTCGGTACCTTTGGACGCGTATCCGAGCTCAGCCGATTTGGCGGCTAGGTCCTGCAGGATGTAGGTGACGGGGACGCCACGCGGGCAGCGCACCACACAACGGTAACAGCTCGTGCAGTTCCACAGCGTGTTAGAGCGCAGCACCTCCTCCTTCATCCCGGCGCGGATCATCATGAACAGCTTGCGCGGACCATAGTCCATCTGCACACCAATGGGACAAGAGCCGGAGCACACCCCGCATTGCATGCACAGCGACAAGAGCTCGCCGCCCTGAATGTTGTCGCGGACCCAACGCGCAAATCCCAGGTCATAGGGCACGGCCGATACTTCAGGCAGAGCTTTCATTTCAGAAGCCCTTCATGGGGTTCGGATCGAGGGCGCTGATCAATTCGGAAAAGCTATTGATCACGTGGGGCACCCGATGGCTGTCGGAGATCGAAATTTCCTCGAGGGCAACACGCTCGGACTCGAGCATCATGCTCTTGAGCGTTTCGCCGACCTTTGCGATTCGCTCGCTCGCCAGACCCGAGCCCTTGACAAAATGGCATTGATAGTCGTCGCCAGACTTGCAGCCTAAAAGCAAGATGCCGTCGTAGCCTTTTTCCAGCGCCGTCGAGATCCACAGCATCGTCACCGATCCGAGGCAGCGCACGGGGATGATGCGTACGAAGCTACTCCACTGCGAGCGGTGAAATGCCGCCATGTCGATCGCCGGGTAGGCATCGTTTTCACAGGCCAAGACCAGAATGCGGGGTTTCTCCGCAAACTCGTCCGGTATTTCGTTGGCCTGGATCATCGCAGCGACCATCTGCGGGTTGTAGTTGTCAAACGTGATGGTGCGCACTGGACAGGCACCCATGCAGGTGCCGCACCGCCGGCAGCGTGAGGCGTTGACCACCGGCCTGCCGTCGGTCTCTTCGTCGATGGCACCAAAGGGGCACTCCACCGTGCAGCGCCGACACTTGGTACAGATGTCGTAGCCGATCTTTGGATACGACAGGTCGCCCACTCTGGGGTGAACGGCGACTCCGGCGCGCGCACTTTCGATCGCCTGGATGGCCTTGAGTACCGCGCCCGTCGCGTCTTCCGCGCTTTCGGCCATGTTCATCGGCCGGCGAACCGGCCCGCAGGTATAAATCCCGGTGCGGCGCGTCTCGTAGGGAAAGCAAAGGTAATGGCTGTCGGCAAACCCGTCGGCCAAAATCGGAATGTGCGGCCCTTGCCGGTATTGCAGGTTCAGAATCGGCCCGCCGTTCGTTTGCGCGCTCTTGCGCCACTGCACGACTTTGGCCTGCGTCTGGCCCTGGTAGCCGGCAACGCGAATTGCTGCAAGCGGATTGATGTCGTCTTTGAGTTGCTCGACACTTTTTTCCGGTTCGACCGTTGCTGCTTCAAGGTCGGTCGAATTCGGAACCATGCCGGTGGCAAGAACAATAAGGTCCAAGCCGGCTAGCGGGACCTCGCCGCCCAAAAGATCATCGAGGTAGGTAACCGTCATAGTGGGGGCGTCGACGCGACGCACGCGGCCCTTGAGAAAGATCACCCCGCTGCGCTGCGCCTGACGGTAAAACTCTTCGGCGGTGCCCGGCGTGCGCAATTCCTCGTACACGATGTAGGCGCTGGCTTGCGGGAGCGATGCAACGAGCTGTAATGCTTGCTTGATCGAAACGCCACAGCAAACCGATGAACAATAGGGCAGATGCTGCGAGGTTCGGCTGCCGGCACACTGCAAAAAAGCAACCGAACGGACCGGGGCACCGTTGGAGGGACGGGTGGGCGTACCACCTCGCAGCATCGCCTCGAACTCAATTGCGGTGACCACGTCGGTGCCGCCGTAACCAAGCTCGGTGAGTTGCGAAGCGTCATAGGGACGCCAGCCGGTAGCGACGACGACGGCGCCGACGCGCTCGGTCGTCTCGACACCTGCTTGCGAGATGAGCACTTCGAAGCGACCGGGCGCGCCGCTGGTGCGGCAAACGCGTGCTTGCGTAAGAACCTTGATGCGCGCTTGTGCGCGCACCGCCCCGATGAGCTTTTCGATGTCGTTGGGCCGTGGATCGCGATAGGGCGGCAGGTGCGGCATGCGCTGCGACCACTTCGCTGCCCAACCCCCGAGCTGTTCGCTGCGTTCGACAAGCACAACGGGGTAACCGCACTTGGCCGCCTCGAGCGCTGCGGTCAGGCCGCTTACGCCGCCGCCGACCACTAGCACGGTGCGGGCGCTATCGGTTAGAGGTGCGGGTTGCGGCACCGCCGTTTTTGACAGCTGCGCAAGACACATACGCAGCTGGTCGCTGGCCAGCATCTGGGTATCCTCGACGCGGGCCGGTTGCGACCAAGCGACGTGCTCGCGCAAATTCGCGCGCACCAGCGGTATGCCATCGAACCGGAAGCGATCGGTCATCATGCGCGGCGAACAGGCCGCGATCGCAACACGATCAATCGTCCCGGCAGCCAGATCATGCCGCATCGACGCCACGGCCTCCTCGGAACACAGCGCCGCGCCTCGCACGCAATGGGTCAACTTGAACTCGGAGCGCGCCAGCTTCTCGAGCGCTTCCGTATCAACCGCCTCGGCGATCCCGCACCCCTCGCACAGGTACAAGCCGCTGTTGTTCTGCGCCACCGTCATTGCCCTCGCCCCTTCTCAGGATTCCCGCACCGCGCGCACTGCCTTAAGGGCGGCGGCGGTGGCCGACTGAACCGACATCGACACATCCAGCGGCGCACTGGCGACGCCAGCCGGGCAAACACCGTCGGTCTCGGCCGTGGCCACCAAAAAGCCGTATTCGTCTTGCTCTACCCCCCAGCTGTTCTGCCATCGCTGCGGCACGACGGGCTGCATTCCCGTTGCCAGCACGACCAGGTCGTAGGCTTCGGAGTAGATCTCGCGATCGACGGTTCGCTCCCCATGCAGCACCGGGCGGCCATCCTCGGCAAAACGAATGTGCGCCGGCTTGGACTTGATGAAGCGAACTTGCGGATCCGCCCTTAGCTTCTCGTAAAACGCCTCGAGCTTGTCATGCGCGCGCAGATCGATGTAGTAGATATCAACTTGTGCTTCGGCGTACTGCTCGCGCAAGTACGCCGCGTGCTTGAGCGAAGCGAGGCAACAGATCCGCGAACAGTAAGGCAAGTGGTTGATGTCGCGCGAGCCGGCACATTGCACGAGGGCCACCTTCATCGCCGGCTGGCCGTTTGAGGGTCGCACGATGCGCCCTTTGGTCGGGCCATCGGCGGCCGCAAGCCGTTCCATCTGTACGTTGGTGATGATGTCGGGACTGTGGCCGTAGCGGTAAACATCGATGCGCCGTGCGTCGTACGGCTGCCAGCCGGTGGTCCAGACGATTGCCCCGGCGCTGAGCTCGAATGTTTGTTCGCGCTCATCGGGCTCGATCGCGCCGTAGCGACACGCGCCGCGCAGCTTGGGCCCCTCGCCAGCGGCGATGGCCTCGGGCGACACGAGGTAACGCGCCGGGAACGCATGCTCGTGGGGCAATCGGGCCGCCTTGACGCGATCGAGGCCAAGATTAAATGGGTTGGGCACGGTCGTCTCGCACACTCGGGCGCAATCTCCGCAGGCTGTGCACTTCTCGTTCACGTAGCGCGGATGGCGCCTGACAGCGACCGAGAACGCCCCGCGGCTGCCGGCCACGTGGGTGACTTCGCACATCGTCATGATGCGAATGCGCCGGTTGGCACGCAGGCGCTGATAGTTGATCTCCAGCCCGCAGGCAGGGCTGCACAGTTTGGGGAAATAGCGATGCAATGCGGCAACGCGTCCGCCCAGGCTGGGCCCCTTCTCGAGCAAGATGACGTCTTCGCCGGTCTCGGCGGCCTCCACCGCGGCGCTAATTCCGGCGATGCCGCCTCCGACCACGACGATCGTGCGGCTCGCCGGCCCGCTGCTTTGCGCCTGATTGACCATCGGTTCGTCTCCCTGCGATGCAAAACTGCTTAGACCCCGCCAATCAGGCCGCAAGCGCTTGGCGTTGGTAGTACTGCTGCAAGATCGCCACAACCTCAGGGCGTGAGAACTGCGGCGGGATCGCTTCACCTTTGGCTAGCATTTCGCGCTGACGCGTTCCGGAGATCGACAGGTGATGCTTGGCATCGTGCGGACAGGTTTTGCCCGTGGCCATGCCGTCACAGCGGTGGCAGTAAAAAGTGACGTCTATCTTCAACGGCTGGCACAGCAAGGCTCCGGGCCACAGATCATCAAAGATGGTCTGTGCATCAAATGGACCGTAGTAGTCGCCCACACCCGCGTGATCGCGGCCCACAACCAAATGCGAGCAGCCGAAGTTTTGCCGGATGAGCGCATGAATCAGCGCCTCCCGGGGGCCGGCGTAGCGCATCTCGATCGGGTAGCCCGCCTGGATCGCGATGTTGGGCTTGAAATAGTTGTCGATCATGGCCTGGATGGCCTTCGTGCGCACCTCGGCCGGGATGTCTCCGGTCTTTAACTTGCCCAGCACTTGGTGAATAAAAACGCCATCGGTGACTTCCGCCGCAATCTTGGCCAAGTGTTCGTGGCTGCGATGCATTGGGTTGCGCGTTTGGAAGGCGGCAACCCTTTGCCAGCCGCGACGCTCAAACTCGGCGCGCGCCTCCTCGGGACGCAGGTACAGTCCAGGATATTTGGCCGGGTAGGGCCCTTCGGAAAGGGCCATCACCGGTCCAGCGACGTTAACCTCGCCCTGGCTCATCACTTTTTCTACCCCAGGATGCTTGGGATCATTCGTGCGAAAGACATGCTTGCACTCGAGCGCACGGTCAATGGTGTACTTCTCGCGCACCATCATCAGACCCAACGTCTCGCCGCTTTCGCCGTCAAGCAGCGCGACTTCCTCGCCAATTCCGAGGCTCGAGGCGACTTCCTCGGATACCGACAAGGTAATTGGGATCGGCCAGAAGATCTCATTGGCCAGGCGCATCTCGACAACCGACCCCTTCCAATTCTCGTAACCCATGAAACCATCGAGCGGCGTGTACGCACCCATCCCGAGCATGAACAAATCCGAGACTTCGCGCGAAGTCAAACGCAGCTTCTTGAGCGTTGCAGCGCGCGCAAGGGCCTCGCTGCGCTGCTCTTTGGGAACCAGCAAGGGCCGCAAGTGGCCGCCGCCGTGCGGTGCAATTAGTTTTGTCATGCCCTGGCTCCTTTTGCCCGGCGCTCGGCGCACAGTCCGACCGTCGGTGTTTTCTCCTCAGACCGCACCGGTTTCGCATCGCGCCTTCGCGATCGCCCCCTGTAACACGTGTTCGCGCAGATGAAGCGTCGGTTCATTAAATAGCACCGCGCGCAGCCAATCGAACCCGAGCTGCATCAGCGCTTCGTCATCGTTTTCCAGATGCTCCCGCATGGCGGGATCGACGGCGTACTTTTCCAGAAAACTGGAGCCAAACACGAAGCGCCGGAACGCATCCGGGTCGGCCGAGACCATAAGAAACATCTGGCGCACCCGCTGGTCGGGTTCCTTGCCCCAGGGTCCGCCGCTTGACTTCCAGGACGCAAGTTTCATCAGAATCTGGATCCAGCCGCGGTTGTGCTCGTCGTAGTCGGCCACCTGCTGATCCTCGCGAAACTGTGCGACGGTCTGCTCACTGGGCTGTTCATGGCCCTTGCAGTGCGGCTCCTTGACGAGAAAATAAAAGTCCTCCGGCGCATCGTGCCCCTTCATCTTCACACTTGCCAGGCCCAGGGGGTAGTAGCGGCAAGCGGCTGGCCGGTCGCGGTAGACGCTGCAACCTTGCTCCGGATCGAGGAACACACAAGGCTTGCGCTCGCTGCTGGCATCGCGCATGCCCAGACGCAGTACCGGCATGCCTGATGGCTCGTGAATCGTGGGCGATGCGTAGCGCGCAGTGACCTCGCTCGCGCGAATTCCCAGATTTCGGCCAAGTCGAATCAGGTCGTAAGGCGTCAGTGTGATTTGCGTGTTATGGCAGCACTCGTTCCAACAGGACAGGCCGCGGTGACACGAAAAACGCAGCGTGTCGCTGTTTCGATAGCGGGTCGGCTGTACAGGATCGGCCGCGCTCGCGCGCAGCGCGGCAACGATCGGCACCTCCATGTCTGCTTCGGCGCGACGGCGCTCGAGTTCGTCCTCGAACGCGTCGCGCGCTGCGACGACACTCGAGTTGTCGTCGCACCTTGCTTGCGAGTCGTCAAACTCTTGCGCCATGGACCGCTCAGTGCTTGGCGGCGCCGTAGGTCTTGGGCACCAGATCCTTGTGTGGCACCTTTTTCAGGCTCCACTGTTTGGTTTCTGGATCAAACCGCGAATTCACGAAGCACTTCCAGTTCGCGTCGTCCAGGTTCGGGTAATCGGCGCGATAATAAAAGCCCGGGTAGCGCGTTTCCGTGCGGAACGTGATGTGCCGCATGTGCGCTTCGCCTGCCCAAAGCCGGTGGTAATTCTCCCAAGCCCGCATGAGTTCGTGCAGATCCTTGGCCCGCATGTGCACGCTGTCCTCCTTGAGCATGACCAGATACTTTGTGGCCAACTCGAGCAGCTTGCCGTTGGTCTGGTAGTAGGTCGAGACGCCCGCCACGTACTCGTCCATGATCTTTTGCAGCCGCATCTGGAACATTCGCGGCGTGATGTAGTAGGGATTCAGATCCTCGGCCGTGGTCTTGTCCTTGTGCTCCAGGTAGTTGCGCACGGGCCGGTAGATCTCCTCGGTGATCGCCCGGATGTCGGCCTTGAACGCCGGCTTGAAGTCCTTGTGGTCGCGGCAGAAACGAACCATGCTCTTGCCAACGATGCGGCCCTCGGCGTGCGAACCTGAAGAGAACTTGTGCCCAGAGGCGCCCACACCGTCGCCCGCAGTGAATAGACCCTTGACCGTGGTCATACGGTTGTAGCCCCACTGCCATTCGGGCGGTGCAATGTCTTCGGGTCCCGAGACCCAGATGCCGCAGCATCCGGAGTGGCTTCCCAGGAGATAGGGCTCCGTGGGCATGAGTTCGGAGGCGGTCTGCTCGGGCCGAATATTCATGCCCGCCCAGACACCGGCCTGGCCGATACACATGTCGAGAAAGTCTTCCCAGGCCTCGGCTTCCAGGTGCTTGACCTCCTTCGGCGTCATGGTGGCTGAAAGCTTGGCCATGGCCGCCGGCGTGTCCATAAGGATCGGCCCGCGACCTTCCTTCATTTCTTTGAGCATCGCGTGGTTGCGCAGGCAGCTCGGGACCACGAACGCTTTGTCGTAGGGAGCAAACTGCGTAAGCAGATCTGCGTGCTTGGCCACGTAGTCTTCGCCAAAACCATTGACAGCTTTGGACTTAAAGAGCAGGAACCAGGCCCCAACGGGCCCATATCCGTCCTTAAAGCGCGCTGGCACGAAGCGGTTTTCCATCATCGTGAGTTCGGCACCGACCTCGGCCGCCATCGCGTAGGTCGATCCAGCATTCCACACGGGATACCAGACCCGCCCCATTCCCTCACCGGTTGTGCGCGGACGAAAGACGTTGACTGCGCCGCCCGCCACATCGAGGATGGCCTTGGCCTTGAATACGTAGAGCTTGTGCTCTCGCACCGAAAAGCCCACCGCGCCAGCAATCTGGTTGGACTCTTTGGCGTCGAGGAGGAACTTGACGATAAAGACGCGTTCGAAGATGTTTTCGATGCCCAGCGCCTTTTTCGCAGCCTCGGCTACGATCGGTTTGTACCCCTCGCCGTTAATCATGATCTGCCAGCGGCCGGAGCGCACCGGTTTGCCGCCGTCCTTAAGAGCAACGCCTTCCGTGCTCTTGTCCTTCCAGATCGGCAGACCCCATTCCTCGAACAGATGCACCGAGTCATCGACGTGGCGGCCGACATCAAATACGAGGTCGTCACGGGTGATGCCCATAAGGTCGGCGGATACGTATCGGCAATAGTCCTCGGGGGTGTTCTGCCCCAAGTACGTGTTGATCGCCGACAGGCCCATAGCCACTGCGCCAGAGCGGTCCATCGCCGCCTTGTCTACGAGGGTGATCTTGACGTCGTTGCCGGCCCAGCGCCGGGCCTCGTACGCCGCTCCGCACGCGGCCATGCCACCGCCGACGATCAGGATATCGGTCTCGTGTTCGACGATTTGCGGATTACCAAAGCTTGGTTCGCTCATTGTTCGGATTCCTGTAGTTTGTTGCGATCAGAATCGTTCGCGCTTGGAGGCTTTACTAAGAGGCGATGATCGGTAACTTCTTGCCCGTTTCGGTGAACAGGCGCTGATCGCGCAGATCGCCAGCCTCAGGCTTGTTGGAGTAGGGATTGATCGATCCGACCGCAGTTGTGCGCACGGGGAACTTAAAGCGCTTGATTTCCCCGTCGCGAAATTTGATGGTCCACATGATCGCGGTGTCGGTACGCATGGGAATGACCGCGCCGCCCATGGGAACCCAATCGGCAAATGAGCGCACCTCGATGGCCTGCTGCGGGCAGGCCTTGACGCAGCATTGGCATTCCCAGCACTGCTCGGGCTCCTGGTTGTAGGCCTTCATCCGCACCGTGTCGAGCTTCATCAGGTCGTTCGGGCAGATATACATGCAGGCGGTGACAGTGCCCCCCTTGCATCCATCGCATTTTTCCGTGTGTACAAACGTCGGCATCTCATGTCTCCCGTATCGCTGTGGTTACCTGCGGTTTTGCTCTACAACTCAAATCGGCACTCTTACTCTGGCTAAGTTCGTCAGCTCGCAACTTGCAACTGTTCCACGGGGCTATCTTCGCTACTTTGATGCGTATCAAGCGCAGCGCAGCGCACTTGCGTTAATGGGCCGAAGCCCGCATTCGCCAGACGCACGCCCACCTCGCTGTTCATCGCTCGCGAGAAAAAATCTGAACTGCTGTGAAATGCTCTTCCCTTTTATCCTCCTACTGCTTGCGTCATGTACCAGTGCACCTGCTGCCGAGCGGCGACAACCTCGCCGATCACCGTAAGCGTCGGCGCATGTAAACCCGCGCGCGCCACCTGCGCCGGCAAAGACGCAAGCGTGCCCACCACGACACGCTGGCCTGGCCGCGTCGCCTCCTGAATAATTGCCGCGGGCGTTTGCGCGGGTCGCCCGTGCTCGATCAACTTGGCGCACAAGAGCGGTAAGGCAAGCAGACCCATGTACACGACGACGGTCTGGCGCGCACGCGCAAGTGCGGGCCAGTCCAGGTCGATCGATCCGTCCTGCAATTGCCCAGTGACGAACGTGCAAGATTGCGCCAAATTGCGGTGCGTCAGCGGTATTCCCGCGTAGGCGCAGGCACCCGTCGCCGCAGTGATGCCGGGAACGACCTGAAATGGCACTTTGGCTGCTGCCAAGGCCGCGATCTCTTCACCACCGCGCCCAAACACGAACGGATCACCGCCCTTTAGGCGCAGAACCAGCTGACCGCGCTGTGCACATGCGATCATTCGCGTATTGATTTGCTCCTGCGGCATCGAGTGGTTATTGCGCCGCTTTCCAACGTAGATGCGTTCGGCACCCGGCGGTAAGAGGTCGAGAATCTCGGTGCTCACGAGGCTGTCGAACAGCGCCACGTCGGCCCGCTCGATCAATCGCAGCGCGCGCAGCGTGAGCAGCTCGGGGTCACCCGGCCCCGTACCGACGAGCACGACTTGCCCTTCGCTTGCCTGGCGTGCGGCGCAGGGCGCAAGCACTCCGGTCATGTCCATGGCGGTGTCCTCTTGCGCACGAGCACAAGTAGCTGGCGTTTGCCTGTGTGGTTGAACATCCAGGCGGTTGTGTCCGAGTGCACGCTCATGCGAGCAGGCTCCTCTCTTCGAGGCGGTGCAAGGTGCCGGTGCCGGCCGATGACCTTTTTGTCGATCGGACGAAAGCCACGAAGCGCCGCGCCCAATCGCAGTTGCCGACCGAGCGCAGATGGCTGTAAGAGGCCAGCAGGTTATGGTGCACGATGCCGTCGTTGTGTCCGTCGATTCCGTGTCCGCGCACCACGCGGTAGGCAAACTGTAGTTTTGGATCGACGTTTTCCAGGGCCGAGTGGTGGAACTCATGCGCAAGAATGCGCATTCCCGGTGTGACGCCAGCGTGCCACGCGGCGGCGCCCGTGGGCTCGAGTTCCACGTAGCCGCGGCCAACGGGGCGGCTATGCATCATCACGTCGGCGCCGATTGCGCCGACCATTTCATGGCGTCGACCGGCAATTGTCAGGCTGCGCGTTAGATACATCAGGCCTGCGCATTCGGCGTAGACCGGAAGGCCCGTATCGATTGCCTCGCGGATTTGTGCCCGAAGCGCACGATTGCCTTCGAGCTTAGGCGCAACCATCTCGGGAAAGCCGCCACCGATAAACAGCGCATCGACCTGCGGCAAGGTTGCGTCACGCAACGTGTCAAAGGGCACCAACTTAGCGCCCTGCGCCTTTAGTGCCTCCAAATCGTCGCTGTAATAAAAACCAAAGGCGCGATCTTGCGCGATGCCGATGCGCACATCGTGTTGGCGCACGAGGCCGGGCGCCGGTCCCGGTGGGTGCCGCGGCGCCAGGCCGCCCTCCGCGGCTGCGAGCAAACGATCCAGATCGACGTTTGCGGCAATGGCCGCGCCAATGCGGGCGATGGCCGCGCTGCAGTCCATGGCCTCGTTACTGGGTATGAGTCCAAGGTGGCGTTCATCGATCGCCACGTCCAGACGTTCCGCAATGGCGCCAAGCACCGGCACGTCGGTATAGTGTTCGATCACTGCGCGCAGCTTCGCCTCGTGGCGTGCGCCGCCGACGCGATTCAGAATCACTCCCGCTATGCGAACGCGCCGGTCAAACGCCTGATAGCCCAGAATCAGCGGAGCAATTCCGCGCGTCATTCCGCGGGTATCGAGAACCAGCAGCACCGGAAGGTTCAGCGCCACGGAAAGGGCTGCATTGCTGTTGCTGCCATCAAGTGCGAGACCATCGTGCAGGCCCTGGTTGCCCTCAACCAACGCCAAGTCGCAATGTTGGGTGCGACGGGCAAAAAAAGTGCGCACCTCATCGATGGAGGTCAGGTACGGATCGAGGTTGTAGCAGGCCCGCCCACTTGCGCTGGCCAGCCACATTGCATCGATGTAATCGGGTCCTTTCTTAAAGGGCTGTACCACCCATCCGCGCTGTGACAGCGCTGCCGTAAGACCCAGCGCAAATGTGGTTTTGCCCGAGGAGCGGTGCGCCGCCGAAACGAGTAGGCCCGCTGCGGCTTGCGTCGTGTCTGCCGCCGTCTTAGCGGCTGTGTGCTCCCGTGCTTTGGATTCTCGCGCCTTCATTGGTTCAATTCCGCGCTGCTTGCACCGCTGCTTGCCCGACCGCATGCGCTCCAAAATCGTCCTGCGGGACAAAGCGCAATACACGTACGCCAACTGCAGTAATCAAAAACGCGATTCCAACGCCGCCAACTCCGAGCATCAGCTCGGGCAGGCTGGGTGCGTACGTATCCACGGTTCCGTCCCAAAATGTGCTCTTGGCCACATAACCCGGAAAGATCTCTAGCGGAAACGCTTGGCCGCCGATGATGAAAACGTACAGCTGTGCAAAGGCGCCTACCAGCACGAAGGCCGAGGCCGCCACCGCCGCTAACGGTCCGCGCGGCAGCGGACTAAACGAAATGGCCATCGGTGCGATCGCCCCCAAAACGACGTAGCCGCTCCAGAACAACGCGGGGTAGACCGGCCCATCGAGAAGCAAAAACCGCTCGAAAGCGCTCTGGCGGGCCCAATACAGATTGGTCATGTGGTAGACGACCACGAAATACAGCCCGGTGGCGACAAATACGCCCAGCAACCGCACCATGCGCGTTTGCACCGCGGGCGGCAGCTGCAGCCCGTTCCACGCATAGATAACCGATTGCACGATCAGAAAGACCGCCAGACCCCAACCAAACGAGAGCACAATGAACATTGGTGCCAGTAGCGCTGACTGGTACGCTTGCCGGGCGACAAGAAACCCGAAAATCGAGCCCGTACCGGTGGTAAGCACGAAACGCCAGGCCAACGCCGCAAGTCCCAGCGGCTTGGCGTAGGAGTTCATACGGGCTTCCATGAGCGTCCACAGGTAGACCGCAACGACGGCGAACATGCCCGAGTACAAAAACACGTTCAGGGCAAATATCGAATGAAAATTAAAGTGGGTCGCGGCCACGACGACGCGCTCGGGCCGGCCCAAGTCGAGCATCAAGACGGCCAGCCCACCAGCGAGCATGGCCAGCGACAACAAACCAGATAGTGGCGCGCGCGCTTTATAGACCGGCTTGCCGAAGACCGAGCCGATCGAGGCCACGTTGAGCACCCCGGAAGCCGCGACGATCAAGAAGATCGCAAAGATGTGCGGCGTCCCCCAGACAATCTGATTGGACATCCCAGTAATCGAGTGACCGTGCTCCTCCATTGCGTGCGCGGCAGCAAAAGCCGCGGCGACCACCAGTGAGGCGACGGCCACGAGCAGCCAGAACAGATGCCGTTCGTTGCGTGCGGAAAGCAGCGTGGTCATCGTTACACCCCCTGGTAGCGCACGGCCGGCTCAAGCCCGAGATCCGCACGCAGGGCGGCACTGGCCTGGGCCCGCAGTCGCTGGGCGATCTCACTGGCGGGGTCGTTGAGGTCGCCAAAGACCATCGCGCCGTTTTCGGACTCGGCGCACGCTTGCACGCACGCCGGTCCCTGCCCGCGGTCGATCCGGTGCACGCACAACGTGCAACCCTCGACACAACCCTTGCCCCGTGGCACCTCAGGCTTTTGCTGCGTGAGTGTCTCGTGCACGAAGGAGCGCGCCTTGTAGGGGCACGCCATCATGCAGTAGCGGCAACCAATGCAGGTGTGACGGTCGACCAACACGATTCCGTCAGCACGCTTAAACGAGGCCCCCGTCGGACAGACATCGACGCAAGGCGGCTCGGCGCAGTGCTGGCACATTACGGGCGCCGCGGCGGTGCGGCCGGTGCCGATTTGCTTGAGTTCGACCTTTCGGATCCACTGTGGCCGCTGGCGCAGATCAATTGGCGAGTCCAGGCTGTTTTCCCGCGCACAGGCGTCGACGCAGGCGGAACAGCCGGCAGCACAGCGATTCGCATCAATGAGCATTCCCCAGCGAACTTGACTCGACGCCGATTCGCCGGCGGCACGCGCCCGCGCCAATTCGATCAGCCGCACGCCCGGAGCGAGCGCAAGTCCCGCCGCCGCTGCAACGCCCACGCCCAGCAGTGCGCGACGCGGATTTTTCTGCGGCCTCGCGCTCATGGCGTGGCTCCCAGAACTAAGCGCGGTGCGTTGGGGCGAATCGATGGTTGGTGACAGTCAAAGCAGTCAATGTGCACGGCAGCGTAGCTGTGGCAACCCTGACAGAAGGCGTGGTCGCTGCCAATTACCGATCCGCTCTGGCGGTCGGCGTGGCACTCAATGCAAGCGTTTAGGCTGACTTTAGAGCCGCGCTCGCCCAGGTGCACGGTGCGCACGCGCTGATGACGGAGCATGTCCGGGTGCTCACGACGCATCTTCTCGGGTGGCGCAATGCAGTGCTGCTGCGACTCGATAATGATGGTCGGTTTGGGCGTGCGCCCGGCATCCTGCGCCCTGGCCGTTAGCGCAAAGAGCGCGGCGAGCAGCAACAACGCCAGTCCCGGAAGAATTTGCGGGAGCGTCGTGTGCTGCCGGATCCGAGCGTTCATCGAAATGCCCGCGGACTATTCGCCCAGTCCCATCTGGATGTAGCCCGTGGGGCACACATCGTGGCAGATGTGACAGCCTATGCATTTGGTGTAGTCGGTATCCACGTATCGGCCCACCGTCGCTTTTTTCTTGGGCACCTTGAACACGGCGGTCTGCGGGCAATAGACCACGCAGTTATCGCACTCAAAGCACATCCCGCAACTCATGCAGCGCTTGGCCTCGGCGACGGCCTCGGCTTCTGCGAGCGGCTCAAGGCGCTCCCGGAAATTGCCCAGCGCCGACTCCTTGTTTAGGGTCGTTACCTTGCGACGCAGGCGCGGCGTGTCGGTGAAGTGCCCCAGAAACAGTTCATCGTGCGGTATCACGTACCGCTCGGATCGGTTCTCAAAATTGTGAATGGCGACGTCACTGCCCGACGTACCACGCATCGGTTCGGTTGCCCGACCAAATTTTTGACCTGCCTCGATCATCTTGCGCGCCAGGTCAAACGTGTGCACGTCGATCTTCGGCCGCTTTTCCATCTCCTCGCCGCGCAGCACGCGGTCGATGCCGTCGGCGGCGATCGCTCCGTGCCCGATCGCGGTGGTCAGAAGATGGGGACGCAGGATGTCGCCGCCAGTGAAGACTCCAGGTCGGCCGGCGAGCTGGTAGTTGCGGTCCGCACTAATCGCACCGCGACCGTTATCAAGTTCCTCAAGTCCCGTGAAATCGACGGCCTGCCCGATCGCCGACACGATCAGATCGGCCGCAATGTCCTGCTCCGGTCCTTCGACGGGTTTGATTTCGAGTTTGCCGCCGACGAACTTGGCTTCGCAGCGGGCCACACGCAATGCCTCCGCGCGGCCGTCGGCCCCTCGCACCAGCGCAACCGGCATCCAGCCGCCACGGATATCGATGCCTTCGGCCCACGCCTGCTCGATCTCGTTGCGATTGGCCTGCATCTTGTCGACGGCAAACACCGAGGTCAGCGTGACTTCGCAGCCGCG
>Ga0187782_10001763_pt1 | contig 15888 bp, 15 predicted proteins | sample 0715_SJ02_MP15_2_FD_132454 | JGI IMG/M metagenome (GOLD analysis project Ga0187782, IMG submission 132454) | Tropical peat soil microbial communities from peatlands in Department of Meta, Colombia - 0715_SJ02_MP15_20_MG | ecosystem: Environmental > Terrestrial > Soil > Wetlands > Peat | place...
GCGCGGGGGGCGTCTGGCAGGAGCTGCGCGACCCGGTCAGCGGGGCGATGCTCGAGCTGAACTACTACCCGGGCGACCCGCCGTATCGGGAGGGGGACGAGCTCGACCACTTGGGGTTCCGCGTGGTCAGCCTCGAGGCGACGATCGCCCGCCTCACCGAGCTCGGGGCCCGCGTGCGGATCCCGCCGTTCCCGGAGGGCGATGTCCGGCTGGCGTTCCTCTCCGATCCGGACGGCGTTTGGATCGAGCTCTACGAGACGCGCTCGGAGGAATTGCCGCCGACATCCCGCGAAGGTGCCTGACGGAAGGTCCGCCCTCCGTCCACCGACGGGAATAAAAGGCGGGGGCCGCCATGATTCGCCCGGTCGGCCGTGGACCCGTCGCCCGCTCCGGAACCGCTCCCTGAGGGGACACCGGCCGTTCCGAAGCTCGCGCACTCGCTCACGCTCAGCTCGGGCGCCGTCTTCGCCGCGGCGCTCATCGTCCAGCTGCTCGGGCTGGTCGCGACGTTCTTCCTCGCCCGGCACATCGGCTACACCACCGAAGGGATCGCGCTCCTCGGGACGGCCCAGCTGTTCCTGCTGATCGCCTCGTCGATCAACGGCCTCGCCGATCTGCGCCTCGGCACCGCGTACACCTACTTCCTCGCCCGGGGGAAACCGCCGCGGGACAACACGACGACCTACCTGGGCGTCGGCATGGCGATGGACGCCGCCGCCTGCCTCGTGATCTTCGTCCTCGCTCCCGCGGTGGTCGGAGGGTCCATCGACTACGGGACGAGCGAGTGGCTCGACCTCGGTCTGTTCCTGATGCTCCCGATCCTCTGGTCGTTCTCGGGCCTGTACAACAGCATGTACATCGGCCTCGGCAACTCGCTGAAGGCCCAGTACCCCTCGCTGGTCGAGGCCGTCGTCCGGCTGAGCGCGCTGATCTACGTCGCGTTCAACGTGCATTCGATCGAGGGGATCGCGATCGCCTACGTCCTCGGCGCGACGGCCTCGACGCTGTTCAGTCTCCCGGCGCTCCTGCCCCGGTTCAGCAAGTTCCGCTGGTCGGAGGCCCGGTTGATGTTCGCGTTCTCCTGGCCGCTGATGGGGAGCCTCTTCATCAACTACATCGTCACGAACCTGACCCCGTTCATCGTCGTGGGCCTGTCCACCGAGCAGCTCTCGATCTACCTTGCCGCGAACGGTTGGCGGGTGCTCGTCCTCTCGGTGCCGGCGGCGGTGACCACGCCGCTCTTTCCCTACCTCGCCGGCTTACATCGGCAGAAGTCGTTCGAAGCGTTACGGCAGAGCACCTGGCAGGCGCTGCGGTACTCCGCCATGCTGATCGTGCCCGGAGTGGTCGCGCTGGTGACGTACCGGTTCAATTTCCTCGATGTGTTCCAGAACCGACTCTACGCCGGGCCCGGTGCGCTGCCGCTCGCCATCCTCGTCGTCGGGGCGCTCCCTCTCGCGCTGAGCCAGATCATCCAATCGGCGATCAACGCGATCGGCCGGCAGCGGCTCGAGCTGTACATCACCACGACCCAGGTGGTGGTCCTGATCGTCGCCGTCGCGATCCTCCTCCCCGAGAACGGGATCTTCCCGATCTTCTGGCACATCATCCCCGCGAACCTGGACCCCGGTCTCGTGGCGGCCTCGGTCGCCGTGCTCCTCTCGTCGATCGCGGCGCTCGCGCTGAACACCTACTTCATGGAACGGCTGATCCGCGTGCACATCCGTCCGGGGCCGATCCTCGCGATCACGTTCAGCGCGGCGCTCTCGTTCGCGTCGCTGTGGTTCCTCAACCATCTCCACTACTACTCGGTCGACACGTGGTACCAGCTCCTCGGGGCGGTCTTCCTCGGCTACGCCGTCTACTTCGTCGTGCTGGCGGGCGTCGGCGAGCTGACACGGTCCGATGTCCGCTCGATCGGAGCGTCGATCGGGCTACCGGCGGGGCTCTACCGGCCGATCACCCGTCTCTGCTGGAAGGAATCCACCCCGGGACTCCCCCCGGTCGACCTCTCCACCGCGCGCGGCCTGCAGACGACCGAGCTGCCCGAAACGTTCACCGGCACCCGGGAGTTCCCCGAAACGCTGCCGATCTCGGAGGTCGAGCCGCCGAAGAAGCCGGACGAGCCGCCGAAGTAGTGCACGCGCGCCCGGCGAACGTGTCGGCGACACCGCGCCCGGTCGTTCGTTAAATACACGCCCACCGCTCGCGCGGGCTCATGACGGGAGAGGCGCTGCGCAGCGAGAACCTGCGCAAGGTGTACACCACGCGCGGCGCCCCGTCGGTCGAGGCGCTCGCCGGGGTCTCGATGGAGGTCCGTCGCGGCGAACGCGTCGCGCTGCTCGGCCGGAACGGCGCGGGCAAGACGACGTTCCTGCGCATCGCCTGCACGCTCCTCCGCCCGACTTCGGGGACGATCGAGGTCTTCGGGCACGACGTCGCGAAGACCCCGGACAGGGTGCGCCCGTACATCGCGGTCGTGCCGCAGGAAGGCAAGCCGTTCTTCCACCTCACGCCCCGCGAGCAGGTGTACACCTACCTTCTCGCGCGGGGCTTCTCGCGCGCGACGGCGAAGGCGCGGACCGAGGAGGCTCTCGCCCGGATGGCGCTCACCGACTTCGCCGACCGGCTCTCGATCACGCTCTCGGGCGGTCAGCGCCAGCGCACGATGGTCGCGACGGTGATCGCGACCGAGGCACCGCTCCTCTTCCTCGACGAGCCCACGATCGGCATGGACCCGTTCGCGCGGCGAGCGGTGTGGGACTCGTTCCGGACCCTGACGACGCGCGGCTCGACGCTGCTCCTCACGACGCACTACCTCGACGAGGCCGAGGCGTTGAGCCACCGCCTCTACGTCATCGAGCGCGGGCAAGTCCTCGCGACGGGGACGGCGGAGACGCTCAAGCGCTCGGTCGGCGGGACGCTCAAGGTCTCGCTCCCCGGGGGCGCGGAGGTCGTCGAGGTGTTCCGTTCGTTCGGCCCGATCGTCGACGACGGCGACCACGTGACCGTGATCATCAATCCCGAGCGCCTCAGCGAGGTGATGGACCTCTCGACGCGCTCGAAGCTGGGCGTGACGGTCGCGCCGGTCACGCTCGAGGAGGCGTTCCTGCGCGTCGTCGGGCGGTCGATCGATGAGGACTGAGGTTCCGGCGCCGTCGCTTCCGTTCCGCGGGTTCCGGGCGTTCCTCTGGACGGAGGTCCTGGTCCAGTCGCACGAGAGCCTCGCGATGGCGACCTCGATGGTCGTCCAGGGCGTCCTGCTCGTCTTCGTCGCGATCCTCGACCCCAGCCTGATCGGGGTCGCACTGCTCGGCGCGATCATCTTTTCGATGTTCACGATGGGCCAGCGGGTGCTCAACGAGGCGGCGTACATCCGCATCGACCACAAGGCGAACGATCTCTACCTCGCCGGCCCGCTCTCGCCGGAGGCCTACTTCCTCGGGATGTCGGCGGGGATCCTCCTGGTCTACTTCACCCCGGTCGCCGCGCTCTGGATCCTCGCGTACTTCGTCGTCCACTACTCCCTCGGGGTCGCCGCCCTCCTCCTGAGCGTCTCCGCGCTCGTCTGGCTCTCCGCCGCGTCGATCGGCTACATCTTCTCGACGTTCTTCCGGGACAACCGCGCGATCTGGGCGTACGCGACGTTGTTCTTCAACGTCTTCGGCGTGCTCCCGCCGGTCTTCTACCCGTTCGATCGGTTCCCGCACTATCTCCAGCCCGTCGCGCTCGTGATGCCGCCGAGCGCGGCGGCCGCGCTGGTCCAGCACGCGATCGGGGCGACGAGCCTCTCGACCGGCCAAATCGAGCTCGCGGCGACGAGCCTCGCCGTCGAGGCCGTCCTCCTGTTTCTCTTCGCGATCTACTGGGCCCGGCGCACCGTGCAGGAGCGCTAGCCCGATGGCGGCGATCGACGGCCGATGGGCGGGCGTCCCGGTCCGGGGCCGCTCGCTGCCCGCGTTCCTGATCGTCGGCTGGCGGTGGATCGGACGGAACCCGATCGTCACGATCGCCCCGATCCTCCTGCCGTTCATCTTCCTGTACTTCCTCTCGTTCATCTCGCCCCCGTCGCTCCTCCCGCTCGAGATCGTCGGGGCGATGCTGTTCACGATGCAGAACATCGGCTCCTGGTGCCTCGGCGACAGCGCGACCTGGCGGATCGAGTGCTCGCTCCAGGACATGTTCGTCGCGAGCCCCCTCGGCCGGATCCGCTACCTGTTCGGGATCGCGTTCTCGAACCTGATCGCGATGCTGCCGGCGCTCGTCATCCTCGCGCTGCTCCTATCGTACATCGGCGGTGCGCACGGGGTGCCGCTTACCCCGTACGCCGGCGTCGTCCTCATCGGGTCGCTCTTCGCGCTCTGGATCCTGTTCTCGTCGATCGGGATCGCGATCTCGAGCCGCGTGCGCACTCAGCGGGAGATCTGGCCGGTCGGAAACCTGACCTTCACGGTCCTCGGCATGGTCTCGCCGCTCTACTATCCGCTCTCCGCGCTCCCGCCGTTCTGGCAGGATGCGGCGAGGTTCCTGCCCACGACCTACTCCGCTCTCCTCGTCCAGGGCGCGATGGGGATCACGCCCGCGAGCCCGGAGCAGATGGTCGAGTACGCGATCCTGCTCGGCGTGACCACGCTCGCCGGGCTCGCGATCGCGCTCCGCAGCTACCGCTGGGGCGAACTCTGAGACCCGGGGGGTCGGCCCGGCCGACCGGCCGTCCCCCGGAGCGCCTTCCGGGTGAAATGTGGGGAGGAGGGTTCATACGGAGTGACGGCTTGTCGCACGTGGTGCGCGTCTCGCTCCACCCCGCAAATCCACGCTCGTTCTCGGTGGGGGCCGATGATGGACGGGCCGATGGTTCACTTCCCATTCCTTCCCCCCGTTCCGGGGGTCGGTAGAGTTCAACGATGGGTACGAACGAGTTCGACGAGATTCTGTCTGCGCTGGACCGAGAGACCGCCCGCATCCGGGTACGCGCCGAGCCCCGCCGGTACAACAAGCCGGCCACCGTGATCTCGGGGTTCCCACCGGGCGTCGACCTGGCCGAGACGACGCGCTCGCTCAAGAACCGGCTCGCCACCGGGGGGTCCGTCGTCGACGGGGAGGTCTACTTGCAGGGCGATCACCGTGCGCGGATCCGCGAGGAGCTCGCGCGCCTCGGCTTCGACCCCGAGACGATCGAGATCTCCGACACGGCGCTCCCGAAGCGCGGTCGGCACTGATCTCGCTCGGGCCGGCCGGGGACGGCTGGGGCCGACGGGCGTTTTCCTCCGAAGCCCCGGCCATTTTGCTCACGCCGTTACGCCTATAGCGGCGAGTGGCTCCCGGCCCCCGGAGTATCCCATGGCACCTGCCGCGTATGCGCATCCGGAGGCATTGGTCGAGAACACCTGGCTCGTCGAGCACCTGAAGGACCCGAAGGTCCGCGTCGCGGAGGTCGACTACGACCCCGCCGCGAACTACGAAACGGGCCACATTCCCGGCGCCGTCCTGTTCGACTGGCGCAAGGACATCAACGACCCGGTCGCCCGGGACATCCTCTCCTCCGAGGCCCTGACGAAGCTGTTCCAGCACGCCGGGATCAACGACGACACGACGCTCGTGCTCTACGGCGACTTCAACAACTGGTTCGCGGCGTTCGCGTTCTGGGTGTTCACCTACTACGGCGCGAAGCACATCAAGCTCCTGAACGGCGGCCGCAAGAAGTGGCTCGCCGAGGACCGGCCGGTCGACAAGGAAGTGCCGAAGCACGCGGCGGGGAACTTCACGGCCCACGGCGGCGACCCGAAGCTCCGGGTCTACCTCAACGACGTCCGTGCGGCGCTCCCCGACGTGAAGTCGGGCAAGCTCGTCCTCGTCGACGTCCGTGGCCCGAAGGAGTTCTCGGGCGAGATCACCGCCCCGCCGGAGTACCCGACGGAGCACGCGCAGCGCGGCGGCCACATCCCCGGGGCGAAGAACATCCCCTGGGCCCAGGCGGTCAAGGACGATGGGACGTTCAAGTCGCGCGAGGAGCTCGACGAGCTGTACGGCTCGAAGGGCGTGAAGGGCAACGTCCCGGTCTTCACCTACTGCCGGATCGGCGAGCGCTCGAGCCACACCTGGTTCGTGCTCCGCTACCTGCTCGGCTACCCGGACGTCCGCAACTACGACGGCTCGTGGACGGAGTGGGGGAACCTCGTCCGGACCCCGATCGAGAAGCCGTAGGGCCCGCGGGGGTCACGCCCCGCGCCGGCGGGGGACCGGGTTCGCTTCCTTCCGCACGAGGAAGTGGTGGATCGCGCCCTCCCGTCGGTGGGCGAGGACGGTGTGCCCCGTCTGGTCCTGCCATCGGACCATCTCGATCGGGCTCGTCGGGTCGTCCGTGACCAGGAGGACCGCCTCGCCGGGCGCATGCCGGGCCAGCTCCTCGTTCAGCTGGGTGAGGACGGCCGAGCACTCGAGCCCGATTTCGTAGAGCTCGCGGTCGGGGGTCTGCGGCCAGCAGCGGATCCGCTGGGTGCGGATCCGTTCGGCGAGCCGGTCGCGCACCGCCGCGGCCGTCTCGAGCCGCGCGGTCGCCTCCTCGGGCCGTAGCGCCCGGACCCGGACGATCCAGCCGCGATCGTACGGGCCATCGTTGATCAGCCGGGGGTGCTCGGGGAGCGACGCGTTGCGTTCGACGATCACCGCGTCGACGGGCAGGCGGATCGCTCCGGTGAATCGGAGGCTCTCCACGGTCGCGACGCTGCGCCCGCGTCCGACGGTCCCCTCGATCGGGCGGTACGTGAGGCTCTGGAACGGTCCGGCGAAGGCGGCGAGGGGGGCGATGAGCCCGAGACGTGCCGAGCCCGGCGGGTCGGGTTCGCTCGCCCACCAGACGTCGTACTCGAGGTCGTAGAGCCGGTCCTCGGGCAGAGGGCACCCGTCGATCTCCACGTCCGCCGGAACCCGGACGCCAACTTGAGGCTGCCCCCGACAACAACTATTTGGGCCGTCCCGGGCTCTCCGCCCTCCCATGGTGGCCCGGCCGGCGTCGGAGATCGCGAGCGCTTCCTACTCGCGCGCGCGCTGCCGCTGCGGCCATCTGCCGACCCACCACATGGTCGTCGTCGCGATCGCCCCGAACGCGAGCTACCGCCTCGATCCGTCGGGCCCCTGCGCGATTTGTGGCGAGTCGGTCTGCCGACGCTTCCAGCCGGGCGGTGCCTAGCCCGTCGGCGGGGCGCGATCAGCCGTACGCCGCCTTGATGAGGTAGTCCTTCAGCCGCGTCAGACGCTCGTCCCAGAAGTGGAAGTGCCAGGACCGGGCGGCCTCCCACGCATCCCCGGCGCCCCAGCCCGAGTGTTCGAGCGTGATGTCGACACCCTCGGGGGACTCCTGAAGACGCACATAGACGCTCGTGGGATTCGACCCGTCGTTCATGAGCGCCGCGTACTCCGGCGGGGCGAACCAGGTGAACCCGAGGTCGAGGTCCGGGGTCCACTGGCGAATCTTCCCGGCGCTCTCGAAGACGACGGGCTCTTCGAAACGCAGCGCGTACTCCCCGCCGACCCCCGGCGTGACGCGGGCGGAGCGGCAGAGCCAGCCCGCGAGCTGGTCCGGCGTCGTGAGCGCGCCGAAGATCATCGGGACCGGCAGGGGGACGGTGATCTGGATCAGGATCGGGTCGAGGCTCTCCTCGGGCACGTCGGCCGTTTCCGCGCCGACGGCTAAAGGAATTTCGGTGCGACGTTCGGGGCGTTCTGCGGTGGGCCGCCCCGCAGCGGTAGTCGGTGGGGAGCGAGCGATGGCCAAGCCCACACCCCGTGCCATCGAGCTCTTCCGTGGGCTACCCGGTCCCGCTGGAGTAACGGGCGCGCGGAAGCCGGTGCGACCTTCGGGGAGGAGCTTAATCTAACGGAACCGGTCCCCGGTCCGTGGCCTCGGTCCGCCGCCTCTCTGCGATCATGTTCACGGACATGGTCGGCTCGACCGCGGCGGCCCAGTCCAACGAAGAGAACGCACTGAAGCTCCGAGACGAGCAGGCCGCCCTCGTACGACCCCTCTTCGCCGCCCACCAGGGGCGCGAGATCAAGTCGATGGGCGATGGATTCCTCGCGGAATTCGACAGCGCGCTGCGGGCGGTCCAATGCGCCGTAGACATCCAGCAACATCTCCACGAACGGAATTCTCAACCGGGCCTCGCTTCCATCCAACTTCGTATCGGCATCCACCTCGGGGACGTCGAACAGAAAGAGACCGACATCTTCGGAGACGCCGTCAACATCGCCTCCCGCATCGAGCCCTTGGCCTCCCCGGGAGGAGTCTGCATCTCGGGGGAGGTATACAGTCAGGTTCGCAACAAGGTTCCGAACAAGCTCGAGAAGCTACCACCGGCCCCGCTCAAGGGCGTACAGGTTTCGATTGACGTGTACCGCGTCGTCTTGCCCTGGACCGCGGCGGCGCCGGCACTCGAGAACGCGGGGCCCACGGGAATCGCTATCCTGCCCTTTTCCAACATCAGCCCGGATCCCAAGGACGAGTTCTTTGCGGACGGTCTCACCGAGGAACTCATCACCGTCCTTTCCCAGCTGAGAGATCTCCGGGTCATCTCTCGGACGTCGGTGATGCAGTACAAGTCCACCACGAAGACGGCCGCTCTGATCGGGGTGGAGTTGGGGGTCGTGTCCATCCTCGAGGGGAGCGTGCGAAAGGCCGGGAACCGGATCCGGGTGACCGCCCAGCTGATCGATGCGGGGTCGGACCGACATCTCTGGGCCAAGACCTACGACCGCGAACTGGACGACATCTTTGCCGTCCAGACGGAGATCGCACGGCAGGTCGCGGAGGCGCTGCAGGTCGAGCTGCGCGCGACCGAGGTCGCCCGTCTGGGAGCGAGGGGAAGCGTCCGGCCCGACTCCTACCTCGCCTATCTCAAGGGTCGAACGCGCCTTCACGACCGGGCCGAGACCTCGCTCACCGGGGTGAAGGAACAATTCGAGCTCGCCATCTCGCTCGATCCCCAGAACGCGGCCGCCTATTCGGGCCTGGCCGACGTCATCCGGATGCTGGGATGGCGCACGCACAACGTGCCACGAGCATCGTGGGAGGAGACCACTCGACGCTTGGTCGCCCGGGCGATCGAGCTGGACCCGAACTTGGCCGAAGCCCATACCTCCTTAGGACTGATCCTGTGGGAGGCCTACGACTACGCCGGCGCGGAGAAGCAGTACCAGCTGTCCCTCGCGCTCAACCCGAGCTATGCCGCGGCACATTACTGGTACGCGACGCTCCTCGAGGACGAAGGCCGTCTCGACGAAGCGCTCCGGGAGGGGCAGCTGGCCGAAGGCGCGGACCCCCTCGCGGCCCGCTATGTCAGCTTTCTCGCGAACTTGCTGGTCGACCTCCAGAGGTTCGACGAGGCATTCCTCAAGATCCAGCGTCTCGGGGCGCTGGAGCCTGACTCCTACCAGTATCACGACGCCCTGCAGCAATTTTATCGCGGTCGGTCGGAGCTCGCCCTGTGCTTGGCGGAGTGCCGCCGATGCGAGGAGCTACAGGCCAACCCGAGCTGGAAACGACTGTGGCATGCGTACTATCTCGCGACGTCCGGGGAGAAGCAGGCGGCGAGGGTGATCCTGCAGTCCGAAGAGGCGTCGCCGGAGTTCCCCGGAGTCGCATGGATCGTCGCATGGGCGTACGCCATGCTCGGTGATCTCGACAGCTGCTTCCGCTGCCTCGAGGTCGCGGTCGATATGCATAGCATCGCGCTTCAACCGTTTCGGACCCACGCCGACCTCGAGAACGTGCGGCGCGATCCGAGATTCCAACTCGTATTGAAGAAGATGAACCTCGCGTGACCGCTGTCGCACCGGCGGTAGTGGACTGGTCGGGATTTGAACCCGAGGCCTCCGGTTTGCAAAACCGGCGATCTTCCGGACTGATCTACCAGCCCACGTTCCGTCTCAGGGAGCGCGCGCCGTCTTAGTGTTTGGGTCCCCCGCGGGGAAACGCCTTCTACTCCGCCCAGGTCCGCGCGCCGTGCGGCTCAGCGCGTTCACCGTCGTCGACGCGTACCCGGTGACGAACGAGGAGCATCGGCTCCGCGAGGTCGTCGAGCTCGCCGCCACCGCCGACGAGGCGGGTCTCCACGCGCTCTGGATCGCCGAGCACCACTTCCATGCGGGCGGGGTCTGTCCGTCGCCCCCCGTTCTGCTCGCCGCCTGCGGGGAGCGGACCCATAGTCTTCGATTGGGCGCCCTCGTGAGCGTGCTCCCCTTCCATTCGCCGATCGAGATCGCCGAGCAGTACGCGATGGTGGACCGCCTGCTCGGCGGTCGGTTGAACCTGGGCGTGGGCAGCGGGTACCTCGCCGCGGAGTTCGAGGGGTTCGGGATCGACCTCGCGACGAAACGGGAACGGTTCGACGAGAATCTCGCGACGGTGCGGCGCGCGCTCGCGGGCGAGGAGGTCCGGGCGCCCGGCCCGCTCGCGAAGCCCGTCCGCCTCAATGTTCGGCCCGTGCAAACGCCACATCCCCCGCTCTGGATCGCGGTCCAGCGCCGGGAGGCGATTCCGCACGTCGCCCGGTTCGGCGCCTCGGTCGCGCTCATTCCGTACGCGACGGTGGCCGGTCTCGAGGAGCTCGCACAGGAGATCGCGGAATACCGGGCGGCCGCCCCCGCGGGATTCCGGGGGGAGGTCTCGGTCGGGCTCCACCTGTATGCAGGGCCGCATCCGGATCATGCGCGCCCGGCGCTCCAGCGCTACCTCGACAGCCGCCTCGCGACTCAGAGCGCGTTCTACCAGGAGAAGGTGCGCAAGGACCCCCGGCACGCGAACGCCTCAGCCATCGAGGAGGCAGGATGGGCGCTGTTCGGGTCCCCGGAGGAGGTGGCTCGGCGGCTCCGCGCCTTCGAGGCGGTGGGGGTCGACGAGGTGCTGGGGATCTTCGACTTCGGGGCTCTCGCCTTCGACGAGGTTGCCGCGTCGATCCGGGCTCTAGGGAAGGTGTGGAGCCACGGCCACTAGTGCCCATCCCCCGCGGCCAGGGGTCATACTCCAAGTAGGTCGAACCCCATCGTCTCGGCGATGACGGACCGCAGTACACCGGGACGGCGGCCGAAACGGATCTACCTGCGGCTCGTCGAGATCGGTGCGGCGGATCCCGAGACGCTCCCCGCGCCGCACGTCACCCGCGACTTTGTTGCCCGGCTGGCCCAGTCCGGTCGGCTCGTGGGCCACGGGCCGCTGACGAACCCGCCGGGGGACCTCCTATTGTTCCGTGCCCGCGAGGGCGACGAGGCGAAGCGCGTCCTTCGGACTGACCCGTGGGCGCGAGTCCCCGCCGGACGGTACGCGCTGATCGAGTGGAATCCGACGGATCTGGGCTCCGGGGTCAACCTCGACCTCCCTCCCGCCCGGGGATCGGGTCGGCTGACGCTCCTCCAGCGGGTCGCCGTCGTCGTGTCGAACCAGCAGCGGGCGATCGACTTCTACCGCAACGTGCTCGGGTTCGAGATCCGGGTCCAGGACGCCGAGTCCGGCTACGTGGAGCTGGCGCTCGGCAAGGGCGCGGCGGCGCTCTCGCTCGTGGCGCCGGAGCCCACCTGGGGAGAGCCGTACTACTCCGAGGCGAAGGCGCGGATCGGGACCCGTACGGGGATCGTCTTCCAGACGGACAGCGTATCCGCGCTCGAACTGCGTCTCGAGCACTTCGGGGCGAACGTCACGGAGGAGGCGCACCCGGAGCCCTGGGGCGGCCGGAGCCTGCGGTTCACCGACCCGGACGGCAACGAATTCCTCGCGTTCGAGACCGACGCCCCGACGATCCGAACTCCGACCGAGGAAGGCACCTCCAAGGAGAACGGCGCCCCTCGGGCGCGGACCTAGAGGACCGCGCGCAGGGTCGTCGGGTTCGGGGAATTCCCATGCGGCCGATCTGGGTCGCGGTCGGCGCGGTGCTGATCGTCGTCGGGGTCGTGCTACTGTACGTCCCGTTCGTTCCCCAGAAGTCGATCACCGTCCCGGCCTCGCAGGGCCCCCCCGACTACGAGGTCGGGACCGTGCCGGGGTCGTCGCTGACCGGGAAGATCCCGGTCGCGTTCGCCTGGACCTCCTCGGTGACGGTGACGGTCTACGGAGGCACGTGTTCGAATCCCTGCAGCAACTATTCCGAGCTTTCGGGGATCGTCGTCCAGACCGGGACCTCGGGGACGTTCACGGTCCAGCAGCCGGTGGGGGGGACGATCTTCGTCGGAGCGAACACCTCCACCGGCCCCGCCGGCTCGGTCTCGGTCAAGGTCACGACCGCGTTCTCGACCCTCGGTTCGCTCTTCGTGATCGGAGGCGTTGCGCTCGCGCTGGTCGGGCTTGTGATCCGGCCGAAACGGGCGACGTCCGCGCTCGGCGAAGCCCCACCGCCACCGGACGAGATGGGTTCTCCCGGGTTCTGAAATCCCGCGCGCAGGCGCCTCGCGTTCCCAACGGCTAAATCGGCGGTCCGCGTCCGCCTCGTCGGTGGGATATGGCGGAGATTCTCCCCGGAGTGCACCAAGTGGAAGGCGTCGATCCCTCGCCGGATTTCTCGACCCACGTCTATCTTCTCAAGGACCGCGGTGGCAGCTGGACGCTCCTCGATACGGGGCTGCCCGGCACGCACGCGGCGACGCTCGCCTACCTCGCGAAGATCAAGGTCGAACCGACGTCGATCAAGAAGATCCTGATCACCCACCTGCACCGGGACCACACCGGCTCGCTCAAGGCGCTCGCCGAACGGACGAAGGCCCGCACCTTCGCGCACTGGATCGAGGCCGCGTTCATCGCCGAGCGACCGAAGTACGACGGCCCGGGGACTCCGCCCGCCGAGCCGTTCGTGATCGATGAGGTCCTGAAGGACGGGGATACGGTCGACGCGGCCGGCGGCCTCATCGCGTACCACACCCCGGGGCATACCCCGGGGCACACGTCGTACTACCAGGCCGAGAAGAAGTGGCTCTTCTCGGGCGACCTTTTCTTCGGAGAGGGCAAGGGCGTCGTGCTGACCCCCCCGGACTACACGTTGCATACGCCGACCGCCCAGATCTCCGCCCAGCGGATGGCCAAGCTCTCGATCGACGCGCTCCTCACGTACCACGGGGGCCCGATCGTCAAGGACGGCGGGCACGCGGTCCGGGCGCTGACGCAGCGGCTCTGAGGTCGGCCGAGGGACGGGCGGGCCCTCGGCCCGCCGGCCCGAGTGGGACTGGCCAGATTTGAACTGGCGTCTCGGAGTCCCGAACCCCGAAGGATGGACCAATCTACCCCACAGTCCCAGACGGGGGGTCGCCACCCGCCCGTCCTATTTGACGGTGGGGGAGTTGCGAGCGGCGCCCGGCCCGAGGTGTTTCACGACCTTGCCGCACGAGCTTACAAGGCCGCGTTCCCTCTTCGCCCGAGTCTATGTCCGCGAGCCCTTCGGCTCCGCCGATACCGGGGATCGCCCCGGTCCCGTCGCTCTCCTGGAGCATCCCCGGACTCAAGGACGATCCGACGATGTGTCTTCGCTGCCGCTCGGCTCAGCTACTCTGCGGCAAGCCGGTCTGCCCGATCCTGTTGAAGTACCACGCGTTCGAGCGCACCCTTCCGCTCGTGGACGGCACGGAGCTCGACGGGAGCTCGCCGCCGGGCCTGTTCGTCGGTAGGTTCGGATATCCGAAGGTCGCCATCGGGCCGCTCCTCAGCCCCGAGCACGGCTCGACCGAGCTCTTGGACACGCCCGAGGATTGGGTCGGGCGCTCGGTCCCGGAGCTCATCGGGTTCCGCACCGGGCTGGTCCGGGGCACGAGCCGTGTCCGCGTCACGGACGCGGAGCGGCCGATCCCGCTCCTCGAGGACCTGCAGCTGCTCGGGATCGCCGGCGAGTCGGTCGAGAGCGAGGCGACGTTCCGCCGCCCCCCACGTGGCCACCTCGCGCTTTCCGACACGGCCCCGCCGTTCGGGCCGTCGGCACCGATCGAGCGGTTCCGCCTCGACGTGCGGAAGGTCGATCCCCACCTCGATCGTCTCACCTCCGATGTCCACGCGAACGCTCGCACCGCGGTCGGGGAGCTCTACGATCGCGGCGTCCGCGTGAGCCGCATCCAGCGGGCGTTCAGCGTGGGCACCCTGGGCCGGCGCGGTCGGCGCCGCCTCGTCCCGACGCGCTGGAGCATCACTGCGGTCGACGATCTCCTATCGAAGCAGAACCTCGAGGGGGTCCGGGACCTTCCCGAGCTCTCGGAGATCCTGCTCTACCGATTGACCGCCCTCGACAACCGCTGGCTGATCGCGCTCCTTCCCGGAGTGTTCCGTTACGAGTCGATCGAAGCGTGGTATCCCAATACGCTCTGGAACCCGAACCCGACCCGTCTGTTGGTCATGGGCGACCACGAGGGCTACGAGGGTCGCACCACGTATGCGTCGATCGGGGGCTGCTACTACGCCGCCCGACTGGCGGTGAGCGAGCTCCTGCTGCGCCTGGGCCGCCAGGCGGGGGCGGTCGTGCTGCGCGAGGTCCACCCCGGAGAGATCCTCCCCCTCGGGGTATGGAACGTCCGGGAGCACGTCCGCGCCGCGCTCGCCACGATGCCCGAACGCCTCGCCGATCTGAAGGAGCTCGACGCGCGCATCCAGACGGGGTTCGCGATCCCGCTCGAGCGCTGGCGCGCCGCGAGCGCGCTCCTCCACGAGGCGCGCACCCAGCGGCGACTCGACGAGTGGCTCGCACCGGGCGGCCCGGTGGCCAGCTAGCGGAACGAACTACCGCAGCGCCCGCAGAACGTGTCGGCGGGCTGTCGGGCCGCGCCGCAGTGGGGGCACGAGACCGAGGCGCGGGGCTCGCCGCATCCCCGGCAGAAGGAGTCTCCCGGCAGCGCCGGGTAGCCGCACTGCGCGCACCGCTCCGCCCCGGCGGCGATCTCGGCCGAACGGCCGGCGTCCATCCCCGGGCGCTCCGCCTCTCCCGCCGCGGCCGACGCGGACGCAACGGTCGCGGGGGGGAGGCTCTCGACCGACCCGCCGATCGTGCGACGGCCCCGGAGCGCGAGCCGGAACGCCTCCGTGTAGTCCCCCCGGTCGAACGCGGTGCCCGCATCGGCGCGGATCTGCTGGGTGAGGGGAAGCGCGGGGTTGCTCGGCGATTTCGATCGCGCGGTGTCGAGGTCCTGATCGAGGAGACGGAGCTGGAACTGCGACTCGACCCGGTTCTTCGGGAGGTTCGAGGGGACCGCGGCCATGGCCGGGATCCCGGACAGCGAGGCGGCCGAGGCGACCACCGCGGCCGTGCTCGGCCGGGGGGCGGGCGAAGGGGAGGCGACGGGAGTCGCCGCCGGACGCGCCGCGGCCGGTAGCGCGCGGCCGTCGCTGCGGGCGTTCACGAGCTTCTCGTGCGCCTGCTGCGCGAGCTCGTAGGCCCGATCGTAGTTCATCGAATCGAACGCCGCCTGGGCCTGGGCGATCTGCTCCCGGGGTCCGCTCACGTCGGAGCCCTGACGCGCGAGGACGTCCGCCTCCCGACGCGCCATGGCGATCCGGTTGAACGCCCGGTCCTGGACGAACTCGGGCCGGTCCCGCAGCTCGCCGAGGAGCTGCGCGCGGCGCTCCTTGAGCCGACGCAAGGTGTACAGGAGGAGCGCGATGACGATGATCGAGACCACGACGACGATGACCAGGGTCGTCAGTTCGAGCGGTGTGATCGCGGCCACCATCGCACGTATCGCGGGAGCGCTGTCCCCCGGGGTCGACCGTGGAACTAGGGGAGGTTCCGGTATTTAGAACCCGGGTGGCTCCGCGCGGGCGAGCAGGTACGTCGACCGGGCCCCCTCCACGCGCAGGGTGAGGCCAGTGCCGAGGGCGTAGCGCGCCGGGAGCACGGCGGGCAGGTAGTTCGAAAGTCGCGCCACCGAACTCGA
>Ga0187782_10001764_pt1 | contig 15884 bp, 16 predicted proteins | sample 0715_SJ02_MP15_2_FD_132454 | JGI IMG/M metagenome (GOLD analysis project Ga0187782, IMG submission 132454) | Tropical peat soil microbial communities from peatlands in Department of Meta, Colombia - 0715_SJ02_MP15_20_MG | ecosystem: Environmental > Terrestrial > Soil > Wetlands > Peat | place...
GGCCGCCGCGCAGCTTGTTGACGACGAGCGTCGCCAGCGCCTCGCCCTCGACGTCCTCGGCGACGATGAGCAGCGGCTTGCCGGTCTGCACGACCGCCTCAAGCACCGGCAGCATCGCCTGGAGTCCGGCGAGCTTCTTCTCGTGGATAAGGATATAGGGCTCCTCGAGCTCGGCGATCATCTTCTCGGCGTTGGTGATGAAGTAGGACGAGAGATAGCCGCGGTCGAACTGCATGCCCTCGACGATGTCGAGCTCGGTGTCGAGGCTTTTCGCCTCTTCGACCGTAATGACCCCTTCCTTGCCGACCTTGTCCATCGCGTCGGCGATCATCTTGCCGATCGACTTGTCGCCGTTGGCCGAAATCGTGCCGACCTGCGCGATCTCGTCGGACTTGGTGACCTTGCGGCTGTTGGCTTTGAGATCCGCGACGATCTTCTCGACCGCGAGATCGACGCCGCGCTTGACGTCCATCGGGTTCGCGCCGGCGGCGACCGCCTTTCCCCCTTCCTTGACGATCGCGTGGGCGAGCAGCGTCGCGGTCGTCGTGCCGTCGCCCGCCGCGTCGCTCTGCTTGGAGGCGACCTCGCGCACCATCTGCGCCCCCATGTTCTCGAACTTGTCGGCGAGCTCGATCTCCTTGGCGACCGTCACGCCGTCCTTGGTGACGCGCGGGGCCCCGAAGCTCTTCTCGATGACGACGTTGCGGCCCTTGGGGCCGAGCGTGATGCGAACCGCGTTCGCCAACACGTCGATGCCTTTGATCATCCTCTCGCGCGCGTCGGCGGAGAATCTCACTTCCTTTGCGGACATGCCTTTTCAACTCCTAAAATGGTGACATGAGAGGGTGGACAAAAGCCGATCAGGCGGCCTTGCGCGCGGACTTCGCCCCGCCCTCGATGACGCCCATGACGTCGCTCTCCTTCATGATGAGGAGCTCTTCGCCGTCGATCTTGACTTCCGTGCCGCTCCACTTGCCAAACAGGATGCGGTCGCCGGATTTCAGGTCGATCGGAATGAGCTTGCCGTGCTCGTCGCGCCCGCCAGGGCCGACGGCGACCACTTCGCCCTCCTGCGGCTTCTCCTTCGCGGTGTCGGGGATGATGATCCCGCCCTTGCTCTTCTCCTCCGCGTCGATGCGCTTGACGACGACCCGGTCGTGCAGCGGACGAAATTTCATGAAGCCCTCCGTTTTTTGAAAACTGGCAAGATTAGCGTTTTGGCGGCTGTCGCCACGCGAAAAAGTTGGGAAAGGATTCGCGAGCTTCAAGAGCGGCGGCGAAATAAATTAGCACTCGCCTGTGCTGAGTGCTAACACCATGAAATCTCTCATGAAAGATGTAGGAAGAGCTTGCCGGGCGGCGAAAACCGGAGAAAGATGCGACAATTGGCGGCATGAAAAGGCGCGATATGACCGGTTCGGATTTCCGGCTTAAAGTGCAAGGCTTTGGCCTGACGACGGCCAAAATTCTCTACCGCCTGCCCGACCGCCCGGCGTTCCTGCAGAGCTACATTTGGCAGCGACACGATTTGCACCCTGAGTTTCCAGAACTGCGTAAGTTCCTCGATTTCTGGACTCGCGAACTCGACGGCCGGCTCTACTCTGTCACGGTCGCGCATGCGCGGCTGATCGCGCCGGTCGAGTTCAAGGCGATCGACGGCGAATTTCGGCTGCATTAAGAGACTTTGCGAGCGGAAACGGCCGGACCGTCCGAAGACTGGTCGCTGACGAGACTCATGAAAGCTGATCGAGATCGACGCGAAGGTTGTCGGGCCAACAGTGTTGTTCGCGTTCCAGATGGGCGAAGTCAATACTTCGAAGACCTTGTTGATGGACAATCCGTGGATGATTGCGGAGCGCTGGCGCCCCCGGTTGTGCTAGGTAGATGGAAGACGACAAGCATGACACGTCCCGCACGAACCTAGAGGAAGCGCACGCCATGCTGGCGCTGGACTCGAGGAAGCCGACCCCCCGAAAGCCGTTCTTGACGGCCAAAGCGTGTCGGGGCACTATGGGACCGACAATTCGATTAAGTGAATTACTGATGCTGACCGAATCGGTCGTCGTTTAAGGCGCAGTGGCGATCGTCTGCTTAGACTCGCTGATTTGGAGTCTTTGGGATCAATGGCCCGCGAGTACAAAGAACTCTTGGAAGTCACCGCACTGCGCGACTTCCTGACAGAGGCATATTTGCGGCCTCCTAATCGATCATTTTTTGATATAATGCGCTTATCGTCTGTAACTCTTCGTTACGAAATACAAAAGCCGCGAGAAACAGAAAGTTCGGGAATTAACGGCTTCGGAGTTGGCATTTCAGATGACGATACTGATCCCATCCTTTACGCCTTCTTGGATCCGTCTGCGTCGCTGGGGGCCGGAGCGTTACGTGACTTTGAACGTCTTGAACTCCTGACGGTTGTTCTGAGAGGCCGGTTCGTCGCTGCCGCTCGCCCGGTTAAGGGGGGCCATTGCATGGGTCACGGATCGGCAGCGGGTGAGACCGGAACGATGGGTTGCGTCGTGAAAGACGTTGCCGGCGATCGCTTTGGCCTAACATGCAACCATGTCATTGCGGATCTAAACAAAGGAATTCGGGGAAAAACAGAAGTCTGGTGTCCGGGATCCGCAAAAGGAGGTACGTCATCCGATCGCGTGGGAGTTTTGCACGACTACGTGAATCTTGCGTTCGGAGGGGCCTATAACGATATTGATGCGGCCATCGCCAAACCCAACCTGCCATCGGATTTGGATCCTACAGTCGATGGGATCGGGTCGATCAACGGCTGGACGTCATCAATCAGCTTCGGCGATAAAGTAAAGAAATCGGGCGACTCAACAGGCGTGACCGCGGGGAAGTATCGTTTTAAGATAAATGGCGTGATTAGCTATAGCGGCGGGCAAAAGGCGCTTTTCAGGGATCTGTTGGGCATTGTAGGGACGTCGACGAATTCCGATTTCGCGATGCAGGGAGATTCAGGAGCTGTCGTCTTGAACGACAACGACAAAGTTGTCGGCCAGGTCATCAGCGTAACGACCGGAATGGATCTTACCTTGGCTGCTCCGATAGAACCTATCCTGCAACAGCTAAAAGTGGAGCCCGTATAGTGCCGCAAGAATTGACGCCCTCACATATAATACAGGAAGCGACAGCGCTATTTGTCGGCAAGCGTGGTGTTATTGGTGTTGGTCTGAGCAACGAGCACAACAACGAGCTAACTTTTTTCTTAGAGAAACACAATATTGTACAGGAAAAAGCGATCCAAGCGTGGGCGAGAAAAAGGGGAATTCATTCGGAATTTGTATTGGCTGGAAAATTCCTTGGCGCACACCTAGCATAGGGAGAACGCCGCATGGACTTTCACGATTTATTCAACCGAACGATAACAGTCGAGCAGGCCGCTGAAAAAGGCGAAGCGGTCGCAGCTGGCAAGAAGAGAACAGAGCGAGAAGGCGTTTTTGTTACTGCGCAGTCTATCGTCACTTTTCCGGTCATGAGCAACTTAATTACCGGGATTTGGACGCTGATTGAAAAGGGAATTGGGTGGCAGCATAGTATATTCGTCGGATTGGCTTTGTCGGCGCTTGCGGGCTTGTTTCTGTTTTTTGTAAACGAAACGGATCCCAAGAAGCCGCGCGATTCTCGACTATTCGTCCGAGTTGTTGTTGCAATCGCAAATACATATGTTTTGTTTGGCGCTGCATCTGGATTTTACAATTGGTGGCCCTGACTAGCAACCATTAACTCATTTTGAGCGGTTGACGAGCAACTGCGACCACGGTCGCCGCTTGCCCCTTGCGAATGAAGTCGGGGGATCGCGCGTCGCGTGCAGGGGGGCTTTTCCGATTGGGCAATCGACGTTGATCCGATCCTGAAGGGTTTCAGTCGCCGCGGCGATTTGCGTTTCGGGGACGCCAACACGATCGCCGCCCATCATACGAGCCACGGCTCCAGGCCCAAAACATAAGCACTCACGATCGCATCGGTTCGTTCGCCCCTTGACATGGAACCATTTGGTTCCCTATTATGCGCCATGGACGACGACGCTCTGTTTCGCGCGCTCGCCGACCGCAGCCGGCGCGAGCTGCTCGACCGGCTCTATGCCCAGAACGGGCAGAACCTAAACGACCTCTGCCGAGGGCTCGCGATGACGCGCCAGGCCGTCGCCAAGCACTTGAAGATCTTAGGCGAGGCGAACCTCGTCGCGACCCGCCGACAGGGCCGCGAAAAGCTGCACTTCCTCAATCCCGTGCCGATCAACGACATCGCCGAACGCTGGATCGGCAAGTTCGAGCGCCGACAATTGGCGGCGCTCGCCACGATCAAACGCAAGCTCGAAGGAGAGACGCCATGAACGCCGATCAGCAAAGCCGCTTCGTCTACGTCACCTACATCCGCACGACGCCCGAACGCCTATGGGCGGCCCTGACCGACAAGGAGACGATGAAGAGCTATTGGTTCGGCGTCGTCCAGGACACGGAATGGAAGAAAGGCGCGCCGTGGCGCATGCTCTATCCGGACGGCCGGGTCACCGATGTCGGCGAGATCATTGACATCGAGCCGCCGAGGCGCCTGGTCCTCAAGTGGCGCAACGAGTTCCGACCTGAGCTGAAGGAGGAGGGCTTTTCGCGCTGCACGTTCGAGCTTGAGCCGGTTAAGGACGCCGTCAAGCTGTCGATCCTGCACGAGATCGACCGCCCGAACTCGAAATTCATCGTCGCCGTCAGCGAAGGCTGGCCGCAAATCCTCTCCAATCTGAAGTCCCTGCTTGAGACCGGAAAAATCGCGGTGACGCGCTAGGCCCGAGCGGCGCGTTGGGCCTTCTATGCTAGGCGGAGGCGAATAAGTCTTCGCCGCAACGCCCATGCCCCGCACGCGCCGCCTTATCAATCTTCCCCCGCCCTACCTTAAGCGGATCTCGTTCGACGCCTCCGCGGACGTCGACTGGGATGAATATCCCTTCTCGCTGCGGCTCTTCCGCAAGGGCGCGTTCGAGCTTTCCTTCGACGCGGCCATCACGGTCATCGTCGGCGAGAACGGCTCGGGGAAATCGACGCTGCTTGAGGGCATTGCCGCGCTCGCCGGCTTCGATGAGGCGGGCGGCGGCAAGGGCTTTCGACCCGTCGATCATTCGCGCGCCATCGAATCGAGCGGCGCGAAGCTCGCCGACGCGATGCGCGCCGCCTGGCTGCCGAAACTGTCGAATGGCTGGTTTTTTCGCGCCGAGAGTTTCTTTTCAGTAGCACGCTATCTCGACTTGTCGGCGATCGGAGGAGGCGGCGTCCCGCCCGACTTTCTGTCGCATTCGCACGGCGAGGGCTTTTTGCGCTTCTTTGCCGAGCGGCTGAAGAATCAGGCGCTTTATCTCTTCGACGAGCCGGAATCGGCGCTCTCTCCGCGCCGGCAGGTCGAGTTCATCCGCACGCTGAAGCGGCTCGAGCCTGAAGCGCGCTTTCAAATCGTCATGGCGACCCACTCGCCGATCCTGATGGCCTATCCCGGCGCCCGCCTTATCGCCATTCGCGGCGACAAGCTTCAGCCGACGCGTCTCAAGGAGACGGACAATTTCCGTCTGCTCAGCGCCTTCTGCGCCGATCCTGAAGGCTTTCTCGCCGACGGCCGCGCGTGAAGCCGCATGGGCGATCAAATCGTTCTGTCTGGTTGGGCCAGAGTCCTCACCTGGCAGTCGCTTAACTTGAGATTCCACCAGCTCATTAAGTACTTGGCGATATCAATGCGGGGACCATCGAATTTTGGTAACATATAAGTTACCTTCCATCATGCTTGAGTTGCGCTATTACCTGACCGAAAGCGGCAAGAGCCCGTTTGAGCGATGGTTCTCCGAACTCGACGCGCAAGCGGCTGCGAAGGTGTCCGTGGCGCTGGCGCGCCTCGAACAGGGAAACCTCTCGAACGTCAAGTCGGTCGGCGAGGGAGTGCTCGAATACCGGATCAAATGGGGTCCTGGCTATCGGGTGTATTTCGGCCGGGATGGCGACCTGCTGATCATCTTGCTGACGGGCGGCGCAAAGCAGAGCTAGCAAAGAGACATTGCGACGGCGAAGGAGCATTGGGTGGACTATAGGCGGCTCAGGCCGCGGCCGCGGTAACGGAGGCGGACATGGCGGTGACGAAGAGCTTCAAAGAACTTGTGCAGCGCAGAGTGGCGAAGGACCCGGCATTCGCACAAGAGCTGCTGCGCGAGGGGATTGATACGATGTTGACCGGCGACGTCGAGACCGCAAAAGCGATCCTGCGCGACTATATCAAGGCGACCGTCGGTTTCGAGAAGCTTGGCGAAGCAACCGACACGCCGCCGAAGAGCCTCATCCGCATGTTCGGCCCGCGCGGAAATCCACAGGCGCGCAACCTATTTGGCGTCATCGGCTATTTACAAAAGCATGCCGGCGTCGAACTGCATGTCGCGCCGCGCTGACCTGCGAGGCCAAGGCGCGCTTGAAAATAGAGCCTCATGGCGAGCACTCGCCGATTCTCATGGCCTATCCGGGCGCACGCCTCATCGCCATCCGCGGCGACGAGCTTCAGCCGACTTCCGTCTGCTCAGCGGCTTCTGCGCCGACCCGAAAGGCTTTGTCTCCGGCGACGACGCTGAACGCCTGAGCCGTTAGAGCCCGTCGCCTTCGTGCGTGATCGTGTCGGTCGCGACGTCCTGCATCATCGAGATCAGCGCGCCCGGCACGGCCATGGGCGTGCAGGCCTTGGCGCCGTCGATGAAGAAGACGAGGCCGCCAGTGTCGCCGGAGACCTGCGCCAGCACGGCTTTGTCGCCATAGGGAAGGCCCGGCGGAGTGGCCGGGTTCATGGCGTAGATGCCGCGCAGGAACTCCCACTGCTCCGACGTCAGCTCGATCCAGCGGCCGTTATGGGCAAGGATTGCGTCTTTCGGGACCGAAACGTCGACGCAGCGGCTCCCGCCGTCGGCCAATGCGACGTTGGGTGCGAAAGCGAGGACGCCGAACGCGACTAAGCCAAGTTTCGCGATCATGAGGACCTCCTATCCGAAGCCCTCCCGCGTTTTCAGCGGCGTCGCCTCCTAAAGACGGCCCCGTTCCTGCGTTTCCAACGCTTGCCGGCCGCCGAGGCCAACGACCGGCGTTTCAAACCTCCTTACGGTCCGTGACAGGGGACGTCGGCGCGCGGACATGCGCGTCTTACGCCTGCGTCCCCGACTCGACCATTCGACCACTGTCTCATAAATTTATATCGAGTTGGTTAACGGCATAGCCGAAACCGTCATCTTGGCGCCGATAAAGCAAGCTTACGCAGATCAAAATTTGGATCGACTGCCTCATTCGGAGTCATTGTCAGGCGGGCGCCCAAGATTCGCCGCGCCGCCATGTGGTCGGCGGGTCGATTGACCGATTCGACGACGATCGCCTTGCCGGCGCGAAAACCGACGGTCGAGAAGGCGCGAGACCGGGAATCGCCCCGCTCGACCCACTCATCGACGCCAATCGCGAGGCCCGCGATCTGCAGCTTCAGATCGCCCTGATCGCTCCAGAACCACGGCAGCGCGGCGTAGGGCGCGCCGCGGCCGGCGAGCCGCCGCGCAACCGCGCGCGCCTGGTCGACGGCGTTCTGCACGCTCTCCAGCCGGATGAGGCCGTCGCCGAACGGATTGGGGAACGCGGCGCAATCGCCGATCGCCGAAATCGCCGAATCGGACGTCGCAAGGCGGGCGTCGACGACGACGCCGTTGGCGCAGGCAAGCCCCGCCGCCGCCGCGAGGCGGTCCTCGGCCAGGATCCCGACGCCGACGACGACGAGATCCGCCGGCAAGACCGACCCGTCGCTGAGCGCGACCTCGCCGACAACGTTTCCCGGCCCGTCGATGGCCTCAAGCCCAACGCCAAAGCGAAACTCGGCGCCGAAGGCCTCATGCGCGGCGCGGAAGAATTGCGACATTTGCGGGGACACGGCGCGACCCATCGGCCGCTCGGCGATCTCGACGATCGTCGTTGATTTCTTGAGCCCGCGCGCCGTCGCGGCGATCTCAAGCCCGATGAAGCCGGCGCCGACGATGACGATTCTTTGAGCCGTCTCAAGGCCAGCGCGGATCACCGCCGCGTCGGCGATTGTGCGCAGGAAATGCACGCCCTGACGCTCCAAGCCGTCGGCCTTGGGCATGCGATTGCGCGCGCCGGTCGAAAGGATCAGATGATCATAAAGAACCTCGCCGCCGTTCGTCAGCGTCACGCGCTTCCTCGCCCGATCGACGCTTAAAACCGCCTCGCCGCGCTGCAAGTCGATCGCGTTGTCGGCGTAGAACGGCTCGCCGCGCAGCGGCAGGCCCGAAAGGTCCATCTCGCCCTTCAAGAAGGCCTTCGACAGCGGCGGGCGCTGGTAGGGCCATTCCCGTTCGTTTGAGATGAGCGTGATCGGCTCCAAATAGCCGTCTTCGCGCAAGCTCGCCGCCGCCTGCACGCCGCCATGCCCCGCGCCGACGATCACAACCCCTCGAGACGACATTCCCGGTCCTATCCGCTACCGTTCACGACTGTCGTCCTAAGGTTCTTGCCCACGTCGGCCGCAGCGGCTTTCGCAAGAGCCCGCGTGCGGATTGGGTTTTTCTAACGCCTCCCGCAGCCTGGGTTCGAGCGCCCCTCGCTCAGAATCGCCCGGTCAGGGGACTTGGGCGTCACCCTGTCCCTGCCGACGCTTTGGCCTCGCGCGCGTAGCGCTCCATGAGATCGTGCGCCGCGCTGACATGCGCGGTCCAGGAGAAGGGCTGATAACCGGCGATTTTTTCGAGCCGCTCGCGGCGCAGCTCCGAAGAATCGTCCATCAGCCCTTCAACCGCGGCGATCCAGGCTGGCCCATCAAGCCCATCGGCGAAGAGCGCATAGCCTTCGCCGATCTCATGGTGGACGGGGATGTCGGAAGCGACGACCGGAACCCCGGCCGCCAGACATTCAACCACCGGCAGGCTGAAGCCTTCGGTGGATGAAGGCGCAACGAGCGCCGCGGCGTCCGCCATCAGCCGCGCAAGCGCCGCGTCGGTGAGGTCTGAGGCCTCCGCCAGGAAGGGCGCGAGCGTTTGCGAGCGCTCGAGCACGTCGACAATGTTCTCGTTCTCCCAGGCCCGGCGCCCGGCGATGACGAGCCGCGGCGCCTTTGCCCCGTGCCGATCGACGAGACGGCGCCACACTTCCAGCAAGAACAACAGATTTTTGCGCGGCTCGATGTTGCCGACATAGAGAAAATAGGGGACGGCCGGCCGCGACGACGGCGCGCCCTTCGCCTTGGCGAACGCTTCGCTGACCGCCAACGGGACGACCTCGATGTCGGGCACCCGCTCGCCGCGCTTCTTCAAGGCGGCCGCAATCGTGCGGCGCGAATAATGCGAGTTCACGATCATCAGCGCGGCGTGGGTGGAGACGGTCGCGAGACGGAGAAAATGCCGGTTGAGGGACCCCGGCGAGCAGAACTCCGGAAAATCGATCGGAATGGCGTCGTGCATGAAGAACGCCGCGCTGAGCCCGGCGCTCTCGAGCCACTTAAACTGCTCGGGCTTGTGCAGCCTTGCGTGCGAGCAATGGAAGAATATCGCCGGCTCGCCGTTGTTTCGCGAGACGCTGCGCTCGAGGCGCGCGCCGGCGCGCACGAGGTCGCGCAGCGGAAAGAATTTCGCCTCGCGCAACAGGAAGCGCCAGCTTTTCTCGGTTTGAATGCGGGTCGGGCGCTGGGCGTCAAGATCAATTGGCGAGTTCAGCCAGGCCTTGAGCGCCACATAATTGGGATCCGCCTCCGGCGTCGCATCGAGCCGCCAGGCGCGTTCGACCCGCGACAATATGTCCAAGGCGCGAGCCCGTCTCAGGGCCCCGGAAAAGACCGGCGCGGTGAAGACGCAAACGGTGTCTTCGGACGAGAGCAGGTGCTTGGCGTAGGCGTATTCGACCCGGTCGATGCCGGTCGGACTGCTCCTGATGATGCGCGTCGCAAGCCGGGTGATATCAAGGAAAATCTTCATCCTGCCAAACGTCGATGCTGGCGGTTAAAGCCCGCGCTCGGCTCATCGCCGACGCCGCTCCGCCGAATCCTATTTTTTCAAGGGCGCGGCCCCGCGCCCGGCGCGCCTTCTTCCACTTATGGGGCCCGATTGCAAACCGCGCGTCGGACAACGCGTCGCGCCGGGCCTGGCGCGACAAGGTTACGATTCGATTTTGAGACGATCCTTAAATAAAGTTCGATCCCTCGGCGGATCGCCATTTTAAGGATGGGCTTCCGCGCCCGTGTCAAACGCGGATACGCCCGACCGTAACGTCCAGTGGCGGGATTTCATTTTGAGCGCGCCGCGCAAATTCTGGGACGCGCTCACCAGCGAGCCTAAGGCTTCCGATGTCCAAGGCTCGACGCGTCCCCATGTCAGGAATGGCTGGCGACGGCCAAGCGCCCAGATTTCGACCCTCATCGTCCCGGAAATGCTCGGGCCGCGAGCATGAAATCCGGACGTGTCGGCGACGACCAGCGTGTTTGCGGGAACCGCGAGCTGAACCGGCTGCGGAAACTTCAGCGCCGGCAGGTCGGAAGCTTCGATTCGAAAGGACCCCTCGCGCGTTTCCCTGTCGCTGCTGTCTTTCGCTTGCAGGCTCATCTGATGTTGCCATTCAAGCTTCTCAGGCGTCAGCCTGTGGGACCCCGGCACGTAGGTGAACGCGCCCTCGTTCTCACGGACGTCGGTGAGAAAGAGCCACGCTTTGGTCGTTGAATGGAATGTGTCGGCGTGGAGCCGGGTCTGCGGGTCGATCATGCCGCCTTGGCGGTAGAGCGTTTGAATGTAGACGAGCGGGGGCGACGAGCAGGCGCCGACATAGGCGATGAGGTTGCGCCAGTCGGGCGAATGCAGCAGCTCTTTCAAAGCCGGAATCTTTGCGATCGTCTGATTGTCGACGATGATTTTTCTGATGACCGTCTCTCCCCACACGCGCTCCTCGAACGTGCCGCGGTGCGCTTTGACCTCAGAAAGCAGCCGCTCGAAGACAGCTTGCGGCAGAAAATTGCGCCGGATGACGAATCCGTCGCGCTCATAGGCCGCCCTGTCCTCCTCCGAAACGAGCTTGGCGAGCTTTGCGCGGCGCGCCGCAGCGCGTCGGTAGGCCACCGCGACGCGCGTCTTGTGGAGCCCCATCTGATTGAGGCGAGCGCTTCCGATCAGCGGATTGGCCTCGAAAGACTTGGCGGCGGTGAAGAGCTGGCCGAAAAAATAAGGCATGAGGATCGCTTGCCGTCCACGGGAGGCAAAAGTCGCGAAGTTTGGCATGACGAGGTCCCTGCTGACCGATCTCAAAGAAAGGCGGCGGCTTCGCCGCCGATCGTGGCGGAAATTTGAGGGCTGCCGAGGCGTCCCCTCGGTTTCGGCTCCCCCAACCGGCCACGCGCAAGCCGGCTTCAAGGTTTATTCTATACGCCCCTGACCGATAGACAAACCATAATGCAAGAGACGCGGTGAGCAGCATTACGGTGACGCGCGCTTGCCCCGCCGGCCCCCTCCACCGTGCTGCGCACGGTCCCCCTCCCCCGCGGAACGCGGGGGAGGAGAGAACGGCGCCCACTCTCCTCCCCCGCGAAAAGCTAAGGGAGGAGGACCGTGCGAAGCACGGTGGAGGGGGCCGGGCAGGAAAGACTGGCATGCCCGGTTGCCGCATGCCGCAGGCTCGTTAGAGTCGGCCAACGGATCTCTCGCGCTGAAGAAAGCGCGCGTGACAGGCAAGTCCAATCGGATTTTTATCCTTCCAAGCGATCGACGGCGAAGGTTAAGGACAAGCTCATGCAGCAGGCCTGGCGATGGTTCGGTCCCGACGATCCGGTGTCGCTTGAGGATGTCCGTCAGGCCGGCGCAAAAGGCGTCGTCACCGCGCTCCATCACCGCAAGAACGGCGAAGCGTGGAGCGACGCGGACGTCGCTAAGCGCAAGGCTGAGGTTAAAGCCGGCGGGCTCACATGGAGCGTCGTCGAGAGCATTCCGGTTTCAAACGAGATCAAGACGCGATCCGGGCTTTTTCGCGCGCATGTCGAGGCCTACAGGCAGTCGATCCGCGCCGTCGCCAAAGCCGGCGTGAAGGTCATCTGTTATAATTTCATGCCGCTCATCGATTGGAACCGCACGGATCTGCGCTATCCGATGCCGACCGGCGGCTTGGCGCTGCGCTTCGACCGCATCGACTTCATCGCCTTCGACGCCTTTGGCCTCCGCCGTCCCGGCGCCAAAACCTCCTATCCTGAAGCCGATCTTGAAAAAGCCGAGGCGCGCTTCGCCGCGATGTCGGAAGAGCGGAGAGAGACCGTCGCCGCCAACGTCGTCGCGGCGCTGCCTGGAAGCTGGATCGGCTACTCGCGCGACAGCCTCATCGAGGCGATGAAGCCTTATGAGGGCCTGACCCCCGACCTCTATCGCGCCAATCTCGTCGCGTTCTTGAAGGACATCGTTCCGGTCGCGGAAGAGGAAGGCGCAAGACTGTGTATCCACCCCGACGACCCGCCGCTGCCGCTCTTTGGCATGCCGCGCATTGTCGGCTCGGCGGAGGATTTTCGCGCGCTGTTTTTAGCCGTTCCTTCCCTCGCCAACGGCCTGACGCTCTGCGTCGGCTCGCTCGGCGTGCGCGCCGACAACGACATTGCGGCGATGGCGAAAGAGTTCGGACCGCGCATCCACTTCGCGCACTTACGCAACGTCACGCGTGAGGGCGACGGCTCGTTCCATGAATCAGACCACCTTGGCGGCAGCGTCGACATGGTCGCCGTCGTCGCTCAATTGCTCGCCGAGGAACGCCGCCGAAAAGCGGAAGGCCGCGACGACGCCGAGATTCCCATGCGTCCCGACCACGGCCACCTGCTGCTCGACGACCGCGCCAAGCTCAAGATCAATCCCGGCTATTCGGCGATCGGCCGCCTCAAGGGCCTCGCCGAATTGCGCGGCGCGATGATGGCGCTCGATTGGGCGCGCTCGCAGGAAGATTGACAGACGATAGTCGTGCGTTATTGATCGCAGCGCCGTCCGCGCGCAAGCCAGCGGGAACGTCGCGCGGGGCGGCGACATTTCGGGAGGAAATTATGCAGATCACGCGACGCTTCGCGCTTGCCGGCATTGCCGCTTTGGCCCTTAGCTCGTCGGCGTTCGCCGACGAAAAGCCGACGATCCTGGCCTCGGTGCCGGGCCTAACCTTTCCCTTCTTCGTGCACATGATGAACGCCTTCAAGGCGGAAGCCGAGAAGCAGGGCCTGAGCGTCATCGAGAGCGACGGGCAGGTCTCCTCGCCGAAGCAGACGGCCGATATCGAGGCGGCGCTGACCAAAGGCGTCAAGGGGATCGTCATCAGCCCGAACGAGGTCGACGCGATGGCGCCGGCGCTGCAGGAGGCGGTCGACGCCAGCGTTCCGGTCGTCACCGTCGATCGCCGAGTGCCGAAAGTGACGGGCATTCTCGCCCATATCGGCGCCGACAACGTCAAGGGCGGCGAGGCGCAAGGCCAGCTCGTGCTGAAATTGTTCCCCGACGGCGCGACGATCATCAATTTGCAGGGACAGTCGGGCGCGAGCCCGGCGATCGACCGCAACAAGGGCCTGCACAACGTGCTGGACGCGGCAGGCGCCAAGTATCAGATCGTCTTCGAGCAGACGGCGGGCTTCGACCGCGCCAAGGGCCTTTCGGTGACGGAAGCGGCGCTCGCCGGCTTGAAAGAACCGCCGAAGGTCATCGTCGCCGCCAACGACGACATGGCGCTCGGCGCGCTGGAAGCGGTGAAGGCGCGCGGCCTGAAAGACATAAAGATCATCGGCTTCGACGCCCTGCCCGAAGCGCTGGCGCAGGTGCGCGACGGCGGCCTCACCGCGACGATCGAGCAGTTCCCCGGCAAGCAGTCGGCGCTCGGCGTGCAGACGCTCGCCGACTACATCAAGTCCGGCAAGAAGCCCGAGCAGCAGGTGCTGCTGATCACCCCCGTCGCCATCACCAAGGACAATATCAATCAGGCGGAACGCCTCGGCGAAGTGAAGTGATCTAAACCGTTCGGCGGATCGAAGGTCTTTCTTTATTTTAGGCGCGCGTCCTGCGCTCGCTCCAAAAGACGTTGAGCCGCCGAATAGGCCGCTGACGCGGGATGAAAAGATGACGGCTTTCGCCGCCGACGCGGCCGTTGACAATGAGGCGCCGGTCATCCTGAGGATGACCGGCGTCAGCAAGCAGTTTCCGGGGGTCAGGGCGCTCGACGGCGTCGATTTCGAGGTCGCGGCCGGCGAGGTGCATGCGCTGCTTGGCGAGAACGGCGCCGGCAAATCGACGCTGCTCAAGGTCCTTTCCGGAGCGGAGCCCGCCGATTCCGGCCGCATCGAGCTCTTCGGCAAAGAGGTCGTCTTTTTATCGCCGCACGACGCGCAGCGCGCCGGAATCGTGACCATCTATCAGGAATTCACCCTCGCCCCCGACATGTCGATCGCCGAGAACGTGTTCATCGGCCGCGAGCCGGGCTCAAAGCTGTTCGTGAGTTGGCGCGGCCTTGCCGAGAAGACGCGCGCCATAGCCGAGCGCATCGGCCTGAAGCGCGATCCGCGCACGCTCGTGCGCGACCTCTCCGTCGCCGAGCAGCAGCTCGTCGAGATCGCGCGCGCGCTCTCGATGCAGTCGCGCGTCATCGTCATGGACGAGCCGACCTCGGCTTTAAGCGAGGCGGAGGTCGCCAATCTCTTCGCCATCGTCGAGCGTCTGCGCGGCGAAGGCCTGTCGGTGATCTTCGTCACGCATCGGATCGAGGAGGTCTTCCGCATCTGCGACCGCTACACGGTCCTGCGCGACGGCCGCTTCGCGGGCTCAGGCCGCATCGCCGAGACGAATGTCGACGCCATCATTAGGCTCATGGTCGGGCGCGACGTAGATGCGCTCTATGGCGACCGGCCGATCCCGGCGCCCGGCGCGGTCGCTCTTGAGGTCAATGGCCTGACGCGCCGGCGCACCGAAACCGACCCGCACGCCATCGAGATCATCGACGTGTCGTTCAAGCTCCGCCACGGCGAGATCTTGGGGCTCGCCGGCCTCGTCGGCGCGGGCCGCACCGAGACGGCGCGGGCGATCTTCGCCGCCGACCGCGTCGATTCCGGCGCAATTCTCATCGACGGCGAGAAAGTCGCCTTCTCCGGCCCCGAGGACGCGATGCGTCACGGCGTCGGCCTCGTCCCTGAGGACCGCAAGAAGCAGGCGCTGTTCCTGCAGCTCGCGGTGCGCACGAACGTCTCGATCGCCGCGCACGACCAGATCAGCCGCTTCGGCCTGTTCATCGACGAGGGCAAGGAAGGCCAGCTCGTTGAGCGGTTCCGCCGCATGCTCAACATCCGCATGGCGAGCCCGGATCAGCCGGTCGGCAAATTGTCGGGCGGCAATCAACAGAAGGTCGTGCTGGCGCGCTGGCTGGCGCTGAAGCCGAAAATCCTCATCGTCGACGAGCCGACGCGCGGCATCGACGTCGGCTCGAAGGTCGAGGTCCACAATCTGCTCGTCGACATGGCGAAGTCAGGCATTGCGGTCATGGTCATTTCGTCCGAGCTCCCGGAAATCCTCGCCGTCTCAGATCGGATCGTCACGATGCGCGAGGGCCGCGTCACCGGCGAGATCAGCCGCGCCGAGGCGACGCAGGAGATCTTGATGTCGATGATGGCGCTCGACGCGCCCTTGTCCTCAGCAGCGCTAAGCCAATGACTTCAGGCCCGCTCTCAACCCAGTCGCAGACCCTCGCCCACGCCGAAGACAAGGGCTTCGACCTGTTCGGGGTCGTCGCCCGCTTCGCGCCGACGATCTTTTTGATCGCGCTGATGATCATCTTCGCCGTCGTCGAGCCGCGCTTTCTTTCCTCGATCAATCTCTTCAACGTCATGCGGCA
>Ga0187782_10001765_pt1 | contig 15883 bp, 12 predicted proteins | sample 0715_SJ02_MP15_2_FD_132454 | JGI IMG/M metagenome (GOLD analysis project Ga0187782, IMG submission 132454) | Tropical peat soil microbial communities from peatlands in Department of Meta, Colombia - 0715_SJ02_MP15_20_MG | ecosystem: Environmental > Terrestrial > Soil > Wetlands > Peat | place...
CCATTGCGCAAGATTCCCCACTGCTGCCTCCCGTAGGAGTCTGGACCGTGTCTCAGTTCCAGTGTGGCTGATCATCCTCTCAGACCAGCTACCCGTCTTTGCCTTGGTAGGCCGTTACCCTACCAACTAGCTGATGGGCCGCGGGCCGATCCTCGGGTGCAAGCTTGCGTGCAGAGGCCTGCTTTCACCTCAACCTCTTTCGAGGTCGTGGTCATATGCGGTATTAGCCCTCCTTTCGGAAGGTTATCCCCCGCCCGAGGGAACGTTACCCACGTGTTACTCACCCGTGCGCCACTTTACTGGGGCCGAAGCCCCTTCTCGTGCGACTTGCATGTGTTAGGCGCGCCGCTAACGTTCGTTCTGAGCCAGGATCAAACTCTCCAGTTGAACCTGTCGAGCTCCCGAGCCGTCCTTGGGGGGACGGAGCCCGGGCTCTGGCTTGTGAATGTGGAGCGCGCTCCGTCGATCGTCCGACCGAAACGGGCGGACGCGACGTCGCGTGCCCCTTAGGACCCAACTCGTCATCGTTCCGGCGCGGCAAAGCCGCGCGGAACGCTAAAGCGAGCGTACGATTCAGTTTTCAAGGACCGAGGGAGCCCCCTGTGTGGCTCCTAAACTAGGGGGGCAGTAACGTAGTCGCAGCAGATTCTACCGTCAAGACCGATTGTTTACTGGAAGCACTTTCTTTCGAGTTTCTCGCTGCTCCGCCGCCATTTTGCCGGCCTGTCACGCCCTCGGGCAATGACGCATCGGGGTCGGCCGGGAGCCGTACCTCAACCGTAACGACGATCCGCCGCCTCCCCGCAAGGCTACACCCCTCAGAGATCGAGGGCGAGGGAGGGCTCGGGTGTATTTGCTCGATAATAGCGACTCTTGGGTCAGGCGTTCGGGGGGTTCGTCGCGGCCTTTTCCACAGTTTTTCCCGCAGGAAATCCTGCAGAACCGGCTCGGCGATCTTCGGAACTCCCGAGCAGGGCGCGCGAAACCTAGTCGCCTCGTCCAGCTTGTCAACGAGTTTTTCGAGGCGCGCTGCCCGATGGGCTTGCCGCCTCGAAAAGAACACTGTCAAGCGCCTCGTCGGCGTACCAGAAGCCGCCCCGTTCTCGGATCACGGTCGCTTCGACGCCGCTCCGAAGACGAATGCGCCACCCGCGTTCGCTCGCTCGCAACCCCGCCGCGAGCTGACCGAGGACGTCGATTGGCTCCCACTTGCCCGCGCTCTGGATCGCGATGGGTCGCCCACGCTCGGTCGCCCGAACGTCGGCCGCGTGCCAGGGCTCGAGCCCACGGGGCGACCATCCCGCCTCCCTGGCAAGACGCAACGCGCAGTCGGAAAGCGGTCGCCGGCAGCGCTCCACCAGATCCACCCCTGCCGGCAAACAGAGAACGACGGCGTAACCATCGGGCAAACCGTAGACGACGAATCTCGCGCGCCCGCTGCGAAAGATGACGAACCTTGCGTCATGAAAGGCGCGTTGCCTGCGGACATCTTCCAGGATGATTCGAAGGTGAGCCGCCGTGACGCGCAGCACGAAGCCGTCTCCCCGTGCAGTGCAATCGACCGTTTCTCCTTCGACATCGACGAGCGCCGCTCCTCGCGCGCCGCGAACGCGCTGGACCAGGGCCGTCAGGATGAGCCTGAAGGCGCTGGGGGACTGCGCGTCGCGCCTGCGCGAGGGACGCGCCGAGGAGCCCGTGGCGCCCGGACGCATCACGGAGCCCGGGCGAAGGCCGCCGCGATCAGGGCGTCGACGCCGCTTTCGATGTCAATGGAGGTCGTACGACGGCGGGCGGCGACCAGGGCATCGATCGCGCCGCGAGCTCGAAGCTCGACGACCGCGTTCGCCAGCTCGGATCGACGCGATTCGATGACGGAGGGGTCCGGTGCGATCCGTTCCACGAGTCGAATGACGTGCCAGCCGAAGCGCGTCTCGACCACGGGGCTCGTCTGCCCGACGGAATGCAAGGAGAACGCCGCAGCAACGAACGTCGGGTCCACGGACCGGCCGCTGGCGGTGCTCGCGTCCGCGCCGAAGGGCCCCACACGCTCGACGACGACCCTCGCGACGGCAGGGTGCACGCTGCGCGCTCGATCCTCGAATGCCTCCGCGCTCGTCGCGCCGGCGACGGCTCGCTCGATCGTCGAAGCAACGTAGAGCGCGTCCCGGGCAGACACCGAGGTCGAACGCCGGACGACCGCGTGCACGACCACGCGTGACGACAGCTCATCATCGGTCGGAGGGCCGGCCGATCGCGCCGCGTCCGCCACATGAATCGTCAGGCGATCCGCCAGGGTCGTGGCCGACGCCCAGACGACGTCGGAAGCTCCGTCGAGATGACGGGCCCGGGCACCTTGGGCCAAAAGCTCATCGTCCACGATGGCGCCGAGCGCCCGGCGGGGTGCAACGGCCTTCGCAGCGGCTGCAGTCGCGACGAGCGTCGCCGAGACCCTCGTGCCGCCGACGCGGGCCACGGCGCCGTCGAGCGCGGCGCGGCTCGAGGGCGGCGCCCGACCGCACGAGAGCGCGACGCCGACGCAGGCCGCACCGCCGATGCTCCACCCTCGGAGAAGCACCCTGCGACGATATCAGGCCTCGTCATCGCAAGAGCAGCCTCACGAACGCCAGGCTGCCGAGCGCCGCCAGCGCGGCCACGGCGAGCCAAGCGATTCGACGGGGGCCCGACTCCACGGCAGCTCCGCCCGAGACTTGGCGGCCGGCCACGTTCGCCGCGATCTCCAGGACCGCGAGACCTGCGGCGATGGTCGCGAATCGGACGAGCAAGGCCGACTCCGCTCCCGGCGCCTGCCAACCGAAGGATTGCAGGGCGGCGGCGGCAAGCGCACCGGCGACCACACACACCGTTTCCACGTGCACTCTCCTCGGAAGCGATTCTCCGTTGGCGCGCGACAGAGAGCGCTTGGACGCCGCCGGGCGGCCGATCGGCCCCCCCGCGCAGGCCAGGGCGAACAGCGCCCACCCGAACATGCCAGCGATCCCTCGCACGGGATCGAGCCGGAGCGGGGAGAGCTCGGCGGGCGCGGCTCCCCACACGAATCCACAGGCAATCACGAAGGCCCAGAGCGACAGCACACGCGCGCGCAGCCCGAACCGTGGCTCGAGCGCCGCCCCCAGCACGAGGACGGTCGGGGCGCCGAGACCGACGAGACGGGCAGCGAGCGGCGCGCCCCCGCCGCAGGCCGCCGGGGCGACGGTGACGGCCCATGCATAGATCCCCGGCACGCTGGACTGCAGCGCCGCGCTGGCCCGGCTGAAGCGCTCCGAGGAATCTTGAGATCGCACGCACGCCTCGGAAGGATCCGGACCGTACCCTTGCCGCTCACCGCGCGAAGGAGGGTCGCCCGTGCCTCAAGCTCGAGCGAGACGCTCCGGCCGCACCGCGTCGTCGCACGCCTCGTCGTCCTCCCGCGCCTCTCGCGCGCCGAGCGCCGCCCACAGCCGGCGATCGAGAAGATGCGATGCTCGAACGTTCTGCAATGCCGAGAGCATGACTCGCTTCGTGCCGGGATTGTCCCGCTCGAGGCGGTCGAGCAAACTGCCGACGACCTTGCGCTGCAGGTGCTCCTGGGAGCCGCACAGATTGCACGGGAGAATCGGGAACGCGGCGAGCTCGGCGAACTGCCGGATGTCTTCTTCGGCGCAATAGACGAGCGGGCGCACGACGACGAGACGGCCCTTGTCGGCCGAAAGCCTCGGAGGCATGGAGGCGAGCTGTCCGGCGAACAGCAGGTTGAGAAATAGCGTCTGGAGTACGTCGTCTCGATGGTGACCGAGCGCGATCTTGTTGCAGCCGAGTTCCTTCGCGACCCGATAGAGAATGCCACGACGGAGTCGCGAGCACAGAGAGCAGAGCGTTTTGCCCGCGGGGATTTTCTCGGTCACGATCGAATACGTGTCCTCCTCCACGATCGTGAATTCGTGGCCCTCCCGCGCGAGGTATTCGGCGAGAACCCCGGCGGGGTATCCGGGGTGGCCCTGATCGACGTTGACGACCTTCATGTCGAAGCGAATCGGCGCTCTGCGCTGCAGCCGTCGCAGAAGATGCAGCATCGTGTAGCTGTCTTTTCCCCCGCTGACCGCAACGAGGAGACGGTCGCCTTCGGCGATCATTTCGAAGTCGGCGATCGCGTTCGAGACCGCGCGTCCGAGCTTCGTCTCGAGCGAATCGTAGGACCTCTCAATCATCGCATCGCTTCGCGAACGCGCTCAACGCGCCGCGCGCTCCACCATGGCAAGGAACGTGAGGACTCCGTGACCCGTGGCCCCTTTGCTTTGCATCCACGCGGTGGGCCTGTCGATGGCTGCCGGACCGGCGATGTCGCAGTGGACCCAGGCCGTATCGCCCACGAATTCTCGTAGAAATAGGGCCGCGGTGATCGAACCGCCAAATCTGTCGCCCGTCTGTTTCACGTCCGCGACGTCGCTTTTGATCTGCTCGCGCAAGTCCTCCAGAAGCGGCATCCGCCACATCGTCTCGCCCGAATCCTTGAGCGCGGCCGCGAACTGAGCCGCCGCTTCGTCGTTGTTGGCGTAGTAGCCCGAGCAGGTGTTGCCCAGCGCAACGACGCACGCACCGGTGAGCGTCGCGTTGTCGACGAGCAGGTCGGGAGAGAGCGAGCGCGCAAACGCCAGGGCGTCCGCCAGAACGAGCCGGCCCTCGGCGTCCGTGTTGATGATCTCCACTGTCTTGCCGTCGAGCGAGCCCCAGATGTCGCCGGGACGATACGCATTGCCGTCCGGCATGTTCTCGGCGCAGGCCGCGATGGCGTGCACCTCGACTTTGGGCTTCAGAGTCGCGACCGCCGCCATCAAGGCAACCACGTTCGCGGCGCCGCTCATGTCGTGCTTCATCTCCCCCATACCCGCGGCGGGCTTGATGCTGAGACCCCCGCTGTCGAAAGTGATGCCTTTGCCGACGAAGACGAGCTTTCGACGCGCGCTTTTCGGCGTCCAGGCGAGGTGGACCAGGCGCGGCTCGTGAGCGCTCCCGCGCCCGACCGCGTCGATGAGCTTCATGCCTCGGCGCCGGATCTCGGCGAAGTCGAAGACCTCGACGTCGAGTCCGTGATCCTTGGCGACGCGGCGGGCGGCTGCCGCAAACGCCTCGGGGTAAAGGACGTTCGGAGGTTCATTGCTCAGGTCACGTGCGAGGTTGACGGCCTCGGCGACGCTCTGTCCAATCGAGATGGCCGCTTTCCCTTTGGCCCCCGCCTTCGCCGAGATTGCCACGATCGCGTTTTTGAGCTCCGCCTTCGGCTTGCGCTCGCCGGTGAAGTATTTCGCGAATCGGTAGGCCCCGAGCTCCAGTCCCTCGGCGACCGCACGCAGTTCTCCCTCGAGCGGCGGCGGGACCAGCAGCCCGAGTGACTTCGCTTTCTCGGCGTTCGCAGCCCGGGCCGCCTTCGCAGCGAACGAGCGCACCTCCGCGGGACCCACGGTTCTCTTCTGTCCCAGGCCGAAGATGAGCAGCTTGTCCGCACGGATGCGCCCGAGCGTGGAAAGCGATATCGTCTGATCGCGTTTGGCGGAAAACTCCTCTTTGGAGACGAGCTTCGCGATCGCCCCGTCGAAGATTCGATCCAGCGGCCTCAGGATGTGAGGCAGATCGCCCGGCTTCGTCCCGCTCTGGAGCACACCCACGGCGAGAACGTCCGCGGCAACATCGGCGGGTGAGTCCGTTCGGATTTGGATGTCGATGGCCATGGCGGCCGGAAACTATGCCAGAGTGAAATCCGCTCGTATAGAGCCCTATCGACGAGTCCGCCCCGCATCGCGACATGCGGTCGGTGATTGCGCTAGGCTCGCCGCGTGCTCATGCGCTCGCTCGGCGCCGTCCTCGTGCCCGTGGCGGCTCTGTCGGGATTGTGGGGCTGCGCCGAACCGCGGGTATCGCTGGCAACGGGCCCGAGGGAGTACGTGCCGAGCGACTATCCGCAGGTCCTCAAGCTCTGGACCCGCGACGAGAGCCTGGTCGTATTCGCAGAGCTCGAGCACAAGCTCGCCGTCACCGCCACGTTCGAGTCGTGGGATTTTCGCTGGGCGTACGTCGTACGCTACGCGTCCGACTATCGACTCACCGTGGAGCAGCGTCGAGAGCTGCTCGAGCGCACGCTCCGCGAAACGGAAGACAATCACGAATTCTACCTGGCGCTTTACGGCACCAACTGGAGGTGGGTCGACCTCAGCCGGCCCACCAGCGCGTGGATCGTCCGACTGATCGATGACCAGGGCGACGAGACGGCCCCCTCCAAGATCGAGCCCATCGTCAAACCCGGACCCATCGAAGAGGAGTACTTTCCCTACACGTCGGCCTGGCGCCGGGCCTTCCGCATTCGATTTCCCCGGATGACGGGAGACAGCCGACCGACGATCGCCCCCACAGCGAAGTGGTTCGGACTGCGATTCGCCGGTGCCGAAGGGAATGCGGAGCTCGTGTGGCAGCTCGAGGCGCCTCGAGATCGGGACGCGCCACTCAAAGTGGAGCCCGGCTCGTCGGGGCATTGAGCCCTCGGTGGACGAGGAGCGTCGGGGTCGGTTCGCGCAGCGCCGCCGGTTCGCGCAGCGCCGCCGGTTCGCGCGCCTCCTGCCGGTTCGCGCGCGTGCCCGCGCCGTGATCCACCCTCAGGAGTCGGGAGGTTTCATGCCTCGGCGAAGATCTCGAGCAGGAGCGGGAAGGTTACGAGCAGCTCCTGCGCGACGACCCGGTCCGCCATGAGAACGAGTGCGCCGCCCTTTGCGCCGCGTACCGAGCGCGGGGCACTTGCCGCTCGCAACACCTCGGTCGGAAAGAGAAAGTCGCCGGAGCGCAGAACGGGCCCTTCCGGCGCGCCGGCCTTCCCGAGGGGCTCGAGCTCGCCCGAGCCGATCACCAGCAGGCCGGGGACGGGTTGACCCGCCTTCGCCACGAGCTCGTGCTCGGCAACGATGCGCACGCGAAGCCGACTCGTCACCTCTTCGCGCAGGGCGGTGTCCAGTCTCTCGCCGAGCGGCCCCATCGTCGCCCCAACGAGCGCCTGGATCCGATTCCCGGCGCCGCGGAGCGCTTCCTCGACCTCGGGGCAGGGGGCAAGGGCCTGAACGACCTGCTTCTCGTTCCACGTTGCGACGCGACAGCCGCCGGTGGCCGCGATGACCCGAAGGGGCACGGTCGCGTCGATCGTTCCACGCGCGCGCAACATGGTGCCCGTGTGAAGCCGCTCGGCGGGCGCATCCACGATCGTCGCCGCCACGTCCGCGGCTCCCTGGAGGATCGAGACCAGAGCGAACCCCGAAGCCTCTTCGTCGCTCGCGAGCTCCCGAACGCTGGCCGCGCGGCTCAGAGCGCGACGCGTGCTTTCGGGCCAATCGAGGGGGATGCCAAGCTCGTCGATCCGCGCCGACCCGGCCGATGGGGGCGGGGGCTCGGGCGCGGTCTGGGAAAGGGTGCCAGAACCCGGACGCGACGGCGGCGGAGCGGAGGGCGGCGGCGTCGCGGCGGAGGCTTGCCGGGGTGCGGCGTGACCGGTGCGCACCGGCGATGCGGCGGACGGGGCTGGCGTCGCCCGTTGCGACGCTCCCCGCTGGGAGACGGGCGGGGCGCTCGTCACGACGTCGTCGAGCTCGCGCGGCCTCGAGGGGCGGTCTCCCGATCGCGAGGCCGGCTCGTCCGACAGATCGCGAACGCGTGCCGATGGCTCGGCCTCTGCCCAGGGGTCGAGCATGCCTGCGTGCACTTCGGCGGCCGTGGGCACGTGCGCACTGTCGACAGGCGACGAGGGCGCCTCTTCCGACAGCGCACGGTGGCCGGGCAGCGGAGGCGCAGGCGGCAGCGCTGTGACCCTCCCCGGTTTCAGCGTCGGAACGACCGACGGCATCGCGAGCGGCGCCGTGACGACGGGCCACTTGGGACGAGGCGTCGAAAGCGTCGGCGTCGGGACCGGCAGCGTGATGTCCGGCGACGTCGCCTCTTCCTCGCGCCGATCGACCTCGTCGGAACGTGGGGCTGTCCCCACCTCGGGGTGCGCCGGGGGCGTTTCGCCCGACGGCTCGGCAAGCGAAACCCCGGCCGCGTTCACGTGAGCGGGAGGCACCGGGGACCGCGCGGCAACGCCGCCACCCGCGGCGCGCAGACCGGCGGAGTCGCGCTGGGGCAGTGCATGCGGAAGAGCTTGCGAAGACGGCGCCGAGATGCGGCCCATCCAGTCGGCCAGCTCGGCCGCATTTCGCGCCAGGACGAGTGCTCGGTCGTCGTCCTCGGCATCCCCCGCCGCCTGAGCCGCGCGACGGAGCCAGACGATGGCGTCGAGGCGCTCATCGCGCTTCCAGAGGGCGTCCGCGGTCTGCAGCGCCCACGCCACGTCTTCGCTGTCCGTCTCGATCGTGGGCGGGATACCGGCCATGGCCGTGGCTATTGGTACCACTCGACGCGTGCGTTCGCAGCATTACCGATCGCAGCATTACCGAGGAGTGCGAAGCGCCCGCACCTGTCCGTCGTCCGAGCCGACGACGACCGTGCCGTCGCTCAGCAAGGTGACCGGCGCATCGACGTCGCCTCCGGTCGTGAAGCGCCACAACACGTTTCCATCCGGGTCGACGGCATAGAGGTTGTCGTCCTGCGCTCCGAAGAGAAGCGTCCCAGCCGAGTCCTCCGCCGGACCCCCGTGCACGCCGAAGTCGGGAGAGCCCGTGCCGGCGACGAGCACCTGTACGACGATCGCGCCGTCCAGGGGCCGCAGCCGCACCACGCGAGGCGTCTTGCCGTACACGCCGGCCAGCACGTCGCCGTTGCGCGAAACCGACAAGGCGCCGCGCACGTAGCCGCCGACTTTGGTGCGCCACACGATCCTGCCGTCGTCGGGATCGAGACGCACTATTTCCCCTGCATCGGTCCCGAAAAACGCCGCGCCGTCGTCCCCGAGCACCGGCGTCCCGTCGACGTCCGCGCCCAGATCCGCCGACCACAGCAGATGGCCGTCGGAGGAGAGGGCGTACGCGTGATGATCTTGAGAGCCGACGAAGATGCGCCCCGGTGCCGCGATCGCCGGGCTCGTGAACACCTTGCGCCGCGCCGAGAATCGCCACTTGACGAGCCCATGCTGAGTCACGTCGTAGACGCTCGTCCCCGCGGAGAACACGATGCTCCCGTCGGGCGCGACGGCGGCGCCCGTGTCGGCCTCACCCTCCGTATCCAGGGTCCACCGCACCTTGCCCTCGGGAGATACGGCGATGAATTTCTTCGCGTCGGTTCCGAGCAAGACGGTGCCGTCGTCTGCCACGCACGGAGTCGAGTACACGCGATCTCCGAGGGCCAGTGTCCAGAGCTCGGCGCCATCGCTCGCGGAAAGGGCCGTCAGCACGCCGCCCAACGTCGCGACGTAGAGCGTTCGCTCGTCGAGCGAAGTGGACACCTGGGCTTCCACCGGACCGCCGACGTCGCGCGACCAGGCCACTTCCGGGGTTCGCGGCGCAATTCCCAGAACGCGCGCGGTATGCCTGGCATCCGCGTGCAACATGCGCGTCCCCCGCACGCCCAGCTCGTCCGGTCGGAGCCAGTCGCGCGCGTCGCGAGGCTGCGCCTGTCCCGCGTCACCGCCGTCGGCGACGACCGACGGCGCTCGCGTCACGCGCGGCTCTGGCGCATGGCGCCGGACGAGCGACGCCGCCTTCAAGGCAGCCAAAGTCGCCAACATCGTCGCGACGACCGCGACAATGAGGATCGGAACGTGCCTCACGGCGCTGGCTGTCGCTCGCTATCGGGCCCTGCTACGGCACGCCTTGGTGCGGCCGACCGACTTCCGCGCTTGCTCGATTCCCAAGCCGTGGGGCATCTCCTCCACGCGGCGCCGTGCGAGCCAGCCGATGAGCGTGAGCCCCGCCACGCGGGTGGACTCGGGAACGCACGGCTCGCTCAGCAATCGTGTGAGGTCCGCGATGAGACGAGTGCGTTCCGCTTCATCGGCGATGCACGCCTTCCCGACGCGCGTCACGCCGATCCGCTCTCCCTGCCCGGCGTCGGAGCGCGACGCGGCAGACCGCACCACGCCGAGCCCCAGCTCGGAGGTCGATTTCACACCGGAGGTTTCCTCCACCTCGAGTACTTCGACGAGTGCCGATTCGCCCGCCGAGTCGATTGCGCCCGCCGTCTTGTGTTCGCTCCGGGACACGTGGGATGGCAGCATAGCCCGCCTCGTGCGTTCGTCGAATTTGAGGGGGTCCAGCCATCGACCGCCCTCAAACAGGGTCCACGAGCACCTCGCGTTCCTTAGCGCCATGAGCCGGCCCCACGAGACCCCGTCGTTCCATCATCTCGACGATGCGGGCCGCGCGGTTGTAGCCGAGCCCCAGTTTTCGCTGCAGCCAGGACGTGGAGCACCTTCGAGTTTCGGCGACGACTCGGACGGCGTCGTCGTACAGCGGATCCTGCTCGGCGTCGGCCTGCTCCGTCGCGCCATCTTCGTCGCCTCGCGGTTTGAGGATGTTGTCGTCGTACACGGGCTCGCCCTGCGTCCGGAGAAAGTCGGCGATTCGCTGAACCTCCTCCTCGCTGACCCAGGGGCACTGGACGCGCTTTGTCTCACCCGTCCCGTTGAGCTTGATGAGCATGTCCCCCATCCCCAAGAGATGCTCGGCGCCCTGTTCATCGAGGATCGTTCGAGAATCGACTTTCTGCGCCACGCGGTATGCGATGCGCGTCGGAAAATTGGCTTTGATGGTCCCGGTGATGACGTCGGTGCTCGGCCGCTGCGTGGCGAGGATCACGTGCATGCCCGCGGCGCGGGCCTTCTGCGCGAGGCGCGCGATCGCCGCCTCGACTTCCTTCCCTTGCTGCATCATCAGATCGGCGAACTCGTCGACGACCACCACGACCCATGGGAGCTTCTCCGGCATGATGGGCGTCCCCTCGTCCGATCCTTTCTCGGCGGGAACCTCGTCCAGTAGGCCGTTGTGGTCTTTCGCCGTGACGACTCGCCCTTGCGGGATCTTGGCTTCGCCGCGCAGGACTCGGTCGACCCACGCGTTGTACGTCGCCACGTTCTTCGTGCCCGCGTCGGCGAAGAGCTGATAGCGGCGCTCCATCTCGTCGACCGCCCACTTGAGCGCCGTCGCCGCCTGTTTCATGTCGGTGACGACAGGGAGCAGCATGTGGGGAATGCGATCGAACGGCGCCAGCTCGACGACCTTGGGATCGATCATGAGGAGGCGCAGCTCCTCCGGCGACCGCCGGTAGAGGAGCGACAGGAGCATGACGTTGAGACCCACGCTCTTTCCCGCGCCCGTTGCCCCGGCGACGATGACGTGGGGCATGCTGGCGAGGTCTGCGTACACCGGGTTGCCTAGGATGTCGCGTCCGAGCACGACGGGCAGCGGGACCTCGAGCGTCTGAAAGCGCCGATCCTCGATGAGGTCGCGTAGAACGACCTTCACCCGTCGCTCGTTGGGCAGCTCGAACCCGATGCGGTTCTTCCCCGGAATCGGCGCGACGATGCGCACCTTCCGAGCGAGTGCCAAGGCAAGGTCGTCGGCAAGCCCGGCCACCTTGGAGACCTTCGTGCCGGCGGCGGGCGACACCTCGTAGGTCGTCACCGTGGGGCCCGGCAGGATGTCCTCGACCTTGCCTTCCACGCCGTAGTGGGCGAGCGTCTCGACCAGCTTTTGCGCATTTGCGAGCAGCTTGTCGCGATCGATCGCCAGGGCCGCGTCGACTTTTTCGGAAGCAAGCATGTCGATGCGGGGGAGCTCGAATGCGGGGGACCCGGAGCGCCCGGCCTCCCTGCCGGAGGCCTCCTCCTTTTCGAGGGCCGCTGACGTATCGACGATCGTCGGAGTCTTTCGCGCGCGTCGTCCTCGAGGCCCAGCCGCGGGACGCAGGGATTCTGCCGAGGCGGGCCGCGGCTCGGCGTCGGCGGGCACCATCGCCCCGGCGGATTCGGCACCCGCCCCCTCAGCGGTCTCGAGAGCCGTCCCCGGAGTTGTCCCATTGCTCCTCTCGGGTGGCCCCGCGGGGGGAGAGACGTTCGTCGGCGCCTTGCCCGGGGTCGCCTCCACGGGCGGCGCCGACCTGCGCGTCGGACGCACCGGTTCCGACTCGCTCAGTGCCTCGATCACGCCGTCGTCGAGTTCGAGCGGCAGCGCGGCGATGAGAGCCTCGTCCTTGGGAGAGACGTCGATTCGGGGCTCTCTCGAGGCGCGGTCGAGCGCCTTTCGTTGCCGCTCGATCTCGCGCGCGTGGCGCCATGCGTCGGCAACGGCCGTCGTCGTGGCTGCGATCCACGCGGCGAAGAGGGACGCGATGCGTGCCACGAGCCGAGCGAACGCGATGAACGAGAAGGCCGCGCGGCCGATCAGGATCAGTCCGAGAAGCGCAAACCCCACCAAGAAGGACCCCGCCGTGGAGAAAAGCGAGCGCGCGAGCTCGCCGAAGAGCTCTCCGACTCCGCCGGCGGCCGGATGCGTCCCGAATGCGGCCCGCCCCGGGCTGCCAACCTGCACGAGCGCGGCGACGACGGCGGCCATGAGGACGTCGCCGGCGATGCGCGCTGAAAGGGCTTTGTTCGAACCCCCGCGCACCAGCGGAATACCGAGAAGGGCCAGCTCCAGCGGCACCCCCCACGAAACGACCCCGATGAGCGCCACGAGACCTCGGGCAAGCGCCGCTCCGACGGGACCGACCCAATCGGGGCCGGCAGGCGTCGGCGGCGAGGGCAAGCTGCCGGAGGGATCGCCTCTATAGGAAGCGAGCGCAAGCGCAAGAAAGAGCGCCAAAGTCCACAGGACGAGCGCAGCGACTTCCCGTCCCCAGCCGTACGCCCCAGCGCCGCGGCCCAGGACGCCGGGCACGCGAACGTTGGCGGGCGGCGGCGGTGAACCACTCGATGCACCACTGCGCGACGAAGCACGGTCACCCAAAAAAGCGCCCGGGATCGGCATTTCCCTACTCGGCCCTACACTCGACCCTACGACAGAGGCGACGAGCGGGCAACTTCCCGAAACAATTCCGATCGAGCACCGGGCGGCGTAGCATTGCGGGGTTCGAGCGGCGCGCCTTGGATGGGGGAGTTCGAGCAAAAAGGGGCGCCCTCGCGTTCTTTTCCGCACCACCCGGACGCGGCAGCAGCCAGACGAAGGCCAGGAGACGACGACGACGATGCGACAGGCGCGCGAGCATGAGCTGAGAACACGGGAGCACCGCCGGCGGGGCCGGCTGTCGATCGTGACATGCGGAATTCTGGTTGCGCTCGGATGCGGCGGCGCTGGTTGCGCCGTGAGCGATTCGGACGTCCATCGATGGGAGACGACCGAGAACGGCCCCGAGAAGCTCTACGCGATCGTGACGCACGACAAGTACGCGTGGCCGCTCCGTGAAGAGGCAGCGCTTTCGCTCATCCGGGTACGACCGCGAAACGGCAAGCGGGTCGGGCTCGAAGAATTGGTCCTCGGTTACGACACACCGCAAGGACGCGTCTCGGGCGCTCTCGCAGTCGTGAGCGAGGAAGCCCGGCGCCGGATCGTCGACGACATCGCCCCGCAACTCGTCGCCGCCATGCAGCAGCCGCCACCGACGCCCGCGACGGAGAACGGTGGCGTCATCCAGCCCGATCCGAGCATTCCCTACAAGGATGCCGCATTCGCGCTCCTTGCACACGAGCCGCCGCTCGTCAGCGACGAGACGACCAAGGCGGCGCTCGTCGGCGCGCTGACGCAGTGGGTGCAGACGGACTTCGAGTCACGCATCGACAACAGCGCCCAGCAGTTCGGCGTCGAGCAAATCATGCGCTTCATCGGCGCGCCGAGCGTGAAGTCGCTCCCGAGCTTCATCAACGAGAGCTCGAGCAAGATCGATCGCGCCTGCGCTCTCGTCGCGGACATCGGCGACGAGGAAACGAAGAAGCGCGCGAGCGAGGCTCTCGTGGCGCTCGGCAAGCGCATCGATTCCCCTCAATGGCTCGACAAGCAGCGCGCGCTGGTCGTCGAGGCCAACCAGAAGCAGAAGATCAACGCCACGACGCAGCAGGTGAACGAACAGCTCCGACAGTACCAGGAAGGCGAGCTCGAGCGGGTCTTCACCAACATCAAACGGGTAGGTGGAAAGCCGGCGGTGGAGTTTTGCCTCGGTTACGCGCACGACAAGGAAAAGAGCGAAAAGATTCGAACGGATGCCCTTGCCGCGCTGGAGAATCGCGTCGACAAGGGAATGCCCAACGAGATAAGCGCCATCTTCGACATCGTCCGCGACGATTCGAACCCGGACAGGGTGCGTGCCGTGGCGATGGCGCGCCTTGGCGAGCTCCCCAAGGAGATGGTGATCCCGAGGCTCTATGCCCTTTTCGACAGGAAGTGGCAGGTCCGCATCGACGCGGCACGGATGATCCTCAAGACCATCGGGACGAAGGACATTCCCGAGTTTATGCATCGGCTTCCGTCGAACGACAGGACCAAGATGGCGCTGAGCGAACCAATCACGTACGGGGCTCTCATCATGGCGATCGACCCGGCCGGAGGGCCCAAGCCACGCGACATCCTCAATTCGTTCCTGTCCTCGGCCGAGCTCGGCGCGAAGTTGACGGCTGCAGGGTCCTACTACATGGCGAAAAGAGCGGATGCCGCGGCCGTTGCGTCACTCGCCGAGGACAAAACGCCGGTTTCCAAGTGCGAGCCGACTGACCAGTGCGGATGGCAGTGCGACCTACCCAAGGCCCCCGGATCGCAGGAAACTCTGACCAAGACGGTGGCTACCGTCGGCGAATTCGTGCGCTATTGCATCGAACCTTCACTGCAGTAGCTCTCCCGTGCAGACTTACTGTGCAAACGGTTTGGCCAGCGGTATTTTAGGACCTGCGGAGCTCGTGCCGAAGCGATGAGCGCGGACCCCAACAAGAAAAGTGCACGGACGTTTCAGTGCCGCGATGCGCTGTGGGAGACGTTCGAGCAGATTGCCCGCGAGCTCGAATGCAGCGTGGACTACCTCGTCAACGAGGCCATGAAGCAGTACGCGCGGCAGCGCGCTCACGGAGCCGTTCGTACGCCGTACCCGCCCCGCACCGAACCGTCGCAGCCCGTCGTCGCGTCTCCCGCGCCGCCGGCGCCCCCGGCTCGGGTGCCTCCGCTTCCGTCTCCGGCCGCGCCGCCTCTCCCTCCCCCGCCCGTCCGTCCGTCCTCAGCGCAAGGGCGCGCGGCCTCGGCCATGCCAGTGCCTCCGCAGCGCGGAACCCCCGGCTCCAGCCCCGTGCCTCGAGCCCCGTCGGTTCTGCCCCCCGTTCCTTCGGCGAGCGCTCTGCCGCCCATTCCGTCGTCGCGCTCCGCGGGAGCACCGACGACGGGCCCCCGCTCGATGCCACCCCTTCCGCCCAGCGCATCCTCCGTGGGCATACGGTCCGGGGCGTCGCGTGAGAGCGGGGCGAACGGGTTCGCGGCTTCGCCCTCGCAAGGGTCGGCCCTGACGCTCGTCTACAACGGCGAGCGACATCCCATCACGAAGGACCGGTTCGTCATCGGCAGGGGCAAACAGTCGAGCGATTTGACGCTCCGAGATCCGAACGTGTCCCGTCAGCACGCGGTCGTGGAGTTCCAGAACGGCGTCTATTTCATGGTCGACATGGGCTCGACCAACGGCGTCGCGTACAACGGCCAGCGCATCGCTCGAAAGCCGATCGACGAAGGCGACGTCTTTCGCATCTGCGATCACGACCTGCACTTCACGTATCAGTAGTTTTTGGGGGTCTCGGGGCACCCTGGCGGTGTTGGCCGGGCGCACCGGCACGGAGATCGTTGCCATGGCCTCATCGTTGATCGCAGTGAAGCTGTAACTTCGCAGCGAGCCAGCCCTCGACGAGGAGTTCAAGCTTCTCGTATCCGCGGGTGATAGTCAGCCATCCAGGGTCGGGTGC
>Ga0187782_10001768_pt1 | contig 15876 bp, 12 predicted proteins | sample 0715_SJ02_MP15_2_FD_132454 | JGI IMG/M metagenome (GOLD analysis project Ga0187782, IMG submission 132454) | Tropical peat soil microbial communities from peatlands in Department of Meta, Colombia - 0715_SJ02_MP15_20_MG | ecosystem: Environmental > Terrestrial > Soil > Wetlands > Peat | place...
AGGCCGCGCTGTGCGCGCTGACCGAGCCAAATAGCTGCGGGTAACGAAAGCCGAAACGCAGCGAGCCGTAGCCGCCCATCGAGACACCGGAGATGCCGCGATGCGCGCGGTCGGCGCGAATGCGGTAATGGCTTTCGATGAACGGCAGAAATTCGCGGATGAAGAAATCCTCGTAGCGAACGCGGCCATCGCGCGAGTTGATGTAGAAGCTTCGGCCTGCGTCGGGCGTGGCGATGAGGAATTCGCCGATGTGCTTTTGGTCCCACAGGTCCTGAATCAGGTTCCAGCCGCCGGAATTGGGAAGTACTTGCTCGTTTTCGCCGAGGCCGTGGAGGAAATAGAGAACGGGATAGCGATGCGCCTTGTCTGTGTCATAGCTCGGAGGCAGGAGAACGCAGTAGGCGACTTTGCGGCCGAGGATGCTGCTCGGAACGGAGCGGCATTCGGCGCGGCCAGCGGCCAGCGCGGAGGAGGTAAATGCAAAACATCCGAGCAGTGGTAGCAGTGCCGCACATGCCCTATTCATACCGAAGCGCCTCGACGGGATCGAGGCCGGCTGCGCGCGAGGCGGGATAAATGCCTGCGGCGAGGCTGATCAAGACTGAAAACAGAATGGCGAGAGCGGCCATCCACCAGTGCACCGCCGTGACGCTGATCGCAGGGAGGTTGCGTCCTTTCAGGTAGACGTTCGTCCCGAAATTGATGGCGAGGCCGATGAGCCGGCCGATGAACAGGCCGAGAAACCCGCCGAGCAGTCCCATCGCGCCCGCTTCGACGAAGAAGAGCCTGCGGACGTCGCGGTCGGAAGCGCCCAGCGCTTTCAAGATGCCGATTTCGCGGCGCCGCTCGAGAATCGCCATCACCAGCGTATTCACGATGCCGAGCGAGGCGACGACGAGCGCCAGGCTGCCGAAGATGCCGAGAAAGAGGTCGAAAACCGTGAAGACGAGGCTCAGGCTCTTGCTCGCGTCGAGCAGAGAAAACGCCGTGAAGCCCATCTGCTTGATGGCGTCCTCGACGTCTTTGACCTTGGGCGGATCGTTCACGCGCACCGTGAGGCTTTCGTAGCTGTGCTGGTTGGGGTTGTCGCGAAGCAGATCGCGCAAGTCGTTGGCCTGGGCGGTGCGCAGCGTCTGCGCGAGTTGCAAGGGAATCAGCAGACGGCCGCGGCCGAGGCTACCAACGCCGCCGGCGGGTTCGGTTTCGACGATACCGACGATGCGAAGACTTTTTTCTTTGGGCACGATGGAAAAGCCGTCCGAAGCGGACTTGCCATCCGGGGGAAGAGGCTGACGCTCCGCGTATCGCAGCACCACGTTTTGTCCGATAAGCGAATCGGGCTGATTGGAGAGCTGGCGCGCGAGATCGATTTGCAGGATGGCTTCGTCGGCGCTGGCTCCAGAGAAGAAAGAGCCCTTCATGCCATCGAATGCCCCGTCCTTGCGTGCCGAGGGAGCCACGCCTGCCGCCATCGTCGCGAAAGGGTTGCCATTGAAGTGAATTTCGATGGGGAAGCGGATGTCCGGATACACTTCAACGACGTTGGGCAGCGCCAGCATTTTCTGCCGAGCGTCTTCGTCGAGCGGCTTGGGCGGTTCGGGGGGAGCGAATAAGGGGCCCTGGCTGCCTCGAAAATTTGCCGCAGCGGACCGCGGTGTGACGAAGATGGCGTCGAAGAGACCCGTGTGCGCGAGGCGATCGGTTGCGAGATCCTGCAAGCCCACTCCGAGCGAAACCATCGCGACAAGCGAGGCGACGCCGACCGCGATGCCAAGGGTCGTCAGAGAATTGCGGAGCAGAGCTTCGCGAAGATTGCGAATCGCCAACTCGCCAAGATCGCGGCCCTTCATGCCGGGACCCCGTCACTGATGACTTTGCCGTCGCCCATCAGAATCAAGCGATGCGCGAAGCGCTCGGCGCGCGGACGCTCGTGTGTGACCATCACGATCGTCATGCCGAGCGTTTCGTTGATTTCGCGCAAGAGCTGCATGATTTGATCGCCCGTGGCGCTATCGAGGTTGCCGGTGGGCTCATCCGCGAGAAGAATGGAAGGGCGGTTGACGAGCGCGCGAGCGAACGCGGTGCGCTGCTGCTCGCCGCCGGAAAGCTCGCTGGGGCGGTGCGAGAGGCGCGCGGTGAGGTGCACGCGTTCGATGGCTTCGCGGACGCGGGCGGTGCGCTCTTCGCGGTCCACTTCGGCGAGGCGCAGGGGAAGTTCGACGTTTTCCTCGAGGGTCATGCGCGGCAGCAGATTGAAAGCCTGAAACACGATGCCGATGGTGTGACTGCGATGCCTCGCGAGATCCTCGGGCGTCATGTCTGCGAGATTTCGCTCGTTCGCGAAAATGGCGCCGGAAGTGGGGCGGTCGAGGCCAGCCATCAGGTTTAGCACGGTCGATTTGCCGGAACCGGAGCTGCCGAGCAGGGCAACAAACTCGCCAGCGCGAACTTCGAGACTGACGCCGTCCACGGCGCGGACCAGCGCGTCGCCCATTTGGTAATGGCGTGCAACGCGGTCGGCGCGGATCGCGACTGGATTGCCCGGCGTCATGAGTTCTCCCTCCATGTTACTACGCGCGCGGACCGTTCCATGTTGCGGCACAAAAGGGCACGCGCTGAAGTCTGGCCCAGCGTTGCGAGCTTCGGTTTCGCTATAATCGAAAACTCATACGCGCGGCGCCGGGCGAGACGATTGAGCTTGGCCTGGGCGGACGGATTGGAGACCGATGGCAATTCTCGTGACGGGAGGGGCGGGTTATATCGGCAGCGTGACGGTGGAGCGGCTGCGCGCGAAAGGCGAGCGCGTGGTCGTGCTCGACGACTTGTTTCGGGGTCATCGGTCGGCGGTGCCGGAGGATGTGCCTTTCTACCACGGGCGTGCGGGCGATCGAGAGCTTCTCAAGCGGATCCTGAGCGAGCAGGAGATCGACGAGTGCGTGCATTTCGCGGCGCTCGCGTACGTCGGCGAGTCGATGACCGAGCCCGCGAAGTATTTCGAGAACAACGTCGAACAAGGCGTCGCGCTGATGACCACGCTGCTCGACGCGCGCATTCGGTACATCGTGTTCTCGTCCACGTGCGCGACGTATGGAGAGCCTGACAAGATCCCGATTTCTGAAAATGCGAGACAGTGGCCGACGAATCCGTACGGCTGGTCGAAGCTCGCGATGGAACGCGTACTGGATTCGTTTGCCCACGCCTACGGGCAGAAATTTGTCGCGTTGCGCTACTTCAATGCGGCGGGAGCCACGGAACGGTGTGGAGAGGACCACGAGCCGGAATCGCACCTCGTCCCGAACGTGCTGAAGGCCGCGCTGGGAGAAATTCACGAGCTTTCGATCTTCGGCAAGAATTATCCGACGCCGGACGGAACGGCGATTCGCGACTACGTGCACGTGGCCGATCTGGCGGACGCGCACATCCTCGCGCTCGACTATCTGCGGAAGGGCGGGGCGTCGGACTTCATCAATCTCGGAACGGGCCACGGCTACTCGGTGCTGGAAGTGATCGAATGCGGGCGCAAAGTGACGGGAAAGCCGATCCCGGCGCGCGTGCAACCGCCCAGGCCCGGTGATCCGGCGCAACTGGTTGCGGACGCAGCCAAGGCGGCGAAAGTGCTCGGCTGGAAGCCCGTGAAGTCAGACCTCGCAACGATCCTGCGTTCACAATGGGAGTGGAAGCAGAAGCATCCTCGCGGCTATTCCAAATAGAAAGAGCCCCGGGGATGAACCGGGGCTCTCTTGTTTTCGGCTGGCGCTCTCGGTTACTTCTGAGTGTGAGCGGCGTTGTGCTTCTTCGCGTAGATGTTCTTTGACGCGTTGTTCTGCCGCTGATTGAGAGCTGCTTTGTCCCCAGGCGTCAGCTTGCCGCCGTTGGCCGCGCGCATCGAAGCATCTTCGTGGTTGATGCTCTGCTGCTGGCGCTCGAGCTTCGCGGTTTGGCCGGCACTCAGTTGGCCGCTGCGGATGCCCTGCGCGATGCGGTCCTGCTGATTCTCGCGGCGCTGGCCAACTTCGTTGTTGCCGTAGTGCGCGGTGTTGGCGTTGTGCTTATCCTGGTAGATTTGATTCGACAGGTGGTTCTGCTGTTTGTTGATGACCGAACGGTCGGCCGATGTCAGATGGCCATTGTCCTCGGCGCGCATGCCGCTCTCTTCCTTGTTGATACCAGCTTCTTTCGTCTCGAGATTCTTGGTTTCGCCAGCGGTCAACTGGCCGCTCTGGACTCCGTTCGCGATGCGATCCTGCTGATTGTCCTTGCGCTGGGCGATCGACGGGTCCGGAGCGTTCGGTGTCGTCTGTTGCGCAAACGCCGGAGAGACATTCAGCGCGATGAGGGCCGCACCACTCAAAATAAGTGCCTTGGTGTTCATGATGATCTTCCTCTCCGTAACTTGAGTTCTCGTTTTAAGTGTCGGCCCCAAGGTGCTTGGTCGGAGGCCGTACACTGCATCGAACACGGCTGACTCCCGAAAGTTGCCCAGCGTCTAGTACTGTTTCCAATTCACTGCTATCGGGAAGTTTAGGCTGAGCTCCAGCGGGCTTGCCTCGCCGCCAGGGCCGTTCGCTACAGCCTAGAGGAAGTCAGGAGGGTTGCGCAGCTTGTCCTAAAGGACAGGTGTTTTCGGATGGTTAAGGCGCACATATTGGATTCATAAGTCTTTGTTTGCCAATGTGATGGCCACTCGAAGCGATGCGTGTATAATTCGCTAGGCTTGCGTTGTATCGCGTTTCCCGATGCGTCACACCAAAACGTAAATTGCCAAAGGGCTCGCGCGGATGCTTATGGTGTGTGCGGAGCCTCCGCGTGCCTGGGAAGATGACATCTCCATGTTAAGTAAACCGACCTCGCAATTCTTGATTGCACTGCTGCTGTTTTGTCTTGTGCCCAGCTTCGCCGCTGCGCGGACGCTGGGCGACGCCACGCCGTCAGTCGTAGCGGCATTGATAGCTCCGAACATTCACGTTGACCGGCTCGCCGCTGTGGAGCAGGCCGCTGCGGACGCGAAAGGCTCAGCCGACAATTCCTGGATGCTGGCCAGTTCAGCTCTGGTGCTGCTCATGACGGGACCCGGTCTGGCGCTGTTTTACGGCGGCTTGGTGCGGAAGAAGAATGTACTCGGCACCATGATGCAGAGCTTCATGATGATGGCTGTGATCACAGTAATCTGGGGGATCGTGGGTTACAGCCTTGCCTTTGGAGCGGGGAACAGCTTCATAGGAGGCTTTCACCACATGTTCCTGTCGGGCGTGGGCTCGCAGCCTGATGCGGACTATTCAGCAACGATACCCTTGGAGACTTACATGGTCTTCCAACTGATGTTCGCCATCATCACGCCGGCTCTGATTACTGGAGCATTTGCGGAGAGAATGAAGTTCAGCGCGATGCTCGTGTTTCTGAGCCTGTGGTCGCTGATCGTATACGCCCCGATGGCGCACATGGTGTGGGGCAAAGGCGGATTGCTGAACGCGTCGCTAGGAGGCCGATTTCCAACTTTGGATTTCGCGGGCGGCACCGTAGTGCACATCACGTCGGGCGTATCGGCGCTCATCTGTGCGCTCTACCTCGGCAAACGGGTCGGGTATCCCAGAGAGCCGATGCCGCCGCACAGCGTGGTCATCAGTTTCATCGGAGCGTGCCTGCTGTGGGTCGGCTGGTTTGGTTTCAATGCGGGCAGCGCGCTATCAGCGGGCGGTCTGGCGACAAGCGCATTCGTAGCGACGCACTTCGGAGCGGCAGCTGCGGTGGTCGGCTGGACAGCGGGCGAATGGATTCGCAGGGGCAAACCGAGCGCGCTGGGAGCGATATCGGGTTCGGTGGCGGGACTCGTGGCGATCACGCCAGCCTCGGGATTTGTCAGCCCGATGTCAGCCCTTGCCATCGGCTTCATCGCAGGTGTGGCGTGCTTCTGGATGACGACGTCGATCAAGTCGCGTTTCGGCTATGATGACTCCCTCGACGCCTTTGGCGTACACGGAGCGGGAGGAACAGTAGGCGCTCTGCTGACCGGAGTGTTCGCGTCGAGTTTCGTCAACCCGATCTTTAAGGATGCGAGCGGCAACGTACTGCCGTCGGGCGCGATTCAGGGCAATTTCCATCAGATATTGAATCAACTGACTGGGGTTGCGATCGCCTGGGTGATCGCGGTTGTGGGTACGCTGGCCATCCTGAAGGTCGTCGATCTCTTGATCGGGCTGCGTGTTAACGAGGGGGACGAGGCCGAGGGACTGGATCTGACTCAGCACGGCGAAGAGGGCTATCACTGGGGCACATCGTCGTAGCGAGCGCGCACATTTGAGCGTACTCTCTTCCGGGATTGAGCAGGCATAATCGAATGGCCGAGGCAGATGAAAATGACGAAAATCGAAGCGATTATTCAGACGTCCAAGCTCGATCAAGTGAAGGACGCGCTGCATGAAATCGGCGTCGAGGGCATGACGGTACTCGAGGCGCGCGGGCATGGCCGGCAGAAAGGCCACACCGAGTTCTATCGCGGGCGCGAGTACACGGTCGATCTGATTCCCAAGATCAAGATCGAGCTTGTGGTCGGAGACGAACGGGCGGAACAGGTGGTCCAGACCATCGTAACTGCGGCACGCACGGGAAAGATCGGCGATGGTAAGATATTTCTTTCGAAGATCGACGACGCCATTCGGATTCGCAATGACGAACGCGGCGACAGTGCGCTGTGACGCACATCGGGTGATTCCGTGGGAAGCGAAAACCGCCGGGCGGCGCTGGTGACGCCCATGGATAAGCAAGCGGCGGCGCGGGATCAGAATCCAGGTTTTCAGGCATGGCCACGAACCCATTACTGGCTAAAGATTTGCGGGACTCGTACGCGGCGGAATCGGTGCGCGTACGCGAGGACTTTTCCGCCCGCCGGGATGGCCGAACTGCCGTCCACGGCCGCACCGCGCTGGTAGACTCCGTCGCCCACCGCCTCTGGAAAGAACTGATTTCGCCCGATCTCGAAGGGCCACGCGGGTTCACACTGCTCGCTCTCGGAGGATACGGGCGGCGATGGCTCTTTCCCTATTCCGACATCGACATACTCTTTTTGCATTCCGGCGGAGACTTCGGTACTGACCTGAAAAATCGCGTTCGCGCATTTTCGCAGGAGATGTGGGACCTGCGGCTGAAACTGAGTCCGGCGAACCGTTCACTGAGCGAGTGCGAAAAGTTCGACCCGAACAACGTTGAGTTTGCGATCTCAATGCTTGATTGCCGGTATCTGGCCGGCGACCGGCAGTTGTTCGCGCGGCTGCATGACCAGATCATCCCCAAGCTCGTGGCGCGCGAGTCGCGAGCGATCGTGCAGAAGCTGACCGATCTCACGCATACCCGCTACAACAAATTTGGCAACACCGTCTTCCATCTCGAGCCGAATGTGAAGGACGGTCCAGGCGGCTTGCGCGACTACAATCTCGCTCACTGGCTCGCGCTGATTGCGGCGATCGAAGAGCAGAACGCATGGCCCGACGAAAAGACCTTGCTTCCTCCCTGGCTGCGCCAGAAGTTCGATGCGGCGCTCGACTTTTTGATGTCCGTGCGCTGCTTCCTGCACCTCCGGCACGGGCGCGACGACAACACGCTCGCATGGATCGCGCAGGACGAAGCGGCAGCCGCGCGAGTGGGCGTACCGAACAGCGGGCCTCTGACGGCGGCGGAATGGATGCGGATCTACTTCAGCCATGCGCGGCTGATTCATCGAGTCGCGGGCCAACTGCTCGACGAGTTTCCCGCGGCACGTCCGTCGCTCTACCGGCAGTTTCAAAATTTGCGGTCGCGCCTCTCGAACAGCGAGTTTGCGGTCGTGGACGGCAGGATTTTCCTACAACGGGAAGAGGCGCTCAGCGATCCGGAGCTGCCCTTGCGCCTGTTCCGCTTCATGGCGCGCCACGGATTGAGCCTCAGCTCTGCGACGGAACACCAAATCGAAGAGACTTTGCCGGGCTTGGCCGCCGCACCGCCAAAAGGTCCGGAGCTCTGGCACTATTTGCAGGAGATCCTGCTGGCACCGCACGCGGCGGAAGCGCTGCGGACAATGCATTCCCTGGGATTGCTCACTCAACTCGTGCCGGAGTTCCGCGCGATCGATTCACTCGTGATCCGGGATTTCTCGCACCGTTTCACGGTCGACGAACACTCGTTCGTAGCCATTGAGAATCTTCATTCGCTGCGAAAGTCGCAATCGAAATGGGATCAGGGATACGCCGAGCTTCTCGACGAACTGGAGCAGCCGGACTTGCTCTATCTGGCTCTGCTGCTTCACGACACGGGCAAGGGCACGAAGCCGGGCAATCATATTGCGGGAAGCCTCGAACTCGCTGAAAGCTGCCTCGCACGGCTCGATCTGGATTCCAACGATCGCGAATCGGTCCTCTTCCTCATCGAGCACCACCTCGATCTGGGCGCTGCGTTGCGTCGCGATATCTTCGCGCCCGAGACAATCAACCAGATCGCGGAGAAGATCGGAACGCCTGAACGGCTGAAGATGCTTTGCCTCCTCACGTACGCGGATATCAAGGCCGTGAACCCGGAAGCGCTGACGCCTTGGAAGGCCGAAAATTTATGGCAGTTGTACATCGGCGGCGCCAATTCACTGATGCGCAGCATCGATCAGCGCTTGCACGGAGACGTCGATGAAGAGGTGATGACGCACCTGCGGACGCTCATGCCCGCGGCGGGAGCTAAGCTGGACGGCTTTCTCGAAGGATTGCCGCGGCGATATCTGCGGACGCAGACCGCCAGCGACGTGATCCGCCACATGGAGCTGGCGAGCCGCCTCGGCCAAGACACTGTGCAGCTCGAATTGGCACGGGGGCGGCACTGGTACGAGTTAACGCTCGTCACCCCTGACCGGCCGTTTCTTTTCTCCAAGATCGCAGGCACGCTGGCGGCGTGGGGAATGAATATTGTGAAGGCGGCCGCGTTTTCGAACGCCGCCGGAGTGGTGGTGGACACATTCTTCTTTACCGACCGCTTTCGGACGCTCGAATTGAATTTGCCAGAATGGGAGAGGTTCAAGAGCAGCATTCATGACGTGCTGACCGGCAAGGCCGATCTCGAGCGCATGTTGCGCGACCGGCTACGGTCCGAGAAGAAAACCGTGCCCAAGGTGAAAGTCGAAACGCGCATCGAGATTGACGACGAATGCTCGGCGCAGAGCACCCTAGTAGAAGTGATCACACAAGATCAGCCCGGCTTGCTCTACCGGATCAGTTCGCTCCTGGCGCGCGAGAACTGCAACATCGAAATCGCGGTCATCGACACGGAAAGCCAGACGGCGATCGACGCCTTCTACCTAACCTCGGGCGGCGCAAAGCTTTCGGCGGAGCACCAGGAGCGTCTCCGGGCGCAACTGCTGGCCGAGCTTTCGGACAAATAACGCCGCCTTTACTGTTTCCTTCGAGGGTCTCCGACATCCAATCACCTGGCGGGTGCGTAGTATGATTGTAGGCGGGGCGGGAGGGTAGCTATGCTCATCAAAGAGAAACCGGACCTGACGTACGCAGACGTCACGCCGAAGGCCCTGTACATGGGCAGGCGCAATTTTCTGCTGGGCGTTCTGGCCACCAGCGGCGCGGTTGCCGGATGGAAGAGACTGCCGAGCTGGCTTGCGGGACCCGCGACAGGCTCGGTGCCCGTGCCGCTGAGCGGCGTCATCAAGAGTCCCTTCAGCACGACCGAGAAGGAGACACCGGCCAGCGACGTCGAAAGCTACAACAATTTCTACGAGTTCGGCACCGACAAGAGCGATCCCGCCCGAAACGCCAAGAACTTCGTGACTTCACCATGGACTGTTTCCGTGGAGGGCGAAGTCGCGAAGCCGCGCAAGTTCACAATGGATGAGATTCTGAAACTGGCACCGCTTGAAGAGCGAATTTACCGCCATCGCTGCGTCGAGACGTGGTCGATCGTGGTGCCGTGGATCGGGTATTCATTGAGCAATCTCATCAAGCTGGTTGAGCCGACCCCCAAGGCAAAGTATGTGGCCTTCGAGAGCTACTACGATCCGAGGCAAATGCCGTGGGCGTCGAGTGCGGGAGTACAGATTCCATATCTGGAAGGCCTGCGGCTCGATGAGGCCATGAATCCGCTGGCGCTACTGTGCGTGGGAATGTATGGCGAGACGCTGCCGAATCAGGACGGCGCGCCTGTGCGAATGGTGATTCCCTGGAAATACGGTTTCAAGAGCGCGAAATCGCTGGTGAAGATTCGATTCGTCAAGAGCGAGCCGGACACGACGTGGGATCTGTACGCCGGCGGGAGAGAATACGGCTTCTACGCGAACGTGAACCCCAACGTCGATCATCCGCGCTGGAGCCAGAAGATGGAGCATCGTCTGGGCGGCGGGCTGTTCGCCCGTCCGATTCCCACGCTGATGTTCAACGGCTACGGCGATCAAGTGGCCAGCCTGTACACCGGCATGGACCTGCGCAAGAACTTTTAACGAGCCGCCCGTGAACAGAATCCTGACCAGCAAGTGGACGAAGGTGATTGTGTTTTGTGTTTGCCTTGTCCCATTCGGTCTGCTGGTCTGGCGCATCTTTCAGAACGACCTTACGGCAAACCCCTCTCAATTCCTGGAGCACCGAACGGGCGATTGGACGATTCGTTTTGTCGTCATCACGCTGGCAATTACGCCGCTGCGCAAGATTCTCAATGTGCCGCAATTGATCCGCTTTCGAAGAATGTTCGGCCTGTACGCGTTTTTTTACGGGTGTTTGCATTTCACGGCGTGGATCTGGTTCGACAAATTTTTCGCCTGGCCCGACATGTGGGCGGACGTGCACAAACGGCCGTACATCACGCTTGGCTTCACGGGTTTCGTGCTGATGATTCCGCTGGCGATTACTTCGACGGCGGGATGGATTCGACGCCTCGGCGGAAAGCGGTGGCAGGCATTGCACCGGGCGATCTATGTGACCGCCATCGCAGGCGTGATCCACTACTACTGGCTCGTAAAGTCCGATGTCCGCAAGCCGCTCGAATACGCATTCCTCGTCGCAATCCTGCTCGTATGGAGGCTGGGAACGTGGATAATCGGGCGGCGCAAGCAATCCACTACGAGCGCAGCGAGACGGCCCGAGCCTTCGACCGCGGAATCGGCGTAATCTCTTTTTTTTCGCGACTCATCCCCGCACCGACTTCTAACGCGTTTCAATCCTTGGACCTAGACCCCGTAGATTTCGGGCGTCCGGTGGACCTGTGCGCGCGTACCTGTCCCTTTTCTGTCCTTCGACAAGGGCTCGCCGTCTGAGCCGATATGTAGAATGACGGTTGGAGTCGGCAAGAGTTTCGGAGGAACGCGCTTGAGGCGTTGGGTTGGCAACTCGTCGTCTGTGTTCGCGTTGTTGGCGCTGTGTGCCTGCGCTGGAACTACCGGTGGCGGAGGCCATGCTCCGGTTGCGCCGACGATCACGACTCAACCCACGAGCCAGATGGTCAGTGCGGGGCAATCAGCGACTTTTACCGTCGTTGCTACTGGGACGGCACCGCTGAGCTATCAGTGGCAGAATGCCGCCACGAACGCGAACATCGCAGGCGCAACCTCTGCGAGTTACACGATAAACGGGACCACGCTGGCTGAGAGCGGCTCGACCTACCGAGTTGTCGTGAGCAACGGTGTGAACCCGCCCGCGACGAGCAACACGGTGACGCTCACAGTGAATGCTGCCGACGTGGCTCCGTCCATTACGACGCAACCGACGAATCAGACCGTGACCGCCGGCCAGACCGCAACGTTTTCGGTGACGGCGACGGGAACAGCCCCACTCAGCTATCAGTGGCAGAGCATGCCGGGCGGGGCGAATATCGCAGGCGCCACGTCTTCGAGCTACTCCATTACCAACACGACCACCGCGCAGAGCGGCATGCAGTTTCAAGTCGTGGTCAGCAACGGTATCAACCCGCCGGCCGCCAGTAATACGGTCACGCTTACGGTCAACCCGGCGCCGCCGCCGAGCAATGTGAACGTCCTGACGTATCACAACGACAATTCGCGCACGGGACAGAATTTGAACGAAACGACCCTCACGACGGCCAGCGTGGCTTCGGCGCAGTTCGGCCAACTGGGAACGATCAATGTGGACGGTCCCGTGGATGCGGAGCCGCTGTACGTCGGCGGCATGACGATCAACGGCCAGACACACAACGTGCTGTTCGTCGCCACAGAGAGCGATTCCATATATGCGTTCGACGCGGACAGTTTCGTGCAACTCTGGCATAACGCTGTGCTGAGCGGTACGACGGAGCAGCCTCCGACCGCCGGTGGCAATGGAAGCGACATCGGATGCGGCCAGGTCCAGCCGACTATCGGCATTACGTCGACTCCGGTAATCGATCTGAGCGCCGGACCGAATGGCACGATTTTCGTCGTCGCGATGTCGATCGACACAGGCGGGAACTACCATCAACGATTACACGCGCTTGACCTCACGACCGGCGTTGATCGAATGACTGCGACGGAGATTCAGGCCACGGGATTTGCTCCGGGCCAGTATGAGGAACGCACGGGACTGCTTCTGCTCAACAGTGTGGTCTATCTGGCGTGGACCTCGCATTGCGACGGGGGCTCGTACAACGCGTGGGTGATGGGCTACAGCGAAGCGACGCTCCAGCAGACGAGCGCACTCAATCTCACTCCCAGTGGAGGGGGCGGAGGAATCTGGATGGCGGGCGACGGCCTTGCCGCAGATTCGTCCGGCAACATTTACTTCCTGGATGGAAACGGTTCGTTTGACACCACGCTGACCAATGGTTTTCCGAGCGACGGTGACTACGGAAACGGCTTCATCAAACTCTCGACAACGAATAACGCGCTGGCTGTGGCCGATTATTTTGAGGAGTTCGATACTGTCAGCCAGTCGGACAGCGATCAGGATCTCGGATCGGGCGGGTTGCTCCTGCTGCCCGACATGACAGACGCCAACGGCACGACCCGGCACTTGGGGGTTGGCGCGGGGAAACAGGACCTGACTCGCAGCGGCAATCCAATCATGCTTTTCGTCGTCGATCGCGACAACATGGGCAAGTTCAACTCGAGCAACGACAACGCGATCTATCAGGAGCTCAGTAGCGCCCTTCAGGGCGGCCAGGGTGTCTGGGCTGCTCCCGCCTACTTCAACAACACGCTCTACTACGGCGCTGTGAACGACAATTTGAGAGCGTTTGCCATCACCCAGGCGAAGGTGGCTGCTTCGGCATCGTCCACGAGTCCCGAAACTTACGGCTACCCGGGTGCCACGCCGAGCATTTCCGCCAACGGATCCACCAACGGAATCGTCTGGGCTATCGAGTCCTCGGGCACGCTCAATGCCTACAACGCGACCAACCTGGGTAACGAATTGTTTAGCGCGGGGTTCCCTGCGGACGGGACAACGAAATTCCTCACGCCGATGGTCGCGAATGGAAAGGTGTATGTTGGGACCGGCGCCGCGAACGGCAGTCCCGGCACGGTCGTCGTGTTCGGCCTATCTAATCAAGGTGCGGGGGTCGTGCGCAAGCCGCGTCTGGCGCGCGATCGCCGCAGATCGCTGCCACAATTGAAGGAACCGCACCCGGGAAGCAGCACTCCGGGCCTATGACGGAGTTACTGGCTGGGATGCTCGCCGAGGCGGTCGTTCTCCTCGCCAGCTTCGAGAGATGTGATGCACAGGTCAGTTCCTGACGGGCTGCACTGATATATCTGGTATGCCGGCAAGTCCCGCGGCTGCACGATGTACCCTCCATGCTGGGCGTCAACCACAAGTTCGAAGTCGCTTAGGACGTATGGATTTCTGGGAAGCGCGCGAACCCGAAATTGTGCGGTGCTCGCCTCGTAGTTTCCGTAGCTAAAGCACCGGCCGATGCATGCCCGGTCGACGATGTGCTGAGGAAATATCCGCGAGCGGGAAAGCGGCAGTATCGTTGCCAACACGCGCTGATTGGGCGGCAGCGTGCTGACAAGCTGCACGATCTGCGCCTCCATGTTGTTTACGACCGCCGTGTCTTGGTGCAGGAACGCAAAAAAGACGGCAGCAATCGCGGCGGAGCCGATGAGGTGCCATTTGCTCGGCCGCATCACGCCCAGCAGACAACATCCCAAAACCGCCGACACGGATGTAAGTCGCTCGGTGAGCAGCGCGACGGGCGCGGTCGGCAGCGGAGCGACGACTGCGTCAGGCAGTAGAAAAACCGCCAGGCCAGCGAGCACGTAAAGTTGAAAAGGGATGGCGTACTCCCGCCACACGTCTCGCCCCGCTCGGCGGCGGACCATATCCGCGACCAGAGAAGCTGTCGCAAACAACAAGAGGGCTCTCGCAAGGAAACGGTACCGCCGACCGAAAAGAACCAGTTGATCCGCACCGTTGAACGAATAAAACGGCGCCGATGCCGGCAGTGCGGCGTAGTGGCGCGAGAGGAAAAAGCCCAGGACCAGAAGCGCTACGACGGCCAGTCCAAACGGAACTGCCTTGTCCCACCCACGCACGTTTTCGTAAAAGCCGACGAATGCGGATGCAGCCAGGAGCCAAAAAAAACCGAGAGCATGCGCCGCGAGCACGAGGGGCGCGATCGCAAGCGCGGCCAGGAGCTCCCATCGTTTGCCGCGCCAGACAATCGCGAGGCAGAAAAATGAAAGGCCCAGAGACAGGTAGTAGTTGAAAAAACCCAGATGAAATGTCCAGCCGTACGTTATGAGTGCGATGACCGGCGTCAGAAACCAAGGTGCGCGCCGCGCGACTGCTGAGACCAAAGCGAACGCTCCCCAGAAGAAAACCAGGACCGCGATCGAAACCGCGATTTTCTCCGCGATTTGCAACCGGAAGATCGAACCGAGGCCGGTCAGGAGCCAATCGAACAACACGTTCGTGTGCTGCGGTGCAATCCATAGACCGGGCGCCTGTCCGTGCCGGATCAGTTGCACGAGCCATGCGTTGTACAAGTGGCTGGGGAGATCGGTAGCGACGATCTCGCGGTGCCAAAAGCAGGGAATCAGGAGCAGGAGAGATACGGCAAGAGCCGGTAGCCACCGCGCTCGCAGGAATCCCGCGAAGGCAGGCAGCACGGCGGCTCCAGTTTCCGTGCGAAGACCGTCATTCATTTGCGGACAGAAGCGGCGCTAGCGATTGGCCGGGCTAGAGGGAGGACGCGACCCGCCAGCGCGTTTCCGCTCGGAAGGATCCCAATCCTCCGGAGGAAAAGCGATGCGCCAGAAAAGAGGCGAAGGCTCGCTGAACTCGACGCCCACTTCCGTCTTGCCGCTTTCCTTCTGGCCAAGGAAAGTGACCTTGCAGGGAAGTTCCTCCGCCGTTTTCACATTGACGATGGCGATTTCCTGGGAACGCGTCAACGGAGTTGCGACGCGGATCATGCAACCGTGCGCGCTGACGGAAATCGTCAGCGCCTGCTCCTCAAACGGCTGTCCTGCGCGCTTGCCTCGGACGAGGACGGGCATCGCAATGTTGACTCGCTGTGAGCGCCGCCGCTCCGCGGGGCTTTCGCGCGGCAGGGGCGCTCTCATATCGGCCATGGGGATCTCCCGTTCTCATCCAGCCTGCAGGCGGGCATCCGGGCTTGCAGGAGCCGGAAAGCGACTGCATGACAATGACTTATTGTACCTTGGCGAGACGTCAGGAACAGGGAAACGGGGTCTGATCGAGACAATCGGTTAACAGGTCGAAACGACTCTGAGGAGGATTGCGGAGACCTGCTGCTTGCAGGAGAAAGAAAAAAGGCGGACCGGCGATTGCCGGTCCGCCCTTGTTTGACTAGAGGCTGGTGACGTTCGCAGCCTGCAGGCCCTTGGGGCCGCGGGTGACTTCGAATTCAACCGCCTGGCCTTCGTTCAGCGACTTGTACCCCTCCGCCTGGATGGCGGAGAAGTGGACG
>Ga0187782_10001769_pt1 | contig 15873 bp, 13 predicted proteins | sample 0715_SJ02_MP15_2_FD_132454 | JGI IMG/M metagenome (GOLD analysis project Ga0187782, IMG submission 132454) | Tropical peat soil microbial communities from peatlands in Department of Meta, Colombia - 0715_SJ02_MP15_20_MG | ecosystem: Environmental > Terrestrial > Soil > Wetlands > Peat | place...
AGCTCGAAGGCCACCGCGACGACGCCAACATCGCCAGGGCCCTTCAGCGCCTGCGGGAGACGTGTCCGATGGTCAAGCATCTCGGCAGCTATCAGAAGGCCCGCCGCGCGGTCTGACGGCGCAGTTCCACGATGGAATCGGTGCGCACGCTGATCGTGGGGGCTGGGATTACCGGGCTCGCCACCGCCGCTGCGCTTTCGGAGCGGGGCGACCAGGACTACCTCGTGCTCGAAGCCGATCGCGCGATCGGCGGCTGGTGCAAGACCGTCAAGAAAGAAGGCTTCGTCTGGGACTATTCCGGGCACTTCTTTCACTTCAAGCATCCGGAGATCGAGCGCTGGATGCGCGACCGCATGCCCGGACGGAGCATCGCGACCGTCCGGAGAAGAACGTTCATCGCGTACAAGGGGCGGCGCATCGACTTCCCCTTCCAGAAGAACATCCATCAGCTGCCCCAAGCCGACTTCGTCGACTGCCTGTACGATCTCTACTTCGCGCGATCGAGCGACGTGCCCCGCCCGACGAGGGCTCCCGAGGGAAACTTCAAGGAAATGCTCCTGGCCCGCTTCGGCCGGGGCATCTGCGAGCGCTTCCTCTTTCCCTACAACGAAAAACTCTACGCCTGCGATCTGGCAACGCTCGACAAGGACTCGATGGGCCGATTCTTCCCGCGCGCCGACCTGACGGACATCGTGCGCAACATGAGGGAGCCCGATAATCGAAGTTACAACGACACCTTCACGTACCCCCAGGGTGGCGCCTTCGAGTACGTGCGCGCTCTGGCGAGCGAGGTACGGTCGGGCTCGATAGCGCTCGACGAGGCCCTGGTCGACGTCGATCTCGAGCGCAAGATCGCCCGCACACCCCTTCGGGAGATTCGCTTCGACCGGCTCGTCTCGAGCGCCCCGTTCAACCGGTTTGCATCGATTTGCCGCCTGGATCACGACCCTGACACCTGGGTCTGGAACAAGGTCGTGGTGTTCAACCTGGGGTTCGACGCCAAGGGCGACCGCGACGTCCACTGGACTTACTATCCCGACCCGGCGACGAGCTTCTACAGGGTCGGCTGGTACGACAACATCCTCGACTCCGACCGGTTGAGTCTTTACGTGGAGCTCGGCTTCGCAAAGGACGCCGCGGTCGACACGGCAGCCCTTCGCGAGCGCGTGCTCGCTGATCTGAAGCGCGAAGGAGTCGTGAGCCAGCAGCGGCTCATCGCCGAGCACTGCGTGGTCATGGACCCGGCCTACGTGCACATCACGAAACGCTCGCTGGCGGAGCACGGGCGCCTCAGGGCTCTGCTGGCGCCGCACGGCGTCTGGTCGCTGGGCCGCTACGGAGGCTGGACCTACTGCGCGATCGAGGACAACATCGTCGAGGCGCGGGCGCTCGTGGCCACCTGGTGAGCGAGGGCAAAGAGTCCCTGCGGGGTGGTCCGGTCCGATTTCGCGGCTCCCAGCCCGCCGTAACGCAAAAAGGAGCGATCGTCGCCCCGGGCTGGACGATGATCTGCGGTCTGTTCAAGCCGCCCCAAGTCACGTATTAGGCCATCTGCGATGGCCGCCGTCGAGCGCCCCCGTGTCATGCCCAAGCTCGTGGACCCGCACATTTCCATCGTAATCCCCGTGTACAACGAGCAGGCCATCCTGCACGCGGCGATCGTCGATCTCCGCGAGAGGCTCAAGCCTCTCGGGTGGAGTTACGAGGTCATTCTCGCGGAGAACGGATCGCGAGATAGAACGGTAGAAATCGGCCGCGAGCTCTCCTTGAAGTACGAGGACGCCGCCGAGGGCCAGGTGAAGATCATCAGTCTCGGCGAGCCGAACTACGGAAAAGCGCTCAAACAAGGCATTCTTCTCGCGCGCGGCGACCTCGTCATCTGCGACGAGATCGACCTATGCGACACCGATTTTCACAAGCGCGCCATCGACATCCTGGAGACGGGCGGAGCGGATCTCGTCATCGGAAGCAAGCTCGCCGTCGGAGCGGCCGATGAGCGACCACTCATCCGCCACGCAGCCAGCGTTGCCTACTCGACTCTTCTAAAGGTGCTCCTCGGTTTTCGCGGAACCGACACGCACGGTCTCAAGGCATTCCGGCGGCTGGCACTGCTCGACGTCGTGCGAGCGTGCCTCGTCGACAAAGACGTGTTTGCGAGCGAGTTCGTCATCCGGGCCGATCGCGGCGGAATCGTCACCAAGGAGATTCCGGTTCACGTCATCGAGAAACGCCCGCCGAGCATCAACCTGTTCAAGCGAGTTCCGAACGTCATGAAGAGCCTCGCCAAGCTCACCTGGTCCATTCGCATCCGCGGGTGATCGCGGGGCGGTCACCGACAATCACCGCGATGCGCATTCTTTACGGTGTCGTCGGCGAAGGGATGGGGCACGCCACACGGAGCAAGGTCGTCTGCGAGCACCTGGTGGAGCGTGGACATGACGTGAAGATCGTCGTCAGCGGTCGCGCACACACGATGCTCGCCAAGACGTTCGACGACGTCGTCGAGATCCGTGGTCTGACAATCCGTTACGTCGACAACCGGGTGGACCGCGACGGGACGCTCGCGCGCAACGTCCTCGCGGCTCCATGGATGCTTGCGGCGAACGTCGGTGCGTACTTCGACAAGGTCGCCCGCTTCCGAGCAGATGCGGTCATCAGCGACTTCGATTCGTTCGCGTACGTGTTCGCCAAGCGTCATCGCATTCCGATCCTGTCCATCGACAACCAGCAGATCATCAGTCGCTGCCGACTCGGCAAGTTCGCCAAACAGGGGGCGAAGATCGACTATCAGATGACCCGGGCGTTCGTCCGCGCCAAGCTCCCCGGGTGCGACCATTACGTCGTCACGACCTTCTTCGAGCCTCCGATCCGGAACCGTTTTCGCAAGGACACGACGCTCGTGCCGCCCATTTTGCGCACCCCCATCCTCGACGCCAAGAAGCGGGCTCGATTCGGGCAGCACGTGCTCGTCTATCAAACTTCGACGAGCGACACGAAACTGCTCGACGAGCTGGAGCGGGTCCCGGAGCGCGAGTTCGTCGTCTACGGACTGAGGCGCAACGCGAGACGCGGCAACTGCACGATCAAGGAGTTCAGCGAGACGGGGTTCGTCGAAGACCTCGCGACCTCGGGCGCGGTCGTGTGCAACGGGGGGCTCTCGCTCATCGGCGAGGCGCTCTACCTGGGCAAGCCCATCTTGAGCATCCCCGTACGCAACCAATACGAGCAGGTGCTCAATGCGCGCTATCTGGAGCACCTCGGCTATGGCCTGGAGGCCGCAAGGATCGACGCGGACCTGTTGCGTCTGTTCCTGCGGGAGGCGCCGAAATATGCGGCGCGAGTCGCCAAACATCGACAGGACGGCAACCGCATCCTCTTCGCCGTGGTCGATCGAATTCTCCATCGTTTCGAACGCCGGGCGAAGCGGGCGCAAGACAAGGAAGCCTGAGCCACCGTGCTACAGCCAAGGGCGTGAGCGGCGTGGCTGAAGGGTCGGTACCGTCTCTGCTGCCGCCGCCGGTGGCGGGCATGGCCCTGGCCGATGGATCGGGCAGCGACGAGGTCGACGTCGCAATCGTGGGCGGGGGGATCAACGGCACCGGCGCGGCCAGGGATTTCGCGCTGAGAGGACTCCGAGTCGCACTGTTCGAGCGCAACGATCTCGCATTCGGCGCGAGCGGCAATTCGAGCGGCATGATCCACGGGGGCGTACGGTACCTGTCCCGCTCGCCGCACGTGACCGAAACGTCCTGCCGCGACTCCGGGTACATCCAGCGAATCGCGCCGCACCTGCTCTTTCGAATCCCGTTCCTGATGCCGCTTCGATCCGGTCCCGCAGCGCGGGTCGCGCTCGAGCTCGTCGATGCTTATTTCCGCGCGTACGACGACTTTCAGCCCCTCAAGCGCGGTGAGCCGCATTGCCGCCTCGATCCGACCGATCTGGCGCGGCTCGAGCCGGGCCTCGTCGGAGCGCTCGCCGGAGGGGTTAGCTTCGATGAATGGGGCGTCGACGGCGTGCGCCTGTGCGTGCTCAACGCGCTCGACGCGATCGAGCACGGAGCGCGCGTGTACCCCCACACCAGCGTCGAGTCGGTCGCCCGCAGCGTGCGGGGGGACGAACGCAGCCGATACGTCGTCGACGCGCGCGACCGCCTCGACGGCACAAGCGTTCGGATACGCGCGCGGGCCATCGTCAATGCGACCGGTGCCTGGGCGCCCGTCACGGCGGGGCTCATCGGCGTGCCACAGGCACGCGTTCGGGTCCGCCCTGGAAAGGGCATCCACGTCGTCCTCGATCGTCGAATCGCAAACTTCGGAATTCTCTCGGAAGCCATCGACGGTCGCCAGATTTTCCTCGAGCCATGGCAGAACGTCAGCGTCCTGGGCACGACCGACGACGACTACTACGGCGACCTCGACGAGGTGCACGCCACTAGCGAGGAGGTTCGGTATCTCGTACAGGGAGTGGCGAGGGTGTTCCCCAGCGTCCGGCTGGCGCGCGCGATAGGGACGTATGCCGGGGTCCGCCCCACGCTCTACGAGTACGGCCGCAACGAGGACGCCCTCTCGCGCAATCACAGGATCGTCGACCACGGCGCGGACGGTGCACCGATGGTCTACTCGATGATTGGCGGCAAGCTCGCAAGCTATCGACTCTTCGCCCAGGAGCTTTGCGATCTCGTCGCCCCGCGCGACTTCGGCGTGAACGTGCCCTGTTCGACTCATACTCGGCCGCTCCCGGGCGCCGAGCGCGTCCCGGACGCCGTCGAGACGGCGGCCACGTATGGGATCACCCCCGTAGCCGCGCGCCGCCTCGTATATCGACACGGCGGGCGGGCCCTGCGCATTCTCGAACGAGCGGCGCGCCGTCCGAGCGAGCTCGACGTGACGTGCATCTGCGAGCCGGTCCTCGAGGCCGAGGTGCGGCACGTGGTTCGGGAAGAGCTCGCGCGCACGGTCGACGACGTCGCTCGCCGCACTCGTCTGGGGCTCGGTCCCTGCGGTGGAATGCGCTGCGCAGCGCGGTGCGGGCAGATCGTCGCTCAAGAGCGCGAGCGTTCCCCGGCCGAGGGGCGCCTCATGGCCCGGGAGTTCATCCACCGGCAGGGGCTCGCGCGCGCCGTAGCGCTCGGTCCCCAGCAGGCACGGCAAGAAGCATTGACCTTTGCGCATCTCGACGCGTCGCTGGGACGGTCCTCGTGATCTCGGCCCTGGACGGACCCGTCGCAGCCTCCGCCGAGCGACGGGTCCTCGTCGTCGGATGCGGCGTGGCCGCCACGGCGGCGGCGCTGGCTGCCTCCCGGGCCGGGGCCGCCGTCATGATGCTCGACGGCGGGACGGGAGCATCGACGCTCTCGACCGGCGCGGTCGATCTGCTCCCGTGGGAGGATGCGGACAGGGCGCGTTCGGGCCTCCCAGCCGACACGCGAGGCGCCCTCCAAGCGCTCGGCGGTTACGTCCTGGACGAGGGCGGAACGAGAATCGTGACCAGCGCCGGCATCGTTCGCCCCGCTTACGGCAGGGACGCTGCGCTCTTGAACGTCGGTCCGCTGAGCGGACAGCGGATCGCGGTCGTCCGATGCCGCCGTCCGGGATGGGACGCCGATGCGCTCGCGCCCGCCTGGGGCCCCTCGTTCGAGGCGCTCGACGCCGTCGTCTTGCGTCATGGCGGCGAGGACGTTCTGCCGGACGCGGACCTGGCGGCGAGACACGACGAATCGGGACGTCTCGATTGGCTGGCGCACCGACTGCGCGAAGCCATGTCCGCCGCCGGGGGTCGCTGGGCGGCGGTCGTCGTTCCACCCCTGCTCGGGGCCCAGCGCGCGCGCGCTCATGACCTGTCGGATCGCGTTGGAGCCCGCTGCGGCGAAGCGGCAGGACTGCCGGGGGGTGCTCCGGGGTTGCGCTTCGAGAACGCACGCGATCGTGCGCTCGCGGCGTCCGGCGTCGCCTACGCTCGCGCGCGGGTCCGGAGCGTCCATCGCTGCTTGACCGCGTGGCGAGTGATCGGTGAGCAAGGGCAGTCCTTCGACGGCGGGGCGGTCGTGCTCGCGACCGGCGGCTTCATCGGCGGCGGGCTCGAATTCGCGCCCGCCGAGGCCTCCCTCGCTACGGCGCTGCCTGCAAGCGCCCGGCGTGCGATAAGACTGACGCTCGACGCCTCCGTGGCTCTCGGCGCGTACGGCAGGCCACTCGAGGTCTCGCGATCGCTCTTCGGTCCGTCTCCGGAGGCCATCGCACGGCCCTTTGCCCGCGACGCGCTCATGGATCGGGCTGGCATCCTCGCCAACGAGGATGGCAGCGTCCCGGGATCACCGGGCCTGTTCGCGGCGGGAGACGTCGTCGCCGATGCTCCACGCGCCTGGCTGGCCGCCCTCGCCTCGGGAGCGAGGGCAGGGACGGCCGCCGCACGCTGTCTCGGCCGGAGCCTCGTCACGGAGAGCGCGCAGTCATCTCTCGACGGAGAACCTGCCAGCCGACCTTGAGCACCGGGTCGGTGCCTTTTTCGGGATCGTCGGGCACATTTCGCGCCTCGCTGCCGGTCGGCGGCGACGTCGTGGCGCCGGCGTCTCCCTCGATGGTCACGATGCGCCTGGGACTCTCGACCGGCCCCGTGGACTCGGCCGCCAGGTGTCCCTCCAGGTCCTTCTCCCGGTACGAAACACCGTCCTGTCCGCCGGGCATTTCGACCGCGACGTCCGGATGAACGCCATCGGCCTGGATCGCGTGACCACTGGGCGTGTAATAGCGTGACACGGTGAGGCGCATCCCGGCGCCTCCCGGCAGCGAGACGATGGCCTGCACGCTGCCTTTTCCGAACGTAGGCTCGCCCACGACGACGGCTCGTTTCTGATCTTGCAGAGCCCCCGCGACGAGCTCCGAGGCGCTCGCCGTGAATTGATTGACGAGAACGACGCAAGGCTCCGTGGTGAGGGCTCCCCCCGGACGGGCTTTGACTTCGTCGACGACGTGCCCGCGGTGGCGGGTGGTGTAGATGACGCCCCCGTCCAGAAACTCGTCCGCGACCTCCGCCGCCTGGTCGACGAGTCCCCCGGGATCGGCGCGAAGGTCGAGGATGAGCCCCGCAAGAGGCCCGCCGGCGCGAGCTCGAAGCCTGCCCGCCGCCTCGAGCAGCTCGTCGTGCGTGTGCTCCTGGAACTGCTTGACGCGGATGTATGCCACTCGAAGAGTCAGGAGCTTGGAAGTGACGCTGGGCACGTGGATGATCTCGCGGACCAGATCGAACGTCAGCACGTCGGCAACGCCCCGGCGCCGGACCCCGATTCTGACGCGCGACCCAGGCGCTCCTCGCAGGCGTTTTACGAGCTTGTCGAGCGAATCCGTGCTGGGGTCTCTGCCGTCCACCACGACGATGACGTCCCCACTGCGAACACCGGCCCTGTCCGCGGGCGACCCCTCGATCGGCGCGAGGACGATGAGCTGGTCGCTCCGGGCCTCCACTTCGATGCCGATGCCCCCGAACTGACCCTCGGTATCGCTTTCGAAGGCGGAAAAGTCTTCGGGCGGCATGTAGCTCGAGTGCGGATCGAGCTCGGCCACCATTCCCTTGATCGCTCCGTCGACTAGTTTCGTGCGGCTGACGGGGTCGACATATTCGTTTTCGACCTCGACGAGCACCCGGCCGAGCTGCTCTACCGCGGCGTACGGGGTGTCGGCCCGCGCAGCCCTGGGAGCCCCCTCGTGCAGGGCGGTCACGCAGGCGCCTCCGGCAAAGGCAGACATGACGCAAATCGGGGCGAGGAACGTCTTCGCGGTCGGGCGTCGCATCCCAGGAGGCTACTTCGCGTAGCCCGTGCGAACTACCCGCACATCGCGCCCGTCCGGCTGTCGGGGGGGCGGCCGGGGCGGCCCGGGGCTTGGGCGCGCCCGGTTTCGGTGCCCACCGCACACTGACGAACTTGGCCCGAATGCGCCGCACGGGTAAACACGAAGCCCGAGAAAACGCGATCCGGAGGCACGTTCGGAGGACGCGCCGGCCCGTGTCCGTTTGCGAAGAACCCGACGGGGCAAGTTTGCTCAGCTTGATCCCTGCCGTAATGAAGCCGATAGTAGCAGTATACGAGTGAAGGCGAACGCAGCGCCCGGCCGCACCTTTCGCGCTGCCCACCTGAAGGAGGCAACCCTTGGCGACGAGTGACAAGGAGTCGACGGCGAATCTGCCGGGCTCAAAGACTGACAAGCGCAAACAAAGTTTGTACTTCCCCGAGTCGATGCTTCAGGAGATCAAGGAAGAGGCGGCGCGCCTCGACCGGTCCCTCTCCTGGGTCGTGCAGCGCGCGTGGAAGATCTCGAGGGCCGAGATCAAAAAGCTGCCGAGCGTCAATGACGTCGAGGGCGGCGACGACGAGGAGGGCGGCTGACACGAACGAGGCTGCACTCACCTCGCGGCCGTCTGAGGATCGGGAATCGTTCGCGCTCGGCTCGGACGGCACGCGGCTTTATGTTCACGCAAAAACGGGGGGGCATTCGCCCGGGGACGTTCACGCGATCCTGAGCGACGGGATTCTTTGCGACGGCTTCATCTGGAAGTACCTCTGGGACGACCTGGCCCCGGTCGTTCCATTGGTGCACTGGCATTATCGCGGTCACGGTCGGAGCGCGCCACCGGCGGACCCCAACCGCATCGACATTGCAGCGCACGCGGACGACCTGCAGGCCGTCCGTCGCCTCATCGGTGATCCACCGTGCGTGCTGATCGGGCATTCGATGGGGTGCCAGGTTTCACTCGAGGCGTACCGCCAGCGGCCCGAGCGTATTCGCGCCTTGGTGCTTGCCTGCGGCACGTTCGGCCACGTGACCAGCACGTTCCACGGCGTGCCGCTGCTCGACCTCGTCCTGCCCAGGGTTCTCGACATCGTCGAACGGGCCCCGGACGTCGTTCGGGCCGTGTGGAGCCGACTTCCACCACGGCTGGCGCTGAAGTTCGCCCTGAAGGCGGGTGAGATTGACCCGGAGCGAGTCCAGCCCGAGGACATGCTCCCTTACCTTTTGCACATGACGCATGTCGATTTTGCGATGTTTTTGCGCATGTTGCGAGCCGCGGGCAGGCATAGCGCCGCCGACGTCTTGACTCACATCGAGGTCCCGGTCCTCGTCATTGCGGGCGAACGAGATACCTTCACTCCAGCGTTTCTGGCGCGGGCCATGGCCGAAGTCATCCCGAAAGGCGAGCTTTCGATGGTCCCCCGCGGAACGCACGTGACCCCGATCGAGCAGCCGGAGTTCGTCAATGCCCGTATCGCGGCCTTCCTTCGCGAGCGTGTCCTTTAGCGTGGCGCTTCTCGCAGCGGCGTGCGAGACGGCGGACCGCTCGAGCGCGCGCGACGCGCCACGGACCACTCTCGCTGCGCTCCCGGGGCCGGGGGCTTCGATGCCCCCGTTCGTGGCGACGTCGCCGCCCTCCAGCTCCGTCCAATCGGTCGGGAGCGGGGAATCGACGCCCGAGATGACGACCGCGGGCGTAACCCCCCATCCCGCGATTCCCGATCCCTATCTGACGAGCCGGCCGCTGACGGCGCGAAGCATCGGGCACACGTCCTACGTGTTGAAGGTAAAGCTCGATAACGGGCTCGCCGTCGCATACAAGCCGCGTTCCAAGCTGCCGCTCGGCGATCGACGCTATCGGGGCGAGATCGCAGCGTACCGCCTCGGGCGGGCTCTCGGCCTGAGCAACGTGCCCTGCGCAATGCCCCGGATTTTTGCGGCCAGCGAGCTGCGTGCCACCTTCACGACGAAGGAAGCCGCCGAGGAATTCGACCGGATGGCGCTCGTCGAGCCCACGGGAATCCTGCGTGGAGCGCTCATCCCGTGGATCGACCGCTACGAAGAAGTTCCCCTCGAAAAAGGGGCAGCCCGGATGCGCTGGGAGCGCTGGCTGACCGATGCGAAGGCTGAGATCCCCCTAGCGGACCGCCCGCTCGCCCGCGCCCTCTCGACGATGCTCGTTTTCGATTACCTGACCGCGAACTGGGACCGATGGAGCGGCGGGAACGTGGTGCGTGACGGAGCGACCGGAACGCTGCTCTTCGTCGACAACGACGGCGCCTTCTACGATCTGCCGCCGCAATCGCTCGCGCGCCAGGCCGAGCTCTTGCAGCGTGTCCTTCGCTTTTCGCGCAGCCTCGTCGCGGCGCTCCGTGACCTCGATGCGTCCACACTTCGCGACGTCTTCGGCAACGAAGACGGAACCCAGCGTCTGCTGCCGGATCAGGCAATCGAGCAAGTGAACGTGCGACGACGAAGCGTGCTGGCCTTCATCGACGCGGCCACGACACGATGGGGGGAGGGGCTGACCCTGTCGTTCGAGTGACTGGCGCGGTCGCAGGGAAGACAGACCTCGTGCGCTCTCGCGCACGAGGCGTTCCGTACCGCCGTGGCCGTGTGCCGGACGACATGAACCCCTAGCCAACGGCTAGGTGGGGAGCGCTGATCGCGCTTTAGGCTCCCGGGCGACGCCGACTCGCAAAAAGCCGGCCCGGTCTGCACACCGAGCGATCATGACCCCCCGGGTTCGTGGTTGTTCGGGATCCATGCGATGCCGGCAATCTCGAACCCGGCAGAAGGAACGAGGCGATCATAACATCCGTCCTTCGTCGGTCAACGCGTCCGGTCATCGTAAACGAGAGCGCGGCGAAAACGAGAGCGCGCCGCCAAGGCGCCCACCACAAATTGGGCCAAGGACGCCGCGGCCGCCGAACATCGGCCGATGGACGAGGCGCAGACCCCGCAGAACGGCTGCGCACGCGCGCAGCGACCGGCGACCCCGAATGACGGTCCTGCCACGCGGGCGTGGCCGATGGCTCCGCCGCGGTTCGCCGCTCCCAGCGACCGAGACGCTGCATGCGAGGAGCTCGCCAACGCCGGCTTCGTCGTCGTAGAGATCGAAGGCATCGGTCCTTCGGTCGGCGGTCGTCTCGGCGAGGTCATCGACGAGGCCATCGAACGTGAGCTTCGAACGAGAGGCGCGGCTGGACCCGGGGTGGCCGATCCCACGATGACGCGCGACGTGGCGGCGCGAGAAACGGTCCTCGGCAATCAGCTCTACCGGGCGCGAAGCGCGGGAGCGGCCGGGATTGCTGTCGTGCTCGGGCCCCTGCGAGCCGCCGGACGATGCGGCGCCCTCGATCCTTCGGATTGCCGTGCGCTGCGCCAGCTAGCGAACGCCGCCCGCGGCTTGCCTGTCGTGCTCATGCTGGATTCGCGCGATGCCCAGACGGGCGGCTACTCCGATCCTGTCCCGCTCGAATGCATACTCGCCGGCCCGGGCGAACCGCGGTCCTCACCCCCCGTGCTCGTTCCTGGACCGATTCCATGCACTGCGGGGAGCCCGCCGCCGAGAGGTCCTGACGACGGACAAGTTCGAACTCCGGCCGCCAGCTCGCGTGGCGGCTCCGCGACGCCCACACCCGATGATCCCGCAAATGCAAGCGATCTCGACGGGGAGTGGAGGCGCTCGGCACTCGCGCTGGCGGCGGCTCACGGGCCGCAGCCGCTCGGCGCCCTCGAGAAGCTCTTCCGGGACAGCTACGTTCCGCTCGCCGCGGCCATCGCTTCAGGACTCGACGACCCGCGCGCGAACTGCGCTCATGCCGAATTTCGGAGCGCATTCATTCGGAGCTATACGGAAGCCTTCGCGACATTCGCGGCGACGACCAAACGTCCACGGATGGTCCTCGACGTTCCCGAGGTCGCCGCAAAGATCGCCCGCTTGCACGGTGCGCGATGCGCACGACTGTTGCTCGTGGACGGGATGCGGTGGGATCTATCGCGCCGGGTCGCGGAACGACTGTCCGCCAAGCTCGGGTCGCGCGGAGTGCTCACCGACGAGCTGCTCGTTTGGAGCGCGCTGCCGACGAAGACTGCGCGACAGCTCGAAACGCTCGCGCGCGGCATCGAGGCGCTACGCGCCCCGGCCGACCTGGACGGCGACGCCGAGCCTTCGAGGGGCCGAACTTCGGAATTCGTCCGGCGCATTCGGGTCGGCCCTCGCGAGCTTCACAAGCTCGACATCGTCGAAGCCCGCCTCGGCGCGGTGCGAGGCGCCGTGATGCGTGCTCTACCGGAGATCGCGGAAGCGACGGCCGAAATCCTCGCGCGACACGTCGATTCGCTGCCGCCGCATACGCTCCTCTTCGTCTTCGGGGACCACGGCTTCACCATCGATCGCTCGGGTAGCGCGCAGCAGGGCGGCGCGTCGCCCGAAGAAGTGCTCGCCGGAGCGTTCGCGGTGCTCACGGGCGACGTGCACTGACCGCGGTCAGCGAACGCAGTCGACCTCCGGGGCGAACAGGTGCGCGACCGACGTGAGTGCAGACGGCGTCTGCCGCCGCTGTCGCTTGTCCGCCAAAATCGCGTGCGCCAGCTCTTCGACCACGACCCGCAGAGGCGTCGGCTCGACCGAGACCCCGTCGACTTCGTGGATCGGTGCGAGATCGCCCGAATGGCGCAGCGGATCGTGACGGACCTCGAGGATGCCGCCGGCCGGCGTGTAGCGGCACGAGAGCACCTGCACGAAGTCGAGATACAGGGGCGCGACGAGAACGCATGTGTGCGTTCCGTCGGGTGCGACGCCGCGCAAGGCTTGGGCTTCGGCGACGATCGAGCCGGAGCGAGCGTGCTCATCCGACGAGATGGCCGTTTCGATGCGCTCTCGGCGCGCCGGGTCGGACTCGACGGCCAGGAGCGGCGCATACAGTGCAATCGCCGGGACGTCGACGTCGGGACTGTCGGCGCAGAGCGCGTCCAGCCATGCGTCGCGCGCTTCCGGGGGCAGCGAATCGTACGCGAGAGCTGCAGCCGCGGCCGCTTCCGCGTCCGTGCCCAGCGCCGAAAGCCATGTTCGCCACGCCGCGCGGATGTGCGGCGGGGCCCCGGACGGGGCGGTGGAGCTCGGGCGCTCGTTGCTCGACTTGTCGTTCGGCCCGCCGCCTGCCATGGCACAGATCGCTCAAACTACCAACGTCGCGACTTGACGTAAATCGCACTCGGGCCGATCTTTACGCCGCCGCGGAGGGGCCCGACGCGTGAACTCGAATGATCTCACTCAATCCGGCCATGCGAGCGCGGGGTGCGAGGCGATGGAGGGAGCGCAGCGAAGCGCCGCGGAGGCCGCACCCTTCGAGAGCCCCAAGCAGAAGCAGCAGGAGCCAGGCGCCGGCGGCAGGCGACGTGAAAGCGACCCACCCGAGGTCCTCGCGCGATTTCACTCCGAAATCGACCTCGTCGACCTCAACGCTCGGCAGATCGCCCGCCAGATTGGGCGGGGATCGGCATTCACGAGCTCGGCCCCGGCGACGCTCGACGACCTGCGCTCGTTCGGCCGCGAGGGACTTCTTCAGGCGGCGCGCACGTTCGACGCGAAGCGCGGTGTTCCATTCCGGCGCTGGGCCAACCTCCGAATTCGCGGCGCAATCATCGACGGGGTACGGCAGTGGGGAGCGCTCCCGCGCCGTATATACCGCGAGCTTCGGGGCCTGTCGGCCGGCGATGCCTTGCAGGAAGTCTACGACGAGGAGGACGCGGCGAACCCCGCCGCGACGCCGGAAGCCGCCGACGCGCGCCTGACCGCGTACCTTGCGGGGCTTGCCACGGCCATGGCGATCGGAACCCTGGCAAGCCCCCCTCCCCGCCCGGACGGCGAAGCCGCATCGCTCGATGCGACTCCCGAGGATCTCGTCGCCAATGCCGAGCTCCTGTCATCGGTCAGGGCCATCGTGTCGCGCCTGCCGGACGCCGAGCGCATTCTCATCGAACGTCACTACTTCGGCGATCAGACGCTCGACCAGGCGGCCGCATCGCTCGGCCTGTCGAAGTCCTGGGGCAGCAGGCTGCATGCGCGGGCCATCGAAACCATCGCACGCGAGCTCCGCAGGCGAGGCGACTGAGCCCGGCGAATCGCGCGCCCATGAGAGTCGTCATCGCCATGAGCGGGGGCGTCGACTCGTCGGTCGCCGCTGCGCGCCTGCACGAGGCCGGCCACGAGGTCATCGGAGTGACGCTCCGCCTTTGGGACTACCCCGAGGGCGAAGGGACGACGAAAACCCACGGCCGCTGCTGCGCCCCGGAGGATCAGTACGACGCCGCCCGCACGGCGGACTCGCTCGGCTTTGCTCACTACACGTTCGACCGCCGGGACCTGTTTGCGCGTACGGTCGTCGACCCATTCGTCGATGCGTACCTCGAAGGCGAAACCCCCAGTCCCTGCACCACGTGCAATCGAGAGATCAAGCTCGCCGAGCTCTTCGCGCTCGCCGATCGATTCGAGGCCGCACACGTGGCGACCGGCCATTATGCGCGCGTCATCCGAGACGAAGGCGGGGCGCCGCGCCTCGCCATGGCGGTCGATCGGTCCAAGGACCAGAGCTACTTTCTCTACGCGACCCCGCGCGAATGGCTCGAGCGGCTGGTGTTCCCCCTCGGCGAATCGACGAAACGCGACGTCCGCGCAGAGGCGATTGGGAGGGGCCTACCGGGTGCCCGAAAGGGCGAAAGCCAGGAGCTCTGCTTCGTGGGGAGCGGAGCGCACGCCTATGCGGCGTTCGTGGCCGAAAGAGCGGGCGAGCGCGTAAGGCCCGGTCCGATTATCGACGAGCAGGGAACCGCGGTCGGTACGCACCAAGGGGTGCACCGCTTCACCATCGGACAACGGCACGGCCTCGGTGTTGCGCTCGGTCGCCCAACGTTCGTCGCGCGAATCGACGCGCAGCGGGCCGCCGTGCACCTCGGCAGCGGCGAAACCCTGCATGCGGCGGGTGCGGATGTCGCGGACGTGGCGCTTTCGCCCGGTACGACCCTCCCGCTGCGCGTGCGCGTTCGCGTGCGATATCGGCACGACGGAGACGATGCGATCGTGTCCGCCCTGCCCGGCGCCGGGCAAGCGCGAATCGTCTTCGACACCCCCGTTCGCGCGGTCACGCGCGGTCAAATCGCCGTCTTTTACGCCGGCGATCGCGTGCTCGGCGGAGGACGGATCGTCAGGGACCTGCGTCCGGGCGATCTCCCGGACGGACAGCCACGCGGGCGGATCGCATGACGCTGCGGCGAGGATTGATCTCTGGGCTACGCTTGTGGAGGTGAGGCCGAGAGCCGCGCTGGCAAAACTCGCGACCCTGGTTTTGCTCGCCGCGGCGCTGACGCCGGCCTGCACGCAAGGCGAGGGGACCGGATCGGTCTGCGGCTCGCTCGACGTGCCGGAATGCTGGAGCGGACCGTTCAACTTGCACCCCGATTTCTTCGCCGCCGTGCCGACGCAGCCGTCGGACGCACTGCAGATCCGCATCCAGAGTGGTGGCGACTATCAGGCGTTCAGCGACGGCGTCGCCATCCTGGTCGACGACGCCGGGGAGATCCGGGGGGATCCGACGAGCAGCGGCAGCCCTCGACCGAGCTTGCTCGGCCAGACCCTGGTGGTCGGGCTGCCCGTCGGCGTGACCCCGCCTGGCGTGCCGCTTCAGGCGGTCGCCAATCCCACCATCGTGCACGCAGCGCTCTACCTCAACAAGACGTGCCGCATTCAGAATGAGGCGCTCTACGCGGTGGACGCAGTCACGTTGAACCCGGACGGCACGTGCCTCTCGCCGGATGGAGGCGAACCTCAGATCCATTGCCCGGGCCCGGCGCTGGTCGGCGAGGACGGCGGAATCATCGAGGCGAACCCGCCCGACGCGACGATCGCCGACGCCGCAGCCCCCGACGCGAGCCTCGCGGTCGACGCGTCGCTGACCGGCGCGGACGCGAGCCCCGCGCTCGTGACAGGCGGCGCCGAGGCTGGCACCCCGACGGCCAGCGATGTGGCCGCTTGCCCCGCGGAGCCCGGAGCGGTCGTGGATGGGGCCCCGGGAGAGCTGATCTCGG
>Ga0187782_10001770_pt1 | contig 15866 bp, 11 predicted proteins | sample 0715_SJ02_MP15_2_FD_132454 | JGI IMG/M metagenome (GOLD analysis project Ga0187782, IMG submission 132454) | Tropical peat soil microbial communities from peatlands in Department of Meta, Colombia - 0715_SJ02_MP15_20_MG | ecosystem: Environmental > Terrestrial > Soil > Wetlands > Peat | place...
ATTCCCGCCGGCGGCCCCTACCAGGTCACCCAAACCACCTTCAACGCCGAAAACTCGATGGGCGCCTTCACCACCACACGCATCTTTCCGGTGGCGGCCACTTGGATCCCGCAACGTCACATCACCGGCAGTTGGACCATCCAGGTCTCGCTCGATGGCCAGCTCGTCGCGTCGCAGCCAATTGAGTTGAACCCCTGATGAGCGCATCAACTGCCGTTTCGCCCGCACGAATTGAAACCAAGCATCCCGACGCGGTGCATTCGGGCCCTCACCCGAACTACATCTCGGAAAAAATTCGCACCCACGGGTCGGCCTGTTTCCGCGTCCTCGGTCAAAGCATGTTTCCCTGGATCCGCTCCGGCGATTTCGTCTTCGTCCGCCGCTGCGCCATCACCGCCGCCTCCGCCGGCGATGTTATCGCCTATGAACGCGATCGCCGCCTCTTCGTCCACCGCGTCATTCGCCGCAACGCCGGCGATCAGGCCGTGCGAATCGGCTCTTCGCTCATCGCGAAAGGCGATGCCCTCGACGGCAAAGACCTCCCCGTCATGGAATCCGAATTTCTAGGCCGCGTGATCCGCATTCATCGCGGCCGCCGCCATGTGGATATGGAATTCTTCGGCCGCGTCCTCTGCGGCAAATTCCTCGCCCTCGTCTCTCCCGCCAGCGTGCTCCTTTACGCGCCTCTTCGCGCCCTGAAGGCCGCCTTCTCCGTCTGGAAGCCCGTCGCCTGAACACGCAGACTCCCTGCCAATAGTTTCTTCTCGCCTGCCCTTCTCCGTGCCCTCCTGCCGTTCTCTGTGAACTCTGTGTTAAGCCCTGTGCCCCCTGTCTTGGGATGACCCTGGAGCGAATGTCCCGCTCAGCAGATACGAAATGCCTTGAATTGACTCGCGCCCCTCTCCCCTGCCACAATCCCCGGCAGATTCATTCCTTTTGCGCCTTTTGCGCGTCTGCGGTCATCGAATCTACGCAAGGAGGAAGATCAATGAAGGGCCTGCTGAAAACCGATGATGACTTCGCCTTGACGATCATTCGCCTGACCCTGGGCGCCGTCTTTTTCGCCCACGGCTCGCAAAAAGTCCTCGGCTGGTTCGGCGGCTACGGCTTCAGCGGCACCCTGGGTTTCTTCACGCAAAAGCTCGGTATTCCCGCCGCCTTTGCTTGCCTCGACTTCGCGGCGGAACTCCTCGGCGGCATTGGCTTGATTCTGGGCTGTCTCACGCGCATCGCTGCATTCGGCATCGCCTGCGTGATGGCTGTCGCCGTTTTCATGGTCCATATCCATTTCGGATTTTTCATGAATTGGGGCGGCACGCAAAAAGGCGAGGGATTCGAATATCATATTCTCGCGATCGCCCTCTCGATCGCTTTGATCATCAAGGGCGGGGGCGCTTTCTCGGTTGACCGCGCCCTTTCCGGCGGCGCAGTTGGCCGCCAGCCCTAATTCGTATTTCAGGAATCGTTCCGTGATGCGCCGTCACTGCGGTAGAATTGTCTTCGTAATTTACACGCCTGGACTGAAAGGGGCCCGCCATGAGCATTTCCGCAAGACCGACCACGAAATCCGATGACTCCAAGCCGTCACAAAATCCACTGAAGGCCCTTCTCGGCTACGGCCAGTCCGTCTGGCTGGATTACATTCGCCGAAGCCTCATCACCACCGGCGAACTCGCTCGCCTCATCGACGAAGACGGCCTCCGTGGCGTCACCTCCAACCCATCCATTTTTGAAAAGGCCATCACTGGAAGCAACGACTACACCCAGGCGCTTCAGCAACTCGTCAACCGCAAGGATCTCGATGCCAAGGGCATCTTCGAGCAGCTCGCCATCAAGGATATTCAGGACGCCACTGGCGTCATGCACCCCGTTTACGAAGGAACTCGCCGCCGCGACGGCTACGTCAGCCTCGAAGTCTCCCCCTATCTCGCGCACAAGACCCAGGAGACCATCGAAGAAGCGCGCCGCCTCTGGAAGGCTGTCAATCGCGAAAACACCATGATTAAAGTCCCCGGCACCGCCGAGGGCATCCCCGCCATCCGCACACTCATCGGTGAAGGCCTCAACATCAATGTCACTTTGCTTTTCGCCATGGACGTGTACGAGCGCGTCGCCGAAGCCTATATCGCCGGCCTCGAAGACTTGGCCAAGCGCGGTGGAGATTTGAGCCGCTCCGCGAGCGTTGCCAGCTTCTTCGTCAGCCGCATTGACACCATGATTGATGCCATCCTCGCCGAGCGCATCAAGTCCGCCAAATCACCCTCCGAGCAAGCCGTCCTCCGCGGACTCCAGGGCCAGATCGCCATCGCCAACGCCAAGCTCACCTACCAGCGCTACAAAGAAATTTTTAGTGGCCCCCGCTGGGCCGCCCTCGCCGCTCGCGGCGCGCAAACCCAGCGCCTCCTCTGGGCCAGCACCAGCACCAAGAACCCAGCCTATCGCGACGTCCTCTACGTCGAAGAGCTCATCGGCCCCGACACCGTTGACACGATTCCGCCCGCCACTTTCGACGCCTTCCGCGAGCACGGCAAGCCCCGCGCCAGCCTCGAAGATGATCTCGAGGCCGCTCACGACACCATGCAGACCCTCGCCAAGGTTGGCATCTCGATGAAAGAAGTCACCGACAAACTCACCGAGGACGGCGTCAAACTCTTCGCCGAAGCTTTCGACAAGCTCCTCGAAGCCGTGGACAAGCACGGCGCCAAGTCTGCTCCGCCCGCCATCAACACTCTCGCTTACCGTTTGCCCGATCCCCTCGCTCCGGCCGTCAAAGCGGCCCTCGACGATTGGAAGACCAACAACAAAGTGAAACGCCTCTGGGCGCGCGACGCTTCCCTTTGGACCAACTCCGACGAAGGAAGCTGGCTCGGCTGGCTCAGCATCACCGACGACCAAATCTCCCATCAGGGCCAGTTCAATCAAATCGTGAAGGAAATCAGCGCCGCCGGTTTCACCCACGCCGCGCTTCTCGGCATGGGCGGCTCAAGCCTCTGCGTCGAGGTCCTCGCTCTCACTTACGGCAAAATTTCCGGCCACCCGCAGATGTTCATCCTCGACTCCACGGACCCCGCGCAAATCCGAGCGCTCGAATCCCGCCTCGATCTCGCCAAGACCATCTTCATCGTCTCGAGCAAATCCGGCAGCACTCTCGAGCCCAACATCTATAAGCAGTATTTCTACGAACGCGTGAAACAGACCGTCGGCGCCGCCGAAGCCGGAAAACATTTCATCGCCATCACCGATCCCGGCTCCAAAATGCAACAAGTTGCTGAATCGAGCGGTTTTCGCCACGTCTTCTTCGGCCTCCCGAGCATCGGCGGCCGCTATTCCGCGCTCTCGAATTTCGGCATGGTCCCCGGCGCGATTCAGGGTCTCGACATCCCGAAATTCCTCGATCGGGTGGACGAAATGGTGCAATCCTGCGCCTCCGTCGTCCCCGCCGGCGAAAATCCCGGCGTCATCCTCGGAGTGATTCTCGGCGCCGCGCAGAAACTCGGCCGCGACAAGGTAACCATCTTCACCTCTCCCGGCATCTCCGATCTCGGCGCCTGGCTCGAGCAGCTCCTTGCCGAATCCACCGGTAAAGTCGGCAAAGGCCTCATCCCCGTGGATCGCGAAGATATCGGCTCGCCCGCGGTTTACGGCAACGATCGCGTCTTCGCCTACGTCCGCCTCGAATCCGCGCCTGATGCCAAGCAGGACGCTGCCGTCGCCGCTCTTGAAAACGCCGGCCAGCCCATCATCCGCATTGGTGTCCGCGACGTTTACGATCTCGGCCAGGAATTTTTCCGCTGGGAAATTGCAACCGCCGTCGCCGGCTCGATCATCGGCATCAACGCCTTCAACCAGCCCGACGTCGAAGCCAGCAAAATCGCCACTCGCAAGCTCACCAGCGAATACGAAAAGTCCGGCTCGCTTCCAGCCGAATCTCCTATCTTCTCGGAGAAGTCAATCAAGCTTTTCACCGACGACAAAAACGCCACCGCCCTCAAGCAAGCCGCTGGCGCGAATCCCTCCCTCGTATCGTATCTCCGCGCCCATCTCGGCCGCCTGCGTCCCAGCGATTATTTCGCTGTCCTCGCCTATATCCAGATGAACGACGCGCACGAATCGCAGCTTCAGGCCATTCGCCACGCCGTCCGCGACAAGAAACGCGTCGCCACCTGCCTCGGCTTCGGCCCCCGTTTTCTGCACTCGACCGGACAAGCCTATAAAGGCGGCCCGAATTCCGGCGTTTTTCTGCAGGTCACTTGCGACGATGCCGCCGACCTGCCCGTGCCCGACCAGAAATACACATTCGGCGTCGTCAAAGCCGCGCAGGCCCGCGGTGATTTTCAAGTTCTCGCCGAGCGCGACCGCCGCGCTCTCCGAGTTCATCTGCCGGCAGACCTCGCCGCCGGCCTCAAAATTCTTCAAGACGCGATTCAGCAGGCGATTTCCTAACACGTTCCCGGGAGGAACCGATGGACCCTTGCGATCCACCGAACTTCAGTCAGGCAATGCTCGGCCAGCCCAGCGACCCCGCTGCCATGGTCATCTTCGGTGCCAGCGGGGACCTCACCAAGCGCAAGCTCTTCCCGGCGCTCTATAATCTCGCCAAGGGCAAGCTGCTGCCTTCGCAATTCGCCATTATTGGCATTTCGCGCGAGGTTATCAATTCCGACGAGTATCGCCGTCGCGCCACCGAAGACATCAAGAAATTCTCCACCAGCGGCTATGACGCGGCCTGCTGGGACTGGTTTGCCCAGCGCCTCTATTACACTCCCGGCGATTTTGGCGATCCCCAGACATATAAGAAGCTCGGCGATCTTCTCTTGCAGGTTGACAAGGACCAGGGCACTCGCGGCAATCGCCTCTTCTATCTCGCCACCAGCCCCACTTTTTTCCCCGTCGTTGTCTCGCAGCTTGGCGCCGCCGGTCTCGCCAAGTCCGATCACGCCCCTTGGCAGCGCGTCATCATCGAAAAGCCTTTCGGCCAGGATCTTCCCTCCGCCGTGTCCTTGAATCACGAAGTTGGCCAGGTCCTCCGCGAAGACCAGATTTACCGCATTGACCACTACCTAGGAAAGGAAACCGTCCAGAACATTCTCGCTTTCCGCTTTGCCAACGGAATCTTCGAGCCTGTCTGGAACCGCCGCTACGTGGATCACATTCAGGTCACCGTCGCCGAAGAGCTTGGCGTCGAGCTGCGCGGTGGCTATTACGATCATGCCGGCGCACTCCGCGACATGATCCCGAATCACATCTTTCAATTGATCACGCTCACTGCCATGGAGCCGCCCATCTCCTTCGATGCCTCCGCCGTTCACGACGAGCAAACGAAAATTCTCCGCGCCATTCAGCCGCTCTCTCCTGAGCTCGTCCTCACGCAAGCCGTCCGCGGCCAGTACGGCGAAGGCATCATAGACGGCAAGCGTGTGCCCCCCTACCGCTCCGAAGCCAACGTTCCTCCCGACTCCACCACCGAAACTTTTGTCGCTATGGCTCTCAATATCGACAACTGGCGCTGGGCTGGCGTTCCTTTTTATCTCCGTACGGGCAAGCGCCTTCCCGAACGCGTAACGGAAATCGTCATCCGCTTCCGCCGCCCGCCTTTCGTCCTCTTCCGCAAGACCCAGGTGGAAAGATTCCAGTCGAACGAGCTGGTCCTCAATATCCAGCCCAAGGAAGGAATTTCGTTGAGCTTTGAGGCCAAGATTCCCGGCCCTGTCGTCCGCCTCGGCGCCGTCAACATGGATTTTCAGTATTCCGATTATTTCGGCTCTACGCCTTCGACCGGCTATGAAACGCTTCTCTACGATTGCATGAAGGGCGATCCCACGCTTTTCCAGCGCGCCGACATGGTCGAAGCCTCCTGGACTGTCGTCCAGCCCGTTATCGATGTGTGGAAGGCGCTCCCGCCCCGCGATTTCCCGAATTACGCTTCCGGCACTTGGGGACCCGAGCAGGCTCAGGAGCTGCTCCGCCGCGAAGGCCGCGAATGGCGCGACCCCGCTCGCCCCGTCGCTTTGCCGCAAGGCCAGGGCGCCGCCGGCGCGCGCCCGCCCTCTCCATCCATCGCCACCGCCTCAAAACCCTAATTGGGGTCGGACCTGAACTTGTCCCGACCGCAGAAGAGGGAGGTCCGAGACCACGCTTGTCTTTTCAATTGGCCTTTCGCGGCTTTTGCGCCTGCCTGCCGGACAGGCGGGTCCCGATTGCCTTCTTCATTCTCCGTGCTCTCTCGCCTTTCTCTGTGGCCTCTGTGTTAAGGCTTGTGCCTTTTGCCTTTTCTCAAATCTCAAATTCCTGCCTACCGGCAGGCAGGTCAAATTTGAAATCGCCTTTTCGTTCCCCTTGCTTTTCTCCATGCCGTTCTCTGCGTCCTCTGCGTCTCTGCGGTAAATGCTTTTGTTTCTCCCTCCTCGCTTTTCTCAACGTCTTTCTCTGTGTGCTCTGTATTAAGGACTTTTCCTTTCCTCTTTGCCGGCGTTTCTCGCGCAACGAAAACACCACAGCCCCGGCCGCTTGCACTCCGCTCCTCTTCATGCCATGTTCCTCATAGAGAATTATCCCTTGTCGCGCGCGTCCACAAATCTGATCAACGCCCTGGGTGAAACGACCGGCACCAGGAATGTTTCATCCCGCCCTGCTCTCCGCCCCTCATTTATCACCAGTTACCAATCGCCAGTCACCGCATTTCTAATCGTTAATAAAACGATTAGAAATCGTTGTAACTTCTTGAAAACAAAGGATCGGAGCCATTTCTAATCGTTACAAATCCCACTGTTTTGGCCCTCAGTTCCAGCCCACTCCCCCCATTCCCCAAGCGGCACACGTCCTGCCCGGGGGGCCCGCGTGAGGTCCCGCCCCGACGCCCTCGACCACATCGCTGGAAATAAATTCGACGTCTGCGTCATCGGCGGCGGTGCTACCGGCTCCGGTTGCGCCCTCGACGCCCAGCTTCGCGGCCTGCGCACCGTCCAGCTCGAAGCCCGCGACTTCGCCTCCGGCGCCTCAAGCACCTCCACCAAAATGATCCACGGCGGCGTCCGCTACCTCGAGCAAGCCGTCCGCGAATTCGATTTCAAGCAGTATGAAGTCCTCCGCCGCGCCCTTCACGAGCGCATTCACATGCTCCACGCCGCCCCATTCCTCACGCGCACTCAACGCTTCCTCACCCCCTGCTTTTCCCGCTCCGACATCCTCTATTTCGAAATCGGTCTCAAGCTCTACGACTGGATCGCAGGCCGCTCCGCCCTTTCTCCAAGCACTTTCATTCCGCGCGATAAATTCCTTCGCCGCATGCCCGCCCTGAATCCAGCGCGGCTCGTTGGCGGCGTGGCTTACTCGGATGGCCAATTCGATGATTCCCGCTACAACCTCGCCCTCGTCTCGACCTTTGCCGAAGCCGGCGGCGAGCCGCTCAATTACGCGCGCGTAACCGCTTTCGAGAAGGGAAGTGACTGCAAGATTCGCGCTGTCGAAGTCGAAGACCAGCTTTCGCCGCGCCGCTTCATCGTCCAGGCCCGCGCTTTCGTGAACGCCACGGGACCTCATTCCGACACGATTCGCCGCTTGGCCTCCTCCGGCATCCGCCCTCGCATGCGCCTCAGTAAAGGCGTCCACATCTTGCTGCCGCTCGAAGTCCTCTCGAGCGAAGACGCTCTCCTAATCCCTCGAACCGAAGACGCTCGCGTCCTCTTCGCCATACCCTGGTTCGGCCGTCTCCTCGTCGGAACCACGGAACAGGAAGTTTCGGTCAACGATGATCTCTATCTCACTCGCGATGAAGTCGAATACCTCCTCCGCCACCTCAATCGTTACCTCGCTCATCCGGTCACCCCGGACCAGATCCTCAGCGGCAGCGCTGGCGCGCGCCCGCTTGTCCGCTCCGCTTCTTCGCGGGACACGAAGAAACTTGCGCGCGATCACGAGATCGAACTCGATCCCGCATCCGGCTTGGTCAGCATCATGGGAGGGAAGTGGACCACCTACCGCGCCATGGCCGAAGACACCATCAACGCTGTCCAAAAATTTCTTGGCGATCCGCTGGCCCCATCGCGAACCCTCGGGCATCGCCTCGTCGGTTCTGATGGCTACACGCCCGATTTTTGGATGGGTCTCGCAAGCCGCTACGGCGTGTCCGAGCTCACCGCGCGGCATCTTACTGAAAAATTCGGATCGCGTGCAACGCAAGTGCTCGGCCTGGTCGGCGGCGACTCCTCGCTCGCCGCGCCTCTCGTCGAAGGATTGGCGCCCATCGCCGCCGAAGTGATATACGGAGTCCGCAACGAAATGGCCACCAGCATTGAAGACATTCTCGCCCGCCGCGCCGGCCTCGAAATCTACGGATGGCGCGACGCCATCAACGCCGCCCCCGCCGTCGCCCGTTTGCTCGCGCGCGAACTCGGCTGGTCCGAGTCAACCACGCGCGACTCCGCCGCCCAATACATCTCCCGCATTCGCGGCCTCATGCAAAAAGCGGGGCTTTCATGACCGCCTGCTACGTTGGCGCGCTCGATCAGGGCACCAGTAGCACTCGCTTCATCATTTTCGATCGCGCCGGGAAGATCGTCTCCCATGCACAGAAGGAGCACCTTCAGATTTATCCCCGCCCCGGCTGGGTCGAGCACGACCCCGCGGAAATCTGGCGCCGCTCAGAAGAAGTCATCGCCGAGGCAATGCTGCAAAAAAATCTCCGCCCCTCTGATATCGCCGCCCTCGGCATCACCAACCAGCGCGAAACAACTATCCTCTGGGATCGCAAATCCGGCGCTCCCGTCGCCAATGCTGTCGTCTGGCAAGACACGCGAACCGAAGGCTACGTGGAGCAGTTCTCGCTCGATGGCGGCCAGAATCGCCTCCGCGGCAAGACAGGGCTTCCTCTTGCCACCTATTTCAGCGGCCTCAAAATTCGCTGGCTCCTCGAAAATATCCCCGGCCTGCGGGAGAAAGCCGAATCCGGCGAAATCCTCTTCGGAAATATTGATACTTTTCTCGTCTGGCACCTGACCGGCGGGCCCCATGGCGGCGTTCACGCCACCGACGTCACGAATGCCAGCCGCACCCAGCTAATGAATCTTGCGACGCTCGCTTGGGACCGCGATATTCTCGATCTCTGGCAAATTCCCGAGTCCATCCTTCCCAAAATCCGTTCGAGCAGTGAAGCCTACGGCGCGGCCCGCCTCGAATCTATCAAAGACGTTCCGATCGCCGGCATTCTTGGCGACCAGCAGGCCGCCCTTGTCGGCCAGGCTTGTTTTCGCAAAGGCGAGGCAAAAAATACTTACGGTACCGGCTGCTTCCTCCTCATGAACACAGGCGAGAAACCCGTGCCCTCAAATTATGGCCTGCTCACGACAGTCGCCTACAAGTTCGGCTCTCAGCCCGCCCACTACGCTCTCGAAGGCAGTGTCGCCATCACCGGCGCCCTCGTTCAGTGGCTCCGCGACAATCTCAATCTCCTCTCAAACAGTTCGGAAATCGAATCCCTCGCCCGCACGGTCGAAGACAACGGTGGCGTTTACTTTGTCCCCGCCTTCTCCGGTCTCTACGCGCCTTACTGGAAAACCACCGCCCGCGGCGTCATCGCCGGCCTCACTCGCTACGCGAACCGCGGCCACATCGCCCGCGCTGCCCTTGAAGCCACCGCATTCCAGGTTCGCGAAGTCGCCGAGGCCATGGAAAACGATTCTAAAATTCGGCTGGACGTCTTGCGCACCGACGGCGGCATGACCAGGAACGATCTCCTCATGCAATTTCAGGCCGACATCCTTGATCGCCCTGTCGTGCGCCCCGTAATCAAAGAGACCACCTCGCTCGGTGCTGCCTACGCCGCGGGCCTCGCTGTGGGTTTCTTCAAAGATACGTATGAACTGCGCGATCACTGGGACGTGGAACGCACTTGGGATCCGCGCATGGATGCAGCTCGGCGCGAGGAGCTTTACCGCAATTGGAAAAAAGCGGTGACTCGTTCCTTCGATTGGGTGGAGTAGTTCGTGTTCAGGAAAACGAAGCCCCGCTTACGAATCTAATTTTCGGACTGATTCGCAAAATCGGGACTGGAGCCGCTTTCGGATTCGTGCTCTTCCTTTTCTGTCTTGAAGGTCTGGAATTTCGTCAGAAGTTCGGAGGCCCAAAGCAAAATATCGAAGAGGCGCGCGCGGTCCAGATTGTCGAGCCCCATTAACGGCCGCAACAGATTCGCTGCCTGGTCGCAGCAATCCTGCAAGAATCTTTCCTCCGCCTCAGCGGCCGCAGCCTCTCTTTCCAGAAACGGAAACGGGCCGCAATGATGGAGCCGCTCATAGCAATGGCTGATGAAATGATCCACGCAAAAGAACCGCAGGTCCACCGTGCTCATCGCCGGCCGTCCGCACCCCTCCGCATCGCACCGAATCGGCTTTCTCGTTGTCAATTTTGGGCCCCTTGCTTCTCTGGTCACTTGCGACGTCTCTCCGTTCATTTCTCTGCTTTCCTTGTTTCCACTGTTCTCTTTCGGTGGCGTCAGCAAACCGGAACATCCTCCCGGATTCCCGCTTCCGGAAGCTTCGGCACCGCCGCTTCATACGTTTGCACCTTCGCGCAAATATCAATCAGTGCGCCAAGCATTTTTTGTACCGCCGGCGCGTTCTCCCAGTGATTCCCCGTGGCCTCCTTCTCGGTCCTCCAGAAAGTCAGCACGAGAATCAACCGTGGCTCCCTGTGTGAGGCCATGACCAGCGCGCCCGAAAAACCTTCCCGCAACTCCAGATACTCGAGCACTCTTTCGCGAATGCAATTGCGCAGCCCGCGAATCTTTCCCGGCTTGGATATAAATTCCACCGCTCGCACGTTCATCGTTCGAAATCCGGAATTCCCGTTTGGTTCCAAGGTGGGTCTCCAGCTTTTGCAACTTCCGGTCACTTCTTCGATCGTCACCATTTCAGGTTCGCCGTGCTGCCTCATATTCGGCCCGTTTCCTTTGGCTCGTTAGCTGTGGGCGAGGGGCGCGTCCCGGTCCCCTTCCGAGAGCGATCCGGGACGCGCCTCGGGGGTTTGGGGGAAATTCGTCCTGCCACAACGCGATATCCACATCCCCCGCCCCCCTCCTCTCCACGCGACCACTACTACGCAGTAGTAGTGCGCAGAACTGCCTTCCCGTTTCACTTCGGGAAGTGTTTTTTGCGGATTCTGTGTATGGAGGCTTTTGCAGATATCTTTAGTCTGGCTTACTCCATCGAACCGCTCCGGGTGTTGGAAGTGGGTGATTGCACCCACCTTAGGAGCGGGCTATACTCCCTGAACTTTCTGAGGCGCGTGTGGAATTCTTTTCCTTCGATGAAGTGTATCTCCAGCGTCTCCGTGACCACGATCACGCCACGGAGCAGCACTTCGTTGCCTATTTCACCAAGCTCCTCCTCATCAAGTTGCGCTCTCGTCTCCGGTCCTCCCAGGCAGTCGATGACATACGTCAGGAGACCTTCGTGCGCGTGCTGAAAGCCATTCGGGCCAAGAACGGCATCCACCAACCCGAGCGGCTGGGTGCGTTCGTTAACTCCATCTGTAACAATGTTTTACAGGAACATTATCGTTCCTCGTCCCGCGGCGTCCCTCTCGATGAGTCTTCGGCGGACCCTCCGGACACCGCCATAGACCTCGATGGAATGTTGGTTACTCGCCAGACCGGCGAGCAGGTACGCCGTGTCCTGGCTCAGCTCCCTGAAAAAGACCGCCAGCTCCTTTTCGCCATCTTTCTCGAGGAGAAAAAGAAGGATGAAGTCTGCCGCGAATTTGGTGTCACCCGCGACTATTTGCGCGTCCTTATCCACCGGGCCAAGCAGAACTTTCGTGTTTTCTATGAGAAGGCGACTACCGGAGTGTCTTTTCCCCTTGAGAATTAGCGTAAATAAATCGAAACGTTTTCCTTCCTTGAATCACTACTGGTAGGACGGAGAGATATGGATCACAACGAAGCAATCCAATCAAAGGCTGCAGAAAGATACCTGCTGGGGGAATTGACCGCCGAGGAGCGCGAACAGTACGAAGAACATTTCTTCGTATGCCCTGTTTGCGCACAAGAGGTTACCGCCGGTGCCGTGTTCATGGACAACGCACGCGACGTCCTGTCCTCTGAAAAAGCGCCCGCCGCTGTACCTGCCAGGGAGCCTCGCTCGGAAGGTTTGCTTGCTCTGTTTTTGCGGCCGGCATTTGTAGCGCCCGCCTTCGCAATCTTGCTTCTTCTCGTCGCGTACCAGGGCGCGGTCGTCATCCCACATCTGAAGTCTGCTCTCGGACAAGCGACTGAACCGCAGCTTCTCCCTTCGCTTTCCTTGATTGCCGCAAATTCGCGTGGCGGAGTCCCTTCCATTTTTCGCGTGCCGGCTAACAAGCCATTCAGTCTTTATCTAGATATTCCCCCTGGGGGCGATTTTCCCTACTATAATTGCCAACTTCTGTCCGAATCCGGCAGTCCCGAATTTTCGGTGACGGTCCCTTCGGCGGAAGCGAAAGATTCAGTCCAATTGCTGGTTCCTTCGTCGCGGTTGCATTCGGGAAGACATACCCTGATCGTCCGCGGCAGCGGATCGCCCGAGGGAGCCAGCCCGGCCCAGTCTGAAGTCACCCGGTACTCTTTCACCCTCGAAATCGGCCAATAAAAAATTCTTGAGGAGCATATAGGCGATGCACACAGGATCAGAGCAGCCCGTATTTCACTACAACGCGCACGGCCACGCCCTCAGTGGGTATATCACGCGGCCCATTGATCACGTCATCGAAATACAGGCCCCGATCTCCCTGCCGACCACTGGCGGCCACGGCACTTCACATGTTGAGAATTTCCGGTTCCAAGAGTTCGTCTCATTCAAAAGAGGCTACTCCCACGTTTCCGGCAGCCACGATGCGGGGGACAAGGCCTTTACGACGCTCGTGACCGCTACGCTCGAGGGCCTGAATATCCTCGACGTCGTGACCGCCGATCGCATCGTCGCGCGCATCTCTTGCCACCATGTCGTCCCGGCCGAAGAAGCGCAGATCATCGTCGTCGGCAGCTACTTCGAAAACCTGCGTGTCGCCGGGTGCCCCGTTGAAGTCGAGCTGGACCACGAGTTGTTTTTGAAACTGGACACATATGGAGCCGTGCTGAAAGAACTTGCAACCAATGCAGATTTCCGCAAAATGGCGGAGGATCCCTTCCTCACAGGGCGAACGCGAAAATCGCCCAACGCCCACGGGAGCGTGCATTGCTCGCTCGTCAAGAGCATCGCCATGAAGTGTCCGGGGGTGAAGCGCCGCGGGCACGTGCTCGAAGTACCGCAGTTCGGCAATATTTATCTTGCCGAACTCGTCGCCGAGCACTCTCAGCGGACACTGACCATGCTGCGTGTCGAATTGGGCTGTCCCAACGGCGGAGGCATTACGAACACTCAAGTCCAGGGCAACGGCTGGCCCTTGTAGCAGGAGTCGTCTGTCTGCTTTTCGTTGCTGTTCTTCTGAATTGCGGGCGGCGCGAAAAACTTTCAGCCGGCGATTTGTATCGGGACGCGCGGGAAAAATTGTTGCGCGGCGAATTGGCGCTGGCGCTTGCCGAATCGCAGCAGGTCTTGGACGAGAACTCCGCTTCAAATGCCGAATGGGCGTGGCGATTTAAAGTCCTGAAGGCCGAAGTTCTCCTCAAGCAGGGAGCGGTTAAAGAATCTCTCGCTCTCCTCGAAGAAAATCCTCCGCAGAACTTTATCCAGCAGGATTTCGCCGTTCGCAGAAAGATCGCCCAGGGCACGGCCAACAATTTCTTGCAGCGATTCGACGACGCCAAGAAGTGCTTCGTTGACGCTCGTGAGTTGGCCGCTTCGTATCATCCGGAACTTCTCGGAGAAATCGCTCTGGCATCTGGAACGCTCGCACTCATGCAAGGAGATTCTCTCGGCGCCGAGTCTGCCTATCGCACATCTCTCCAGATCGCCCGCGAGAAGAACCAGCCCTTCCTCGAAGCCTCCGCTTTGGGCAATCTGGGCCTGCTGGCCATGCGCGTACAACACTACGATGAATCTATAGATTTGGATCTTGCGGCCCTGAAGCTGTCGGAAGCTTTGGGAGCGCTTTCATCCGCTTCGACCATCCGTGGAAATCTTGGCTGGGATTATTTTCGGATGGGGGATTATGAAAAGGCGCTCTCCTTTTCGACTCAGGCGCAGGAAGAATCTTCGAGGCTCGGGATGAAGCTCGAGCAAATCCCGTGGCTCACGAATATCGGCAGCATCTACCTCGTCCAGTTCGATTACGTGCACGCCCGTGAGTATTACTTGAAGGCTCTCGCCCTCGCCCGCGAGCGCGAGAACACGCCCAAAGTCATCGAGTGCCTCAACAACCTTTCCTTCACAGCGCTCGAACAAGGGCAGTTCGATCTGGCTGACCAGTACAATCGGGAAGCACTCGAACTCGTCCGCAAAGGCCACGACCCCTTCGGCGAACCCTATGCCATTTCCGTGAGTGGCCGCATTGCCGCCGGGCGGAAAGACTATCGCACTGCCGAATCGCTCTTTCGCCAGGTGATTCAGGATGCCCGCGCCGAGAAGCCGGTGCACTGGGAGGCGCAGGCAAGTCTCGCCAGAGTGTATGCAGATGAGAATAAGCCTGCGCTTGCCGAACGCCAGTTTCGTGACGCCATGCAGACGATTGAAGAGGCCCGCTCATCACTCGAGCGCGAGGAATTCCGTCTCTCGTTTCTTTCCGGCGCTATTGGATTCTACGACGACTACATCGGGTTTCTAAGCGCGGAGGGCCGCACGGTCGAAGCTCTCGAAGTAGCCGAAATCAGCCGCGCCCGCACTCTGGCCGAGGGCTTGGGCGTCCACTCGGGCTCCCTGACATTTCCCATCGAAGGGTTTGCGCCCACACAAGTCGCGAAACGCCTGAGCACAGTCATCTTTTCTTATTGGTTGGGCCGGCCGCGGTCGTATTTGTGGGTCGTCACTCCCAATCGTGTGTCTTTCTTCAATTTGCCTCCCGCAACGGAGATCGACTCGCTCGTCCGTTCCTATCGCAATGCTTTGGTGGGGCCGCGCGATGTGGTCGAGATTGAGAACGCCGAAGGGAAAAAGCTTTACGAGATTCTCGTTGCCCTCGCGAAAGATCAAATCTTCAAAGGATCGCGCGTGACGATCCTGCCGGATGGCAGCTTATACGGCCTGAATTTCGAGACTCTCCTGGTGCCCGCGCCGAAGTTGCACTATTGGCTCGAAGACGTGACCGTGACCAATGCGAACTCACTTGAACTCCTTGAGGCGTCTACGACGCAACGCGCCGTCGCCTCCAGGAAGCTGCTCCTGATCGGTAATCCCATTTCACCCACGAGCGAATTCCCGGACTTGCCGCAAGCCGCGTCCGAGATGTCGCAAGTCGAAAAGCATTTTCCAGCAGCAACTCAGAAGATTCTTGCCCGCGCACAGGCTACCTCCACTGCCTACTTGGATAGCCGGCCCGAGGATTTCTCTTTCATCCACTTCGTGGCACATGGCACCGCCAGCCGCGTGAGTCCGCTCGATTCCGCCGTCATCTTGACGAGAGTTGGCGACTCCTACAAGCTCTACGCCCGTGACATCATCAAGCAACGTCTGCACGCGGATCTCGTCACGATTTCGGCCTGTCACGGTGCGGGCGAACGCAATTATTCCGGCGAAGGGCTCGTGGGGCTCACCTGGGCATTCTTGCGCGCCGGGGCGCACGGCGTGATTGCCGCGCTTTGGGAAGTGAGCGACAACTCGACGCCGCAGTTAATGGATCAGCTCTACGGGGAACTCACTCGAGGAACGCCGCCGGATGCTGCCCTGCGCGACGCCAAACTTTCGCTAATTCATTCCGGCACCGTCTACCGAAAGCCCTTTTATTGGGCGCCGTTTCAAATC
>Ga0187782_10001771_pt1 | contig 15860 bp, 12 predicted proteins | sample 0715_SJ02_MP15_2_FD_132454 | JGI IMG/M metagenome (GOLD analysis project Ga0187782, IMG submission 132454) | Tropical peat soil microbial communities from peatlands in Department of Meta, Colombia - 0715_SJ02_MP15_20_MG | ecosystem: Environmental > Terrestrial > Soil > Wetlands > Peat | place...
ACGTGCTCGCGAAGTATCGGCCGAACCAGTCCGCGGTGGGTTTCGAGCAGTTGAAGGGCGAGCGACTCGTTCCGTTGGGCGAGCGCCGAATATCCTACCATGTCCGTGAACATGATGGCGGCGAGCCGTCGGGTCGATGCCACGGTCGAAAATCCCTTCGGTTAGATTAATCCCGTGTCTCTCGAACGGGTCCCCCACTTGTGACTCGCTCGAGTTCCGCTACCCATGAGCGACCTCGGGGCCGATCAAAGCCCGGATTACGGGTGAGTTGGGGATGGAACCCGATCCGAGCTGTCCCCCTCCGACATCTCCTCGGCGGAGTTCAAATCCCTCTCCGCCGTTGAAGCCACTTCGCCTTCTCAGGTCAGCTTTAGCCGACGCAAGAGTCTGCCGAAGCGCGGGTCTGACCTCAGGTTGTCGAACCTCGGTTCTACCTTGACCCACGCGAGCCACGCGGAGCGCTCATCCTCGGCGCGTCGTAGCCACTGAAAGGCGCGCTCCTTGTCCCTCAGACCTACGTAGACCAGCGCGATCCAGTAGGAAGGAACGTACTGACTTCGACCCCGCTTCGCCAAGGTCGAGAGGATCTGCTGCGCCTCCTTCGGTCGTCCGGCCGATGCCAGGGCATGGCCGAGGACGGCGAGGCTCATCGTGCTCTCGTGGGTGAGCCGGACGGCCGTCCGAACCTCGTCGATGGCCGGGCCGAACATTCCCTTCTCCAGGTAGGGCCGACCGAACCAGAGATGCGCCTGCGCAAAATTCGGGTTCAGGTCGAGGGCCCTGCGGTACTGTGCGATCGCGTCGTCGTATCGTCGACTCAGGTAGAGCACGTGGCCGAGCGCGGTGTTGATGCCGAGCGAGACGGGGTCGAGTTCCAGCGCCCGATTGATCTCGACCAGTGCTTCGTCCAACCGGCCCATCGCTTTCAGCAGGTCGGAGTAGAACTGGTGGGCCGTGGGGTAGTTCGGGTTGAAGGCGATCGCCCGTCGGAAATCTCGTTCGGCCTCCACCCAACTGCGGTCGTAGAGGAATCGCACGAATCCCAGGGCGGTGTGAGCTTCGGCCAACGTCGAGTCGAGTTCCAAGGCGCGAAGGGCAGCCTTCCGAGCGCTCGGGAAGGCACTCCGGGGTCGAACGTACTCGAGCCAGGCCAGTGTGCTGTACGCGTCGGAAATACCGGCGTGGGCGAGGGCGAATCGCGGGTCGTCCTTGAGGGCCTCTCCGAAGCTTCCCAGCGCCTGCCGAAGCGATTCCTCGGTCCTCAGGTTCAGTTGGAACCTGCCCTTGAGATAGGTTGCGTGCGCGGAGGGGCTGGCCGTGATCGGACGCCCGAGGATTTCCCGCTCCGTGCCGAGGATCTTGACCTGGAGAGAGTCGGCAATACGGCGCGAGATCTCGGATTGGAGCGCGAAGACATCGCCGAGCGTTCGATCGTAGTCCTGCGACCAGAGCGTGTCCGAGCCCGCGGCATCCAAGAGACGAGCGGTGACGCGGATCCGATTCCCCGCTTTCCGGACACCCCCCTCCACCACCGCGGAGACGCCGAGCTCCCTCGCAATCTCCGCGGGAGTTGCGCTGGCCGCCTTGTACCGCATCACCGATGCACGTCCGATGACTCGCAACCCCGCAATCTTGGAGAGCGTCTGGATGAGTTCCTCGGTCATGCCGTCGACGAAGTACTCGTCGGCCGTCCGGCCGCTGATGTTCGCGAGGGGGAGAACGGCGACCCGGGGTTCGTGGGTGCGGGGTGAGGCTCGTACGGGATGCGCGGACGGTAGATCCAACTTGTACACCTCGATCGGCGTCGAGATGTTCTTGAGCTCAGGGATTCCCGAGGAGATGAGGCGGACGCCGATCTTGTTGAACACCTGATCGTAGACTTGCCGAGAGACACAAACGCCCCCCGGGTCGGCCAGCGGCTGAATGCGGGAGGCGATGTTCACCGCATCTCCGAAGACATCGTCGTCGCGATGGACCACGTCGCCGAGGTGGATGCCGATCCGGAGTTCGAATCCGTCGCCCCCTCCTCGCTCATTACGAGCGTGCGCGGCCGCCTGTACGGAGACCGCGGATCGCACGGCATCCAACGCGCTCGCGAACTCCACGAGATAGCCATCGCCGAGGGACTTGACCTTCCGACCGTGATACTTCCGGAGGATGGGGAGCACCAGCCGGTCCTGCTCGCGCAGCAATCGAAGGGCCAGCCGCTCGTCCCGTTGGGTAAGGGCCGAGAAGCCCACCATGTCGGTGAGCATCATCGCGGCCAACTTCCGCCGCTCTGCGGGCACGCGGCCGAATCCCGCGACCGGGAGTTAATGGCTACGCTCTCGTGAGGGCAGTCTGCCTTCTCTATCCGGGTGCCATTCCAAGATTCGGCGTAGGGATGCCGCGCAGCTCCGGGAGGCTCACCGACCTGGGCGAGCCGCAGGCCGAGTGGGAAAGACGCAGAGAGGGGCGACCATGGCCCCCCGCCGGCGAGCTCGAAAGAAGGTCCCGATCGTCGGCCGCCTAGGCGCCCGTCAGGAAGGACGTCGGCCCGACTTCCACAGAAGCCCCGTCGTAGGAGAACGGATAGTAACAAGGACAGGTCATCTCGACCGGAGTAGTTTGATCGAAAAGGACGCTTCCCGAAAGAGCGAACTCATCGAGCCCGAGCGTGACTACGTCGGCGCCCGTTCCCGCAATCGGAGTTATCGCGGTGTAGTTGACCGGCTGCTCTCCACCGTAGTAGGGCTGAGAATGATACCACTCCGTCATCGCCCCGGTGAACCAACCCGACGTGAGCCCCCCGGCAAATCCGGTCGAGTTCTCCGCCGAGTAGGTGGAGGATTGGTTCATGCCGGTCGCAGGGTCCGAGGCGCTCATCACGACGCTCGGGCCGCTGAAGCGCAGGCTCAGGTTCACCGAGTCGCCGCCGCCCACCAGAATCGGGTTCGCGGTCGGGCTCGAAACGGGGTTGCCGCCCGGACCCCACACCTCGGAGAAGAACTGGAATCCGGCGATGTAGCCGGACCCGCACGGCCAGTCGTACGTGATCCCTACTTGATACCAGTAGCCCGCCGTGGTCACCCCGTTCACGAGGTAGCCCGGTCCATAGCCGTCGGCATCCGTCTGAGCCACCGCTCGAACGTCGAACGTGACGGTACTCGAGTTGCCCGACTCCACCATGAAGAGCTGCTCATCGAACGAAACCCGAGGCGCCGCAACGGTCGGGAATAGACAGCCGGGACCCCCGCCGCCGCCGGAGCCGCGGTCGGAACTATGGAGCCAACCATCGATCGATGGAAGAATCGCCCACAGCACGACGACCGTCGCTACCAGCAGTACCAGGGCGACGCCCAAGGCCCTCGGCCACCGCGGCGTGACGGGTGTGGGAGGGGGGCGGAGTCCGATGATCACGGATTTCCGTTCTCCTGCCGCGATCGCGGCTTGACGAAGGTGGAACAGAGCGGTGGAGCCCTAAAGCAACACCACGCGCGGGGGTTGAGGGCTCCCCTCGATTCAGATCCCGAGTTCCGATATGAGCTCGGTCCAGCGCTCGGGAGGGAGTTGATTCCTTGCAATCCGCATCGCGTCCGCGAATCGATTCGGAGAAGGATCTTCCTTCATACCCGATAGTAGGACCACGAGCTCGTGAGGGTTGAGCGCCGGCAACGTCCACCGCATCCACTCTTCGAACCGTGGGAGTGGAATACGGTTGTAGAATTCCGCTCGGAAGAATCGGAGCTGCTCGTCCGTGAAACGCTCCCACATCACGGGCACCATCAGGGCTTCCTCGTTGTTCAAATGGGACAGGTAGGAAACGAAGAAGTCGCTGAGGTCAAGATGCAGCCGGTTTCCGATTTCCAGTCGTCGTTCCGAGCGAGTCTCGGCCCGCAGTTCGTCACCGGTTTTCGAGACGGCTTGGAGGCGGATCAGGATCGCTCGGTGCTCCTTGAGCATCTCCTCCACGACGTCCGCATCGTACCGCCGGACCGGCGCGAAAAAGTCCCTCTCTTCGTGCCGGGAGTGGCCCTTCATGAGGCAGAGGAAACAATTCGAGGTCGACAGTGCCAGGTCGCGCTGGAGTTCACTTACCACCCGGTTCGACGCTTCCGCATCTCGGAAGTCGGTGGTCCCCAGTCGCAGGCCCATCTGATAGATCATCGATCGAATTCCCTTGTGGATGGGGCGGAAGAGGTTCTCCCTCTCGGTCATCGACGCAACTGGGAGTTGTGTACTGCTTTGCTACTGTATTTGGATTTTCCCGGTACGAGGCGCGGGGGCGCCGAAGGTGCCGCTCCACCCGGGTCGTGCGGAACTCGCCGGCGAACGCTGCGACGACACTTCGGTGATCGAGGGACGTCCGCGAACACTCCCCCACGGCCTTCCTCCGGGATGATCGATGGAGGTGGTGCCTCGATGGGTCCTTATCCTCCGCTCGCCGTAGGGACTACCCGTGGTGAGCAACCCGGGCGCCGACGAGCTCTTCCCGGGGGGTTTCCAAGCGCCCACGTCGGTCTTCGTTTCCGGAGTCAGCCGGACGCTCCTGAAGTGGTTCGCGTTCGCAGCTCTCGCTCCGTACGACAGCCGGGTCTATTGGACCGACGTTCGCCTACCGGGAGAGATTCTCGACCCGCTGGATCCCATCGGCGTTCATGCGGTCCGGGAGGAGGCGGTGTACGCTCTTTCCCCTCGAGAGCTGCAGCCGGACGAGCACGGAGCGCGTCAGGCGGAAGTGGCCGCCACCACTATGCTCCGCTCGGACGAGCCCACACACACGCTCGAGGGACTGATCGAGTTCATCCGGATGCCGGCCCACGCCCAGCATTTGATCACGCGCGCGGGCCGGTTAGACCTACCCCCCATCATGGTGACCGCGAATGCGCAGAGGCTCGCCGCGGTCTACTCGGCGGATCGCATCGCCCCCCTGGTGCGGGCGCTCTTGGAGTCGGGGACCTGCCAGTTCGCACTCTGGGCGGAGGCTCCCACGACGTACGCGTCGACGTTCGACGTGATCCTTCACGTCGACGGGATGGGCCCCGCGGACTGGAGAAACGCCACGGTACGGTGCGAGCGGGGTGTCACGGCCGGCCCGCTCCGAGCTGGCAGAACCGTCCGACTCTCGGAGATCGAAGCCATCGCCTCGGTTCTCGAGAAGTCCATCCCGACCACGGCGTGGCCGAAGTGATCATTCCGCGGGTTCGACCATCCCTTCCGGCACCCTCCCGGGAACTCAAGGATTCGGACTCCTCGTGGTCGGTTCTCCACTCGAACGCGAGACCTAAGTAGAAGCAGTCGGCCTCGCAGGGGCACGTCCGCGCGCCGACTGACCCAGCGAGACGTTGACGAGTGGTTGGCCCGGATCGTACTGGACGTGGCCGAAGCTCGGGAACTCGCCGACCGGGCCAACAATCCGCGGTTGAAACTCGCCGTGGACGCGCTGGACGGCGCCGCGCTCTTCGTGCTCCGGGAGCTCGTGGGGGCTCCGGGAATACCCGGCGTGTCGACGATCGTTGCGAGGGGGATCGCGGAGGGGGACGCGGACAGCTCGTCGCTCCGTCGGCTCGGTCGCGATCTCCGGGGCCTCTGAACCGAAATCCACCGGTCGACCGGAGAGCTAGCGATCCGAGGGAGGTCGCTGGGCGCCTCCGGCGCTTCGGCCGTTCAAGCTCGCGAGTAGGGCGTCCGCGGTGCGCCAGGCGATCGACATGATCGACATCATCGGGTTCGCACCGGGAGCGGACGGCAAGATGCTCCCGTCGCCGATCCACAATCCTTCCACACCGTGGACCGCGCCGGTCGGACCGGCGGCCGAACGGCGAGGGTCGGTGCCGGATCGGGCCGAACCGAGCGGATGCGCGGAGAAGAGGGCCACCGAGTTCTCCCGGATACCTCGCGACGCTACCTCGGCTTGGAACCGGTCCAGTTCCGCGGAGGAGACGGTCCGGGCGCCGTCGCCGACCTCGACGTGGGGAGTATGGAGCGAGGTAATCCGCACGGCCCCCGCGGCCCGGAGGATCCGGGCGGTCTCGACCATGCCACGGATCAGGTTCTGCCGATCGCGGCGGCTCAGGGTGTACTCGATCACCGGACGGCCGTCCGGGTCGATCGCGACCCGACCCTCCGCCACGTCCCGGACGAGGACGATGGGGGTGGCGACCCGCTCGAGGCGTTCCATTTCCTGTCGGAACTCGCCGGCCCCCTCCCAGGGCTGCGCCACGGCCGCGAGGCCCGGATGCGCCGGGGCGACCTCGATCCACGGCCCGTGGGCGTCGGCGTCCGAGGTCTGGAACCGGTAGACTCCGACCGTCTGGGGAGGACCGACCCACGTGCGCACGGGAAAAGGGAACTCGGCGGCGAGGGCGGTCGTCGGATCGAGACGCAACCCCCTCCCGATCCCGGGAGCTCGGAGGCCGGATCTCAACAGAAGGGCGGGGGTCTCCAACGCCCCCGCGGCCACCACCACGGCCCGCGATTTGATGTGGACACGGGCGGCCCGCGCGCCGTCCCGATAGGTCGCCTCGACCCCGATCGCCCGGCCCCCCTGGACCTCCACCCGGTCCGCCCGGGTGGAGGCGTACATCCGGGCCCCCTTCGCTGCGGCATCGGCGAGGAAGGTGGTGAGGGTGGAGCGTCGGGCCGAGTACGGGCAGCCGAACGTGCAGAAGCCGCAACGGGAGCCGCAACCTACCGCGTTGCGAGCGATGATGTCCCAATCCGGACCCTGCCGGTAGCCGAGCGCTTCGCACCCCCGGCGGAGCGCATCGTTGGAGGGGTTCCGGTCGCTCTCCACCGTAGAGACCCCGAGACGGTCGGAGATGGCGCGGTAGGCACGGTCGAAGTCCGGTCCGTCGACGCCGATCATCCCTCCTTCGCTCGCCCATTCCCTCCGGGCCTCGATCCGGGGAGGGAGGCAGGTCATCCAGTTGATCGCCGTGCCCCCGCCGACCGTCGCGCCGGCGAGGATCACGATGGAGTGGTCGACGTTCGTCACAATACCTCTCCCGAGGAACAGCTGCTGGTACGCCTCCCGTTCCTGCCGGGGATAGTTCGGGGGCGCGACCCAGGGCCCCGCCTCGAGCACCACGACCCGAAGACCCGCCGACGCGGCGCGGGAGGCGATCACGCTCCCGCCCGCGCCACTTCCGAGGACGCAGACGTCGGCGACCTCCTCCACATCGCCCGAAGGTCGGATCGGTTCGAATCCGCCGTCAGGTGCCGACGTGCCCTCGGGAGCGCTGGGACGCTCGTAGTGGATCCGTTCCCACAACGGGTTCGACCCACCGTCGATCGGTTGGGAAAAGTAGAGCCCGACGGCCAGCCGTTTGATCGACTGGAATCCTCGGCGTTTCACGGCCAGCCGGCTCCGCGACCATGCCCGAAGGTACGCTTCGCGCTCGCCCAAGTTCAGGGAGGAGAATCGGACCGGACGGCCCGAGAGCAGAAGGTTCTGCACGCGACTGTCGACGGCTCGCAGGAGTGCGCCGAATTCCCGGCGTTCTCTCGCCGGCAACGTCTCGACGAGTTCGTGGACCTGCCGATCCAGACCTACGTCGCTCGCGGCGGGGTAGGACCGAGAGCCGTCCGTAGCCTCCGATCTGGGGAGAAGCGTGTCGACGAGCGCCGCCAGAGTGGGAGTGCCGGGCACGGAAGAGGCCATTCCGCCGACCTACATCGAATCTGCTGGGCCCCCTGCCCCTCGGACCCACAATTCGCCCGCGACCGGGGGGTCCGGGGACCCGCCGATGGCGGCCCGACGGACGACCGTGCGCCGAGCCGGGCGAGGGCGTCCGCAAGGGGTATACAAATTCGGAGCGTCCCCCGGGGACGGAGGTTTTGCACATGCCGGCCCGAGTTGTCCTCAGCCGTAACGAAGCCGTGAACGCGGAACTCAGAGTGCCTTCGGACCTGTCGGCCGAAGGGGTGGCGGAGATCGGGGAGCACCTTCGAACGTTGCTCGCCGATGTCTTCGCCCTCTACGTGAAGACCAAGAACTTCCACTGGCACGCCTCAGGCCCCCACTACCGGGACTACCACCTGCTGCTCGACGAACAGAGCGACCAAGTCTTCGCGATGACCGACCCGATCGCCGAGCGCGGACGAAAGCTCGGGGCGCTCACCCTCCACTCGATCGGGGAGATCGCCCGGCACCAGCGGATCAAGGACGACGACCGGCCCTACGTCGATCCCCAGACGATGCTCCAGGAGCTTCGCGAGGACAACCTGGCGCTGACCCGGTACCTGCGCGAAACCCACGACGTGTGCGAGAAGCACAAGGACGTAGCGACGGCCAGCTTGATCGAGGTCTGGATCGACGAGACCGAACGGCGCACCTGGTTCCTCGCGGAGACGGTGGCCTAGCGATTCCCCAGCCCCCCTGGGCGCCCCGCAACCCCTTCCCACCCCCGCCTAGGAACCTTAGTACGAAAACTCCAGCGTGCTCTCAGTCCCGTGGAGGGGTTATACCTCCCATCGCCTTCCGCGGCAGGTCATGCGCGCAAGGTCGCGAGCCGTTCTGTGGGCGAGCGTGGTGGCCCTGACCATGGTGCTGGGTCCTGTGGTCGGCGGGATCGGAGCTCCGGGTGCGACCGAGTTATCGGCCGGCTTCGTCCTCCCCTCGAGCGCCGCCAGCACCGCTACGTCGCCAGCGAGTAGCCCGAACGACCTCGGGACCCCTCCGGCCGCTGCACCGACCGGAACCGTCACGCCGACCGTCGCCTCCGCGGCCCCGCTCACGTCGAGCGCACTGGCGACCGAGATCCAGGAGCTTCGGAACCGTGGAGCGAGCCCTTCGACCCTATCGATGGTCCAACGCATCGCGGCGGGAGTTCGGAGCGGGGCGATCCCCCCTCGGAGCTTGCTCCTTCCCAACATCAACGAGCTCCTCGGACTTGCCGTCAGCGCCTCCACCACGCCCGACCGGCAGTACACCGAATCGCCGGCTCCCATGGGCATCGCCGACTTTGGGACGGGTGCGAAGACCTACGAGTACAACACCTCGGAGATCCTTGGGACCGTGCACCTGACGAGCTACAACGCGACGAGCGGCCCCCTCTACGAACCCTCGGGCCAGTACTACTGGAATGGCAATCCCGCGAACGAGACCGGCAACCCGTATACCTCGGGGATCCAGCTCAATACGGTCGTTGCGAACGTCACCTTCCCCGGCTCCTCGAGCGATCCGCTCGGTTCGGGCGTGTTCTGGACCCAGAACGTTCCGACGTTCTCCGGAAACTCCCTCCAGTTCGTCGACAACGTCTGGAACCTTTCGGCCCTCGGTTCCACCTTGAATCCGGGGACGCTGTACTCCTACAACGGGACCCTCGTTCCGTACGCGTTCTACTACGACGTGGGACCCACTCTCCCGGTCGTCTATCCTCTGTCGCTCCAGCTCTACAACAACGCCTCCATCGTTGACGGTCGATCCGCCATTTCGTATGGCTACCGACTGGCCGACGGCAACGGTCACGTCTACGCGGGGATCTACGACACGGTAGTGTTCAACTCCCCGAGCCCACCCACGATCCAGCCGCAGTTCCGCGTCGACGGGTACGCCCTCAGCCCCTACGATAGTGTCGCGTCCTTCGACGCGGAGCTGGTGTTCTGCGGACCCTCGGACGGTTCGAACGCGGTCGTCACCAACCTGAGCGGCTCGATGACGCTGCAGTACCTACCGACGGGTTCGAGCGCGTGGACGAGTGTTCCGTCGGCGTACGACTATGGGACGAACACGGGGGAGACGGCGATCGGGGTTGCCGCGTACTGGTCGGGCACCACGGTCTATCTGAATCAAGGTCCCTCCCTGCTGTACGGATTGTGGCACACCCCGGCCAACGTGGGGGTGCCCTCCGGGGCGATCCACTTCCGGAGCCATTCGGACCCGAACTACGCGTTTACGTTCCTCGGGGAGACGGTCGGTGGATCGCCGGCGCTCCAGGAATGGGCGCCGTCCGATTCCGCGGGCGTCGTCAATACCTACCTGCCGCCCTCGATACCGGGCTCGTCCGCCTATTCCGTCGCCGCGTACGCCGACGAGTACGCGGATTTCACCGGCCCGTCGTTCACCGCCTCCGTCCCCCATTACGAGGTCTCGATGACCAGCGCGCCGGGGACCCTCGACGCACCGCTGTACATGAACGGCGAGGCGCAGGCGAGGGCCTTGGCCCGCGCGGTCGACGGCTCCGCCGCCGTGCCCTTCAAGTTCCAAAACCTCGTCGTCCACGTCGGTCTGCCCTTCAACCTCCTGAACGACTGGGAATTCCCCACGTTCAGTCTGTTCTTCGCGACCGGAGTCACCTCGCCGATCGTCGTGGACCATGTGTCCCAGGGCCCCAACTCCCTGACCCGCACGTTGTACTACTATCCCTCCCCCGGATTCGTGGCCAACTTCACGGGCGCCGACTGCCCCGGCGGGTACTGCTACCTCAACTTTCCCAACCTCACCCAGGAGTTCGTCGACTATGGGGGCGTCGGGGATACGTTCACGAACCTCGATCTCCCCGGGGTCGCCGACGTGAGCGGTCTCCCGATGGGCGGCGCGATCTCTCTCTGGGGAACTCGGGACGTGACCGTGACCCACGTCACCGCGACGAACGGCACGTTCGGGGTGTGGTCCTCGGCCGCCTCGGACACCGTGGTTCGGGACTCGACCGCCACGACGGGGGCCAATGCCTTCACGATCGCTGCCTCGACCGGAGCGGTGGGACAGGACCTCCGAGCGGACGGGCAGTATTCGATTGCCGTCTTCGACATGGGAGGCTCCGCGGGCACGTTCTCGCACGTCAGCGCTTCGGAGGTCTCCACCGGATTCTGGGGCGTTTCGGACCAGGGGACGACCGTCAATCAGGTTCAGGCCCAGAGCGTATCGACGGGCGCGGTGGACGTCGCGGGTTCCGGGCTCACCGTGAGCTCCGTCCGAGCGTCGGGCGGCAGTCTGGGGCTCATCGCAATCGATGCCCACGGCCTCGCGATCTCGTCGGTGGCCGCGACCGGCCATTCCACGGGAGTCTCCCTCGGCGACTCGACCGCGTCGGTCTCCGAGGTCTCGGCTTCGTACGGTTCCACGGGGGTCTACGTGACCGATGCGTCGGGGAAGGTCGACGTTTCCCGGGTCGGGGCGTGGAGCCACTCGGTCGCCGTGAACGTCAGCGGATCGTCCGGGGTGCACATCTCGCAGATATTCGCCGGGGACCGCTCGACCGGGGTGTACCTCAACGACTCCTCGAAGATCACGGTGTCTCGGGTGTTCGCGTGGGACTACTCGATCGGAGTGGTCCTCGATCACACGACGAAGGTGATCCTCTCCCACATCGAGGCCCGGGATCACTCGATCCGGGTCCGAGGGAAGTAGCCGGCCCCGCTCGAACCTCGGTTCGGCGCAGGGAGACCCGTTCCGCCCCAATATCCCCCGGGGGTGCCTCGCTCGTCCCGGACGATAGGGGGTCTATGGGTCGGGGTCGGCCACTTTGAGCAGCTGCTTTCCGATGTTGGCGCTCTCGTACATTCGCACGAGCGTCCGCGGGGCATTCTCGAGCCCTACGGCGACGTCCTCCTTCGACGTCAACTCCCCCGAGCGGAGCCAGCCGAGCAGGACCGGGGCGGCTTCGGGGAAGCGGTCCTGGTAGTCCTTCCCGAGCAGCCCTTCCATCCGAGCGTTCTTCATGATGAGGTTCGGGTACCGGGTGGGTCCCGGGGGTCGGTCCTTCAAGAGATACCATGACGTGATACCGCACAGCACCACCCGGCCGTGGGTCCGGATCCGGTCGAGCCCCAGGTCCAGGACGGGTCCGCCGACATTGTCGAAGAAGATATCGATCCCGTCGGGACAGAGCGCGTCCAACCGGGCCGCCACGTCCTCGGTCCGATGGTCGATCGCCTCCGCGATCCTCGCCTCCTTCCGCAACCAGTCGCACTTCTCGCGGCCCCCCGCGATCCCGATCACACGGAGTCCCTTGATCCGGCCGATCTGGGCGGCGATCGATCCGACGCCGCCGGCGGCCGCGGTCACGACGCAGGTCTCCCCGGGCTGCGGCCGGGCGACCTCGGTCATCCCGAAGTACGCGACCATGCCGGTCACGCCCAGGGTTCCCAGCGCGAGGTTCGGTGGGACGCCCGGCGGCACCCGGGTCGTCTCGAAGTAGCCGTGCTCCTCGATCCGGGAATAGTCCTCCCAATAGGACTGCCCGTGCACGATATCGCCCGGACGCAACGCCGGGATCTGCGAGTCGATGACCTGCGAGACCGCGATGGTGTGCATCACGCCCCCGACCGGTACGCCCCCCTGCTCGGCCGGGACTCCCATTGCGAGGATCTGGGTCGGGTCGAACGAGAACCAAAGGTTCCGCACGATGGCGGTGTCGGGCCGGATCTCGGGGACCTCGGATTCCGCCCACGTGAAGTTCCCCTCGGTAAGACGACCGTCGGGCGGCGCCGCCACCCGCCATTGCCGATTCTTTTGATGCGCGTCCGACATGCCCCCCGGTTGGCGGTGCCCCCCCGAAGCGGCCGATCGAACGGTCGACAGGTTATCTAGATTCACCGTGGATGGGTCGCCCGACCCGGTTCACGCGGTTCGCGACCGGCCGCCGTTAATCCGGTCCGTCAGAGGCCGCGAGTTCTTCGAGGTCGTCGTCCTGGGTCTCGCCCCAGCGATTCCATATCCACTGGGCCGCCGCAACCGCCAAGAACGCGGCGCCGGCGCCGACCGCGTACGCGAAGACGTAGCCGCCTACGCCCGGAGGGATCAGGAGGACGATTGGCAGTCCTATCAGCAGTAGGCAGATCCCGAGGACGGCCCAAATGGAAACTCCCATCGTCGAGCGCATGCCGAGAGCCGGCATAATAGTTGGTCCCCGGGCCGCGGACGGTGGTACGGGAGCACGGAGGGCCGGCTGCGACAGGGGGGCCCGTCGCACGCGGAAGACCGCCCCTCTCCTCGGCCGTGGGAAGGCCCCGGGCGCAGCCCGGCTCCGTGCATGCGTGAACTCGCAAATGTTTAAGGATGGGACCACGGCAACTTCCTCCCAATCCCGTGTCGCTGCCGTCCGAGAGCCCCCCGGCGCCACCGCCCCCCACCTCACCGGAGGCCCCACCATCACCTCCGTCCCCGTCGGCACCTGGGACGGCCTCGGCTCCGCCCCCGACCAGTCCTCCCCGCTCTCGGCGGCCGATCCTCCGCGTGGCGGTCGTCGGGGCGATCGTCGTCGTGGTCGTCCTGGTCCTCCTGGCCCTCTTGGGCGCATTCACCCCTCCGTCGTCGTCCCACGGCCCCAACGAGACGTACAGCCAAGCCCGGCCGGCCGCGGACTCCGCCGCGCAAGGAACGAGCGGCGGCTCCTGGTCGCTGGTCATCGCGGCCGGGATCTCGCCGTCCGCGTCCGTGACGGAGAACGTGAGCTCCGCTTCCAAGGACTGCAATCTGACGATCCTACCGGGCGGAGGTTCGTCGGTCACGATCCCGGCCGGTCCGGCGGGCGCGACCGGAGGTACCGCGCCGGGGTGGGTCTTTCTCTATCGCGATGCCGCGGGCGAACTGCTCTTCGTCAGCGTGATCAACGGCACCGCGACCTCCTGGGCCACGATCGCCCCCGGCCAGGAGTGCTCCACGATCTTCGAGTTCCTCAGCGTCATCCCCTCGAGCGCGATCGACAGCTCCGCCGCTGCGGCCGCGGTCCAGAGCGATGCCTCGGGCTTCCTCGCCGCCCATCCCTCCGTCTCGGCGTCGTACGGCCTGGTCGGGGGAGTTTCGTTCCTCGGCTTCCACACGGGGGCGGAGTGGGAGGTCAATTACACGACGTGCCCGCTCAACGCCCCGTCGGGGACCGCCGGCGCGTCGTTCAACGCCACGGTGAACGCCACGACGGGAGCGGTGGTGTACCAGAAGACCCAACCCGCGATCACCTGTCGAACGGGCACGGCCATCGACCTGTCTCGGGGGGAGAGTGGGACGTCCCCGGTCGACGTGAGCCTCGCTCTCGCAGTGCGTTCGCGGATGTAGGTCCCAGACCGCCGCCTTCTGGCGCGCGATGGGGGCTGGGCGCCGCTCGGAGGCGGGCGAAAGCAGAAGGACGCCGTGGGGTTCGGCGATGCGGTGCAGCCCGAAGAGGACCCGGACATCGATTGGGTCGCGAAGTTGAGCGGGCGGCCGCGGCCGGATGCGGCGGCGGCCGTGGAGGAGGCCCGGGCGGCTCGATGGCTCTACCGCTACCTCGCCCGGGAGCACGAACGCGAGGGGAGGAGTTCGTACATTGAGATCGACGCGCCGCTGGAGCTCTACGCGTTCGTGCGCTTGCTCCGGCCGCGCCACGTTGTCGAGGTCGGGGTCTCCTCGGGCGTCTCCTCGGCGTACCTCCTCGAGGGACTCGCGCGCAATGGGACCGGAACCCTGCACTCGATCGACCTACCGAAGCTCGACCGCCGTCCGCCGGAAGGCCGGAGCCGCGCGTCGTGGAGCCTTCCGGCCGGGCGGGGCTCGGGCTGGGCCGTGCCGTTCCGTCTGCGAGGGCGCTGGGATCTGCGGCTCGGCGACAAGTCCGCGATCCTCCCCCTCTTCGCCGAGGAGCTGCCGGTCATCGACCTCCTCGTCTACGACGTGCCCCACGAGGATCGCGCGACCCGGCGTGAGTTCGCGCGCCTCGACGCGCTCGTGCCGGTGGGTGCCGTCGCGATCGTCGACCACGGCCCGGGCGGGTCGCTCTGCGCCGCGCTCGACGGGTGGGCCCGGCGCTGGGGATCGGAGCCCCGGGGCCGGAAGGGCCTCGGCCTTTACGGCGCTCGCCGGCGCGGCTCGGCCCCCGGCGGAGCGGGCGCCCCCAAGTCCTCCAGCGAACGCTCCATGAGGGCGAGATTTCGCTCCTCTCCCGGGGGACCCCGTCGGACGTCCCGAACCCGCCGGAACCCTTGACCCGCGTAATAGTTCAGGAGATACCGGTTCGCGGCCAGGCAGTCGAGCCGCACGAAATGTCGGCCCTCCCTCCGGATACGGTCGGCGACCCAGGTGAGAATGTAGGCTCCGATCCCCTGGTGCGCGAACGCCCGTCGGACCGCCACTTTGTGGACGTATCCCGCGTCCGGTGCTTGGGCCCCCCAGAACTTAGGGTCGTCCCACACGAGGTTGAACGTGGCGACGATCTGGCCGTGCTGCTCCACCACGTGGGTCTCCTCGCTCTCGATAGCGCGCCGCACCTCGCGCTCCGGGAACGGTACCGGCCAGCTCGGGAGTTCGTGCACATCGCGGACGTACGTGGCCGCCTCGGTCAGGAGCTCGGCCACGTCCCGGACCTCCGATACGGCGGCCGGGCGGATGGTTCGTCCGGTGGGGGCCATGGAGGTGCCACTTCGCCCTGGGACCCCATGAGCTCGCGCTGCGCCCGCGTGGAGCCCATCCGCCCCACCGAAGACCCTGCACGACAGTCTTATCGATAGTGGAGGGGGTAAAACTGCGATCGTGGATGGGGTCGTCGTACCGTCGTTCGTTCGCCGCGGGGATCCTGCCGGTGACGATCGCTCTCCTTCTGTCGGTGGGGGGAGGGGTCGTGTCCTTCGACCATGCCCGACCCTACGGGACTTCCGCCCCTGGCCCCGTCACAACCCGAACCCCTCACCTCCTCGCGCCCAACCCATCCGACGCATCGATCGCTCTCGCCCGCCCCGCCGACGGCATCGGCGTCAACCTCACCCTCGACCTCTGGAACAACACCTCCCTCTCGGGCAACGTGGTGCCCATGCCCTTTGATCCCACGGGGTCGGTGTACGACGGCGGGACGGCCGAAACGTTCGTTTCCATCACGGCGACCGACACGGTCAGCGTGTACTCGGACACCCTCGACCGACTCGTCGCCAACGTGACGGTCGGGACCGGGCCGGGGCAGGGTTCCCAA
>Ga0187782_10001773_pt1 | contig 15855 bp, 26 predicted proteins | sample 0715_SJ02_MP15_2_FD_132454 | JGI IMG/M metagenome (GOLD analysis project Ga0187782, IMG submission 132454) | Tropical peat soil microbial communities from peatlands in Department of Meta, Colombia - 0715_SJ02_MP15_20_MG | ecosystem: Environmental > Terrestrial > Soil > Wetlands > Peat | place...
AAGAAGTCTACCGAGACGTCGAAGATCGCCTTTCGTTTGATCGCGTAGCTCATAGCGTGGAAACCTCCGTTCGGTCGTTGTCTCAAAAACCTACCCCAAATACGCCTTGCGGGGGGTGTCTCAAAAAGGTACTTTTGAGACATGGCAATCAGCAAACTGCGGGACGCGAAACTGGAAGGCTTTGCACGCGAAACGGCTGCCGATATCGGCGAGCCCCTAGAAGCGGCGATCCGAGCGATGCGTGACGAACCGGGCGAAGTGGCTCGCGCCACTGATATCCCTCGCGCCTACGTTGTGAACTGGACGAAGCGACGGTTGACACGCTGATGTCTCGCCGGCGCGAGGGTCGAGACATGGGCATGGGCAGCGAACAGATCCCGTGGACAGAGATGGGCCCGACGCTCGAGCAAGCGATCGCGAGCGCCGAACGGATGCGCAACCCGGCGCGGAAGCTGTTCGCATACCAGTGGATCAATCACCGATGGCACGGCGCACTCGAGCCGAGCGTGCCCGATGAGATTCGGTCGCGAGACGTCGCGGGCATCATCGCCAAGCTTGGAGGACGCCGGCCGATCGCGCGGCTCGCGCTTCCGAAAGGGTACTTTTGAGACATGGCCTTCCCCATCGTTCAGTGCGCCCGATGCTTGTGCGAGCTCGTCGAGACGGGCCCGAACACGTGCGAACCGTGCCCCTCGCATCCTGATGTCGCGCCCTTGTGGAACGTGACGGGACCGATCGGCGACGAGAGATGTGTGTGCGGTTGGAAGCGTCCTCTCATCGCCGTTACGCGAACCGATGGCGAGCTCCCCACGGAGAGTTTGTCCGTTACGTATGGCTGCCCGGAGTGTGGCCGCGCGCATCGATGTGGCGAGCTCCCGCTCTCGACAGTCCAGCACAGCAGGCGCGCGCGCGACCTCGCGCGACGGTCCTAGAAGGGTACTTTTGAGACATGGACTTCCCCATCGTTCAGTGCGCCCGATGCTTCTGCGAGCTCGTCAAGACGGGCCCGAACACTTGCGAACCGTGCCCCTCGCATCCTGATGTCGCGCCGTTGTGGAACGTGACGGAACCGATCGGCGATAAGGGATGTGTGTGCGGTTGGAAGCGTCCTCTCATCGCGGTTACGCGAACCGATGGGGAGCTCCCCACGGAGAGTTCGTCCGTTACGTATGCCTGCCCGGAGTGTGGCCGCGCGCATCGATGGCGGTCCCAGAAGGGTACTTTTGAGACATGAGCCGACTGCCCTGGAAACCGATTCGCACGAAGGAGGATCTCGAGGATCTCCTTTCGAACCCGGCGGAGGTCGAGCGACGCGTGCGGGAAGGCACACTCGCGTTTCGGACGGTCGAGCAGTACACACAGGCGCCTCGCATTTGCGGAAGCTGCGGCCTCACGGAAGCCGAGCACACCGGAGAGACGAAGGAATGCCCCGACGGGGGCGTGAAGCTGATCGTTGCATGGCTGCGCAGCGGCGACGGTAGCGATCCTGTCGGTGGAGACGACTACGTCGCGCTGGCCATCGCGAACGCGATTGAGCGCGGCGAGCACGTTCGCTGGCGCGATTCGAAGCGCTAGAAAGGGTACTTTTGAGAGATCTTCGTGCGACGCGAAACCCGTAGCGCTCGACGCGCGCACGGTTGAGGAGCGCGACGGATACGCGGAACGGTGAACAAATGCTCGTGCGCACGAACCGCGCCACGAGCCTCGAAAGAGAAAGCGTAGAGAACATGGGAGGACTGATCTGGATCTGCAGGACCTGTGATGCAGCCGGCTAGCGGGCGCCCTCGATGTGAGGTGCTCGAGGAGCTCATTGCGCACAAGCGTGTGGAGCTCACGGCGAGCTGGCGCGAGCAGTGGACGCGCCGCAAGGTCGACGCGTGGAGGCATGCGATTCGCTCGGCGCAGCGTGAGCTCGCGGAGCTCAAACGAAATGGCAGCGTATGGGCCGGCGAACGCGAGTAAAGGCGCTCTCCGTGACCGACGAGACGAGCCTACGCGAGCGCGGCGGCATTCGTATCCGGCTGCTTGTCTGCGACCGCTGCGCGTCGGTGTGGCCGACCGAGCGCGACCCGGAGCACGGAGGGTCGAGGCAGGACGGCGAGCCATGCGCGTACAGGTGGTCGGACGGGAGCGTGTGCGGCGGAACGGTATGGCCGTTCGGGCGTCCGGTGGGACATGCCGCGGGGCGCGGCTGGGAAGACACGCGAGAAGGCGCGGCCGGCGAGATGATGAGGGGCCTACGCGGGCAAAAGTGGCGCGAGGCCCTGGGCATTGCGAAGGGCGAAACCGTGACGCTCGCGCGCGTGCGCGCGCGCTACCGCGAGCTCGCGAAGGTGCATCACCCCGATGTCGGAGGCGACCACAAGATCATGCTAACCATCAACGAAGCGTACAAACACGCTCTCGCCGAGCTCGGGCAACGATGAACCGCGACGGCGACAACGGCGACCGAGATCGCATGAGCCCCCGGCAACTAGAGGCTGGGCAGGGCCGCCCTTGGTGGCAAACATGTCGACTCGACGACCTGCGCGCCATCTGCGAGCGCAAGACCATAGAGGAATTGCAGAGCCTATCGAGCGACATGCGCGGCCTGCTCGCACTGCTGCAGGGCCAGATCGAGGCGCCCGGACCGGACGCTGACCAGGCCTGGCGCACTCGGCGAGCGCACGCGTTCCTGTGCGAAAAAAGCCGGATGGTGCGAGGCCTCCTCGCGGGCCGGCTCACGCGCGAGCAGGCGGGACGCATGACGCGCAAACGCGCGCCGGCCGCGCGCGCGCGCGAAGCCTTCGAACGAGGCGACCTACAACAGGCCGTCGCGATCCTCATCGAAATCGCGACGCCGGAGGAACACACACCATGAAAAGCGGAATCTATCGGGTAGCGGGGGCAATGAGCTGGCGCAACGTGCTGGCGTGGATCGCGTTCTTCCTGTCGAGCGCGTGCGGCGGCACGGCAGCCCTGGGGCTCGAGTTCAAGGGTGATTCGGGCGTCGCCGGCGACGCCGAAAACGCCCTTGACGCAGGGCGCTCGAGCGAGGCGGCCGCCGGAGACGTCACGAGCGGAGATCCAAGTAGCAGCTACTGGGATGCTACTTCGGACGTCGCCGGCGACGTCGTCGAGCCGCGCGACGTCGTCGACCTGGTCGACGGCGGCGAGGGCAACTGCACACCGCTCGCCTTCCCTGTGCAGTTGCCTTCGTCCTGCACCTGGTCAGTCGGGAGCATCACGGCGCCTGGCAGCGTGTGGGGCATTCAGCCGTGCAGCAGTCCGCCGGGCTTCTGCTCGCCGCAAGGGGTGAGCGCTGGAGCGGCGACCGCGTGCGAGCGGTGCGCGGAAACCTTCCGGTGCTCGTGCCTGGCGACGTCAGGGCAGACGGGCGAGTGCAAAGACACGGATGCCGGGCCCCTTCTGGTGCTCTGCCAGTAGGATCTCCCCATGAGCAGGAGCGTTGCCACGATTCCGGGCGTTTCGTGCGTCGTCTGCGCGATGTGCGAGCCCCGGTCGGACAAAAGGCGCGAAGGGGACCTGTGCACAATCTACGCGCTCGGCGCCGAGGGCATCGGGCTATCGGTCTGCGAACGCCACATGAACCTGCTCGAAGAGGCCCGACGCGAGATCCTGGGAGCCCTAAAGGGTCCGAACTGATGGCCCGACCCTGCGAACATCGCGACCCTGTGCAGATCGTCGGCGAGCTGCGACTTTCGGGCCGCGACGAACCGGTGGCCAAACGGTCGGTGCCGCCGCTCATGTGGTGCACGCGGTGCGGAGCGCTCGGCTACGATGGGAGCTGGTGCCAGCCGAGCGATGCCCTCGCGCACGAACAGCCGATCGAACCGCGCTAGCCGTGCTGGTCTCCGGTGAGCTCGAGCTCGCCGGCGTGTGGCGCCAGGCGCTCGACCTCGATGCCTTTGGCTACTTCTTCGCTCTGCACCATCGGCTCGAGCTTGTCCGAGACTTTCATGGCGCGCCCGCAGTGTTCCACGGCCGCGTTGCAGAGCATGTGCACCGCGGCTCCCGTCTTGTGCGCGAGATGGCAAAAGCCTACGTCCTCGCCAATCCAAGTGCCTTCTTCGTCGACGTCCTCGAGGAAGAGGGCCGGATAGGAATCCGGGCCCGGGTTCACCGTGCGCGCCCGCCTTGCCAGCACTTCCACGAGGTCGCGGTGGATCGCGACGATGCCAAACCCGATCTGGTCGACGTGCGCGTACGCGCACGGTCCGAGCCACTCGACCGGGCCGCTGGCGCGGTGGAAGTTGAAGGCCTTGCCACTGCGGAGCACCGCAGGACCCGCGACCATGCCGCGCGTGTGGCGCGCGACGGTCACGAGCTGAGAGCAGACGTCCGCGGCGGCGAAAATGTCGTCGTCGACCGTCAGCCAGACGTCAGCCTTCGAGCGCAGGAAAAACCCGGCCGCATGGCATCGGCTCTTGGTGATGAGCGTGTTGCCGCCCATGTAGAGATCGATCGGTTCCCCCAGGTACTGGAGTACCTGGCCCACGGTGCGAAGGCCCGGCCATTCGCTCTGGCCAAGCGCGCGCGTCTGCTTCTCGCGCCACGCCTCCCACTCGTCGCCGGCGAGCTTGGCCGCCGTGTAGAGGAACGTCGAGACGAAGATCACGCGCTCGTCTTCTTCGCCGCGGGCGTGCCGGGCGAGGTCGCCGGCGATGGCACTGTTGCAGGTTGCGGCTTCGCTGCGGGATTGGGGCCGAGCTTGGGCTTGCGTTTCGCGGCCATCGCCGCGCGCATGTTCCGCCAGTAGCGCGCGAACCCACCCGGCGTCGGCTTTTCAGCCTCGGGCGCTGTGGGCGCCGGCGTCGTCGACGAGGGGGGTTTTGCTGCGTCGTCGCTCATGGGTGTGCTCGCTCACAAGGGAGAGTAGCGGAACGTTGCGCCGCCCCAACGGAAAAAGCCTTGCTGCGGTTCAAGGCAGGCATCGAGGTTTTGCGCGTAGCACGGCGTCGTTTCGAGGCTCGGGTTAATCGCGTAGTTGGCCGTAACGGTGTAGGGCTCGTATTCTCCGTTGAGAAGCAGGCCCATCGAGGCGCCGCTCTGCGCTTGCGGAAAGGTCAGCGTGTTCGCCGCGTTGGCGAACTCGGACGCGATGATAAGCGAGCTGAACCCCTCGAGGTCGAACGTCACGCTCGGCCCGTTGCTCGAATTGCCACACGAGTAGATGCAGCTTGGCGCATCGACCGCGAGCTGACTTCCCCCGCAGTAGACCTCGCCCGTAGCGACGTAAAGGAAAGGCGTGTCTAGGGCCATCTGTCCCCAGAAGGTGTATCCCGAGACCGAGCAGAGCCCCGTCGTGGCACCGAGGACGAAATCGAAATCGAGCACTGGCGGGTAGTAGCTACTTTGCGCGTAGATCGTCCAACTCATGCACGTAGCCGGGTCGACCATGCCGCCGAAGAAATAGGGATAGCCGATCGAAGTGGAGCCGTAGGCGAAGCAGCAGTTAAAATAGTTAGTGTTGGAGAACCCATCGAAGTTGGCGGCATACTTATCGAACTTCACGGACTGGAAGACAACAAGTCCGAGAAACGCGTTGATCTGCAAAGCGCTCGTGCCGCCTCCGGCAGGGTCCCACGCATCGAGCCCGACGATTTGCAGCGCGCCGGACCCATCAAGAGGAACGAAGCCGAGCGACACCAGGTTGACCTGGACCGCCTGGCACTCGTCGACGCTCTGGTCATTGAGCCAGATATCGTTCTCGCTGGGCACGTAGGCCACGGGAATCGTGGGAGGTTCGAATGGCTGCGAGAGGTTCCAGAACGGTGGGTCGCCGGCGAGAGCGTACGACCACGCCTCGCTGCGTCCGCGAGTCGTGTTGATGAGACGCGTCGAGCTCACCGTCGCGGCGTTTAGGTCGAACTGGAGGAGGTTGTTAGATCCGGCGGCCGTATTCTTTGCGACGTGGCCCGAGAGCTCGTAGGAGCGGATGACCGTAGGAAGTACGCCCACGATGACCGGACTGTAGGCCTCGGCGTCGCGCTGGTAGGGCGTGAAGACGACGGGGTCCGTGTCATCGATGTGCGAGCTCGCGAACACCAGGATCGTCGTGATCGTGAAAAGGGGCGAGGTCGTTCCCCAGGCGTTCGTCAGATCGCGGTAGGTGCTCCACACCGGGCCCGTGCGCGATGTGCCCGTGTAGTCGGTCACCGTCGCCGTGTTCGAGCCCGTAGGCGTGGCCTTGCCGGTCGCGTTCTGCGGATCGATGATCTGCACGCCCTGCAGGGCGAGCGGTTGCGGGTTGAGACCGCCCCCCGAGGGCGGAGGGGGCACGTAGGGGGCCGTCGTTGTCTGAAGCGTCTGCCCGTCGATCGTCGTCAGGTTGAAGGTGCCCGGGATGAGGGACAAAAGGAAAAAGGGATCGATCTTGCCCATGGTTCCCGCCTCCTAGCGACGATACCCCATCGCGGCCTCATTGAAGCCTGGCGGCATCCAATGCACCGCCTCCTCGCGCTCGCCGCGCAGCTTGTCGAGTAGGTGCGTCATCGCGTGAGGCTCGGTGACCGGAGCGACGAAGCACGCGAGCTGCAGCGATTCGGGCTCTTTACTCAGAAAGCCCAAGCTGACGGACGCCGTGATTTGTAAGTCCTGCGCGGGGATGACCAGGGGGATCTGCTGGGGGGCGTAGGGCGAGCTGATGTCGAACTCGTAGACGGTCGTCGCGATCGCCTGCCCTACGCCGACAGTCGCGTTCAGGTACAACGTGAGGTCGGCTGTTTCGTCCGCGTTGAACTGCGGCGTGATGAGCACGAGGCAGTTCCACGACAGCGGCCAGCGCCAATGCGCGGCAATGAGCTGGCGGTTGAAGGAGATCGGCGGGCCCTCGACCGAGAGGCCCGGAGGAATGGGAAGCGTCAGCGTTTCGCCCCATCGGAGCGTGTCGTGGGCGCTTCCGTGCTCGAGGCTGGGGTGTGCTCCGTGCTCGTTCATGTGGGGGCGCCTCGCGTCGGCATGTAGCGCAGGTAACTTTTCGGATCACTCGCGGGCAGGTTGTACGTGGTCCAGTGCGACCAATTGGTGCCACCGTGCGAGATCACGAACGCCGCGCGCGCGTTCTCTGCGGGGTCGTAAAGCGCAGGCTCCTTGTACTCGGGATGCGCCAGCGTGTTGATCTGCCAAAGCCCTACGCTTCGCTCAGGCAGAAAGCCGGGCGCGGGGTTGGTGACCACGTTGAGCGCGAGCGGATCTCCGCCGCTCTCGGCGAGGGCGACGGCCGCGGCCGTGTCGAGCTGGTCGTCTGCGAAGCCGACGCTTTTGGCGAGCTCGCGGAGCTGCTCAATGGTGAGCGCGCGCCGGCTCATGGTCGGCACCCGTCGCGCTGCTCGAGCCGGCGCGCTCGCGAAGAGCACGACGAGGAGTAGTGCCCACGCGACCCCATCACTGCGAGCTTGACCATGCGCCATTCCCCCCCACTATCCCGGCGGCGGAGGAGCGGGCGGATAGATGTGAAAGCCCCTCTCGGCAAGAAACCGCGTCGCCTCGTGAATCCACGCTTGCACTTCCTCCTCTTCGCGCGGGTCGAAGGTCACTTGACCGGAGACCGCGGGCGCGGCCGTCGCGGAGGTCGGAGCGTGACTCATTACCGCCTGGTCGATCGCGGCCGCGGTCTGCGCGCCCGCCTCGCCGTCTGCGGTGAGCCCCGAGGCAGCTTGAAACGCCTTCACGGCCGCGGCCGTGTTGGGCCCGTACTTGCCATCGGTGCCTTTGGGGTCGAGCGCCGGGGTCTGCGTGATTGCAGCAAGCCACGTCAACGCCGCCTGGTAACGAGCGATGTACGCGCTGTTGGTCTGCCACGCGCCCGGACCGGGATACGGCGCTACGGCAGCGGGCATGCCCCCCGGGCTTGGTGCCGCTGCTGCTTGTGCAGCAGCCGCGGGCGCGACCGCCGCGTGAGTCGCGGCCGCGTGCGCCGCCGCGGCATGCGCCGCTGGAGCTCCCCCTTGCCACTCGGCGAGGGTCGGGGCGTTCACCCCGTCGTAAGCGCCGCCGCTCTTCCAGGGATATACCTTCACGGGAGCGAGGCTGGTTCCCATCGTGCCCAGCGACGACTTGAGGACCGCCATCGTGCCCTCACCGGGGAAGCCGTCAGCAGTGAGCCCCGCGGCGCTTTGAAACGCCTTGTAGAGGCCCTGGTCAGTGAGCTTGTAGCCGTGGCCGGCAAGCGCGGCGTTCATCGCTTGCGCGGCATGCTGCACGGGCGTGAGCGTGACCGTCGGAGGTGAGGCGCTCGGCGCCGTCGCCAGCCTCCACGCCTCGGTAGCCATGAAGGTCTGCGCGCCTTTGTCGCCCGGGTGCCACTGCGCCGCGAAGGTGAGCCACTGCCCGCCGAACTGCTCTTGTACGAACGCCTTTACGATCTTTTTGTTCTTCTGGTCCCAAAGAAAATTGTTCCAGTAGTCGGCGCGTTTGCTGACCGGCTGCGTTTCCGGTGTGTCGGGCACCCAACCGGGGCCGGGGAAAGCGGGAAGATCGGCGGGGACTGCGGCCGTCGGCCAGGGCGGCATCGGCACGGCTCCCCCAGGCTTTGCAGCCGCGGCTTGCGCAGCGGCCGCTGTCGCGGGCGTGGCCGGAGCCGCGGCCGCGGCGCCCTTCCCATTCTTCGCGGCCGCGGCCCCTGGCACTGCTGGCGGGCCCGGTGGGCCGGGCGGCCCTGGCTTCGGTTTCTGCCCCTCGGCCTGGAGCAGCGCGAGGAGCGCGAGAAATTCCATGATGCCTGTGGCCATTGTCTCACTCCCAGCGGCACGCGTACGAGCCATCGGGCCGCGGCGTGCATAGCCAGTTGGTGGCCCCGGGTGGTGCTCCGGGCGATCCGGGCTCAGGGCCCGGAACCGTGTCGACGTGGACCGCCGCATGCGGGACGCCCAGGGGTTTGACTGCTGCGGCCGCGGCCGCGAGAGCCGCGGGCGGTAATTTGATGACAGCGGGCGGCGTCGTCGCCGGTTTGGCCGCGGCTTGCTTGTGCACGATGGGCGCCGCGTGCACCAGGTGCAGAGGGATGCGCACCGCGATCGGTCCGCTCTTGAGACCAGGTGCCGCCTTCTTCGCGGAAGCCACCGCCGCGTTGACGTGGTCGGGCACCGCGGTCCCGGGCTTGGAGCGGCGCACGCCAAGGTGATTGACGACAAGCGCCGCGAGCGAGCTCGCGATGCTTCGCGGCGAGACGCTCCCGATCTTCGGGTCGTCGGGGACCGCGTTCAGCAGCGCATCGAGGGCGACCGACTCGATGGGCTCGTGTCCCGCCGTCAACTTGATGAGGCTATCCACGATCGGGTCGAGCACGAAGCGGATCGCGCTCGCACCGGGGATAGACGCGAGCGCGAAGTTGTACGCCGAGTGCAACGCGGCCTCGAAGGGGTCGCCGCTGAGAAGCGCCGCCGCGCTTTCGTAGGCCGTCTCTGCGGCAGCGAGCACATCGCTAACGGCCGTGCCGAGCCCCGGCACGACAGAGACGGCCGCCTGCACGCCGTGCAGGATGTCGCCCCATACGGGCGATTTGACCACGCTGGCCACGTCGTTGACGACGTGGGAGACCGTCGAGACAATGCCGCTCGCGATCTTGCCGATGTCGCCGAAGAAGTCCCCGACGATCGTCCCCTGCGCCACACCTTCGGCGGCGAGCTGCGCCAAGAGCTCGGCCGAGTGTTCGGCCGGGTGACGGCCGCTCTGCTCGGCCGCGGCTTGCAGGTCTGTCGAAAGCGCCTGGATGAGTGCATCGTGCACCTGTCCGGGCGTCGCGCCGGTCATCGCGGTTTGCACCGCCAAGAGCTTGTACCTGTCGAGGCTCGTGGAGAGCTCGGCTGCATCGCCCAGGCAGATCGCGCCGCAGAGCGCGTGCCCAAGCGCATGGTAGGGGCTGGGGTGACGGGCCGTGACGCTGAACGCGTAGGGGACCGTGCCTACGACGCTTGTCACGCCGTGCACGGCGTGCCCGTGGCGATGCCGCGCATGGGCCCGATGTCGGAGGCGCTGGCGCACGCCGATGAGAGGCGATCCGTTGAGCGGCAGATCGACTCGACCCTCAAAGAGGTCGCCGAAGCCCACGACGTGAGCTCGCCGCACGCCCCACGATGGCCCGCAGTGCACCGATAGCGGCCCGACTGTCGGGGCAAGCTGGCCCTGGTAGACGCGGCCATCATGCGGGTCGCACGCCCAGACGCGGATCGTTTCGTCGTCGATGCCGCCCACACGCTGGGCCTTCATGCCGGCCGCGATAGACGGGTCGTCGATCTGGCCGTCTCCCCTCTGCACGATCGCGTGGTAGGTGTTCGGGCCGCTCGGCACGACGCGCGCGAAAGCCTGCGGGTCTTCACCCGTCGCACGCAAGGTGGCCGCGTGCAAGGGAGCCCAGTCGTCGCAGTCGCCCCAGCCGCGCTGCGCGATGGTGCCCCCGTGGTCGAAATGCTCGTCGCCCGGGGGCTCCGGCCGCCAGACCGCGCCCCGTGCAATGAGCTCGGCGGAGGTCGGGATCTGACCCGCCCGGATCATGTGTTCGTTGAGGCGTGTGACCGACTCGAGCGCCGCGTCGATGACGGGCGGCGCCACGAAGGCCTCAGGCACGGCAATGCGCATCCTCACGGGTCCACCGAATCCTTTCCGGCGGCCCGCCCACGCGAGCAAAAAAAGTGGAAGTCCTCGCGCAGGCGAGCGCCGCGCGCGAGCTACTGGAGGTAGTGGCCGAGTGCCGAGACCGTGTAGACCTCGAAGTCGGTGCCCGTAGGAAACGCCGTGAGCGTTGCCTGCACGCGGATCCAGACTCCGGGCTCGGCCTGGTGCAACGACACCCACGTGTCGAATGCAGTGGCCGCGCCGATGCTCTCGATGTCGAAGTACCCCAATTCCGCTTGCTGGAGCGAGGTCCCGACGAAGATCTGCGCGATCATATTCCCCACGGCGGTCAAGCCCGACTTCGCACCTCGGACGATGAGGCGCGTGGTTTTGAAGGGCTTTTGCGGTCGCGCCGAAAAGGTGATGATGGTCCCGCTGGGGGCGCCGCCGCCGGCGGTGTTGCCCCACATGCCGCCGTACGTTTCGGCGGTGAGAGGCAGCGGCGTGTGATGCTCGCCGAGGGGCGGGTTGCCGGGCGCCACCATCGGCCGCCACGGCGGCGAATGCACGTGCGGCGGAGGCGGTGGATGGATCGGCAGCATGGGCGGAAACCCATGCGGGGCGCCGTAGCCGTACGGCACCGGAGCCGGGGGAGGGGGCAACTGCCCCGCGACGTACCCGTACACCCCGAGGCCGGGGTAGTACGCTCCAGGGTCTGCGCCGGCCACGTAGCCGCCGCCCACAACACGCGGGTATCCTGCTCCTACAGACATGTCGATCTCCTTGGTGTGAACCGCGCGGACTCAAGTGCCGCGTGGGGAATTTCCCCAGGAATCAGAAGCTTGTATTTTTGCGCTGCTCAGAAGCCGCTTACGAAGCCACCTCCGTAGCCGCTGGGGTCGGGCACTTCGCCGACGCCCGTAACCTTGCCGGTCTGCCCGAACTCGTGCAGGGCCACCGCGATCGCGGCGGTCGCGACGTCGTCGGCGAGCTTGAACTTTCCCCGGTCCGAGAGCACCGCCGCCACCAGAGCGATCGTGCCCGCCTCACCGAGGATGGGCAGCGCGGGGATCTGCACCTGGCTCTTTTGCAGGAATCCGAGTACCAGCGCCCCGAGCCCAACGCCGATGCGCTTGGGCGTGATGATGCCCCCGAGGCCTCCGCCACCGCCGAGAAGCCCGCCACTGCGACCATGGTGCTTCTTCTTGGGATGGTGCACGCCGGCGGGACGAGTGCGCACGATGATGGGCGCCGGTGTGTAGTGGGGGTGATGCTGCTGACGAGCGCGCGCTACGGCACGCTTGACGGCGAGGGCGGTGGAGATTCGAGCCATGTGTCTATCGTCCTTTCTTTTTCGTTCGAGGGCAAGCGCGCGCCTTTTTCCGGCGGGCGACATTCGGTGATGCCACTGCGCGCCGCAGACGGCGCCAGGGTTTGCGGCGTAGCCGCTACGCTCGACTGACGCCACGCATCGGCGCATCCAGGCTTTCGGCGGGCGCCCTGGCATTACTGCACCTTGCTGGAGGGCGGAGGTTTCGTTGCATCGGGGTCGGCAGCAAGGTCGATGGGAGGCGGGCGCACGCTCGCGCGCAGAGTCCGGAGCTCGCGCTGCTGCGCGCCGAGCACGTAACCGTGGATGACCGCGACCCCTACGGACACGATCGCGCAGCAGAGACCGAGCTCGGGGACATTCGTGCGTTGAAAGGCAATCGCCGCGACGACGCCGATCGCGATGAGGCTGACGCCGACCCAAGGGTTCAGTTTCATCGCGAGCCCCCGCGGAACTCGTGCACGATGAGGAGCACCAGTAGGATGGGGAGCGCGTCGACAAGCCCCCCGAACATCGTCGCGAGCGTCGGCGAGCTCGCGGCCGCGGGCTTCGGGGGAAGGTTCGAGACGCCCAGGCGCGAGAGGGTATCGGTCATCGTCGCGATGTCCCTCTGGATGGCCTGCCCTTCGTCCATCTGCGCCGCCGCGTCGAAGACGGACGACGACTTGCCTAGAAAAGCCTCCACGCGACGCTGGAGCGCCGTCAATTGCGCGTTTACCGAGCGGTTGCCTTTGAGCTTGTCGGCGCCGTCCTGCACCGCGGCGTTGAGCGCATCCCATTGGCCACGCACCGCGACTTGGAGGCTGTCGACGTCGCTGGAGGTGACGAACGGCACGGCGGCGCGACTCTTTCCTATAAAAGCTTCTGGCCCTTGGCCAGCAAACAAAGCCCAAACCCGATCGCGCCGTAGGTAATTTTCTGTTTGGTTGTGGGCTCTTGCTCGCCTTGGATGCTCGTCCGTCCAGCGTCGAACGCGCGTTTGAGTGCGTCATTGATCTGCGCCTTCGTCGCGAGAACTACCTCGTTTGTGTGGATCAGCTCGATGGCCTTTACGGCGCTGGTTCGGGCCTCTTCGGCGTTTGTGTTGTTGAGCGCTAGGCGCCCAAGGTCGGAAATCTTTCGCAAGACTTCCGCGTCATCCTGGGACGAAGTTGTCGCTTTGTTCGCCTTGTTTGTGCGCTTTGATTCGTGCGTTTGTTCGGCGGTTTGTTCGGGCATGCCTTCCAGCTTACGATGGCGCGTCGATCCAGCCTAGAAGGACGAGCGCTTCGAGGACCCGAAGCACGCCTATACGCATCGCCATGCGCTCTTGTTCGCTGCGTTCGCGGTAGGGCCTCGCCGAGTGCGGGGGGATGACGGTCGCGTGCTGAGCGGCCAAACGCTGGGCGATCATCAAGGCCAAGTGCGCGACCTGATCGGCGCCGTCGGGGCCAAGGCTCGTCTCGGGTAGCGGCTGCTGCGCGAGATGCGACAGCGCCGAGTCTGTGTAGAGCGGCATGCGATCAATCGTCGCACATTGCTCGAATCAATGTCGGTAGCTGTTCGGAGATGAGTCGACCTGTGCTCGCGGGTCCGGTACCATGGCGCTCGTGACACAAACGGCGCTTTCTTCCTGGCTCAAAGAGCATAACCCGTCTCTTGTCAAAGTACGTACCGCGGATGGGGACCAGGAAGAGGTCAAAGCGTGCAACAATCGCTACAAGTGGGCGAAGCTCGAGGAGGCAATCCTTTCGCTCGACCCCGTAGAAATCCGGGCCTACGACCGCAGGGGCGCATTCTTGGCGATCCTGAAAATGGAGAGCTCGGACATCGAGAAGGTGCCCGACGCAAAGGACGAAGCTGGCACAGACATGCAGCAGCAGTTCGCCGGGATAGCGCGCGAAGTCAGGATCGGCCTGATTGAAGCGTTCGATAGAGGGGCGCAGGCAAGCGGCATCGCCATCGAGGGGCTACGGGGCTCGAATGACGCGATGGTCAAGGGGCAGTTGCAGTTCGTCTCCCTCTTCCTCGCGCAGTCGCAGAAGCTCGGCGAGCAGGCTGCGAAGGACGAGAACGGCGGAGGGGAGAGCAACCACCTCGAAAAAATCATGCTCCTATTGACGGCCGGGCTCGGCCAGCAGCAGCAACAGCAGCAGCAGCAACAGCCAGCGCAGGCTCAGAAGAAAGCGAACGGTGGTCCGTGACGCGTGCTGAACTCGAAGCGCTTGCGCAATCGATGGGCGTGCCGCTCGAGCAGGCGGCAGCGATGCTCGGCGAGTCGTCCCTGCTTCGCGGGCCACACCCTGGCAAGCTTCACCGGCCGCCGACGTCGGCCGGCGGTGAGGTGAGCATGCGCGGCGTGCACCCTCCGCCTATCGTGCCCGGCAAGCTCGGCTAGGGCCGAGGCGTTCCTGAAGTACGCCGAGGAGCACCCGGACGAATACCTGCAATCGATCGAAGACAAGACCGCGCTACGCGGAGGCAGGCTGACTCATGAGCCGGGGCGACCGCATAATCCGAGCCATCATCGACGAAGCGCTAGACGAAGTCGGCGCGGACACGGTCGAGCGCGTCAAGGGCGAGATATTCCGCCACATGCTTTTGGCCACGCGGCAGGTTGTCCGCGCGTTCGTCAAGGCGCACCCAGGCGTGGAGCTTGCGCGCGTTCCGGTGACGGAGCTCCTTCGTTGGGCCGCAGAGAACGCACACGAATGAACTCCTACAGGTCTTGTTGGTGCTGTGGCGCGGCTGAAGGGATCTGCGTTGTGCATCTTACGCTCGAGCGAAGGACACTTCTCCCGGCGAGACCAATTTGCACGACATGCGCGACCGCCGTGGCCGAAGCCCTGCAAGCACGCAATGCGGCCGCTCGCGGTTCAAATGCAGGCACGACCCGTCACTGACCCCGCATCCGGGGGTTAGGGGGCCAGCAGCGCGCGTGCCTGCAAGAGCAAGATAGGCCCTTGTTCAGTACCGCGCATCCGCAGGACAATAGGCACGTGCCAGCCGTTTCTGTGGTCATCCCCTGCTACAGGCAGGGTCACCTCCTCGGTGATGCCCTGGGCTCGCTGGTGGCGCAGACGGTTGGGGACTGGGAGGCGATCGTGGTCGGTCCGGTGGACGAGACCGGGCCGGCGCTCGTACGCTTTCTTGCGCAAGCGAAAGTGAATGAGTGCCCGAAGACCGTGCGCATTGCGCTGCTAGACGAGCGGGAGCGGAAGGGTCCGGGCTCGGCGCGTAATCTCGGCGTGCGAAAGTCCCGCGGGCGCTACGTGTTGCCGCTCGATGCCGACGACATGATCGGGAGCGCCTTTCTCGAGCGCACGGTCGCCGTGCTCGAGCACGAGCCGGACGTCGCGATCGTATACACCGATCAGCAGTGCTTCGGCGTCCACCGCGGACGCTGGGAGACGGGACCTTTCACGCGCGACGCCCTGCTCGAGTGCAATCGCCTGCCCTACTGCTCGCTCTATCGGCGCGAGGTTTGGGACATCGTCGGAGGCTACTCGGACGAGCACTACGAGGATTGGTCGTTCTGGCTGGGGGCGGCGACGCTCGGCTACAAGGCCAAGCGGATCCCCGAGGCACTCTTTCTCTACAGGACGACGACGGGCACGACGCGCTCGTCAGCCGTGCGAGGCAGGGAGTATCAGTTCGCGCAGCGCGTGCGCGACAGGTGGAGGGAGCCAGGGCCATGACGACGGTGTTTGCGCTGACCACAAACCAGGGTGACAGCTCCTGGGAACTGCTCGCGCAGGATGGCTCGAGCCTTCTGGCGAGCGCGAGTCCGGCCGGGTCGCCGGTCGGCTATCCGCTCCTTGTCGAAGCACCGGGCGACGGAACGAACGGCTCGCATGAGCGCCTAATCCCTACCATCCTCCTGACCAAGCTCCCGAGGAGGAGTGCCTGGATACAGGTGCGTTAGCCAACAATCTGGACAGATCCATCGCCGGCAACAGACGCACCAACGCAGCGGAGTCAACGCCCATTGC